>Ga0207933_1001350_pt1 | contig 18945 bp, 13 predicted proteins | sample NGESurdeep092012_4_FD_184488 | JGI IMG/M metagenome (GOLD analysis project Ga0207933, IMG submission 184488) | Arctic peat soil microbial communities from Barrow, Alaska - NGEE Surface sample F53-3 deep-092012 (SPAdes) | ecosystem: Environmental > Terrestrial > Soil > Wetlands > Peat ...
CAGCAGCGACAGCCAGAGGACGTGGGAGAGGCCCAGCAGAACCAGCCCGGCGCCAAAGGTTGCGAAGGCGATGGGAATCATGCGGCCCAGCCCCAGCACCGTCTTGCGCAGAGCCAGCGAGACAGCGGAGACCAGCGCTCCCACGCCCGCCGCGCCCATTAGGAAGCCGAGGGTATGCGCGCCGCCATGCAGGACGCGGGAGGCGAAGATCGGCATCAGCACCGAATATGGCATACCCATCAGGCTGGCCAGAGCGAAAATCAATAAGATGGTGCGCACCGGAGCAAAGCCGGAAACATAGGCCCAGCCCTCCTTGAGCTGCTCTACCATGGAGGCCGCTGCCCGCTTGACCGGAGCAGCATTCATGCGCATCGCCAACAGGGATGCGATCACGGCGAAGTAGCTCATGCCGTCGATGAGGAAGCAGTAGCCTTCGCCGAAGCCGGCGATGATGAGTCCAGCCAAGGACGGGCCAACCAGCCGCGCCAGGTTGACCATGGTGGAGTTCAATGCAATGGCGTTGCCCAGGTCCTCCGGGCCCTCGACCATTTCGGTCAGAAAAGCCTGCCGCCCGGGCATGTCAAAGGCATTGATCAGCCCCTGAAAGACGCTGAGCAGAACAATCTCCAGAATGGTGATTCGATGCGAGAGCGTGAGCGCGGCCAGGGCGAGGGATTGGACCGCGGCCAGCGCCTGCGTCCAGACCAGCACCTGGCGGCGGTTGAGCCGGTCCACCCATACGCCGGCCACCGCAGCCAGGAAAAAAGTCGGGATCTGTCCGGCAAAACCAACCACGCCCAGCCAAAGCGCTGAGCCGGTCAATTGGTAGACGAGCCAGCTGGTCGCCAGGCGCGTCATCCACGTGCCGATCAGAGAAACGCTCTGGCCGCTGAAAAACAGCCGGAAGTTCCGATGCCGCAAAGCTCGCCAGCCATGGGAGACGCCGCCGCCCCAACCCCTGCCCGGCCTATCCGGCGGTACGCCACCGGCGATCCCCTGCGATGCCTTGGGTAAAATCTCTTTCTCCTCGTGGATGGTACGATGATGGCGCTGAAAAATGCCGCCTTCTTGCATGTTATCCCGGCGCCCAAAGCATTCATCGCGGCAGCCGCGGACCGCATGGGGACTTATCGTTCGCTTTTTGCAGCAACCTCAAGCGTCCGTCCTGCTTCCCAAGAGGGTGTTACCACTATCTTGCATGGTTTGAAGGAGTTTTTTATGCCGAACGAACGTTCCGCTGCCGCGCCGGTTACGCGCGAGCAGCTCATTGATTTGCTCAACGAAGATCTCTCGCGGGAGTATCAGGCGATCATTGCCTACGTCGTCTATTCCCAGGTGCTCAAGGGCGCGCAGTATATGAACATTGCCGCCGAACTTGCGGTCCACGCCCAGGAGGAGCTGCAGCACGCCCTCGACATCTCCAACCAGATTGACTACCTGGGAGGCATGCCGACGGTCACTCCCAAGCCTGTCAAGACTTCGGAGAAGGCGGAGGATATGCTCCGCTTCGACTTGGAAAATGAGAATGAGACGATACGCAACTACCGCGAGCGGGTACGCCAATGCGATGCGCTGGGCGAGTTCGCGATTGCGGAACACATCCGCGAGATCCTGATGCAGGAGCAGGATCACCAGATCGCTCTGGCCACTGCGCTGGGCATCGACGTGCCGAATGTGAACCAGAAGCCGAAGCAGTCCAACACAAGAAAGGTCTAGGCGGCGCCGGGAATCCCTCGGGCAAGGGGCGATTCCTCGGGTGCTTCACCTGCGCTCGGAGCCTTCGGACAACGATGGCTCCGGGACGGCCTGTGCAGTGCCTCCGTCTCGATTAGACTTAAGACACAGCTATGTTCGAGACGCTCTCGGAAAAACTTCAGCGAGCCTTCAAAACCCTTCGCGGGCAAGGCGTTATCACCGATGAAAATATCGGCGAGGCCTTGCGCGAGATCCGCGTCGCGCTATTAGAGGCCGACGTCAACCTGAACGTCGTCAAGGAACTGGTCGAGCACATTCGCGAGAGAGCGGTGGGCCAGCAGGTGATGACGGCTCTGTCGCCGACCGAGCAGGTCGTCAAGATCGTGCGCGACGAACTGATCGCGCTGCTGGGCAAGGACACGGCGCGCTTCAACTTCGCCTCCAAGCCTCCAACGGTCATCCTGATGGCGGGGCTGCAAGGCTCCGGCAAAACCACCACTTCCGGCAAGCTGGCGGCCTGGCTCAAGAAGGGCGGCCACCGTCCTCTGCTGGTCTCCGTCGACGTCTACCGGCCGGCGGCGCGCGAGCAGCTTAAGGTGGTGGCGGATTCGATCAAAGCCAACATCTACGTCGGCGATCTAAAGGGAGAGACACCGGGAACGGCTCTGGTGGAGAGGCTGGCCAAGGAGGCGCGGCGGGAGGCAATCAATTCCGGCTGCGACACGCTGATCGTCGATACTGCCGGCCGCCTGCATGTAGACGAGGAATTGATGCAGGAGATGCAGCACCTCAAGTCTCTGCTCAACCCGCCGGAAATCCTCTTCGTCGCCGATGCCATGACCGGACAGGACGCCGTGCGCTCCGCGGAGGAATTTCACCGGCGGCTGGCTTTGACCGGCGTGGTGCTGACCAAGATGGATGGCGATGCCCGCGGCGGGGCCGCTCTCTCCATCCGCCACGTCACGGGACAGCCGGTTAAGTTCATAGGAACCGGAGAGAAGCCGGACGCCTTCGAGCCCTTTCACCCGGACCGCATCGTCGGCCGCATTCTCGGCATGGGCGACATCATGACCCTCATCGAGAGGGCCGAGGAGAAGCTGGACTCGCGCAAATCCGAAGAGTTCGCCAAGAAGGCGCTCTCCGGCAGCGGGTTTTCTCTGGAAGACTTTCGCGATCAGCTGCGGCAGATACGCAAGCTGGGCTCCATGCAAAGCATTCTCAAGATGCTGCCCTCGGTCGGCCCCTTCCAGGGCATCCAGCAGATGGCCAACAACGTGGACGAGTCACAGTTCACGCGGGTGGAATCCATCATCAACTCGATGACCCATCAGGAGCGGAACAATCACGAGATCATCTCCGGATCGCGGCGCAAAAGGATCGCGCGAGGCTCCGGCACCACGGTGCAGGAGGTCAACCAATTGCTGCGGCAATATGCCCAGATGCGCAAGATGTTCAAGAGCGCGGCCAAGGGTGGCGGCATGCAACGCCGGCTGATGAATACCCTGGGCGGGATGCGGGGGATGGGCCGGTAAGGACAGCAGGTGGTTGGCGCTGGATAGCTAACGAACAGAAATTATGCGTCTTCACAACGGTCGGCAAAAGCTCATCCAAAGGATTATGTTTCCGGGGTAGGATGATGGAGTACCTGCAAGATCGGCTCGATGAGATCACCGCAAGCACACGCAGCCTGGTACAGCCGGAGAGGCTTGCCGTGAGCGAGCGCGCAGTCGCCGACCTCTACGCTTCCGGCATCGAAACGCGCATTCTTCCCGTGGGCGCGCAGGCGCCCGGCTTCGCTCTCCCCGATGCGTCGGGACGCCTCGTCCGCAGTACGGACCTGTTGGCGCTGGGACCGCTGGTTATCAATTTCTTCCGCGGCCGCTGGTGCCCGTATTGCGTCACGGAGCTTGAGACCTGGCAGGGCCTCTACTCCGCCGTCCGCAAACGCGGCGGATTGCTGGTGGGCATCTCACCTCAGCTCCCGCGCCAAAACGAGTTCCTCGCGATTCAACACGAGCTGAGCTTCCCCATCCTTAGCGACGCGGGGTGCCAAGTGGCCGGGGAGTTTGGACTGGCCTATGATGTTCCTCCGGCCGGCCGGGAATACTACCGAAGCATTTTGGTGAACATCCCGCTGATCAACGGAGATGAGAGCTGGCGGCTCCCACTGCCCGCGACCTATGTTCTCTCCAAGGATGGCATTGTGCTCTTCGCCGCCGCGCACGCGGATTTTCGCGTGCGGCCGGAGCCGGCAGAGGTCTTGGAAGCGCTCGCCTAAAATTAGTTCCTGGCACGGCCGGCGATGCGCTATCTCCGGTGCGCCTAGCGCGGATTCACGATTGCTATGCCCCACCACGGTTCGAGAAGTGCGGCTTTTCTTAACGGAAAAGCCGCGTATGTGTATTTGCCTCGGGGTACACCTATCGTGAATCCGCCTAGCGCTCCCTTCCGATACGACTCCTCTTCCTTGCGTAGCGCAATGCGCTTTCCATCAGGATGAGACCCAATCCGGCGAAGAGGACGAGGCCTTTCCACCAGTCGAGCACACCGAACGCCTGAAGGAGCCACAGGGCACCTACCCACACGAGAATGGCGATCGCCAGACTGCCGTCGTCGACGAAGAGGCCGAACACTTCACGAAGAGTCGTTCTGAGCCAGCGCACCGCGTCTCCCTCTGCGGCCAGCAGCGAAAATGCATCGCTGCATGGGAACTTGTCAGAAATGTTCTCACAAGTCTCTCTCCCGGCGGGAAAGCTTCCCGCGGGGCAAGAAGCCGGCAAATGCATCGGCGGAATGCTTTACCATGGGTTCACGCGGCGTTTGCACCGCGGCAGGTAGAAGATGGCAGCAGCTTCAAAAGAGCGCTCTCATCTCCCGGCAATTTGGCGCGCCATTCTTATGGAGGCTCCACGTGCGCCATCCAGCGCCGCTTCTTCCTTCCCTCCTCTCAGTAATCTTGCCAATCGGCATCGCCTGGCTCCTGGGGCCTGTGGCGTGGCCGGGGCGGGCTGATGCCGCCGCCAATCTGCATCTTCTGCGGGCACAAACCGCTACCGCCTCGCCCGGGTTGCATCGCCGAGCTGACAGCCAGGCACTGGCAGAGAAGGAAACGGAAACCACCTCGCGGGGGCGGTCCACGCTTTCACCCGATGTCTCGGGCGAATATCTGCTGGGCAAGAGCGGAGAATCGATCGAGATCGACTTGCAGCCGGAGCAGCTCGGCGGCTACATCTCCCGCTTTGGCGACCAAACCAGCGATCAAGGAGAGCCGCTCACCTTCTTCTTCGCCACCGCAGTGCTGGATGGGCCGCGCATGAGCTTCCGGACTCACAGCGTTCACGGGGAGTGGTTCTCCTTCTCCGGAACGATCGTGCGAGGAGATGCCGCTAGCCGCGCACAGGACGGCTACTACCGGCTGAGAGGGACGCTGGTGCTGCACAATGCGCTGCACCGGAACGAGCAGGCGCGCGACGTTTCACTGCCTCTGGCGCGGGAGTATCAGGCCCCGCCGGCGTAAACGGGGCGCCGCCTCGATCGATAAAAACGCGATCAATAAAAATCAGAGCAGCTCAGATAAAAGCTGCAAAGCGGACAGACCATCTTGCAGTGCAGGCTCTCGAGGCGCGACGCGCAGTTGGGACAATAGGAACTGGGATGCTGCGGCGGCGCAGCGGCGTGCTCGTGGCCCTTCTCCGGGAGATTGGTTTCCGAGGAATTCTTCTCCGTGGGAGTCCGCGAACCGGTGTCCAGCCCCTTCGCGGCGGCCTGCCCGGCACGCGGAGAAGCAGTCTCGTCAGGAACTGAGCCGGTGAAGGCTGCCGCCGATGATGGAAGCCGCATCCGAGGAGTGTAAGCGATGGACGGCGCTGGGCGGAAGCGATTCCTGGCAGAAGGATCAGACAGAGAGCTTCCGCCAAAAAGCGCAGTTCTTGAATTGATGAGCGGCAGGTCTTTGGATTGATGAGCGGCAGCTCATGAACTGAAAAGCGCAGCTCTTGAACTGAAGAGCGGCAGCTCTTGAACTGAAGAGCGGCAGCTCTTGGCCCGCAACATTGCACGCGCAACATTGAATACAATGAAGAGGTTGGGAGCGTCATTGCTCCGGCGCGGATGGCTGATTCGCACCGAAGGCCTCCGCACACCGTCGGAACCCGGCATTCACCCGAAGCATTCACCCGAAAATCATAAGGAGAGTTTATGGATCGCACAGCAAGCGCAGTCTGGCATGGCAGCCTGAAAGAAGGAAAAGGCAAGATCTCCACCCAGAGCGGCGTGCTCAAAGACAGCCAGTATTCCTTTGGGACGCGATTTGAGAATGGCGTTGGCACCAACCCCGAGGAGCTGATCGCTGCTGCCCACGCCGGGTGCTTCACCATGGCGTTGAGCGCCCAGTTGACCAACGCGAATCTGCCACCGGAATCGCTGGAGACGACCGCGAAGGTGACGATTGAAAAGACCGACGCGGGATTCGCTGTCACAAAAATCCATCTTTCCACCACGGCCAAAGTGCCGAAGGCGGACAAGGCGGCCTTTGACAAGGCGGCGCAGGAAGCCAAGACGGGCTGCCCCATCTCGAAGCTCTTCGCCAACAATGCGGAAATTACCCTGGACGCCAAGCTCGCGTAGGTATGATCCCGGCCTTGCGCCTTCTGCTGTAAAGACTTCTAGCCGCTTCCCGGGCCCTTATTCTCAGGGCCTTGGGAGCGCGGCGAGCCCCCCACATTCCAAGCCTAACCATTACTCTTTGCGAGTACTTTTAATCCCGCCATTGTTACCCAAAAGTTGTAGGCAGCGCGGTAGAAGCGGCTATGCTTCTCAACAAGCGGTGGTTCGGTGCGGCTGCTGAAATTGATTCTTCGGGGGAGGGATTCATTGAAGTGGCCGGCACAGAATCACCGCGAGTACCTAACAGGCAAAGAAGCCTCGCTCGACGCGGCTCGCGCCGTTAGCCTGGAGCGCATTGTCAGCCTCACCATGGACTACCAACGTGGGGTGGGCGTGGTTCAGTTCCGCAACGGGGTCGATGCGGTGATTACCTCCTCTGGATATCCCGAGCTCATTGAAAAGCTGCTCGAACTCTTATAGAGCGGATTCACGATTGGGAAGCCCGGCGGCCCGGCAGCCGGAGCGAAAAGCCCGAAAGCCGGAGAAGATTCATTCCGAAGCTCCGAGAACCGACCATGAGATCGTGCGCAGACCGGCTGCTGTACCTTTTGTGGACCACTCCCGTGCAACTCGGCCTGATTCTGGCCTGCCGCTCGCTCTGAGCCGGCGATCGATCTCAACCCAGCCGCCATTTCACAGGGGCAACGCCGTCTGCTTGCTTGCCCGTGCCCATCCCAACTAGAATTCTCCTGCGATCGTTGGCCACCCGCCGAGGTATCCGGATTCGGTTTTGGCCTGGAGATGATGTCTATGAGGCAGTCCTTCGCCGTCGGAATCGGCGGCGCGGCCGGGCAGGGTGTTGCGACCCCCGGCGATATCTTTGCAAAACTCTTCAGCCGCCGTGGGCTGCACCTGAACGCCTACAACGCTTACCAGTCCATCATCCGGGGGGGTCATACTTTCCTGGTGATTCGCACCGGCGCCGACCCTATCACGAATATTGGCGACCAGCTCGATCTGCTGATTCCGCTGAACCAGGACACGATGGACCGCCATCTGCGGCTGCTGGGCCCTGGCGGAGCCTGCATCTACAATACCGACTCCATCAAGCCGGGCGCGGCGGCGCAGGGGGTGCAGTTGTGCCCGCTGCCGGTCTCCACCCTGGCCGACATCACGCGGAACAAGGTGGCACAAAATACCCTGGCCATCGGCGCGGCGCTAAGCATGCTCGGCATCGGCTTCCAGTCGCTGGAGAGCGTGTTGGAGGAGCAGTTTAAGAAGAAGGACCGGTCGGTCATTGACGAAAACATCAGCGTGGCCCGCGCCGGATACGATTACGCCACGCAAAACTTCAAGCCCTTTGCCCAGCCCCTGGCGATGACGGAGAACCGTTACGCGGTGCTAAGTGGCAACGCGGCGCTGGCCATGGGCGGCGCGGCGGCGGGGGTAAAATTCTACTGCGCCTATCCCATGAGCCCCTCCACGGGGGTTCTGCACTGGATGGCCGAGCACGCACGAAAAGCCAATATCCTGGTGCGCCAGGTGGAAGACGAAATTGGCGTGATCAATATGGCGATTGGGGCCGCGCAGGCGGGCGTGCGAGCAATGTGCGCCACCTCGGGCGGCGGATTCGCGCTGATGAGCGAGGGGCTGGGCCTTTCCGCCCAGGCGGAGATTCCCGTGGTGGTGATCGACTGCCAGCGCGCGGGTCCTTCTACCGGGGTTCCCACCAAGACCGAGCAGGGCGATCTGTGGCAGATGCTGGGCGCGGCCTTCGGCGATTACCCGCGGGCAATCGCAGCGCCGCTCGATATCGGCGACTGCTTTACCCTCATTCCGGAGATGTTCAACCTGGCCGACCGTTTCCAGTGCCCGGGCATCGTGCTTTGCGACCTTCTGCTCGCCGAAGGACGGCTGAGCGTCGATCCCAAGCTCCTGAACTTCCGGCCGCCGATCGACCGCGGAGAGCTGATCGTCAGCAACGGCGCGGCCGATCACGAGCCTTACAAGCGCTATCTGATCACGGAGAGCGGAGTCTCGCCGCGGGCCATCCCGGGCATTCCGGGATACACCCACGTAGTGTCCAGCGATGAACACGACGAAGACGGCGTGCTGATCAGCGACGAGTACACCAACGCGACCAAGCGACGCGCCATGATGGAAAAGCGCATGCGCAAGGTTTCCGGCATCGAGGCCTCCGTGGCTCCTCCCGAGCTCCAGGGACCGGCGAACGCAGATGTAACTCTGGTTGGATGGGGTTCCACCCAAGGCGTCATCGAGGAAGCCTGTGAATTGCTGAAGGACGAAGGCGTCACGGCGAATCAGTTGCAGATTCGCTGGCTGGTTCCCTTGCACGGCGACGCCATCGTGGAAATCCTGAAGAAGGCGAAGCACACCATCATCGTCGAGAACAACTTTAGCGGCCAATTTGCCCGCTATCTGCGCAGCGAGACCAGCTTTGTTCCCGACGGCTCCATCCGCAAATATGACGGCGAGCCATTCATGCCGCACCATATTGTGGAGGCGGTCAAAGAGCAGCTTGCCGGCAAGACCAAGCTCTCCGTGCCTGCTCACGAGGTCATGGTTTAGCCAGTCAACCCAACAGAGTGGAAGCATAGACGAAATCAAGGGGTTCTAAGGAGATTTACAGATGGCGACAGAAGTAGCGCCTCCCAGACCGGTAGTAATGGCAGATCTCAAGGGCAGAGTCGATCCCGACTGGTGCCCGGGCTGCGGCGATTTCGGCGTGCTTGCCGCGGTGCAGAAGGCATTGGTGGAGCTGCAGATCCCCAATCATGAAGTGATCACAATCAGTGGGATCGGGTGCTCGTCAAATTTCCCGGGCTTTATCGAGACCTATGGGATGCACACGCTGCACGGCCGGTCCTTGGCGGTGGCCACCGGCATGCAGCTTGCAAACCATGAGATGACAGTGCTGGTAACCGGCGGAGACGGCGACGGCTTCGGCATTGGCGGCAACCATTTCACCCACACCATGCGCCGCAATGTAAACCTCACCTACATTGTGATGGACAACCAGATCTACGGGCTGACCACAGGGCAGACGTCGCCCACCAGCCGCATCGGCATGAAGACCAAGAGCATGCCTTTCGGCAACATCGAAGCGCCCATCAATCCTATTTCGCTCGCCTTAGCGGGGGGCGCCACCTTCATTGCCCGCGGCTTCAGTGCCGACCAGAAGCATCTGACCGAACTGATCAAGCGCGGCATCCAGCACCAGGGCTTCTCGTTTATTGACGTCTTCAGTCCCTGCGTCACCTACAACCACGACAACACCTTCCAATGGTTCCGGCCACGGGTGAAGAAACTGGAAGATGATGCCGCTTACGATCCAACCAACTGGCTCGCGGCAATGGAAAAGTCCGTGCTCTGGGGCGATGAGATTCCGATCGGACGGTTTTTCGAGCGGAACGACTTCTCCAGTTTGCACGCTGCCGAGCCGGTGCTCAAAGCCGGTCCGCTAACCCACCAGGACTTGCGGATCCCGGAGGACGCGGCCAAGTCGTTTGTCGATGAGCTCATGTAGGGTGCTTCCCTGCTCTCCAATCCCAAGCCCAGGACCTCTCGGTCCAAGCCCCGGAGCTGACGTTTCGGGGCTTTTCTGTCTCTGACGTATGGCGAATGAGCCGATCTTTGCCCGTTCCGCGTGTCCGGAGGGAACAGAGGCGCAGACACGCAGACGCTCAGCGCAGCGGGGACAATCAGTGCATTGCCGGTTGGATAGCCATATCGGCGGACGGTGCGCAGCAGAAAATTGTGCTTTTCACTGTGTTAGGTGGTCACGCAGGAAGCGTGAAAAACCTCCTCGAATGCTGTTCCTATTCGCACTCTGCGGAATGCATTCGAGAGGTCCTCTTGGGATTACCAAATATGAGTACCATTTTGCCGGGTTTTGTTACTCACGAACTGTAGCAATTCATTCTCTAGCCTGTATCTTTGCAATCAAGCGGTGATTCTCACCAGCTGCGAATTGATTCTCGGGGGAGGACTCAATTTTGCAGAAAGTGGGAATCACCGTTGTTTTTTGGTGGGATCCCGTCCCGCCGCTCTTCCCATCCGACGCGAATGAAGGCTTGGCGGACCAGTGAAGGCTCTGTTATCCAAGCGAAACGGGAGTACACCGAAGCCGCTTCACGCTTTCCTCAAAATCGAACGGTCAATGCGGAGTAATCACCCTTAAGAGCAGAATCAGCATAGGTGTACCCGGCGCAACATCTGGGAAGGCGGATTTTTCTTGATAAAAATCCGGTCTAGCGTCCTTACCGCTGGGTGTAGCTGGGCCGCTTCCGCTCTAACCTCGAATTGAGGCGTCCAAGAGCTGGACGGTGTGGAGAACGCGCGTTCGCAGGCCCTTGCGGCGGAGCGCCGCGCTCATCTGCAACAGGCATCCAGGGTTTCCGGTCGCCACTGCATCCGGTTCGAGAGCCCTAATGTGTCCCGCTTTGCGGTCCGCTAAGCTATCGGCGGTCTCCGGCTGCGTGAGATTGTAGATCCCCGCGGAGCCGCAGCAGATGGCGCCTTCCGGCATCTCCAGAAGTTCCAACCCGGGAATAGACGCCAAAAGCGAGCGCGGAGCGGAGCTTACCCGCTGCGCGTGCTGCAGATGGCAGGAATCATGATAGGCCACGCGGAGCGCCAGGGGGCGCCGGGGGGCGCGCGGGCCAATCTCCTCCAGAAATTCGCTGACATCCTTGCACTTGGCGGCGAAAGCCTTTGCCCGCTCCGAATAGGCCGGGTCATCGCGCAACAGGCGGCCATACTCCTTCAGGCTGGAGCCGCAGCCGCCGGCATTGGAAATGATGGTCTCAACCTCGGCGTTCTCAAAAACGTCAATCATGCGGCGGGCCAACGCCTCAGCTGCTTCTTCCTCCCCGGCATGCACCAGCAGGGCTCCACAGCAGGGCTGTTCTCCAGGTGCAATTACGTCACACCCTTCCGCAGCCAGCACGCGCACGGTAGCGGCATTGATGCTGGAGAGAAACTCGCGCTGCACGCAGCCGAGCGCCAGGCCTACGCGTCTCCGCCGCGGGCCGATCGCCGGGGTGAAGCCGGGAATCTTTTCATAGCGCTCCAGGGACGGCAGCAGAGCCTCCATCGCGCGCCAGCGGCGGGGCAGCAGTTGGATGGCGCCCGATCCGTGGAGCAGCCTCCTCACTCCCGTGCGCTGGTATGCGGTCAGAACCAGGCGAAGAATGCGCAGCCGCCCAATCTTCGGGAAGAGGTTGAAGAGCAAGCGGCGAAAAAGCCGTTCACGCAGCGGGCGGCGGTGCAGGCGCTCGATCTGGCCCCGCGTCGCCTCGATGAGGGCATCGTATTGAACCCCGGAAGGGCAAGAAGTGAGGCAGGACATGCAGCCCAGGCATGTGTCGAAGTGCTCCACCCACTCCGGAGTGATCTCGCATTCGCCCTCCTGGGCCGCTTTCATCAGGTAGATACGGCCTCGCGGCGAATCCATCTCTTTACCCCAGAGCATGTAGGTGGGGCAGGTGGGCAGACAGAACCCGCAGTGTACGCATTGGCTGATGAGCTCGGGAGAGGGAGGATGATGCCCGTCGAATGAGCTGGGGCCTGCGGCCGGAGACACAACATGCTCGCCGGCTGGAGCGGCAAGAGACTCGCCACTTTGCTTGGCGTTGCCCGCGGCGGGGCTTTCAGTGGGTTGCGCCATGGTCAAATTCCTCCCACGAAGCGCCCGGGGTTTAGCGTTCGCTGCGGATCGAACTGCCGCTTCACTGCGGCCATCAGAGGCAGCGCGTCGCCAGCGCCACCCCAAAAATCAATGACGTTCTCGGCTGAAAGCGAGGTGGCGCCGCCGTTCACTAACTCCGCTGCGGCGGAGCGGGGGGGCAAAGGCGCGATGGTAAGGGAACCGCCGCCGCTCTCGATTGCCGTCCGCATCTCGCGAAAGAGTTCAACGGCGGATGCCGGCTCGGCTGCCTCGACGCGCATCCAGCCGATGCCGGTCGCCTGAAGAACCGCGCGCCACTGTGCCCGGCGCGCTTGAGCCAGCCGATCGAGAGCCGCGGCTACTTCCATCAGCTTCGAGGGCAGCACGCTGAGCTTGGCAACCGCCGCATATACGCCCTCCTCTGGCGGCGTCCACAGTTCCTGGCGCGCCCGCCAAACCTCGGGAGTGGCAAAAGAGAGCGGCATCGGCTGCGCCCGTTCTCGAATCGCTTTCTCTTGTGCCGCCAAGCCGGCCTCGGTCCCCTCCAGGCCTAGGTAAAGGGCGGGAGCCACGCCGGATGCCAAGCAGGCCTGCATTTGAGCGCAGGGAAGATCGGAGTTCAGCAGATCGAGGATCGTTCGCTGCATGCTGGGAAGGCCGGCTGGCTGAAGCTGGAGGGTTTGCGTGCCCGCCGGCAGCGGATGAACGCGGAAGATTGCCTGCGTGATCACGCCCAGGGTTCCCAAGGCTCCGGTGGCCAGCTTGGGAAGATCGTAGCCGGCGACATTTTTCACCACTTTGCCACCGCTCTTCGCGATGGTTCCATCGGGCAATACCAATGTCATGCCGATGACGAGATCGCGCAATCCTCCATAGGAGAGGCGCAAGGCGCCGGTGTCATTGGTGGAGAGGATGCCGCCGACCGTCGCACGCTCCGGCCACAATGGATCGACGGCCAGCCGCTGGCGGTGCTTGGCCAGCGCGCGTTGCAGCTCTGCTATCGTGCAGCCCGCCTCGACCGTCACCGTCATGTCCGCCCACGTATGCTCCACAATGCGGTGCAAGCCCAAGGTGCAGAGGAGCATGTCGGCGCGCTGCGGCGGATTGCCCCAGGAGAGCTTGCTGCCCCCGCCGCGCGGGATGACGGAGAGACCGGCGTCGGTGGCGAAGCGCAGCAGGGATGCGGCATCGCGGTCGGAGTGCGGCTCGACTACCCACTGCGCGCTTACCCCGCCGATGGCATCGCCGATGGCGGCCGGACGCACGGCATCCGCGCCGGCCAGCGCGCGCAACCGCTCGCCCAACTCGGGGCCGGAGAGAAGCGGGAGCGCCGTTTGCGTGCTCATCGGACGATCTTACCTTTAGGCACTCTTCACCAGCCCTAGAACCTCTCGGCCACGCCCGCGGTCTCCAGCGGATGCGGCACATATTTGCCGCCCTTCTCTCCACAGAGGCGCGGCCGGGGGAAAACTTTGGTGGGATTGGAGAGATGCAGCGGATCGAAGGCGCAGCGCACTCGCTGCATGGTCTCCAAATCCGGCTCGGCAAACATCTTCGACATCATTAGCTTCTTCTCTTCGCCAACGCCATGCTCACCGGTGATAGAGCCGCCCTTCTCTATACATAGCTCCAGAATCCTGGACGCCAGCCGCTCCGCCGCCGCCTCCTGGCCGGGCACGCGGGCGTCGTAAAGCACCAGGGGATGCAGATTGCCATCGCCGGCGTGAAAGACATTGGCGACGCGCAATCCGGACTCGTCGCTGAGCGTGGCGATCTCATCCATGATCTCGGGAAGCCTGGTGCGCGGAATCACGCCGTCCTGAACGATGTAGTCGGGCGAGATACGTCCCATGGCGGCAAAGGCAGCCTTCCTGCCCTTCCAGATCAGCGTTCGCTCGGCCGCGGTCTTGGCCCGTCGTATCTCCCATGCGCCATGGCTGCGGCACAGCGCTTCCACCTGCTCGACGTTGGCCTCCACTTCGGCGGTCGCGCCATCCATCTCCACCAACAGAAGGCCGCCGCACGGCGGATAATTTGCGTGGACGGCAGCCTCGCTAGCCTCGATCGCCAGCCGGTCCATCATCTCCATCGCCGCCGGGTAGAGGCCAGCGGCGATGATGGCGCTCACCGCGGCTCCTGCGTCATTGGTGCTGTTGAAGGCGGCAAGCAGCGTTTGCACGCATTGCGCGCGCTTCACAATACGGAGGGTGATTTTAGTGGCGATGCCCAGCGTGCCTTCCGAACCGACAAAGACGCCCAGCAAATCGTAGCCGGGGGAGTCCAGCGCGCTGCCGCCCAGATGAACCAGTTGCCCATCGGGCAGAATAACCTCCAGGCCCACGACATGGGTCGTGGTAAAGCCATACTTGAGGCAGTGCAGGCCACCGGAGTTCTCCGCCACATTGCCGCCCACCGTGCAGACGGATTGCGAGGAGGGATCGGGAGCATAAAAGAAGCCGGCGGCGGCGATGCGCGCGGTCACATCGGCATTGATCACGCCGGGCTCGACAACCATGCGCGCATTCTCAAGATCGACTTCGAGGATGTGATTCATGCGCGTCAGGCTGATGACGATTCCATTGGCTACCGGCAGCGCGCCGCCACTCAGCCCGGTCCCTGCGCCGCGGGCGACAAAGGGAATCCGTTCGCGATGGCAAAGCCGCACCACCGCCTGCACCTGGGCGGCCGACTCGGCCAGCACCACGGCCTGCGGCATTACGCGGAAGTTGGTGAGGCCGTCGCACTCATAGGTGCGTAGATCCACCGGCGCGGTGAGCAATCCCCGCTCGCCCGTGATGGAGCGTAGTTCGGCGAGAACGCCGGGGCTCACTCCGGCCGCCGCGGAGGTGGCGCTGAGATTAGAAGGTTGCTGGGTCATCCGGAACAACCACTTTCGGGAGTCTACTCATTATCGCCTCGCCCGCAACTCCGCTGCCGGGGGCGCGAGAAGCAGATCTCTCCACTTCACTTCGCTCCGGTCGAGATGACAGAATTCTGCGCATGCTTTTCAAAGGTAGCGCGGTTTCACGGCTAGATTTCCGGATAGGCTTCCAAGGTCATAAAGTCCTTGAGCCGGTCACTGATGATCAGGCGCTCGAAGATCTGAGCCGCCGGCTCATACTTGCCCTCAGCATAAGCCGAGCCGTGAGCGGCGCGGAAATTCTGCAGCTGTGCTGCAATGGTCTCCCGAATCAGCTCCGGCGTCACCGTTCTGCCGTCGGCCAGAGCGCACCCATAGTGCAGCCACTGCCAAACCTGGGTGCGCGAGATCTCGGCGGTGGCGGCGTCTTCCATCAGGTTGTAGATGGGAACGCAGCCGGAGCCGCGCAGCCACGACTCCAGGTACTGAATGCCCACGTCGATATTGAGGCGCAGTCCCGCATCGGTGATTTTTCCCTTCTCCGGATGCAGCAGGTCGGCCGCGGCGACATGAACCTTTTCGCGTTTGCTGTGGATCTGGTTGGGAGTCTTCATGTGCACGTCAAAGACATCCTTCGCAATGGGAACCAGTCCGGGATGAGCCACCCAGGTACCGTCGTGGCCCTTGGTGACCTCGCGCAGCTTGTCTTTGCGCACCTTCTCCAGCGCCGCCTCGTTCGCCGCAGGGTCGCTCTTGATCGGGATCTGCGCCGCCATGCCGCCCATGGCGTGAATGCCGCGGCGGTGGCATGTCTCAATCAGCAACTCGACATACGAGTTCAGGAAGTGCTTCTCCATGGTGACTTCCGAACGGTCAGGAAGTACGTACTCCTTGAAGTTGCGCAGCGTCTTGATGAAGCTGAAGATGTAGTCCCAACGGCCGCAGTTCAACCCTGCGGAGTGTTCGCGCAGCTCGTAGAGAATCTCGCCCATCTCGAATGCGGCCGGCAGCGTCTCGATCAGCACGGTGGCCCGGACGGACCCTCGCGGAACTCCGATGTGCCCCTGCGCGAAGATGAAGACGTCGTTCCAGAGACGGGCTTCCAGGTGGCTCTGCATTTTTGGCAGATAGAAGTATGGCCCGCTACCCTTTTCAAGCAGCGCCTTGGCGTTATGGAAGAAGAAGAGGCCGAAATCGAAGAGCGATCCGGAGATGGGCTGCCCTTGAACCGTGACATGCTTCTCTACCAGATGCCAGCCGCGCGGCCGGACGATCAGCGTGGCGAGCTTCGCGCCCAGCGCATATTTTTTCCCTTCCGGACTCACGAAGTCGATAGAGCCGCGGATCGCGTCGCGCAGGTTGATCTGCCCCGACACATTGTTCTCCCAGGTGGGAGAATTGGAGTCTTCAAAGTCCGCCATGTAGCAGCTCGCGCCGGAGTTCAGCGCGTTGATGATCATCTTGCGGTCAACCGGGCCGGTAATCTCCACTCTGCGGTCTTCGAGGTCGCGTGGAATGGGGGCAACCTTCCAGTCGCCTTTACGAATGGATTCGGTCTCAGCCAGAAAGGCGGGCAGAGCGCCGCCGTCGATCTCCCGCTGGCGCTGGACGCGGCGCTCCAGCAATTCGCGCCGCCGCGGTTCGAATGCGGCGTGCAGCTCGGCTAGAAATTGGAGCGCCTCCGCTTGCAGGATCCGCTCAAACTCCGGCGTCACTGGAGCGTCGATCGAGATGCTTTCGGCCCGTTCCATTTTAGGATTCCTCTCTTGTGTCGCCGGCTTTCAGGCGAATCTCATAATATAGTACACGGTCTCACGAATTCTCTGTAACGCCGTGAATCCGCTCTAGGAACACCCCCCAATGAAGGTTGAGCGAGGAGCCACGCGGGGGATACGCTTCCCTCTTTGAGGAGACCGAGCCTGGATCGAATTCACTTCACTACTGTTACGACTGAGGAATCCGGCCCGCTCCACGCCCGCGCTCCTTCATGTTTCAGTTGATGCGCAGCGTCATCCCAAGTGAGATTCGTGACCTTGCCGCCCTTCTTCTCATATGCGTACGTTTTGCCGTCATCCTGATAGAGCGCGAACTTCCCATTCGCTCCGGGATAGACCCGCACGGACGCGATCGCTTGCGGCTGCTGCGCGCTCTGGACCTCCACTCCCAGAGGCACGATGCTGCCCGCCTTTACAAACAGCGGCAGCGTATCGATGGGAGCGTTCGCCACAATGGTCTGCCCGCCGTGTAGCCGTTCATTGGTCCAGTAGTTGTACCAATCAGACCCCGCAGGCAGATATACATTCCGGCTCGTGGCGCCTTGTTCGGTTACCGGAGCTACAAGGAAAGCCGGCCCGTACATATACTCGTCCGGGATATTCATGGCCTTGGGGTCTTGGGGGAAATCCATAAAGAGCGCTCGCATATAGGGAGCGCCTGTCTGGTAGCTGCGATAGGCAACCGAATAGGTGTAGGGCAATAGCTGGTAGCGCAGCTTCAGATACTTAGCGAGGATCGGCTCCGCCTGCTTGCCATATGCCCACACTTCGTTATGATTCCGCTCTCCGTGCGCGCGCATCACGGGCTGAAAGGCGCCCCATTCAAACCAACGCACAAAGAGCTCGGGATAATCCTCATAATTCCCGATAGTGCCGCGTACATCCGATCCGTCGATCAATGGCTTATGTTCCGCGTGGTAGCCGGCCGGAAGCGCGGGAGAGAAGAACCCTGCGATGTCCGTATCCCAGTACGGCAGTCCAGTGGCGGTGAAGTTCAGCCCCGCCGGAATCGAACGCTTCAGCATGTCCCATGTCGAATAGATATCGCTCGACCAGAACACCGTGCCATTGCGCTGCGCCCCCAGGTAGGCCGCGCGAGCCAGAATCATCACCCTCCGGCTATCTCCAAAATCCCGCCGGAAGCCTTCGTATACCGAAGCGGTGTGAAAGAGCGGATATACATTGTAAAAGCGCGTTCCCGACCCGATGAAGAAGACGTCCTTCGCCGGGTCGACATCGGGCTCCGTTTCATCCAGCCAAATGTAATCAAACCCATAGGGCTTCACATAGCGGTCGCGAATCTTTTCCCAGAACCACTGAGCCGCCTGAGGATTGGTGGTATCGATGTTCGGCCCAATGACGGACTTGTAGTCCCCCTGGTCCGGCGTTCCGTCGGGCGAGTGTATCAGCCAGCCTTTGCTGAGCAGCATGTCGTAGAACTGGGTGCCCTTGGAAAAGTGCGGCCATACGCTCAAGAGCGTGTTGACATCCATAGCATGCAGCTCACGATTCATGGCGGCGGGATCGGGCCAGCGCTTGGGGTCCAGGTCGAGTTCGCCCTGCCGGGTCATGTTAAGGAAGTCCACGACAATTACATCCAATGGCAGGTTCTTCGCGCGATACTCCTTCGCCACATCCAGAACCTGCTGCTGGGTGGGATAAATGGCCTTGCTCTGGATGTAGCCATAGACGGCTCGAGGCAGCAGATGCGAGACGCCGGTCAGCAGCCGGTAGCCCTCGTAAATCTCATCGCTGTTTTTACCCGCGATGACGAAATACGACACGCGGTCTCCCACCTCGGACGACCAGACATTCTTCCCGTTGAAGCCGAGGTCCACCGTCGTTTTCGATGGATTGTCCCAGACCAACCCGTAGCCCCGGGTTGAAACCATGAAGGGGACGCAGACGTCTTCCCCACCGATCGCGTTATAGTCATGCCAGCAATGGATCTCGTGATCGCGCAGATCCATCCAGCCTTTCTGCTGCTGCCCCAAGCCGTAGTAGTGCTCATCGGCGAACGAGTCGAAGACAGCGCCAACACGATAGTCTTTTGCGCCCTCATCGAACCGGGCCACCTCCGGACTCTCGGGCGCCATTCGCCAGCTGCGCATGTGCAGCAACGTCTTGCCGCCGGCTGTCTTGATCAGGAGCGAGTCGTTGGGCGGACGATGACCGCCCCCGCCGCCGAAATAGATTCGGCGCAACTGGTAGTTGAGAGCATCGAGAGGCATGGCTGTGGGCCGTTGATCGCTGGGGACGTTTTCCGGCGAGACGCGAATCACCATGCGGGCCGACCGGAAGACTTCTCCTTCCGCATCGCG
>Ga0207933_1001351_pt1 | contig 18920 bp, 17 predicted proteins | sample NGESurdeep092012_4_FD_184488 | JGI IMG/M metagenome (GOLD analysis project Ga0207933, IMG submission 184488) | Arctic peat soil microbial communities from Barrow, Alaska - NGEE Surface sample F53-3 deep-092012 (SPAdes) | ecosystem: Environmental > Terrestrial > Soil > Wetlands > Peat ...
CGATGGCATCGTAGCCGCCTTCTGCATACCAGTGACTGCGATTGTTGCCACGGCACAGATGGATAGCCCGTGTCACACCGGCATGGCGCGCGGCGGCAAAGCAGGCATTATCCGCACGCAACGATGCAGTAAGCATTTGCGCGGGATCGACGCGCAGTTCCGTCTTCATCCAAGCAGTCCATTTGGGATCAAGATAATAGCTGTAGCGTGGCGCATCGATTTGCAGATAAGAGATGCCGGTACTCGCGAACGAGCCTATATCCTCTGCCATGATGGCGCTGATCGACGCCAGCAAAGCGTAAGGATCGGCATACGCTACGTCGGTAATCCCATACTTGAAGGAGATGGCGGGAAACTGAGTCGCGCTTGGTAATGTGATTTTGATTGGGCCCGGAGCGTGCGCTCGCAGAAAAGGCAGTTCTCTCCCGGTGAGGGGTTGCCGCTGCTTGAGGACTGAAGTCACAACGCCCGTGATACTGCTGACCGTGGTGTGTTTGCCTGCTGCGTCGTTTGGATCCTCTTTCCAACTGCGCTGCACAGCATCGCCAAAGTCGAAGCCCTCGATTGCGTCGGTGAAATCGCTCATGAAGTTCGTGCGGCGAAGCTCCCCATCCGTGAAGACATCGAGACCGATCTCTTTTTGGCGTTGAAGAACACGGAGGATTTCCCGATCTTCAAGTGCTTGCAACTCGTGGCGAGGAAGCCGCGACTGGCGCGCATCAAGCAATGCGGCGGGGCGCAAGAAACTGCCGACATGGTCGGCGCGATATGTGGAAGGCATATTCAACTCCTAAAGCGAAAGGGTAAGTTCGTTCCAACCTGTCCTAGTCCATCCACAGCTCTATCAGATCAAGATGCTTCGCAGCGTCCTCGCGCCCTCCTGCAGGGCGGGCAGGCAGTTGCTCAGCAGAGTGGCGCGCGAGACGTGCGTTCCGACGTTGATTGCCGCTACAACCTGATTGCTACGCGTGAAAATGGGCACAGCGATGGATCGTAAACCAGCCTCCAACTCCTCGTCCACGAGGGCGTAGCCTTGTTTCCGCACTTCAAGGATCGCTTTCCTCAGTTGCGGCAGACGGGTGATGGTTTTTGGCGTGTACGCACTAGGCTTCAACTCACTCAGATAGCTATTGAGGCGCGCATCCGGCAAGGCAGCCAGCAGGACGCGGCCCATCGAGGTACAAAATGCGGGCAAACGGCTGCCGACAGAGAGGCCTACGGCGAGCACCCGGCTGGCGGCGGATCGTGCGACATACACAATCTCTTCCCCATCGAGCATGCTCATCGAAGAGGACTCATGCACCTGATCGGTGATTCGTTCGAGTACCGGACGGGCAGCTTCAACAACCGAGGAGGATGAAAGGAAGGCGAAGCCGAGGCGGAGAACCTGAGTTCTGAGCCGATGAACCTGCCGCGAGTGCTCCACATAGCCGAGCAATTCCAGTGTCAACAGAATCCGGCGTATCGAGGCGCGCGACAACCCGGTGGAGTGCGCTATCTCGACGATGCTGCGCCCCTCAGGATGGCCTTCGAAGCTCTCGATCACGCGCAGACCGCGGGCGAGGGAGAGTACGAAGTCAGGGTTGCCCGCCTGCGCGGCAAAGTCATCGCTTCGTTCCATTGCTGGCGCAAGCGCGGAGGATGTCGCAGCTTTCATGAGCACTTTCGCGGCTCGCCGATTATCGCACATCTTGTCCAAGCCTGGATGTTCGCGTAATAATGCTGCGGTTGGTTGAAGGAGGCTCGATGGCGGAGTGGGTCACCTTGCGCGAGGCGATTGCCACCCACGTGCATGACGGGGACACCGTCGCGCTGGAGGGTTTCACCCACCTCATTCCGTTCGCCGCTGGTCATGAGCTCATCCGCCAGCGGCGCCGCAACCTCTCCCTTGTGCGCATGACTCCGGATCTCATCTATGACCAATTGATTGGCGCCGGCTGTGCCGCCAAACTTACCTTTTCCTGGGGCGGCAATCCTGGCGTCGGCTCCCTGCACCGGTTTCGCGATGCGGTGGAGAATAGCTGGCCCCGGCCGATTGAACTCGACGAACGAAGCCATAGCGACCTCGCCAACGCCTATGTTGCCGGAGCGTCCAACCTGCCTTTTGCCGTCCTTCGCGGATACGCGGGGTCAGATTATCCGCGGGTGAATGACAAGATACGCAGCATAATCTGCCCATTCACCGGCGAGGTGCTTGCCGCCACGCCCGCAGTCCGTCCCGACGTCACGGTGATTCACGCTCAGAAGGCTGATTGGCATGGCAATGTGCTTTTGTGGGGGATCCTCGGTGTCCAGAAAGAAGCTGTGCTGGCGGCCAAGAGAGCGATCGTCACGGTAGAAGAGCGTGTACGCTCACTGGATGCGCCGCCCAATGCTTGCATCCTTCCAAATTGGGTGGTCACAGCGGTCTGCGAGGCGCCCCGCGGCGCGACACCCTCCTATGCGCACGGTTACTATGAACGCGACAATATCTTCTACCGTGCGTGGGACCGGATTTCGCGAGAACGAGGTTGCTTCGATGGATGGGTCGATCAGCATATTCTCCAGACCGAAGATTTTGCAGGATATTTGCGCCTGCAGGACGAGAGTGGAGTGCAGGCGGGCAGCCGATGAATCTTGCCTGTAGTGCCGACGAGATGATGACGGTAGCTGCCGCGCGCATGCTGCGGGATGGAGCGGTGTGCTTTGTAGGGATTGGGTTGCCGTCGACGGCTGCTAACTTGGCGCGGTTGACCCATGCCCCGAACGCAGTGCTCGTCTACGAGTCGGGACCGATTGGAGCAAAACCGACCGTACTGCCCTTGTCGATAGGAGACGGCACTCTCGCGGAAACCGCGGAGACGGTGGTCTCCACCCCTGAAATCTTCCGCTACTGGCTGCAAGGCGGCCGCATCGATGTGGGTTTCTTGGGTGCGGCTCAGTTAGATCGATTTGCAAATCTCAACACCACAGTCATCGGCCCCTACGAGAAACCCAAGGTCCGCCTTCCCGGCGCAGGGGGCGCGTCGGAGATCAGTTCCTCCGCAAAGGAGGTCTTGATCATCGTCAAACAGACCCCGCGCACATTCGTGGAGAAGCTGGACTTCATCACCTCAGTGGGCTTTCTGAATGGAGGCGACTCCAGACAGAGGGCTGGTCTCTCCGGGAACGGTCCGACAGCCGTGATCAGCGACCTGTGCATTCTGAGGCCGAACCCTCAGTCCCACGAACTGGAAGTCACCAGCATTCATCCCGGCGTGAGCCGGGAGACGATCATCGCCAGCACAGGATGGACGATTTGCTTTGCAGAAACGTGCCATGAAACGCCTGCCCCGGATGCGACCGAACTTGAAACGCTGCGCGATCTCAAGAAGAGAACCGCGGCGGCGCACGGCATACACGGAGAGGCCGCTTGAAACCTGTATTCCTCTGCGACGCGGTGCGAACCCCCATTGGACGCTACGGTGGTTGGTTGGCCCATGTGCGCGCCGATGATCTAGCGGCAGTCCCTATACGCGAATTGATGGGACGCAATCCGAGCGTGGACTGGAGTACCGTCGACGACGTGATGCTGGGCTGTGCGAATCAAGCTGGAGAGGACAATCGTAATGTGGCGCGGATGGCGCTGCTGCTGTCCGGGCTCCCTGACTCTATCCCTGGAACTACGATCAACCGGCTCTGCGGTTCGGGTATGGATGCCGTGGGCACAGCCGCCAGGGCGATTGCCTGCGGCGAGGCGGAGTTTGTGATCGCCGGCGGCGTCGAGTCGATGTCGCGAGCGCCATTTGTCACGGGGAAAGCCGCGGCGGCCTTCGATCGGTCCGCGGAGACCTACGACACCACGCTCGGGTGGCGTTTTGTCAATCCGAAGATGCGCGCGATGTATGGAACAGACTCCATGCCTGAGACCGGCGAGAACGTTGCCCGTGACTATGGCGTGGAGCGGGCCGCACAGGATGCATTTGCATTGCGAAGCCAGATGCGCGCGGCTCGCGCGAAAGCGGACGGGTTCTTCGCCGAAGAGATCGTACCGGTCGAGATTATTGGAAAAAAAAGCACGACAATCGTTGCGGAGGACGAGCACCCTCGCGCCGATACCACTCTGGAGAAGCTCTCGGCCCTCAAACCATTGTTCGCCGGCGGCACGCTTACGGCCGGCAATGCATCGGGCATCAATGATGGGGCTGCCGCGCTGCTGCTCGCTTCAGAAGAGGCGGTAGTGCGGCACGGCCTTCGGCCGCGCGCGCGGATCCTCGGTATGGCTGTGGCCGGCGTGCCTCCGCGCGTCATGGGCATGGGACCGGTACCGGCGACCACGAAGCTGCTCGGCCGCCTCGGCAAAACCATTGCCGACTTCGATTGGATTGAACTGAACGAAGCTTTCGCCAGCCAGTCCCTGGCTTGCATGCGGCAATTGTCCCTGCCCGATGACGCAGAGCACGTCAATCCATGCGGAGGCGCGATTGCGCTCGGCCATCCGCTGGGCATGAGCGGAGCAAGACTGGTACTCACCGCCGCGCATCAATTGGAGAAACTGGGGGGACGGTTTGCTCTGGCCACTATGTGCATCGGAGTGGGCCAGGGCATTGCATTGGCAATGGAGAAGGCATAAGGAGGCACTTTGATTGACCTGAAGCCAGTCGCGACAGCCATTCCTGGCACACAGCCCGACTTTTTCTTTCCACCCTATCGCTCGTCGATTGCGCGGTCTCCGCGTATGCCTCTGGTGCTGCTTCCCGAAACACTTACAGAGAGAACCGGTCCAGTCTTCGGGCATAGGCTGATCCGTGAACACGACAATGACCTGACCGCGCAACATGAGGCGGAACCGCTAGGAGAGCGTATCTTTGTCCACGGTCGCGTACTCGACGAAGAGGGACGACCGCTCCGCGGCGCGCTCGTAGAGATATGGCAGGCCAATGCCGCCGGGCGCTATCAGCACAAAATCGATGGCCATGATGCGCCATTGGATCCGAATTTCTCGGGCGCCGGACGAATCTTGACCGATGAAGATGGCCGCTACTGTTTCAAGACCGTCAAGCCAGGAGCCTATCCGTGGGGAAACCAGCACAACGCATGGCGCCCGGCGCACATTCACTTCTCCCTATTCGGCGCCGGCATCCTGTCACGCTTGGTGACGCAGATGTACTTTCCCGGAGACCCGCTGCAGCCACTCGATCCCATCTTCAACTGCATTCCCGATGAAGGGGCAAGAACACGATTGGTTTCCCGGCTCGATATGGATCGAACAGAGCCGAATTATGCCCTTGCTTATGCATTCGACATTGTGCTGCGCGGCCACAATGAGACGCCGTTTGAGAAGGGCCGATCGTGATGAAGAGCGACACAAGACAACGACCCATTGGCTCGCAAACAGTTGGCCCGTTCTTCGAGATCGGGCTTCAATATCTCATCGACCGCACTCCGGCGGTTCCTCCAAACGAGGAGGGCTGGGTGGAAGTGCGAGGCAAGGTTGTGGACGGTGATGGTACGCCGGTGCCGGACGCAATGCTCGAGTTCTGGACTCCGCAACCCCTATCGCAAGCGACGGATCAAGACTCCCAGGGTTCCCATCATGATGGATTTCCGGTTGGATTCAGGCGCACGGCCACTGACCCGGCCGGCAACTTTGCTGTGACGCTCGCTATGCCTGCACCGCTGGCGCTACCGGATGGCAGCCTTCAGGCGCCACATTTGCTGGTGCTGGTGTTTGCGCGCGGCCTGCTTCGGCATCTTCTATCGCGCATGTACTTTGAGGATGCCCCCGGCAACGCCAATGATCTCGTGCTCCAGCAACTCCCCGCCGACCGGCGAGCAAGTCTCATTGCCCAGCGTGAAGGCGCTGAGGCGGGCTATCGCTGGAACATCGTTCTGCAAGGCGCGGCGGAGACCGTGTTTTTTGCGTGGTAGGCATTCGCTAGAGAACAATATTCCATGAGCAACGGCGCCAACTCGTTTCTCTTCTCGACGCCCGAGATGAGTCGTGTCTTCTCGGAGGATGGCCAATTGAGGGCCATGATGCGATTCGAATGGGCACTTACGTGTGCGCTTGAGAAACACGGCATAGCTGAACATGGCTCAAGCGCAGTATTGGAATCCTTACTCGAGACGCGTTTCATCGATGCGGACGCAATCGCGCATGACGCCAAGAACGCGGGGAACATTGCGATCCCGTTTGTGCGGCAGCTCACAAGCGCAGCGAAGGCGCGCAATGAACATGCGGCGCGAGCGATCCATCTGGGCGCCACCAGCCAGGACGTTCTTGATTCGGCGCTGGTGCTCCAAAGCCGCGACGGTCTGTCCCTACTGCGCGGTGCGATCGAACAGCTGGATGCCGCCCTGGTGCGTCAGATACATACCCATCGCGAAACGGTGCTGACGGGACGCACATGGTTGCAGCCGGGGCCGCCGACAACTTTGGGCCTGAAGCTGGCGGGCACGCTGGCCGCGCTGCGGCGAGATCGTGAACGACTCGAATCGGCAGCGCAACGGATGCTCGTGCTCCAGTTCGGAGGCGCCGTGGGGACGCTGGCAGCGCTGGGTGCAGCGGGCGGCGCAATCTCTGCGGATGTGGCCCGCGTGCTCGATTTGCGCGAACCGGAGCTTCCCTGGCATACGCAGCGAGACCGCCTCGTAGAGATGGTCCAGGTGCTCGCGATTCTTACCGGAACGCTGGCTAAATTCGCCCGCGACATGGCGCTGCTGATGCAGTCCGAAGTCGGTGAGGCGTTCGAACCCCGTGGAGAAGGCCGCGGAGGCTCGTCGACCATACCGCAGAAACATAACCCCGTGGCATGCGCGGCTGTGATCGCGATCCACTCTCGGATGCCGGGGTTGGCGGCAACCATGCTCTACGCGATGCCGCAGGAGCACGAGCGCGGGTTGGGATTGTGGCAAGCGGAGTGGGAGACGGTGCCGGAGGCCTTCCGCCTGTCTGCAGCAGCGCTTGCATATGCGGTGGAGCTCGCCGCCGGCCTTGAGGTTGACCCTGCCCGCATGAGCGCCAATCTCGCCAGCTTGCTTGGCCTGCCGCTGTCGGAAGCGGTCAGCGCAGCGCTCGCGCCAAAGATCGGAAGAGCGGCAGCGCATCAACTTTTGCGCGCGGCGGCGGAGCGTGCCGCGCATGAGCAACTGAACCTTGCGGATGTGCTGAAAGGGATGCCCGAGATCGCTGCGCACCTGAGCGAACTGGAGATCACTCAACTTCTCGACCCTCGCGCCTATCTCGGCAGCGCTCGACGCTTCATTGCACAAGCTCTCGGAGAAGCAGATGCCGATAGCTGAGAAGGGCGATCTCCGGATCCATTATGAGTTGACAGGCGCCGGTGACGGGCCGGTGCTGATGCTGGCAAACGCGATCGGATCGAATCTGCACATGTGGGATAAGGTTCTCCCTTCCTTCGAGAAGAGTTATCGTGTGGTGCGCTACGACATGCGGGGTCACGGTGAGAGCAGCGTTCTTCCGCCCCCCTACACCATCGACCAACTGGGCGACGATGTGCTTTTTCTGTTGGATTCCCTGGGTATTGGCCGGGCGAGTCTCTGCGGCCTTTCGCTGGGCGGCCTGATCGCGATGTGGATCGGAATTCATGCACCGGAAAGACTGAGCAGGATCGTCCTCGCCAATACGGCAGCGCGCATCGGCACACGCGAGGGTTGGGAGGAGCGCATGAAAACTGTGCAGGCGTCGGGCATGGAACCCGTTGCGCTGGCAAGTCCGGCGCGTTGGTTTACGCGAATCTATCGGGAGCAAAACCCCGAGGAAATGGATCGGGCGCGGGCGATGATCGCCGCAACCAATGCAGTGGGATATGCAGGCTGTTGCGCCGTCCTCCGCGAAACCGACTTGAGCGGCCCGATCGGCACGATTGAGGCGCCTTGCCTGGTGATTGCAGGCGCGCATGATCCATCCACGCCTCCAGAGGAGGGACGAGCAATTCAATCCGCCTTGCGAGACGGTAAATATGTGGAGTTGGACGCATCGCATCTCTCGGCGTGGGAGAGAGCGGAGGAGTTCGCCGGGGCAGTGCTCGCGTTTCTCGGGTGCTCCCGCTTTCCGGAAGAGGAGCGCAGATATGGATGAGCAAGAACGGCACGAAGCGGGAATGCAGACGCGGCGAAGCGTGCTGGGAGACGAGCATGTGGACCGGGCTGAGGAGAGGAAAACCGAACTGGATGCTGACTTTCAGGATCTGATCACGCGCTATGCCTGGGGAGAGATTTGGTCTCGGCCCGGATTGCCACGACACACCAGAAGCCTGCTCACCATTGCTCTCTTGGTGTCGCTGAACAGGGACGAAGAGCTGCGCCTACATCTGCGCGCGGCCGCCAACAACGGAGTTAGTACCGAGGAGATAAGCGAGGTGCTTATGCACTGCGCCATCTACTGCGGCGTGCCGGCGGCGAATGCGGCATTCCATGCAGCGAAAGAGATTCTGGCGGCAAAAGAACTCCCGCACGATGGCGGCAAGGCGAGGTAATCCGGAGAGCGATGGCACGCATTGAGACGCAAGTCGGCATCGTGGGTGCGGGCCCGGCGGGGCTGATGTTATCGCATCTGCTGCATCTCGCCGGCGTCCATTCTGTCATTCTCGAAGCACGTTCGCGCGCATACTGCGAAGAACGCATTCGCGCCGGGGTGCTGGAATACACCAGCGTGCGAATGCTGGAGGAAGCGGGTGTGGGGGAACGCCTCGACCGCCAGGGCCTTCGCCATCGTGCCATCGAGCTAGGCTTGAACGGGGTGCGGCACCGCATCGCCTTTGAAGAGCTGACCGGCAAATGCATCACGGTCTACGGGCAGCATGAGGTGGTGAAGGATCTTATCGCGCGCCGCCTTGCGGACGGTGGCCTATTGCACTTCGAATGCGGCACTGTATCGCTGCACGGAATCGAGGGCAACCGCCCTTCCATCCGCGTGGAGGCCGGCGGGAACACGGATGAGATCCATTGCGATTACATTGCCGGATGCGATGGATCTCATGGAGTCGTGCGGCCGTCGTTCCCGGAAGGATCCCTCGTGAACTACGAGCGCACCTATCCCTTTGCATGGCTCGGAATACTTGCGGAGGCTGCGCCCACACGCGATGAACTTTTGTACATGCATCATGAGCGGGGTTTCGCTCTCTACAGCATGCGCACGCCGAGCATCACTCGGCTCTATCTGCAATGCCGTCCCGACGAGGACATTGCCGACTGGAGCGACGATCGCATCTGGAACGAGCTGCGCACGCGTCTCAGCTGCAAAGATGGATGGCGCCCGTCGGAGGGAAAGATCCTGCAAAAAGGAATCACCGGCATGCGCAGCTTTGTGGCCGAGCCGCTACAGTTCGGCCGACTTTTCCTCGCTGGAGACGCCGCGCACATCGTGCCCCCTACCGGCGCCAAAGGTATGAATCTCGCACTGGCCGATGTCCATTATCTTGCCGAGGCGCTGGCCGCGTTCTATCGGGATGGTGATGATCGGCGGCTGACGAGTTATTCAGCTACATGTCTCAGTAGAATCTGGACGACTCAGCGCTTTTCATGGTGGATGACGTCTCTGCTTCATCGATTTGAGAATGCGTCAGCCTTCGATTACAAGCGCCAGTTGGCTGAATTGGAATATGTGATGAGTTCACGGGCCGCAGCAACGTCGCTCGCGGAAAACTATGTGGGTCTTCCGCTCCACGAAGCGTAGCTCGAAATAAAACGACAGCGGCACGGGCGCAGCAGCAGCGTTACGACAGAAGCACCAGAAAGGATAAAGCGAGATGACGGATTATCAAGGGCGTTGGACAACAGTGCGCGTCGAGGTGGACGAGGGGATTGGCTGGGCGATCCTGAACCGGCCGGAAAAGCGCAATGCGATGAGCCCAACCATGAATCGCGAGATGTGCGAGGTTCTCGAAGCGCTTGAATTGGATGAAGCCGTCAAAGTGCTTGTGCTCACAGGCGCCGGAGAGTCTTGGACCGCGGGCATGGACCTTAAGGAGTATTTTCGCGAGGTGGATCAAGCTCCGGAGATCTTCCAGGAGAAGATCCGGCGAGAAGCATCCACATGGCACTGGAAGCTGCTCAGAATGTATTCCAAGCCAACCATCGCCATGGTGAACGGTTGGTGCTTTGGCGGCGGCTTCTCGCCGCTCGTGGCGTGCGATCTCGCCATCGCTTCGGAGACCGCGGTCTTTGGACTCTCCGAGATCAACTGGGGCATTCCGCCCGGCAACCTGGTAAGCAAGGCGCTGGCAGACACGGTTGGACAACGCAAGGCGCTTGAATACATCATGACCGGCGAGACCTTTACCGGCAAGCAGGCTGCGGAGATGGGATTGGTCAACCGGGCGGTGCCACTCGAGAAGCTTCGCGAGGAGACAATCACACTTGCACGCAAGCTCGCCGCGAAAAATCCAGTGGTGATACGGGCCGCGAAGCACGGCTTCAAGCGCTGCCGCGAACTCACCTGGGAGCAGAGCGAAGATTACCTGTATGCCAAGCTCGATCAGGCGCAACTGCGTGATCGGGAACATGGCCGCGAAAAAGGCCTCAAGCAATTTCTAGATGAAAAGAGCATCAAGCCGGGTCTCGAAAACTACCGCCGCTAGAGCCATTGCGGGGCGAACGATGGGAGATGAAATTTGATCGCCGAACAAAACAAGCCGGCCACGCACGAGAAGCTGAACCGGCTGCTGCGCCCCCGGTCGATAGCGCTTGTCGGTGCGTCTGCTACACCGGGATCGCTAGGCCAAAGCGTGCTGAACAATCTTGTGCATACCGGATATTCAGGCGATGTGTATCTGGTCAACCCGAAACGCCCTGTCATCCAGGGACGAACATGCCTGGGATCGATCGACGAGTTGCCCTCCAACATCGACTGTGCGGTGCTTGCCATTCCTGGCAGCGCTATTCTTGCCTCCGTGCGCGCCTGCGCAGCCAGGGGCGTTGGAAGCATTATTGTGTTTTCCGCGGGCTTTGCCGAAAACGGCGAAGCGGGCTTGGCTGCACAACAGGAGTTGGCCGACATTGCGCGGGACCACGACATTATCCTTGAGGGACCGAACTGCCTCGGGATGGTGAATTATGTCGACAACATTCCACTTACGTTTGTTGTCACTCCTCCGCAACCACAGACAGACGCCATGGGAGCGGCCATCGTCTCCCAAAGCGGAGCGCTTGCCGCCGTCATCGCGGTAAACATGCGCCGCCACGCGATCCCGCTCACTTACTCGGTCTCCACCGGCAACGAAGCTTCAAGCGGAGTGGAGGATTTTGTCGAGTATCTGATCGGCGATAAAGCGACTCGCGTTCTAGCCCTGATCGTGGAACAGTTTCGCCAGCCGAAGCGATTCCTTGAGCTCGCGCGCAAGGCTCGGGAGGCAGGACAGTTCGTCGTGCTACTGCATCCCGGCCGCAGCAATGCGGCTCGGGCCTCTGCTGCGACGCACACCGGCGCGATCGCTGGGAATTATGACGTGATGCACACTCTGGTAACCGATGCCGGCGTGATCCACGTAAAAAGCATGGAAGAGCTGGTCGATGTTTCGCAGATACTGGCTCGATGCCGCGAACTGCCTCGCGGCGGTGCGGCCATCTTCGCCGAGTCAGGGGCCTTCAAAACGCTGGCCCTCGATCTGTGTGAGCAAGTTGGACTGGAGCTGCCTGCGCCATCGTCGACTGCCGAAAAAGCGCTACGAGAGGCCCTGCCGGCATTTATTCCTGCTACGAATCCTCTTGACCTTACCGCGCAAGCGCTGGTCGACCCTTCTCTCTACCGCCGCACCCTATCTCCAGTCCTCGATGAGGATTGCTTCGGCAGCGTACTGCTGGCAATCATTTTGACCGATGCGCAGACCACAAGGTTGAAACTGCCGCCGATTCTCGATGCGATTCGAACGCTCAAGCCGCAGAAACCTGTAGTCTTTGCTGGGCTCGACGAAGGCGCGCCTTTTGATTTCCCTGAACTGCAAGATCTGCGTGATCTGGGTGTGGCCTGCTTCCCTTCCCCCGAGCGCGCCATCCGGGCGCTCGCCTATGTGTCCTCACTGGGCGCGCGGCATGATGCCTCGGGCACGCAGCGCAAGGGGAGTTTCTCCCTTCCCGCGCTGCCTCCCGGTCTGCTTGCCGAGCATCAAAGCAAGCAAATCCTCGCCCAGCTTGGAATTCCCATCCCGGCGGGCCGGCTGGCTCGGAACCTCGATGAAGCGTTAGGGATCGCCGGAGAGATTGGTTTCCCGGTGGCGCTCAAGGCGCAAGCTGCCGACCTCCCACACAAATCGGACGCAGGCGGCGTGATCTTAGGGCTCGCCTCGGAAAGCGATCTCAGAGATGGATGGTCTTTGCTTCAGGACAACTTGCGCCAATCCTGTCCGGACCTGGCGCTCGACGGCGTGCTCGTCGAACGCATGGGCAGCAAGGGCGTGGAGATGATTGTTGGTGCGCGCAATGATCCACAGTGGGGACCGGTGTTGCTCGTTGGGTTCGGCGGCGTGCTCGCGGAGGCCGTGAGCGACGTTCGCCTTCTCGCTCCGAACCTCTCTCGCGAAGCAATCGAAGCGGAGTTGCATCTGCTTCGCTGCAGCAAGCTGCTGCATGGCTTTCGCGGCGCGCCTGCTCTGGACGCAGGCGCAGTCGCAGACGTTGTCCTGCGGTTGGGAGAGCTGATGTGCGCCGCGCCGGCAATCGAGGAGATTGACATCAACCCGCTGGTTGTTTACCCAAAAGGCAGCGGAGTCGTTGCCCTGGACGCATTAATCGCTGTTGGGGACCATCACCAGACGAAGAAGTAGAACAGTGAAGTGAGGCACAAGATGAATAGCGTTGCGCTTCTTATCGGCGGTCAATCGGTATCCAAGGATGACCATTGCTTCGATCGTATCGACCCTGTCAAAGGCACCCCTGCTACGAGGGCAGCCGCTGCGGAGGTTTCAGACGTGAACGCGGCGGTGGAGGCAGCTGCTCAAGCCTTCCCGAGTTGGGCAGCCAGCGGGCCTGGACGGCGCCGTGAGCTTTTGTCGCGCGCGGCCGACTGCTTACTCGCGCACCAGCAGGATTTTACGAACGCCATGGTGGCGGAAATCGGTGCGACTGAAGGTTGGGCAGGCTTCAATGTTGCGCTGGGCGCCACGCTTCTGCGCGAAGCAGCAGCGATGACGACACAGATCACCGGCGAAGTCATCCCCACCGATGTGCCCGACAACCTGGCCATGGCCATTCGCCAGCCGCTGGGAGTGTGCGCCGGAATCGCGCCATGGAATGCCCCGGTCATTCTCGGCGTCCGCGCGGTCGCGATGCCCCTGGCCTGCGGAAACACCGTGGTCTTCAAGGCGTCAGAAATTTGTCCCGCGGTGCATCGGCTGATTGGCACCGCGCTCGAGGAAGCGGGCATCCCGGCCGGAGTCATCAATGTCATCACGCACGATCCGGCAGACGCGGCCGAAATCGTGGGCGCACTCATCGATCATCCTGCAATACGGCACATCAACTTCACAGGCTCAACGCGCGTGGGTAGGATCGTCGCCGAGCGCGCCGCTCGGCATCTGAAACCCGTTCTGCTGGAACTTGGAGGTAAAGCGCCACTCATCGTTTTGGATGATGCGGATCTTGACGCCGCTGTGGACGCAGCGGCCTTTGGCGCTTTCCTGAATCAGGGTCAAATCTGCATGTCCACCGAACGCATCGTGGTCGACAACAAGATTGCGGATGAGTTTGTGAAGCGTCTTTCGGCCAAGGCCGCCGCCTTGCCTCTCCAGGATCCTTCCCTCGGTCCAACCGTGCTCGGCTCCATGGTGAATTCACAGTCGGCGAGCAAAGTGATGCAACTCATCGAAGATGCGGTGGCGGAGGGAGCGCGCGTCACAGCGGGAGGGCACGCGAAGGGAACGCTGATCGACGCCACCGTCGTCGATCGGGTAAAGCCCGGAATGCGTATCTATTCCGAAGAATCGTTTGGCCCCGTGGTCACCATTGTTCGTGTGCAAGGGGACGAGGAAGCGTTGCGTGCCGCCAATGACACGGAGTATGGCTTGGCGGCGGCGGTCTTCAGCCAGAACATCGTGCGCGCCTGGAATCTGGCGCGCCAAATCGAGAGCGGAATGTGTCACATCAATGGGCCAACCGTTCACGATGAACCGCAGATGCCCTTCGGCGGGATGAAGGCGTCAGGCTACGGCAGGTTCGGCGGACGCGCGGCGATTGACGAGTTTACCGCCCTACGCTGGATCACCATACAGACCGGGGCGCGCCACTATCCGTTTTAGGTTCACCGCGATCTTGGTTCGGCCACTTAGCGGCTCTCTCCTTCAGCTGAGCCATGCTCACTCACGTCAATCCAGCCTAAGGCTGCTCGCGATTGGGGCGAACTGGGAGGGATATAGCCACGGAAGACCGGTGGCGGGCCGTCCCCAATTATCACCGGAGGGAGCCGCCCCAACCGTATGTTGAGGGGTGTATGATTCACCTGCTGCGCGCCCTTTGCGGCTTTCCCCACTGTCCCAGTCATCAGCACGCACCGAGAAAGGGCGTTTCTTCAGTCAGGGTCCCCCGCTCGGCTATGCCAGCTCCGATGGGAAAGCCGCTTATGGGGGCTCCAACACAATCGGAAATCCCGAGGAGAATTACGCCATGGCTACAGTCACAGCAACACATCCGGGCAAACTCAGCGACCGCGTGAGCTTCCATAAACGGTACGGCAACTACATTGGCGGTAAATGGGTGGAGCCCGCCAGCGGAAAGTACTTTGAAAACATCACCCCCATCACCGGCAAGCCGTTCTGTGAGGTGCCGCGCTCAGACGCGAAGGATATCGAGCTCGCCCTGAATGCGGCCCACGCCGCGCGCGAATCCTGGGCACGCACCAGCCCCACTCAGCGCGCCCTGATCCTGAACCAGATTGCGCAGCGCATGGAAGACAACCTTGATATTCTCGCGCTGGCGGAAACCTGGGATAACGGCAAACCCATCCGGGAAACGACTGCGGCCGACCTGCCTCTGGCCATCGATCACTTCCGCTACTTTGCCGGCTGCATCCGTGCCCAGGAAGGGACCATCTCAGAGATCGACCATGACACCGTGGCCTATCACTATCACGAGCCACTGGGCGTTGTCGGCCAGATCATTCCCTGGAACTTTCCGATTCTGATGGCCACCTGGAAGCTTGCCCCAGCTCTCGCCGCGGGCAATTGCGTCGTGCTGAAGCCCGCCGAGCAAACCCCAGCCAGCATTCTGGTGTGGGCCGAACTGGTGGGCGACCTGCTGCCGCCGGGCGTGCTCAACATCGTGAACGGCTATGGCCTTGAGGCCGGCAAGCCGCTCGCCTCGAGTTCGCGCGTAGCCAAAGTCGCCTTCACGGGAGAAACCACGACGGGACGGCTGATCATGCAGTACGCCAGCCAGAACATCATCCCTGTAACCCTCGAGCTGGGCGGCAAATCGCCCAACATCTTCTTTGAGGATGTGCTGCGCGAAGACGACGACTTCTTTGACAAAGCCATCGAGGGTTTCGTCATGTTTGCGCTCAACCAGGGCGAAGTGTGCACCTGCCCAAGCCGGGCGCTTATCCAGGAGAGCATCTACGATCGCTTCATGGAACGGGCGCTGAAGCGCGTGGCCGCTATCATCCAGGCCAACCCGCTGGATTCGTCCACCATGATCGGCGCTCAAGTCTCCAACGAGCAGCTGGAAAAAATCATGAGTTACATCGACATCGGCAAACAGGAGGGCGCCGAACTGCTCGCCGGCGGCAAGCGCGCGCGACTTGGCGGTGATCTCGAGGAAGGCTTCTACGTTGAGCCCACTGTGTTCCGTGGGCACAACCGGATGAGGATCTTCCAGGAAGAGATCTTCGGCCCCGTACTTTCAGTGACAACCTTTAAGGATGAAGAAGACGCGCTGGCCATCGCCAACGACACGCTCTACGGACTCGGCGCAGGATTGTGGACACGCGACGCGAACCGTTGCCATCGCCTCGGCCGCGGCATCCAGGCGGGGCGTGTGTGGGTCAACTGCTACCACGCCTATCCCGCTCACGCCGCATTTGGCGGTTACAAGCAATCGGGCATCGGCCGCGAAAACCATAAAATGATGCTCGACCACTATCAGCAGACGAAAAACTTGCTGGTCAGTTACAGTCCGAAGAAGCTGGGCTTCTTCTAAAGAGGGCGGTGCGCAGATGGCCGAGCTACCGCAACAGGTGCTGGCGACCGATGCTGCCATCCAGCTTATTCGCGTCTTGCGTGAAAAACACGGGCCGCTCATGTTCCATCAATCGGGGGGCTGCTGCGACGGCAGTTCCCCGATGTGCTATCCACGCGGCGAGTTTCTGGTGGGCGAAGTCGATGTACAGTTGGGCGAAGTGGATGGCGAACCGTTTTACATGAGCCGCAGCCAGTTCGAGTATTGGAAGCACACGCAGCTCATCCTCGACGTCGTTCCGGGCCGCGGCGGGCAGTTTTCGCTCGACAGTCCCGAGGGTCTCCGCTTTCACATCCGCTCCAGGGTTTTTCATGATGCGGAGATCAAAGATCTGCGCGCGGCGGGACGCATCTAGATTCGTGTCTGCGCAATTCGTGTGTTGAGGTTGAGTATCGCGGCATCCCGTGTCTTAGAGTCGCGCCTGGAGCCACCGGCTTTGCAGTCTCGATTCGTCCTTACCGGTCAATGAGAGCGTTTCTCCTGTTGCTGTGTCTCACCGAGCGCCTGCGAATTTGGCCGGCCTGAACACAACGTGCAGTCATGTGAGCGGCGCATTGGTGCCCGGAGTGGGAGTTGAATCCCCTCCGGCCGGAGCGGCCTGCGGATTTTAAGTCTGATTTTTAGACCTCTGTACAGCCTTGCACCAGGTTGCATCTAACTGCATACGGCCTTTGTAGTTTGATACTTAAATAGATATGTGCTCCTGCACCGCCTTGCATTAAGCTGCACGAGATTCCGGACCAAAGTATCACCATAAGTATCACCAGAAATTTCCACAAAAGCTGCGGATTTCTCATCCGATGCGCTCTTCAGCGACAATTTCGTTGCGTGCGGCAGATCCATACAATAGCAGCAATCGTTTTAAGCAGCGTTTGCCACTGTGTCTACAAGGGCGCGGAAACGGGCTTCGATCTCCGCCGCAGAGGTCGTCGGTGTAAAGCACAAATCGATTTCTCAGGGCCGATTTGCCACACCTTCTGAATGATTGCGAACTGGGCGGGATCTTCGTGCAGCGCTCTCAACCCAGCGAGATGTGGTGCGCCGGCCTACGATCTCGGCATCTTGAGTGATCGGGGAATGCTCCCCGGTCTATCCAATCTGCCTGCAGAGGGCGTACTCTCCCGGCTTGCGCTCCTCAAGGCTCACAATGCGCGAGGGGCGCACATCTATATCCGACCAGGGGGAGAGCACTGCTTCACTGTCCTTGACGACCTCAATCAGAATGGAGTGGACCAGCTCACGGGCGACGGCTACGAGCCGTGCGCCGTGGTTGAAACCAGTCTCGGCAACTTCCAAGCTTGGCTGAAACACGATGACGTATACCCGGCCCCGCTTTCCACTTTCGTCGCCCAGACCCTTGCAAATCGGTCCAGCGCGGACCCTAGTGCGGCAGACTGGCGGCGCTTTGGCCGTCTCCCCGGCTTCACCAACTGCAAACCAAAATACCGCAAGAGCAACGGTCTCTATCCCTACGTCCTGCTGCGAAGCGCGACGGGAATCCAGTACCGACAGGCCTCCCATCTGCGACTGGAAATGACGAAACTCTACCAACTCCAGGAACAAGAGCGGGAAACGCGCGCCGCGCAGCACAGCACCAATTCCTTTGCAACCGCGAGAAGGCCGTCTCACTCTTGGCTCTCCCTTGAGCGTTTCCGCAACGCGCCCAAATTCCACGACCGCCCCGCCGCCGCCGACCTCGCCTTCTGCGTCGCCGCCTTGTCGCTACGGATGCCGGAGGATGCGATTGCCACAACCCTCGACAGCCTCTACCTCTCCCGCGACCCCAACCCCTCCCGGAAAGCTGCCTACATCAAGCGCACGATGGCGAAGGCGAGATCATGAGCACAACGCTAGGTTCAATGCGGGTATCGACAGGCCGCGCCCGTCATCCAACTCTGCCCGCCGCGAGTGTCTCCACTGGTCCAGCCCCTTCCCGCCGCCACGAAACCTCCGCAATCCCGACGGCTGAATATGAGGAGTTTGAACAGGCCGCTCCGATTCAGTTTGCCTTTCAGTATGCGTTCAGCGTGCCGCGCTCAGAGCACCCACGCCCTGCGGACGCACGCTCTCCCTCCAGAGATTCTTGTCTTTCAGATGTGGACTCCTCCCCCGAGGCAAGCTCGTGTCCCCTTCCACAAATCTCTTCCACTCGCCTTGGGAGTGGGCCGCGACGGCACACCCTCGGGGCAAGCATGTACCGCATCCAGCGGACAAACTTCAAAAAAGGAGCTACAAACCATGTTCAACAAAGTTATCCTCATCGGACGTCTCGGAAAGAATGCAGAAGTCAAAGCCGCGCAGAACAAGAAGGACTACGCTGTCCTCAGCATCGCCACCAGCGAGAGCTGGAAGAACGACAAGGGCGAGTACGAAACCCGCACCGAATGGCACCGCGTCTACGCCTGGGGCAATCTCTCCAACTTCGCCAAGACGCTTCTGAAGGGGCAACTCGTCAGCCTGGAGGGGAAGATCAAGTATCGGACGGTCGAGGAAGAGGTCGAGGGTAAGCCGTTCAAGCACACCGTCGCCGAGATCCACGCTTCCAGCATGAGGCGCCTCTCGAAAGTCGAAGCCGCCGACGATCCCAGCGACGGTGCGGACGAGGAGTAAGCCTCTTCCTGCAAAGCCTTGTGAGCGAGATCCTGGCCCCAAGGCTTCCTGCACCTATGAAATGTCGAGGAGCATCTTACGCGCCCCGACGAGCGCGGGCAAAAGATTCGCGATCAAGCTACTGTACGGTTAAGGTGACCGTGCCCGTTGCCGTCGTCGAGCCT
>Ga0207933_1001353_pt1 | contig 18902 bp, 23 predicted proteins | sample NGESurdeep092012_4_FD_184488 | JGI IMG/M metagenome (GOLD analysis project Ga0207933, IMG submission 184488) | Arctic peat soil microbial communities from Barrow, Alaska - NGEE Surface sample F53-3 deep-092012 (SPAdes) | ecosystem: Environmental > Terrestrial > Soil > Wetlands > Peat ...
GGCCGAGGAGCGGGCGAGATTAATCGAGAAGGGCTTCTTCAACCAGTCCTGAGGCGCGATAGCCGGCGCCTGGCGGCGTCCTCGGTCGCTCATGTGCTAGGAGCGTGGGTCACTAACCCGCCTGGTGGCGTCCGGTGGGTTTAAGACAATCTGCGTGTCCACGACGCGGAGGTTGTGATGTCGGCGATGGCGGTGCAGGAGCGGCTGGTGGAGGTGGCGGAGGGCGAGAGCGCTCAGCGCCCCGGACGAACGCCGGTTGCTGAGCAGAAGACGTTCCGTCCTTATGACCCCGATCAGGTGCTGTTGATCTCGCCGGTGCTCTCGGAGTGGGTGCCGAAGGGGGATCTGGCGCATTTTGTCTCGGATCTCATCGAGACCGGGGGGCTCGACCTGTCGGCGATCTACGCCTCCTATGAGGGGGAGCGCGGCTACCCGCCGTATGACCCGCGGCTGATGGTCAAGCTGCTGGTGTATGGCTATGCGAACGGGGTGATGTCCTCGCGCAAGCTGGAGCGCGCTACCTACCGGGATGTGGGGGTGCGGATGCTGTGCGCCGATCAGCACCCTGACTACCGTTCGATAGCGCGCTTCCGCAAGCGCCATCTGGACGCGTTGGGGGAGCTGTTCGTGGGCGCGCTGAGACTGTGCAAGCAGGCGCGCATGGTGGGGTTGGGGACGCTCGCGCTGGATGGGACGAAGCTGCGCGCGAATGCCTCGCGCCACAAGGCGATGAGCTACGAGCGGATGGTCCGCAAGGAGGCGCAGCTTGAGGCTGAGATCGCAGCGCTACGCGAGAACGTCGATGCGCTGCTCACCGATGCCGAGCGCACTGACGCCGAGGAGGACGAGCGCTTCGGGCCCGACTGTCGCGGGGATGATCTGCCCGAGGAGCTGCAGCGCCGCGAGGGTCGCCTGGAGCGCATCCGCGAGGCAAAGGCGGCGCTCGAGGCCGAGGCTGCTGAGCGCGAGAGCGCGCGTCGCGCTGAGATGGCAGCGCAGGGCAAGCAGCCCAGGGCGCCGCGCGATGGGCGTGACCCGTTCGCGCCGAAGCCCAAAGCGCAGCGCAACTTCACCGATCCGGAGTCGAAGATCATGAAGACCTCCGATGGCTCCTTCCACCAGTGCTTCAACGGCCAAGCGGTCGTGGACTCTCAAGCGCAGGTGATCGTCGCGGCCGAGCTCTCCGATCAGGCACCCGACGCCGAGCAGCTACAGCCGGCGCTCGGGCAGCTCGCCGATAACCTCGATGCGGTCGGTGCCGAGTTGCCCGAGGGTGCGGCGCTGACCGCGGATGCTGGCTACTTCTCCGAGGAGAACGTCAAGACCACCACCGAGCACGGCCTCGATCCGTTCATCGCGACTGGCCGCTTCAAGCGTTCAGAGCCGCCCGCTCCCGCCCCACGCGGCCCGATACCAAAGAACGCCACCCCCAAGCAGCGGATGGCGCGCAAGCTGAAAACCAAGCAAGGGCACGCCGTCTACGCCCGGCGCAAGGCGATCGTCGAGCCGGTATTCGGCCAAATGCACACCGTCCAAGACGCCCGGCGGCTGCTCCTACGCGGTAAACAGGCCGCCCGCGCGCAATGGCGCTTCCAGTGCGCCATCCACAACCTGCTCAAGGTTCACCGCAACGGCGGTCTGGCCCTCCTGGGCCCCGGATAAGCTCATCCACGGCGCTCCCACACGCCCCAGGAGCCCCGCCCAAGACCCAGCAACCCCCGGCCGCGGTCCGGACCAGCCAAACACGAGGTCGCGACCAGCGCCATCAGCGCCGACCCCTACCCCCTCACGTCCGCCAGTTCGCAATAGGGACCCACGCTCCTAGCGCACACTTCGCTCCCTGCGACCTGGCCAGTCTTGGCTCTCGCACCTCAGGAACGCCGCAACTCCACCGACGGATCGCTAGCGTGAGCGACTCATGGATATAGGACTCATCGGAGCAGGCAACATGTCACGGGCGCTCGCGCGGGGGTGGAATCGTCCGGTGCTCGTGGCGGATCCCGTCGGCGAGCGAGCCCGGGCGCTGGTCGACGAGGTCGGCGGAGAGGCGCTCGCCACGAACGTTGAGGTGGCCCGGCGGGCCGACCTGGTCGTGCTCTGCCACAAGCCGCCCCAGCTCGCCGACGTCGCGCTCGAACTGGCGCCGCACGCCCAAGCGGTCGCCTCGATCCTCGCGGCCACGCCCCTCGCGGCGCTGCACGACGCCTATCCGGATAGGCCTGTCTACCGTTTCATTCCCTCGCTTCCCGTCGAGGTTCGCCAGGGCGCCGTTGTCCAGGCCGCTCCCCTGCGGGAGGCGGCGCTCGATGTTGAGGTCAGCGCGCTGTTCACCGAGCTCGGCACGCTAGTCGTGCTCCCCGATGCGCTCGTTGACGTCGCGATGGGCCTGATGTCGTGCGCTCCCGCCTACGTCGCGCTCGTCGCCGAGGCGCAGATCGACGCGGGCGTGCGCCGCGGCATCCCCGCCGCGCAGAGCGCGGAGCTGGTCGTGCAGACGCTCGCCGGCACTGCGGAGCTGCTGCGCCGTCGTGGCAACGACACGCTCGCCGTCCGCCGCGAGGTCGCCTCGCCGGGCGGGGTCACGGCCCGTGGCCTGGCCGCGCTGGAGCGCGGTGGGTTGCGCGCGGCCTTCAGCGACGCCCTCGACGCCGTGCTCGAGACCAGATGACCCTCGCCAGTATCGGCACCCAGCTCGCCGAATACCTGTCGACGTTGATCTACGTCTACACGCTCCTGATCGTCCTCTACATCGTGATCCAGTTGCTCTTCTCGCTAGGCGTGCGGCCGCCTTACTCGCGTGCAACAGACATCGTCATGGGGTTCCTGCGCGACGTCTGCGAGCCGTTCCTGCGCCTCTTTCGTCGCTTTCTTCCCTCCTTCGGCGGGATCGACTTCAGCCCGCTGCTCGCGATCTTCACCTTGGAGATCGTCAACAGCGTGATCGTCCGCGGCCTCCTCAACGGCTGAGCCGCGGATGGGAACCGTCAGCGCTCTCGGCGCCTGGGTTCGCGCTGGGCTGGTCGTGATCGCCGTGCTCGTTTTGGACCAGCTCTCAAAGCACCTGGTCCGCGGGTCGATCGTCCCCGGCGAAGAACGCAACGTGCTGCCCGGGATCCAGCTCGTCAACACCCGCAACCACGGCGTCGCCTTCGGCTTTCTCCCCGGAGATCAGACCCTGGTCACGCTCGTGATCGTGGTGGCTCTGCTCGCACTGCTCGTCTACTTCGCGCTCCACGTCACCCGGCCGCTGCTCTGGCTCCCCACCGGCATGCTCGTCGGCGGCGCGCTCGGCAACATCCTCGACCGCCTCCGCGAAGGGTCGGTCACCGACTTCGTCAAGCTCCCGCTCGGCTGGCCCCCCTTCAACCTCGCCGACACCTCGATCACGCTTGGCGTGTTGCTGTTGCTGTTCGTGCTGGAGACCGGCGCAGGATCGGAACTTAATTCCGGCCGTAAAAACCCGCTTCGCTAGCCGATCTTTGATCGGTGGCCGGAATTAAGTTTCCGACCTGCTTTGGCTGAATATGCTGCAACCCATTCCCATGACATCCGGTTTCACAATTGCCTACCAGGACGAGCACCTGCTCGTGATCGACAAAGCCCCCGGCCTGGTCGTGCACCCCGCGCGCGGACATCGCGAGGGCACGCTCGCGCAGTTGCTCGCGCCGCTCGCCGCCGGTGGGGAACCCGGACGCGCCGGGATCGTGCATCGGCTCGACCGCGACACCTCCGGCCTGCTCGTCGTCTCACGCTCGGACGAGGCCCACCGGCTGCTCCAGACGGCGCTTGCCGAGCGGCGCATCGAGCGCGAGTACGTCTCCCTCGTCGAGGGACGCCCGCCGGCGCGCACGGGGACAATCGAGGCGCCGATCGGGCGCGACCCGCGGATTCGCACGCGCATGACCGTCGGGGGACTGAGCCCGCGCGAGGCGCGCACCCACTTCACGCTCGACCGCGCGCTCCCGAGCACCTCGCTCCTGCGGCTGCACCTCGACACCGGGCGCACCCACCAGATCCGCGTCCACCTCCAGGCGATCGGCCACCCTGTCTGCGGCGATCCCGAGTACGGGACCCCCGGCCTGCTCGGACTCGAGCGCCAGTTCCTGCACGCCGCGCGCCTGTCCTTCGAGCATCCCTTCACGGGCGCGCCCGTCGAGGTGCTCTCTCCCCTGCCGGCCGACCTCCAGCGGGCGCTCGCACGGGCCGAAGAGCTATCCTGAGCGGCTAACCAGAAGATCTTCGACCCGTGCGGTCCCGGATCGCGGCCCTGCCCGGCCCTCGACCCTTGTCGTTCGCCGGGTCCGCCTCTCCCGCACGGCCATCCAATCGCATAACAAAGGGAGTACCTCGTGGCTCAAGTAGGCATAGTGGAGCTGCTGGAGGCCGGCGTTCACTTCGGCCACCAGACCCGCCGCTGGAACCCGAAGATGCGCCGCTTCATCCATGGAGAGCGCGGCGGCATCTACATCATCGATCTGCTCAAGACCTCTTCGGCGCTCAACCAGGCGCAGGAGTTCGCCGGCACGCTCGCCCACCGCGGCGGGACCGTGCTGTTCGTCGGCACCAAGAAGCAGGCGCGCGACACGATCAAGGACGTCGCCGAAGCCTCCGGCATGCCGTTCGTCAACCACCGCTGGCTCGGTGGCCTGCTGACGAACTTCCAGACGATCAGCCAGCGCATCCGCCGCCTGCACGACCTCGAACGCTTCGAGGCCGACGGTCAGCTCGCGCTGCTGCCGACGCGCGAGCGGATGGCCGCGCAGGCCGACCTCGCGAAGCTGCGGGCGAACCTCGGCGGCGTCAAGAACATGCAGCGCGTGCCCGACGCGATGTTCGTGATCGACCTCAAGACCGAGGAGATCGCCGTCAAAGAGGCCCGCCGTTTGCGGATCCCGATCATTGGCCTGGTCGACACCAACTGCGACCCCGATGGCATCGACTTCGTGATCCCCGGCAACGACGACGCGATCCGCTCCTGCGCACTGATCACGCAGGCGATCGGCCAGGTCGTCGCCGAGGGGCACTCAGTGTTCCGCGCCGAGGAGGAACGCGCGCGCAAGGAGGCCGAAGAGAAGGCCCGCATCGAGGCGGAGGCCCGCGCCAAGCGCGAGGCGGAGGAACAGGCCAAGCGCGAGGCCGAGGACCAAGCCAAGAAAGAGGCCGAGGAGAAAGCCGCCGCCGAGCGTGCCGCTGCCGCTGTTGCACAGCAGCCCTCCGCTGCTGTCGCGACGCCCGCTGCTGTCGCGACGCCCGCTGCTGTCGCGACGCCCGCTGCTGCTGCGGCGCCGGCGCAAGCCCCGGCCGAGGCTGCGGAGGAGACCGCGCCGGTAGCGGAGGAGGCGCCGAGCGCATGAGTGCCGTCGAGATCAGCGCGAAAGACGTGAAGGCCCTGCGCGAGCGCATCGGCGCGGGCATGATGGACTGCAAGAAGGCGCTCACCGAAGCCGGTGGGGAGATCGAGCAGGCGATCGAGATCCTGCGCGTGAGGCAGGGCAAGAAAGTCCAGGACCTCGGCGAGCGCATCGCCACCGAGGGCACCGTTCAGGCCTACGTCCACGCCGGCGCGAAGGTGGGGGTGCTGATCGAGGTCGACTGCAACACCGACTTCGTCGCCACGAACGAGCGCTTCGTCGGTTTCGCGCGCGACATCGCGATGCAAATCGCCGCGACGCCGACTGTGGCCTATGTCAGCCGCGAGGACGTCCCCGCCGAGCAGCGTGATGCCGAGGCGCGGATCTACGAGCAGGAGGCGGCCGACAAGCCCGAGAACGTGCGCGAGAAGGTCGTCTCCGGCAAGCTGGACTCCTGGCTGCAAACGATCGTGCTGCTCGAGCAGGAGATGCACCACCCGAAGTTCGAGGGCAAGACCGTCCAGCAGCTGCGCGACGAGCTGACGGCGACCACCGGCGAGAACGTCGTCATCCGCCGTTTCACACGGTTTGCGGTAGGTCAGTAGGCTCGGGTCGGATGGCCGACCCAATCTTCAAACGCATCCTGCTGAAGCTCTCCGGTGAGGCTCTGATGGGGGAGCTGAACTATGGCACCGACCCCGAGCGCGTGGTAGCCGTCGCGCAGCAGGTCTCAGACGTGCGCGCCCAGGGCGTCGAGGTTGCGATCGTGGTTGGCGCGGGGAACATCTATCGCGGGATGAAGGGCGCCGCCGCGGGTATGGACCGCGCGACCGCCGACTACATGGGGATGGTCGCGACCGTGCTCAACGCGTTGCCGTTGCAGGACGCGCTGGAGAAGCTCGGCAGCCCGACGCGCGTGCAGTCGGCGCTCGGGATCTCGGAGGTCGCCGAGCCCTACATCCGCCGCCGCGCGATGCGCCACCTGGAGAAGGGGCGCGTGGTGATCTTCGCGGCCGGCACCGGCAACCCGTTCTTCACGACCGACACCGCCGCCGCGCTGCGCGCCGCGGAGATCCACGCGGAGATCATCCTGATGGCCAAGAACGGCGTGCAGGGCGTCTACACGGCCGATCCGGCGGTCGACCCGAGCGCGGAGTTCATCCCCGAGATCACCCACATGGAGGCGCTCGAGCGCCGTCTGCGGGTGATGGACTCGACCGCGCTCGCGCTCTGCATGGAGAACTCGATGCCGCTGAACGTCTTCAACATGGACGATGCGGCGAGCATCCCACGGATAATCTCGGGCGAACGCGTGGGCACCCTGGTTTCGACATCGCAAGGAGCGGACGATGGCCTCGACTGAGAACGTGATCGACGAGCTGCTCGAGGACGCGCGCGAGCGGATGGGCAAGTCGCTGGAGTCCGCTCACCAGGAGTTCTCCACGGTGCGCACCGGCCGCGCCAGCCCGGGGCTGCTCGATCGGATCGTCGTCGACTACTACGGCGCGATCACGCCGCTGAACCAGCTCGCGACGATCTCCGCGCCGGAGGCGCGCCTGATCACCGTGCAGCCGTATGACAAGTCCTCGATCAAGGAGATCGAGAAATCGATCAACGAGTCCGACGTCGGCCTGAACCCCTCCAACGACGGCAACCTGATCCGCCTGGCGGTGCCCGAGCTGACCGAAGAGCGCCGACACGAGCTGGTGAAGGTCGTGCGAAACCTCGCCGAGGAGGGCCGCGTGGCGATCCGGAACGTCCGCCGCGACACGATGCAGCACCTGCGCGAGCTGAAGTCCGCAGGGGAAGCCAGCTCCGACGACGAGCACCGCGCCGAGGTCGAGCTGCAGAAGCTGACCGACGGCACGGTCGCCGATCTGGACGGCGTGCTGAAGGCCAAGGAAGAGGAGATCCTCGAGGTCTGATGCCGTCCGCGGCGGATTCGGCGCGCTACGTCGCGATTATCACCGACGGCAACGGCCGCTGGGCGCGCGCCCACGGCGTGCCCGTGAGCGAGGGTCACTCCGCCGGGGCCGACACCGTCAAGGCGCGCCTGCGTGACGCGGCGGAGCTGGGGATAGAGGAGTTGACCGTGTACTCGTTCTCGACCGAGAACTGGTCGCGGCCGGCGGCGGAGGTGGAGGGGTTGATGGCGATGTTCTCCCAGCGGATCGCCAGCGAAACCCCGGAGCTGCACGAGGAAGGCGTGCGGATGCGCTTCATCGGACGCCGCGAGGGCCTCGCCGCGCAGCTCGTCGAGCAGATGGCCGAGGCGGAAGCGCTGACCGCGGCCAACGAGCGGATCACGCTGTTCGTGGCCTTCAATTATGGGGGGCGTGCGGAGATCCTCGACGCCGCGCGACGCTTCGAAGGGAGCACCGAAGAAGAGTTCCGGAGATGCCTCTACGCCCCGGAGATGCACGATCCCGACCTGATCATCCGCACGAGCGGCGAGCGGCGCCTGTCCAACTACCTGCTCTGGCAGTCGGCCTATTCCGAGCTGATCTTCCGCGACGAGCTCTGGCCGGACTTCACGCGCGCCTCGCTAGAGCAGTCCCTGGCCGAGTTCTCAGAGCGCCGCCGGCGCTTCGGCGGGCGCTGAGCGACGCGAATGGCCGATCGTCCCCACACATCCGCAGGTGGCTCGCGGGCGGCGACGCCCGGCCCCCGAATGCGACGCTCTTCGCCGGGTGGCCGTTCCCCCGGGCGAGCGCCCACGGCGAGATCGTCGGCGAGGCGCAGGCCTTCCGCGAACGGACCAGCGACGGACGGGCAGCACTCGGATCTGAGCGCACGCGTGCTCGTCGCCGTGCCGGCGATCGCCGTCGCCCTGTTCCTCGTGATCGAAGGTGGGCTCGTGTTCGCGCTCGGCCTGTTCGCGCTCGGCTGCATCTGCATGCACGAGCTCTACTCGATGTATGACCGCGCGCACCCCGTCCGTCTGGCCGGCTTCATCGCGCTCGCCGGCCTGCTGGCGGCGGCGCTCTACGGCAGCCAGTTCCAGGTGCTGCTCGTCGCGGTCGCGGCGCTGCCGGTGCTGTTCGGGCTGACGCTCTTGCAGCGCCACCCAAGCGTGGGGGGGATGGCCGTGACGCTGCTCGGGATCTACTGGATCGGCTTCGCCTTCGCCCACGCGGTGCTCCTGCGCGGACTGCCACATGGCTTGGGGATCGTGATCGACGTGCTCGTCGGCACGTTCCTGGGTGACACCGGCGCCTATTTCGGCGGCCGGCTGTTCGGCAAGCGTCCGCTCGCGCCGCAGATCTCTCCGAACAAGACGGTCGAGGGCCTGCTGATCGGGATGGTCTGCGCGATCCTCGGCGTCTGGTTCGCCGGGCGCTACCAGGAATGGCTGCCCGGCACGCACGCGCTCGTGCTCGGCCTCGGCGTGGCGCTCGTGGCGCCGATCGGTGATCTGTTCGAGTCGTTCGTCAAGCGCGAGGCTCACGCGAAGGACACCGGGCGAGCGTTCGGGGCACACGGGGGCGCGCTGGACCGGCTCGACGCGGTGCTGTTCGCGGCTGTCGTCGGGTACTACATCTGGGCCGCTTATGTATGACCACCGGGAGGCCGCGGAGGATGCCTAAGCGGCTTCTGATCCTCGGCTCGACCGGGTCGATCGGCACGCAGGCGCTCGACGTGCTGAGGCGGAGCGAGGAGCTGGAGCTGATCGGGCTGTCCGCCGAGCGCTCGTGGGAGGCGCTTGTCGAGCAGGCCCGTGCGCACGGGGTAAAGCGGATCGCGCTCGTCGACGAGCGCGCCGCGGCGCGGGCGGCGGAGGCGTGGACCGACGGGGAGGTGCTCGGCGGGCCGGAGGGGCTCGTGCGGCTCGTGGTCGAGTCCGGGGCCGACCTTGTGCTGAACGCGCTGGTCGGCTCGGCTGGTCTCGGCCCGACTGTCGCAACGCTGGGCGAGGGCATCGACCTGGCGCTCGCGAACAAGGAGTCGCTGGTCGTCGGCGGCGAGCTCGTGAGCGCGCTCGCGGAAGCGACGGGCGCGCAGATCGTGCCCGTGGACTCCGAGCACACCGCGCTGCACCAGCTGCTCGCGGGCCAGCCCCCGGGCTCCGTCGAGCGCCTGACGATCACCGCCAGCGGAGGGCCTTTTCGAGGGCGCACGCGCGCACAGCTCGACGGGGTGACGGTCGAGCAGGCGCTCATGCATCCCACCTGGACGATGGGAAGCATGAACACGATCGGCTCGGCGACGCTGATGAACAAGGGCCTCGAGCTGATGGAGGCCCACCACCTCTTCGGCACGCCCTATGAGCGGATCGACGTCGTCGTGCATCCCCAGTCGCTCGTCCACGGTCTGGTTCAGCTCGCCGACGGGGCGATGCTCGCCCACATCGGCCCCCGCGACATGCGCGTGGCGATCTCCTACGCGCTGCACGGGGGCGAGAGCGTGGAGCTTCCGATCGCGCCCCTGAATCTCGTGAGCGTCGGCGAGCTGACCTTCGAGGAGGTCGACGAGGACGCTTTTCCGTGCCTGGGGCTCGCCCGCGCGGCGGCACAGGCGGGGGGCACCGCGCCGTGCGTGCTGAACGCCGCCAACGAGGTGGCCGTGTATGCCTTCATCGAGGGGCGCCTCGCGTTCAACGGGATACCGGCTGTGATCGAGCGGACGCTCTCGGCGCTGCCCGCCGCGCCCGTGCGCGCGTTCGAGTCGCTCTACGAAGCCGATCGCGAGGCTCGCGAGGTGGCTGGAGAGGCCGTAGCTAGCGCGGGAATCTAAATGGAGCCGCCTGCCGGCGGCGGCGTTTGTCCCGTTTTGAGGATGGCGCCGGATTTAGAGGTGTGGCTCTACGAACATTTCGAGGGAAAGCTGTTGGCTCAGTAAGACGCCGAAACCTCGACAGCACGCGCAACGTTTTATGTTGCGCTAGAGTAGGAGTATGCCCGTGAGTACAGCCGAGAAGGTCGTGGCGTTGAGTGGGGACTTCCGCTCCCAGCGCCGGCTTGCCGAGTTGCTCGGGGTGAGCCCCGCGCAGGTCACACGCTGGCGGCAGGGGAGCGGCATCGACGAGCTCAATGCTCGGCGCGTCGATCTCCTGGAGCTGGTCATGTCGAGCCTGCTGCGGCTGTACTCGCCCGAAGTCGCCGAGCTCTGGCTGCTCGGTCTCAACCCGCACCTCGCCGACCGTAGACCGATCGATCTCGTCCGCGCCGGGCGTTCGCGCGAGCTGCTGGATGCGCTCGCGCAGGAGCGCGCCGGCAGCTTCGCGTGATCCTCTGGCGACTCTTGCCGCTGGCGCCCGATTTGGCGCCGTCCAGCCCGGGTGGGGCGCTGTGGTTCCCGCGCGAGTTGCAGGGGACCGGACGTCACGACAATCCGGATCGCTACGGCTGTCTGTACCTGTCAGAGAGCTCGATGTCGGCGGTCGCCGAGGCGCTGGTCCCGTTTCGTGGCACTGGCGAACTTTCGCAGAGGATGCTCGTCCGCGCAAATTTGCCGCTCACGCTCGCCCAAATCGATTGCGCGGACGATGAGAGGCTGATAGATCTCGATGATCCAGAAGTCCTTACTCGTACGCGGCTGCGCCCCTCTGAGGTGGCCACCAAAGCACGCGCGGTCACGCAGCTCTACGCGGCACGAATCTTCAACACGCATCCGGCGGCGGTTGGCTTGCGCTGGTGGTCGACGCTCGAGGCGAGCCTCACGAACTTCACGCTCTACGATCGGGCCGGGCCGATCCTACGTCTCATCGACGTGGAGCCGCTCACGCTCGAACACTCCGCGACCCGCGAAGCGGCGGACCTGTTGGGACTCACGATCACGCGCCGTCCGTGAAGCGCGGCCGCATCGCGTGCTGCCTGCCACACTAACCCGATGAGCTGGGTCATCACATTCCTCGCGGTCATGGCGCTGATCGTGCTGCACGAGCTCGGGCACTTCACTGTGGCGAAGGCGGTGGGGATGCGAGTGGAGCGCTTTTCGCTGTTCTTCGGGCCGATGTTTGTGAAGGTTCAGCGCGGTGAGACCGTCTACGGAATTGGCGTGATCCCGCTCGGGGGCTACGTGAAGATCTCCGGGATGAACCCGGAGGAGATCAACGACCTGCACCCGGACCTCGCGCGGCGCGCCTACTACGCGCAAGCGCCGTGGAAGCGGATCGTGGTGATCCTCGCCGGTCCGGCGGTGAACATCGCGATCGCGTTCCTTCTGTTCTGGGCGATCCTGTTCTCGGGCAGCCTCAGCGGCGCGAGCACGCTGGAGAACCTCAACCCGTCGATTCACACGGTCCTCGCGACCGGCTCCATCGGGGCGATCGAGCCCGGCAGGGCGGCCGATGGGGTGCTGCGGGCCGGCGATCGGATCCTCGCCGTCGAAGGGCGCCCGGCGACGGTTGAATCCACACGGAAGACGATCGACGAACATCGCTGCTCCGGCACTCTGACCGGAGGCTGTCGCGCGGCGACGCCGGTGCGGCTGACGGTCCGCAGGGCGGGGCGGACGTTGACGCTGTCGGTCTTTCCCCGCTACGACAAGGCGGAAGGAAGGATGCTGGTGGGCTTTGCCTTCGGGGTAGCGGCCAGGTCATACGGCGTGCTCAGCGGCGCCGGCACCGCTTTGCGCGAGATGTGGGGCATGACCACGAGCATGGTCTCGAACATCGGCAAGGCGTTCACGAGCGCGAAAGTTCGGCATGAGTTCCACAGCGTCATCGGCGTCACCGAAATCGCGCACGAAACAGTGGTCGCCGGCGCCGGCTACGCGCTGGTCTTCATCGGCTTCTTCTCGCTCGTGCTCGCGGTGCTCAACCTGTTCCCGTTCCTCCCGCTCGACGGCGGGCACATCCTCTGGGCGCTCGCGGAGAAGGTGCGCGGCAGGCCCGTGTCGGTGATGGCGATGTGGCGCTACAGCTCCGTCGGGATCGTCTTGCTGTTGTTCCTGGTGATCAACGGATTCAGCAACGACATCGGTCTCGGTGGCTGAGCCTCACACCCGGCGGGTCTCGCAGCCGCTGGCGAGGCCGACGCACACCCAGCTCTTCGTGAGCGGCCCGATCCGCTCCGGAAGAGCGGGCCCGAACAGCGCTTCGACCTCGATCCGCTTGAGCAGCGAGATCTCTTCCCACTCGCCCGCCGCGCCGAACTCCCAGTAGGGACGCCGTAGCCCCACCGGCAGCCAGTGGGCGAAGGGCAGCAGCGCGTGGGGCTCGAGTGGGAACGACCACGCGGGGGTCTGCACGAACCAGCCCCGCCCGACGCGGCGGATCTCCCGCGCGAAGGCCGCCCGCCGCGCCGGCGGGACGTGCTCGATCACGCTCGAGCAGTAGACGAGCTCGAACTCGCCGTCGGCGAACGGCAGCCCCTCAGATGCGTCGGCCTGGACGAACGGCCCCGGATAGTCGGGGCGCGCGGCGAGGTCGACGCCGGTGATGTCAAGCCCCGGCTCGAGCGCGCGCAGGCCGATCTGCCCGCAGCCGACATCCAACACCCGCGCCCCCACCGGCAGGCGCGTGAGCGCGAAGAAATGCTCGTGACGCCGGGCCCGCGCGCGCGCTGCCAGGGGCGAGGCAAAACGGGCGAGCGGGCCATGCGCGGTGGAGTAGACGTCGGGCATCGTAGAATCAGCCTATGTCCTCCAAACGTCAGATCCAGGTCGGCTCGGTCCCGATCGGCGGCGGCGCGCCCGTGGCGGTGCAGACGATGACGAAGACCGAGACCGCGAACCTGGCGGCGACGATGGACCAGATCAGGACGGTCGCCGAGGCCGGGGCGGACATCGTGCGCGTGGCGGTTCCGCGCGAGCAGGACGCGGAGGCGCTGAAGAGCATCGTCGCGCAGTCGCCGATCCCGGTGATCGCCGACATCCACTTCAACCACACGCTCGCGCTCAAGGCGATCGAAGCGGGGGCGCACTGTGTCAGGCTGAACCCAGGCAACATCGGTGGCCCGGAGAAGGTCGCCGAGGTGATCGCGCTGGCGAAGACCAAGGGCACGCCGCTGCGCGTGGGGGTCAACTCGGGCTCATTGCCCAAGCACCTGCGCCAGCTCGAGTACGACAACCCCGTCGAGGCGCTCGTGACCGCGGCGATCGAGACGGTGCAGCTGATGGAGCGCCTGGACTTCGAGAACTTCAAGGTCTCGATGAAGTCGACCTCGGTGCCGAACACGATCGCCTCCAACCGGATGCTCTCCGAGCGCATCCCCTACCCGCTGCACCTCGGCGTGACCGAGGCCGGCACGAAGTGGTCGGGCTCGCTGAAGAGCGCCGTCGGGCTCGGCACGCTGCTCGCGGACGGGATCGGCGACACGATCAGGATCTCGCTCTCGACGTTCCACGCCGAGGAGGAGGTGAAGGTCGCCTGGGAGATCCTCAAGGCATTGAAGCTGCGCGAGCGCGGCCCCGACCTGATCGCCTGTCCGACGTGCGGGCGGCTGCAGTTCGACATGGACTCGGTCGTCGTCGAGGTCGAGCGCCGCCTGGAAGCCTACGAGGACCCGATCGAGGTCTCCGTCCTCGGCTGCGCGGTCAACGGCATCGGCGAGGCCCGGCACGCGGACTTCGGGATCACCGGGGCGAAAGACATGGGGATGATCTACTCGAAGGGCGAGCCCCTGAAGAAGGTACCCACCGAGCAGCTCGTCGACGAGCTGTTCAAGGAGATCGACCGCTACTACGCCGCCGGCAAGACTGTCCAGCGCGACGAGGCCGCCGCGGCCGAGGCGCGCGCGTGGCTCGAGGAGAACGAGGACGACACGCAGATGACCCCCGAGCGGGTCGCCGCGATGGAGGCCGCCGCGGCCGAGGAGGCCGACGCGGTGCTCGAGGCGATGCTCGAGCCGGCTGTCGCGCTCGACGAGGCCGTCTCGCCGGTCGCCGGCCGGCGCTTCAGTCGCAACTGAGCGCCAGCCGGATCCGAGTGTCTGTTAGGAGGCGGCGGAGAAGCGCTCGGCGACCTTCTCCCAGCTGACGACGTTCCAGAACGCGTCGATGTAGTCGGGGCGGCGGTTCTGGTACTTCAGGTAGTAGGCGTGCTCCCACACGTCGACGCCCAGTAGCGGCGTCTTGCCGTCGGAGATCGGGCTGTCCTGGTTGGCCGTGCCGACGATCGCGAGGCCCGAGCCGTCGTGTACTAGCCACGACCAGCCGGAGCCGAACTGGTTGACGCCGGTTTCCTTGACCTTCGCCTGCAAGTCGGAGAAGGAGCCGAATGTCGAGTCGATCGCCGCGGCGAGCTCGCCGGAGGGCGCACCGCCGCCGTTTGGCGACATGCTCTCCCAGAACAGCGAGTGGTTGTAGTGGCCGCCGCCGTTGTTTTTGACGGGTCCTTTCTTCTCGCCGAGGCTGTCGAGGTTCTTCAATACCTCCTCGACGGGCCTATCGGCCCACTCGGTACCCTCCAGCGCCGCGTTGGCCTTGTCCACGTAGGCCTGGTGGTGCTTGTCGTGGTGGAATTCCATCGTCGCCTTGTCGATGTGCGGCTCGAGTGCGTCGTAGGCATAGGGAAGCGGGGGGACTGTGTAGGCCATTTGTGGGCTCCTTGGTCGGGTCTTCGTCGAAGATTGTTCGGTGACAGCTGTTCTATCAAAAGGACAGCGGATCGAAGAAGAGGGGCCCACCGAAGCCGGCCTTCGGCCGGCTTCGCCACCCTCTAGGCTCTGCATCCACCGATGACACGCCTGTCCGAATACCTGCTGCCCACCGAGAAGCAGCCGCCCGCCGACGCGGAGGCGCTCTCGCACAAGCTGATGGTCCGCGCCGGCCTCGTCCGGCAGCTGGGCGCCGGCATGTGGACGTGGCTGCCGGCGGGCTGGCGCGTGCACCAGCGAGTCGTTCGGATCATCCGCGAGGAGATGGACGCGATCGGCGCCCAGGAGATGCTGATGCCGGTGCTCCAGCCGGCGGACCCTTGGCGCAAGACGGGCAGGATCGAGATCGAGGAGCTGTTCAAGCTGACCGACCGCAAGGGCTCGGAGCTCGTGCTCGCGATGACCCACGAGGAGGCGGTCACCACCCACGTCGCGCAGGCCGTGCGCTCCTACCGCGACCTGCCGCTCGTCCTCTACCACTTCCAAGTCAAGGAGCGCGACGAGCCGCGCCCGCGCGCCGGCGTGCTGCGCACACGCGAGTTCATCATGAAGGACGCCTACTCCTTCGACCGCGACCGGGCGGGGATGGAGAAGAGCTACGCGCTGCACGTCGGCGCCTACGACCGGATGATGGATCGCACCGGGTTGCGCTTCTACCGCGTCGAGGGCGAGGTCGGGATGATGGGCGGGCTCGGCGCGCACGAGTACATGGCGCCCTGCGCCGCCGGCGAGGACGAGGTCGTGCTCGGCGAGGACTACGCCGCGAACGTCGAGGCCGCGCTCCTCACGCCCGGGGTGGAGAAGGTGGGCGAGGAGTACTTCAAGGACGGCGCGCCCCTCACGCGCGAGCCGGCGATCGAGATCGCCAACATCTTCAAGCTCGGCACGCGCTACTCCGAGCCGCTCTCCGCCACCTACCTCGACGAGACCGGGGCCGAATTGCCGGTGTGGATGGGTTGCTATGGCATCGGCCCGGCGCGGATCGTCGCGGCCGCCGTCGAGCAGTTCGCCGACGAGCACGGCATCTCCTGGCCGCGCGCGCTCGCGCCCTTCGCCGTGCATCTGGTCGGGCTCGGCAAGCCGGGGACGCCCGAGCGCGAGGCCGCCGATCGGCTCTACGCCACGCTGCTCGCGGGCGGGGTGGAGGTGCTCTACGACGATCGCGACCTCGGCCCGGGCGAGAAGTTCGCCGAGGCCGAGCTGCTCGGCTGTCCGCTGCGGCTGACGGTCGGGCGCAAGTCCCTGGAGTCCGGCGAGGTCGAGGTGCAGATCCGCCGGGGCCGCCAGGCGCCGCCGCCGCTGGCGCTGGATGGCGAGCCGGGAGAGTTGATCCGGGCGGTGGACGCGCTGTGGCGGAGCCTCCCCTAGACCGAGCCCCCGTGGCGGAGCCTTCCCCGGAGCGTGCCCCTGCGGCGGAGCCTCCCCGCGACCCGGCTTCGCGGCCTGCGAGCGCAAAGCCACGCCTGACGGCCCGCCGGCTGGTCGGCCTGGATCGCTCGGGTCCGCCTCCGCCGCAGGTCGCCGCCGGCCAGCCGCTGCGGCCGTGGACGCTGCCGAACGCGATCGGCTTCACCCGGCTCGCGCTGATCCCGGTTTTTCTCGTCGTGGAGCTCTCCAGCAGCGACGGCACTGGTGCGCTGGGGGCGATCCTGTTCGCGGTCATCGGCTGGGGCGACTACGCCGACGGGATCGCCGCACGAGTCACCGGCCAGTACAGCCGTCTGGGCGCGCTGATGGATCCGGTGACCGACCGCCTGCTGGTCGTCTCGGGCGTCGTCGTCTGCTGGCATTTCCAGCTGCTGCCACGCTGGGCGATTGCCGTGCTCGCCGTGCGCGAGCTGGCGATGATCGCGCTCGGCCGCTACGGCCTCGCGCGCGGGGTCGAGCTGCGCATCAACTGGCCGGGCCGGCTGGCGGTCGCGCCGGTGATGGGGTCGTTCTTCTTCGCGATGGTCGGCTGGCGGACGGTCGGTGAGGTTCTGCTGTATGTCGGCCTCGCGCTCGCGCTGCTCGCCACCGGGCTGTACGTGCGCGACGGCAGGCGGAGCCTGCGTGTGCGCGAACACAAGCCCTGAGCAACGGCTCGGAGCTTCCCCGCGCGGGCCGTTGCGCGGCGTCGGCGTGACTCTCAAGCTCAGCCTGACCTTTTGGTCTATACTCGGGCGTTCCGGCGGTTGTGCCGGCCCGTCCTGCCCGGTACGCCCGGCGCAAGTCCGCGAGAGGAGTGGCCCGCGATGGATACGTTTCCAGACCTTGGCTCGCTGAAGGATGTCGAGCTGAAAGACCTGATTCAGGAGCTGACCGCCGAGGAGACCGAGATCTCCTACAAGCGGCGGATCTTGCACGGCAAGATCGACATCCTGCGCGCCGAGCTGGTCAATCGCCTGCGCAAGAAGCACGATGGCGGCGAGGTGATGATCACCGGCGACGACGTCCAGCGGCTGACCGACATCCTCGCCCAGCACCAGCAGCCAGACGCCACCGCGCAGGACGGCCAGTCGTGATCGACTCAGAGCGCAGGCAGGCGCGCGGCGCGCGGTCGCGGGTCTCCTAGAGCAAGGTTGGGAGCGGCATGGCCCTGCACTGCACCGAGTGCGGCTTCGTCAACGACGAGGGAGCCAACTACTGCCAGCGCTGCGGCGCGCTGCTCGCGCATGGGGAGGTCACGGGCGAGGTGGGGGGAGGACAGGGCGGGGACCGGATCGGCGGGGATCCGGTAACAGCGACCTACCGGATCGACGAGGCCGGCGAGCTCGTCCCGATGGAGATCGCGCAGGGCACGGCGAACGGGCCCGCGCTGGTGATCCGCGCCGGTGGGGGACGGGTCGGAGAGAGCTTCGCCGTCGATCACGAGCGCATGAGCATCGGCCGCCGGCCCGACGCCGAGGTGTTCCTCGACGACGTGACGGTCTCGCGCGACCACGCGCTGCTGGTCCGTCGTGGCGAGCAGTGGTATCTCGACGACTGCGGCTCGTTGAACGGGACCTACGTGAATCGCTCGCGGATCGAGTCTCAGCGTCTGGAGGAGGGCGACGAGGTGCAGATCGGTAAGTACAAGCTGACGTTCCACGCGCGCTGATGGCGACTCGGATCCCTCGGGCGGATGTAGTCGAGCTGCAGGACGAACTCACGCTCGAGGCGGTGAGCGCCGGGGCCGGTGAGGCCGGCGGGGTGGGTGGAGCGCGGCAGAAGTCGATCACGATCGGCGCCGTCTGCAAGGCGCTCGTGCAGGAGTTCCCGGACATCTCGATCTCGAAGATCCGCTATCTGGAGGATCAGAAGCTCTTGACCCCGCGGCGCACCCCCGGGGGCTATCGGCTCTACACACAGGGCGACGTGGCGCGCCTGCGCACGATCCTGAGGATGCAGCGCGACGAGTTCTTGCCGCTGCGTGTGATCCGCCAGGAGCTCGCGGCTGGACGCGCGGGGGAGAGCACGCTCGATCTCGATCAGAACCCCGCCCGCACCCGTTCCTCCCACGAGGGGATGCGGCCGTGGCGCGCAAGCGTGAGCGCACGCTGGTCGATCTCCGATCGGTCGACCGGTGCGCTGTACTCGCTCGAGGACGTGCTGGAGGAGACGAAGGCCGACGCGAAGCTCGTGCGCGAGCTCGAAGAGTACGGCGTGGTCAAGGGCGAGCAGCGCAGCGGCGTGCGCTACTTCGACGAGACCGAGCGCGAGATCATCGGCGCTGTCGCCGAGCTCGCGCGCTACGGCGTGGGCGGGCGCAACCTGCGGGTCTTCCGCTCCTCGGCCGACCGCGAGGCCAACCTGCTCCAGCAGATCCTCGCCCCCGCGCTGCGCTCGCGCAACCCGCAGCGGCGCAAAGAGGCGCTCGAGGCGCTCGAGAACCTCGCGGCCGTGGCGACCCACCTGAAGCACCTATTACTGATCCGCGACCTGCGCAAGATCGCCCGCTGAATCGATGGCGGCGGACGCGATGCCCGCGCGCCAGACCGACCTGAGCGCGCTGATCCGCGAGATTCCCGACTTCCCCAGGCCGGGAATCGGC
>Ga0207933_1001354_pt1 | contig 18879 bp, 19 predicted proteins | sample NGESurdeep092012_4_FD_184488 | JGI IMG/M metagenome (GOLD analysis project Ga0207933, IMG submission 184488) | Arctic peat soil microbial communities from Barrow, Alaska - NGEE Surface sample F53-3 deep-092012 (SPAdes) | ecosystem: Environmental > Terrestrial > Soil > Wetlands > Peat ...
TCGGCTTCCCCGGTGAGACCGAGGACGACTTCGAGCGCACCCTGGAGGTCGCCGCCGAGGCCTCCTACGACAGCGCGTACACCTTCATCTTCTCGCCGCGGCCCGGCACCCGGGCCGCGGCCATGACGGAGCGGTTCGTACCCCCCGAGGTGGTGGCCGACCGTTTCGAGCGGCTGCGCACGGTGGTCGAACGATCGGCGCGGCTCCGCCACGGCAACCGCGTCGGCCGGCTGGAGGAGGTACTGGTGGAGGGTCCGTCCAAGCGCAACCCATCGATGCTCACCGGCCGTACCGGCCAGAACAAGCTGGTGCACTTCGACGCCGTCGCCGGACTTGCCGTGCGCGAGGGGTCGTACGCCACCGTCGAGGTCCTCGCCGCCGCCCGCCACCATCTGACCGGTGTGCTCCGCCAGGTGACCGCCGGCCCGTCCCACCGGACGCGCCTCCCGGTTGCCGCCGGCTGAGCCGGGTCCGGCTCCGAACAGTGCCCCGGCCCTCGGAGCTCCCGGGACCGCCCGTAGTGGCCCTGGTCGGTCCGACCGCCTCGGGGAAGTCCGGCATCGCCCTCCAGGTGGCCGACCGGTTCGGAGCCCAACGGCCGACGGCCGGGACGCAAGGCCCGGTCGGCGTCGAGCTGGTCTCGGTAGATTCGATGGCCGTCTACCGGGGGATGGACATCGGGACGGCCAAGCCCACCGGCGAGGTACGGGCCCGGGTGCCGTACCACCTGGTCGACCTGGTGGAGCCGTCCGACGAGTTCACCGTCCAGCAGTTCCAGCAGGCTGCGCGGGCCGTGCTGTCCGACATCTCTGGACGGGGGAACGCCGCCCTGCTCGTGGGGGGGACGGGTCTCTATCTGCGTTCGGTGGTCGACGATCTGACCTTTCCGGGCCGCTTCCCCGAGGTGGCCGCCGAACTGTCCGCCCGGATCGACAGGGCCGGACCGGATGGAAGTCCCGACCAGGAGGCCGTGCTGGAGCAGCTCCACCAGCGGCTGGCGACGCTCGATCCGGTGGGGGCGGCCCGGATCGAGCCGTCCAACCAACGGCGGCTGGTACGGGCCCTCGAGGTGACCCTGGGAGCGGGACGGCCGTTCTCCGAGTTCGGGCCGGGCCTGGAGCAGTACCCCCCGAGCCGGGTGACCATGGTGGGCGTCGACCGGGAGGCTGGTGAGCTCGACCGCCGGATCGGCGAGCGGTTCGAAGAGCTCATGGACCGGGGCCTCCTGGACGAGGTGGCCGCCCTGGCCGCCCGCCCGGGCGGGATCTCCCGGACGGCGCGGCAGGCGCTGGGCTATCGCGAGCTCCTGGCCCACCTCGAGGAGGGGCTGCCCCTGGTCCAGGCGGTGGCCCTGGCCGTCCAGCGCACCCGGACCTTCGCCCGCCGGCAGCGGGCCTGGTTCCGGCGAGATCCCCGTATCGTGTGGGTGGACCCGACCATCGATCCGGTCGGGGCCGTGGTGGCCATCGTGGCGAACGACCCCGGGACCCCCGTGGGGGTGGGAGAATGGACCCGTACGAGATGACTCCCACCGACCCGACCACGCCGCCGCTCCACCTGACCAAACACCATGGTGCCGGAAACGACTTCGTGGTGCTGGTAGATCTGGACAACCGGTCGCCACTCGGAGCGGGACTGGCCCGGGCCCTGTGCGACCGACGGTTCGGGGTGGGGGCCGATGGGGTCATCAGGATCCTGGCCGGCACGGACGGGGCCGCTCTGACCATGGAGCTCACCAACGCCGACGGCACCACCGCCGAGATGACGGGCAACGGGATGCGCTGCCTGGCCCAGGCGGCCGTCCGTGCCGGAGTGGTGAAGCCCCCCACCTTCACCGTGGCCACCCTCGGGGGAGTGCGCACCGTCCACTACCGGGTGGGCGGTCCGGCCGATGAGGCCGGCCCGGACTGGGCCTCGGTGGACATGGGCACGGCTCGGCTCGGGGCCCAGCGGGCGCCGGCCTTCGCCGAGCAGCGGGCCCGACTGGTCGATGTGGGCAACCCGCATCTGGTGCTGCTCGGCGAGGACCCGTCCGGCATCGACGTGACCGAACAAGGGACCAAGCTCCAAGGGGAGTTCCCCGAGGGGGTCAATGTGGAGTTCATCGCCCCCGGTCCGGGGTCCGACGCCCTGACCTTGCGGGTGTTCGAGCGGGGAGTGGGGGAGACCCTGGCCTGCGGCACGGGCAGCGTCGCCGCCGCCGCCGCCGCCCACCGGTGGGGCCTGGTGGGGACCACCGTCGACGTCCACAACCCCGGCGGCACCCTGCGGGTGGAACTGGTCCCGGACGGCCTGGGAGCCCACGGGGTCGCGCTGAGCGGCCCAGTGGCCTTCGTGGCCGAACTCGTGGTCGACCCGGCGGTGCTGATGGCCGGTCGCCGCCCGTGACCCCCAGCGACTCGGCGTTCACCGATACCCTCATCTCCCGGACGATCCGGGAGCGCATCGTGCTGGTAGGGGTGACCTTCCCGCACTCCACCCTGGCCGTGACCGAGGCCGGCCTGGCCGAGTTGGAACTGCTGGTGGGCACGGCCGGAGCCGACGTCATGGAGCGGATCATCCAGCGCCGGACCACGCCGGACCCGGCCACCTACCTGGGCCGGGGCAAGGCCGAGGAGCTGCTGTCCGTGTGCCTGGCCGTGGACGCCGACACCGTGGTGTTCGACGACGACCTCTCACCGGCCCAGCAGCGGAACCTCGAGAAGATCCTGGGCCGGACGGCCATCGACCGAACGGCGGTCATCCTCGACATCTTCGCCCAGAACGCCCGCACCCCCGAGGGCCGGGCCCAGGTCGAACTGGCCCTCCTCCGCTACCGCCTGCCCCGGCTGCGGGGCCGGGGACGCACCTTCAGCCAGCAGGCCGGCGGCATCGGCACCCGGGGGCCCGGTGAGACCGCCCTCGAGGTCGACCGCCGGCGACTTGTGCGCCGGATGACCCGCCTGGAGTCGGACCTGCGGCGCCTCGACCAGACCCGGCGGACCCAGCGCAAAGGTCGGGCCCGCTCCCGCCAGCGGACCGTGTCGCTGGTGGGCTACACCAACGCCGGGAAGTCGACCCTGCTCAACCGGATGTGCGGCTCGGACGTACTGGTGCAGAACCGACTCTTCTCCACTCTCGACCCCCGCACCCGCCAGCTCGACCTCCCCGGCGGGGAGACGGTGCTGGTCACCGACACCGTCGGCTTCGTCCGCAAACTGCCCCACCAGGTGGTGGAGGCGTTCCGTTCCACCCTCGAGTCCGTGGGCGAGGCCGACCTCATCCTCCACGTCGTGGACGGGTCCGCTCCCGACTTCGAGGGTCAGGTCGACGCGGTGCGCACCGTGCTGGCCGAGATCGGTGCCGACGGCCTCCCCGAACTGCTGGTGGTGAACAAGGCCGATGCCATCCTGGCCCAGGACCGGGCTGCGACCGACCGCCCCGACGGGTTCAACCGTGGCGGGGCCGGCGAGGAGGCCCGGCGTCTGATGGCGGCCCACGAGGGATCGGTCATGGTCTCCGCCCGCACCGGCCAGGGCCTCCCCGAACTGCTGGTGGCCATGGGGGACCGGCTCAGGGTGGGCGACCGGGTGGTGGAGCTGGACATCCCCTGGGCCCGGGGCGATGTCCTGGCCGCCGTGCACCGTGAGGGGGAGATCGTGGGCGAGGTGGCCGGTGAGGAGTCCACGCGGATCCAGGTCGTCCTGGACGACGTGGGCAAGTCGCGGTTCGCCGAGTTCCTGGCCTCGTGAGCCCCAACCCCGTCCCCCCGCCACCGCCCGGGTTCGAACCACCCCCCTACCCCTATGACCGGCTCAACGCCCTCAAGGCCCGGGCCGGTGGGCGGTTCGCCGCTGACGGTGGCTTGGTGGACTGCTCCATCGGCACGCCCTGTGACCCACCGCCAGCTGCCGTGGTGGAGGCCATGGCCACCTCCGGCACCGAACGGGGCTATCCGACGTCGCCCGGATCCCCCGCCTACCGGGGGGCCGCCGCTGGCTGGCTGTCCCGACGCTTCGGCGTGTCGGTGGACCCTGACACCGAGGTGGCCGCCTGCGTGGGCACCAAGGAGTTCGTGGCTTCCACCGCCCAGTATCTCCGGCTGCGTACCCCGGACCGGGACACCGTGCTCTATCCGGCGTTGTCCTACCCCACCTACGCCATGGGTGCCCTGCTCGGAGGCTGCCGGCCGGTGCCGGTGGCGGAGCGGGCCGGTGGCGGCCTCGATCTGGCGTCGGTGGACGGGGCCGATATCGACCGGGCCCTACTGGTGTGGGCCAACACCCCGGCCAATCCGTCGGGGGCACTGACCGACATGGCCGAGGTGGCGGCGTGGGGCCGTCGGCACAGGATCCCGGTGTTCTCGGACGAGTGCTATGCCGAGTTCACCTGGGACGGGCCGCCCTCCACCGTGCTCTCGTCCGGTTCGGACGGCGTGGTCGCCGTCCACTCGTTGTCCAAGCGGTCCAACATGGCCGGGGTGCGGGCCGGCTTCTACGCCGGCGACCCGGCCCTGGTGGGATTTCTGGCCGAGGTGCGCAAGCATGCCGGACTGATGGTTCCGGGACCGGTACAGGCCGGTGCCGTGGCTGCCTACTCCGATGACGCGCACGTGGTCGAGCAGCGCCACCGGTACCGCGACCGGTTGGACTTTCTGGCCGGGGTCCTCACCGAGGTCGGTGTGCCCACGCCCCTGCCGGCCGGCGGGTTCTACCTGTGGGCTCCCGTACCTGCGGCGTTGGTCGGAGCGGGCGCCCAAGCCGGTGAGGCCGCGTGGTCGCTGGCCGAGGCCCTCGCCGCCGAGGGCGGCCTGCTGGTCAGCCCGGGCGACCTCTACGGGCCCGACGGGGCCGGCCATGTCCGGGTGGCGCTGGTCCAACCCAGGGACCGCCTGGAGGTGGTCGCCCGCCGGCTCGCCGGTCGGAACCTGGTGCCGGTTCCGGCGCCCTGATCAGCCCCTTCCCGGGACAGGGCCGCCGGGACCCGGCGCTAACGTCTGCGCATGGCAGATCTCCAGTCCCAGATCGAAGCGTTGTGGTCGCGCTCCGCGGAGTTGGGCCCCGCCGACCATGAGGCCCTGGCCGTGGTCACCGAGGCGGTCGACCTGCTCGACTCCGGTGAGGCCCGGGTGGCCGAGGTCGATCCGGTCACCGACGAGGTGGTGGTCCACCAGTGGCTCAAGCAGGCCATCCTGCTGCTGTTCCGACTCCGGTCGATGGAGACCACGGAGCTGGGGCCGTTCGAGTACGCCGACAAACTCCCCCTGAAATCCGGGTACGCCGCCTCCGGTGTCCGGGTGGTTCCGGGTGCCTCGGCCCGCTGGGGCTCGTTCTTGGGCAACGGGGTCATCTGCATGCCCAGCTACGTCAACATCGGGGCCCGGGTCGGAGCGGGCACCATGGTTGACACCTGGGCCACCGTGGGCTCGTGTGCCCAGATCGGGGAGAACGTTCACCTGTCCGGGGGCGTGGGCATCGGCGGCGTGCTGGAGCCGGCGCAGGCCGCCCCGGTGATCATCGAGGATGAGGTCATGATCGGCAGCCGGTGCATGATCACCCAGGGCGCCCGGGTCAGCCGTGGCTCGGTGGTGGGGGAGGGGACGATCCTGAACCCGTCGATTCCGGTCATCGATGCGCAGTCCGGGGACGAGCTCAGCCGGGGGCACGTGCCAGCCTGGTCGGTGGCCGTCCAAGCCTCCCGGCGCCGGGAGTTCCCAGGTGGCGAGTTCTTCCTCCCCTGCGTGCTGGTCATCAAGCGGCTGACCGAAGGGGAGCGCCACGACAAGGCCAAGCTGAACGACATCCTGCGCCAGCACGGCGTCTCCACATGACCGCGACGGGCTCCGGCCCGGGCGAGATGGCGGCCATGCCCCACGGCCTCTTCGGCCTGACCACGGCCCTGGTGGCCATCCCCTCGGTGAGCCACTTCGAGGGCCCCATGGCCGATGCCGTGGAGGCCGCCCTCCGGCTGTGCCCGTGGCTGGAGGTCGAGCGGGTGGGGGACAACGTGGTGGCCCGGACCGACCTGGGCCGTCAATACCGGGTGCTCCTGGCCGGCCACCTCGACACCGTCCCCCCCGTCGGTGGCAACGAGGAGCCCCGCATCGAAGGCGACACCCTCTTCGGGGTGGGTTCGGCCGACATGAAGGGCGGTCTGGCCGTCTTCCTCCACGTGGCTGGGACCATTCCCGAACCGGCAGTGGACGTGACCTGGTGCTTCTACGTGGGCGAGGAGGTGGCCCAGGAGTTCAACGGCCTCCGCTACCTCTGGGAGCACCGGCCCGACCTGTTGGTGGCCGACGCCGCCATCCTCGGTGAGCCCACCGGAGGGGTGGTGGAGGCCGGCTGCCAGGGCACCCTCCGGGTCCGTATCTCCCTGGCCGGCCAACGGGCCCACACCGCCCGCCCCTATGCCGGGCGCAATGCCGTCCACCGGCTGGTCCCACTGCTCACCGCGGTGGCGGGGTACGAGAGCCGACGACCGGTGCTGGACGGCTGCGAGTACGTCGAACAGCTCCAGGTGGTCGAGGTCTCCGGGGGTGTCTCCGGCAATGTGGTCCCCGACGAGGCCTCGGTGGTGCTGAACCACCGCTTCGCCCCCGACCGGACGGCGGAGCAGGCCGAGGCGTGGCTGGCCGGGTTCGTAGAGCCGATGCTCGAACCGGGGGACCGGTGGGAGCTCACCGACGCCGCCTCCGGTGCCCCACCCTCCCTGGACCATCCGGTGCTGGCCGGACTGGTCGCGGCCACGACCGCGCCGCCCCTGGCCAAGCAGGGATGGACGGATGCGTCGTCGCTGTGGGCCCACGGGATACCCGCGGCCAACTTCGGACCCGGGGACCCGCTGGTGGCCCACACGCCACACGAGCACGTCACCGTGGGAGAGTTGGAGCGGACCGCCGCTGTGCTCGAGACGCTATTGCGCGGGGACGGGTAGCGGCCGAGCGGCCGACGGGTCGCCGGCAGGCCGGGCCGGAGCTGCCGGTAGGGTCGGATCATGGCCACACCGACACGCATACTGGGAAGCACCGGGCTCGAGGTCTCCGCCGAGGGCCTCGGGTGCATGGGGATGAGTGAGTTCTACGGGAAGGGTGACGACGACGAGTCGATCGCCACCATCCGGCGGGCCCTCGACCTCGGGGTCACCTTCCTCGACACTTCGGACATGTACGGCCCGTACCTCAACGAACAGCTGGTCGGACGGGCTATCGCCGGACGTCGCCAGGAGGTGGTGGTGGCCACGAAGTTCGGCATCTCCCGGGGACCCGATCCCGCCGACCGCACCATCCGAGGCGACCCGGCCTATGTGCGCCAAGCCTGCGACGCCTCGCTGGATCGGCTCGGCGTCGATCACATCGACCTCTACTACCAGCACCGGACCGACGGGACGGTGCCCATCGAGGAGACGGTCGGGGCCATGGCCGAGCTGGTGGCGGCAGGCAAGGTCGGCCATCTCGGGCTGTCCGAAGCCCTGCCGGACACCATGCGCCGCGCTGTGGCTGTCCACCCCATCGCCGCTCTACAGAGTGAATGGTCCCTGTGGAGCCGCGACCTCGAGGGTCCCGTCATCGACACGGCCCGGGAGCTGGGCATCGGCATCGTGGCCTACAGCCCGCTCGGCCGGGGGTTCCTCACCGGGCAGATCACCTCGCCGGACGACTTTCCCGAGGGCGACTTCCGCGCCCACCTGCCCCGGTTCACCGGGAAGAACTTCTCCCACAACATCGAACTGGTGGACAAGGTGCGGGCCCTGGCGGCCGAGAAGGGGTGCACGCCGGGCCAGCTGGCCCTGGCCTGGGTCCTCGCCCGGGGTGAGGACGTGGTGCCCATCCCCGGCACCAAGCGCCGCACATACCTCGACGAGAACGTGGCCGCGCTGGACGTCGAGCTGAGTGAGGCGGATCTGACCGCCATCGAGGCCGTGTTCCCCGCCGGGGCGGGAGCAGGGGACCGCTATCCCGACATGAGCTCGGTGGGGGTGACGACGCCGACCGGGTAGCCGGGCGTTCCGGCGGAGCCGTGGGGCGGGTGACGTTTGACTGATCAGAGACGACGCAGCACGGTGACCACCTTGCCGTAGATGGTCACGTCCGCCGGGTCGAACTCCATGGGGGACAGGCGTTCGTTGGCCGGGTTGAGCACCACCATTCCGTCTCGGGTCGAGAAGCGCTTCACCGTGGCCTCACCGTCGGGGATGCCGGCGACCACCACGTCGCCCTGCTCGGCCTGGGGCTGCTGGCGCACCACCACGAAGTCGCCGTCCATGATGCCGGCGTCGATCATGGAGTCGCCGCGCACGGTCACCATGAAGAGGGTCCCAGTACCCGTGAAGTCCTCGGGCAGCGGATACAGCTCCTCGACGTTCTCCTGGGCGAGCACGCCCGTACCGGCGGCCACGTCTCCCACCAACGGCACATGGCGGATCGGACGGGAGTCCATGATCACCTTGGACGAGGGGTCGTAGCAGACCTCGATGGCCCGCGGCTTGGTCGGGTCCCGCTTGAGGTAGCCCTCTCGCTGGAGCACGGCCAGATGGGCGTGGACGGTCGACGAGGATGTGAGGCCGACCGACTCACCGATCTCCCGGACGGACGGGGGGTAGCCACGATCCCGGACCGCCTCGGAGATGCAGTCCAGAATCTGCTTCCGCTTCGTGCTCAGTACCTGGGCCATGACTCTCCTTCGGGTCGGGCGTCGGCGTACCTGCCGCCTCGCGCGTCGCCGGTCGGCGAACGTCTGTTTGGAGGAACGTACCGCCCGTCGGGGTGAAAAGCAAACACCCGTTCGGAAAACTTCTTGACAGCGAACAGATGTTCGTGCTGTCATGAAGGCATGGCGAACACAGGTTCGATGGTCTCCACCCACTGCGTTGGGACCCTGTCAGAGGGTTCCGGAGTCGGGTACCCCTCCCCACGGAGTGCCGGTGCCCCGGCCCGACGGGCGGGGTCTGCTGTCACACCCCCGGAGTACACCGTATCCATGGAGAACGTCCTGGCAGATACACGCAACTCGAACCCACCGGCGGCTGATGCCCGTCGCAGGACCGAGCAGAACGGGAGGTCATCACGATGACAGCACTCTGGTTGGAGCAGGAGCCCCGGACCAGCAGTTCGCTCGCCCCCGTCGGCGCCCCGGACCTTCGGTTGCTGGGGTCGGGCCTCGCCCCCCACCCCGACGAATACCGGCGGCCGGCCCGGGAGGGATCCCACGGCCTCCGTCTGGTGGACACACCCGAACGCACCGTGGGGACCGCCCCTCGCCGGCGGACCTCGGTCGCCGTGCGCCGACGCCGCACCCTTCTCGCCGCCATGGGCATCCTCGTGGTGGCGCTCGCTCTTCCGCTGAGCGGAACCGGTGGCCACTCCCACGCCACTGGTTCCGCTCCGGCGGAGACCGGAGGGTCCGCCACCTACACGGTGAAGCCCGGGGACACCCTGTGGACCATCGCCGAGCGGGTGGATCCGACCGCCGACCCCCGCCCGCTGGTGGCCAGGTTGGCTGCTCAGACCGGCTCGGACTCCGTGGTGCCCGGAGAGCGGATCGTCCTTCGCTGAGGACGGACCAGCCCGATGATGGCCAGGCCGCACCGCCTGCGGCGACGGCGTGGGTACAAGGGTGGGGCGGTAGCCTCGTGGCGTGCGATGCCCGTGGTGCCTGGCTGACGATGATCGGGTGGTCGACTCGCGGTTGGCCGAGGAGGGTGCGGCCATCCGGCGCCGCCGAGAGTGCGCCCACTGCGGCCACCGCTACACCACGTTCGAGCGTATCGACGAGATCCCGCTCATGGTGATCAAGCGCTCTGGTGTCCGCCAGGCCTTCGACCGGGGAAAGCTGATCGACGGCCTCCGCTCGGCCACCAAGAACCGGCCGGTCACCGAGGAGCAGCTCGAGGTGCTGGCCCATGAGGTCGAGGACGACCTCCGGGAGGTGGGGTCGGTGCTCACGTCCGAGCAGGTGGGCCTGGCCGTGCTGGAACGGCTACGGGTCGTCGACGAGGTGGCCTACCTACGGTTCGCCAGTGTGTACAAGGGGTTCGAAGGGGTAGACGACTTCCGACGCGAAGTCGGCCTCCTGACCAAGACCACGGCGCCGAAGCAACCGGAGCCGTAGGGGTGGCCGAACTGCTGACGGAGCCGCCTGAGCGCGTGCTGGCCATCTACGCCCACCCGGACGATCCGGATGTGTCGTGTGGCGGAACCCTGGCGGCGTGGGCCAAGGCCGGCTGCGAAGTGCGGATCCTCTTGTGCACCGACGGAGGCAAGGGGTCACGGGACCCTTCGACCGATCCCGGAGCGTTGGCCGCGCTCCGGGTGGCCGAGTCGGCCGAGGCTGCTGAGCGCCTCGGTGTGGCCGGACAGGACTCCCTCCACTACGCCGACGGAGAGCTGGGCGACGACGCCGATCTTCGCCGGGCATTGGTCGCCGCTGTGCGGAGGTTCCGTCCGGACGTAGTGCTCTGCCCGGACCCCACGGCGATCTTCTTCGGTCAGGACTACTTCAACCACCGTGACCACCGGATCACCGGCATGGCGGTGCTGGATGCGGTGGCTCCGGCGGCGGCGCTCCCGCACTACTACCCCGAGGCCGGCCCGGCCCATCAGGTGTCCATGGTCCTCATGTCGGGAACCCTGGAACCCGACGTGTGGGTGGACATCTCCTCCACGGTGGAAATCAAGGGCGAGGCGGTGGCCTGCCACCGGAGCCAGTTTCCCGACGGCGTGGAGTGGGCGTCGACGGCGGTCCGGCTGGGCGCAGAGGATGCCGGGCGGCAGGCCGGGGTGGCCTTCGCCGAGGGCTTTCGGAGGCTGCGCCTCGGTGGATGATCGGTCGGGTCCGACCTCTGAGCGGGTCGTCCTCCACGTGGACATGGACGCCTTCTTCGCCTCGGTGGAGGTGCTCGACGACCCCACCCTGGCCGGGCTCCCCGTCATTGTGGGGGGATCAGGCTCAAGGGGGGTGGTGGCCGCCTGCACGTACGAGGCCCGTCGATTCGGTGTCCACTCGGCCATGCCCTCGTCGGTGGCCCGCCGGCTCTGTCCGAAGGCGGTCTTCGTCGACGGTCGCTTCCACCGCTACGTCGAGGAGAGCCGGAAGCTGCATGCCGTCTTCCACTCGGTCACGCCGCTGGTGGAGGGCATCTCGCTCGACGAGGCCTTCCTTGACGTGACCGGTTCGAGACAGCTCCTCGGGGACGGTCCGACCATCGCCGCCACCATCCGTCAGCGGGTCGGCGATGAGCTCCACCTGGCCTGCTCGGTCGGCGTCGGACGGAGCAAGCTCATCGCCAAGCTGGCCTCGAAGGCGGCCAAGCCCACGGCCACCCGCTCGGGGATCACCGAGGGCCCAGGTGTGGTGGTGGTGGCGCCCGACCGTGAGCTGGACTTCCTGCACCCCCTGCCGGTCCGGGCCCTGTGGGGGGTGGGCCCGGTGACCGGACGACGGCTCGAATCGCTGGGAATCCTGACGGTCGGTGATCTCGCCTCGCTCCCATCTGGTGCCCTCCAGCGGTATCTCGGCACGGCCCAGGGCACCCACCTGGCCGAGCTGGCCCGCGGCCACGATCCCCGGCCCGTCGTCCCCGTCCAGGAGGCCAAGTCCATCGGCCATGAGGAGACCTTCCCGACTGACCTGTGGGACCGGGAGGTGCTCCACGGCCACCTGCTCCGTATGGTCGACGCCTCGGCCACGGCCCTCCGTGCTTCGGGTCTGGCATCCCGGACCGTCACCGTCAAGGTCCGGTACTCGGACTTCTCGATGATCACCCGGAGCCACACACTGCCCTTGCCGATTGACGCGTCGCCGGCCATCGGGTCGGTGGCCGGCGCCCTGTGGGAGTCGGTCCAGCTGGACCAGGGGGTGCGTCTCCTCGGGGTGAGCCTGTCGGGGTTCGGCGAGGCCGATCGGGGGCTCCAGCTCAGCCTCGACCTGGACCTCGATCCTCCGGCCGGCGGGGCCGGGGACGGGGGTGACCGGCCCGGTCGGCCCCGGGGCACCGGGGAGGACGCCGGTCCGGCGGACCGGTTGGCCAGGGCCGAGGAGGACGCCGAGCGGATCCAGGGGTCGTGGGCCACGGTGACCTCGGCTGTGGACGCCATCCGGGCCCGCTACGGAGGCGCTTCGGTCGGTCCGGCCTCCCTGGTGGAGTCGGACGGCCTCCGGGTCCGGGGCCGGGGAGAGGCCCAGTGGGGGCCATCCGCCCCGGTGGCGGATCCCGATTCCGAGGATTGACCCACAGGCTTGTAATATGCTGGTTGTGTCTGGTCAAAGGTGCAGTGTCCTGCGAGTGAGCGCACAAGCGGATGCGGCGTGTATTCGAGTGGGGGATGCGCGAGGATGAAGTCAGCGATGACCGCTGGACACGGAGTTGGGTGGAGGGGACGAGTTCTTGCCACTCTCTGAGCACGAACAACGCATTCTGCACGAGTTGGAGCAGTCCCTCTACCAGGAGGATCCTGGGTTCGCGGAACGGGTACGGTCGGAGACCGTCTACCGCCACGCCGGCCGGTACTGCATCTGGTCGGCCCTGGTGTTCGTGGCCGCCCTGGTCTTCATGTTCGTGACCTTCTCGAGGTCCGTGGTCCTCGGATTCGTCGGCGTGGTGGTGATGTTCCTGTCGGGCGTGGTCTTCGCCAACAATGCCCGACGCATGGGCAAGGCGGGGATCGACGACATCTCCCGCTCCCTCCACAGCCGTAACCTGAGCAACACCGTGCACGACCCTCGTGACTGGATCCGAGGTCGGTTCCATCGCGATGAGTGACCGGACCGCCTGACCGGATCGACTGAACCCCCGTTGACCAGTACCCATTCCGGGGGTCCTCTGCGTCACGGTGAGTCGACTCTTTCGGTCGGGGCCGATGGACCGGTGGTCCTGGCCGTCGACATCGGCGGGACCAAGATGGCCGCCGCCGTGGTCGACCCGGCCGGTGCCGTCCTGGTCGAGGATCGGGTCCCCACTCCCACTTCCCCCGATCCCGAAGCGGTCTTCGGCGCTCTGGCCGCCCTGGTCGAGGCAGTCCGTGCCGCCGCTCCACTGGAGCCCGAGGTGTGCGGTGTGGGTTGCGGGGGTCCGATGTCCGCCGGCGGCGAGACCGTGAGCCCTCTCAATATCCACGGTTGGGTGCGGTTCCCGCTGCGGGACCGCCTGCACCGCTTGCTCGGTCTGCCTGTGGCCGTGGACAACGACGCCAAGGCCCTGGCCCTCGGGGAGGGTTGGCTGGGGGCGGCGCGGGATTCGGCGAACTATCTGGCCATGGTGGTGTCCACCGGAGTGGGGGGCGGCATCGTGGTCGACGGCCGGCTGCTGGACGGCGATGGCGGCAATGCCGGCCACATCGGCCATGTGGTCGTCGAGCCCGAGGGGCGACCCTGTGTGTGCGGCGGCCGGGGCTGCCTCGAGGCCGAGGCGTCGGGGCGGTCGATCGAGTCGATGACCGGACATCCCGCCGCCGAGGCCCCGGAGGCTGTGCGTCGTCGGACCGGGACCCTGGTGGGCCGGGCCGTGGCGTCGGTGGCCAACCTCCTCGATGTCCAACTCGCCGTGGTGGCCGGGTCGGTGGCGCTGGGGTTCGGGGCGGTGTTCTTCGAGGCGGCCCAGACGGAGATCGCCCTCCGGTCCCGGCTCGACTTCTCGAGGTCGACCCTGATCGTCCCGGGTGGCCTCGGTGTCCACGGGCCCCTGGTGGGGGCAGCGGCGGTCGGTCGCTGGGCCTCGTCCACTGCACGTCTTGCCGGACAGGGAGCGTGATGTCCACCCGCGCCGTCGATCCCTTGCCGCCGCCGTCCTCCCGGTCCTGCTCTGAGCCCTGTCGGGGACCGTCGTCGTCGGCCATGGCCGCCATGGCCTGGGCTGTCGTCACCCGGCCCGATCTCTGGTGGACCGCGCTGGGGGCGCTGCGGCGGCTGGCTGCCCCGGGTTGGTGGGCCACCCCGCCCCGTCTGCCCCTGCCCGACGGTCGGCTCTGGGCGTTCCGCATGGTCACGGCCTACGGCCGTCCTGACCAGGTGCCGGACCCGGCCGACGTCCTCTCCTACCTCGAATGGTGTCGGTCAACCGCCCGGATCGACCGACCACGCCACGGCCGAGGCACACCGAGGCCGTCCCGGGATCGCCGGGACCGGTCCCGAGCGGGCTAATTTCCGAGCTGATGGATCGACGGCCGAAGCACGCGGCGAAACCAGCGGCGGTCCCCGTCGCCGGCGGTCGGGTCGCGGACGACCCGGTCGCCGTCCGGTCGCCGATGTCACCGTCGCGCCGGGCGCTGGTCCTCAACGCCACGTTCGAGCCGCTGGGCATCGTCTCCTCCCGGAGGGCCGTGCTGCTGGTACTCGAAACCAAGGCCGAGCTGGTGCACATCACCGAGCGGGTCTTCCGGGCGGAGCGAGTGACCGTACCGGAGCCCTCGGTGGTCCGCCTGGTCCGCTACGTCCAGATCCCCCGGCACTACCGGGTGGCGGTCAACCGGAGGACGGTGTTCGCCCGGGACGGTTCGAGGTGCCAGTACTGCGGATCGGCCGCCGAGAACCTCGATCACGTGATACCCCGGAGCAAGGGCGGTCCCCATACCTGGGAGAACGTGGTGGCCGCCTGTCGGCGATGCAACACCCGCAAGGAGGACCGCCTGCCCCACGAAGCCGGCATGGTGCTCCGGTCCACCCCGGTGGCCCCCCGACACCGGGTCCAGCTCCTGGCCCTCTGCGGTGGGGCCAGTGAGGACTGGAGCACCTACCTCGGTGCCACCCCGGTTCCCCACCACCAGCTGACGGCCTGAGGCCGCCCGGATGATGGACGGGGAGGAGCCGGTGGCCGTCTCGAGTGACTGGAGGGTGGAGGAGCGGACCGGCGATGCCGCAACCCTCCACCGGGCCTGGCCCACCGTGGCCGGGGACCCGGGTCGGCGTACCGTGGCGCTCTGCCGGGTCACGGCGACCTCGGTGGTCCTCGGCTCGACCCAGTCGGAGGCGGTGGTGGACCAGGCCCGGGCCGAAGCCGCCGGCATCACGGTGGCCCGCCGCTCTTCGGGTGGGGGAGCTGTACTCGTGACGCCCGACGACCCGGTCTGGGTGGACATCTGGGTGCCGGCCGGGGATCCCCTGTGGAACCCGGCCGTGGATCGGGCCTTCGACTGGCTCGGCGAGGCCTGGGTGGCGGCCCTGGCCCGCGTGGGCTTGTCCGGGACCGCCGCACACCGCCGGGGATTCGTGGCCTGCACCCGATGGTCGACGTTGGTGTGCTTCGGCGGCGTGGGTGCCGGCGAGGTGGTCACCCCCGACGGCCGGAAGGTGGTCGGGCTGGCCCAACGCCGCAACCGGGACGGAGCGTGGTTCCACGGTGCGTGCGTGGTCCGCTGGGACCCGGTCCCGCTGGTCGGAGTCCTGGCGCTGGAGCCGGCGGAGCGGCAGGCCGCCGCCGACGGTCTCGCCGCCGCCGTGGCCGGTGCGGCCGACCTGGCGGTCGAGCAGGGGGTTCCCGCACCGGACGGGCCGGTGATCGCCTCGGCGCTGATCGACTCGCTGCCGTAGGGGTGGGGTACGGCCCCTAGGGTTCGGCACCGCCGGGTCCCCCGGGACCGCCCCGTATCCCTCCACTCCGCTCCACCGAGGCCCCCACCCCGCCCCACCCTGGCCCCCCGTTGCTCCGCCATTGGGCGCCGTTGGCCGAGATCTGGGCACGGCGACCCCTGTGAACAGGACATACGCCATGGAGGCGCTCGGCCGGGCGAGGGCCCCGACCCGGTCGGCCGCCCGGCCTCGAGCTCGCGCAAGTGACGGTCATCGCCCGGACGGACCGCGGAATTCGTGCCCCGGTGGTTGACCGGTGGGGGGTCGGGGCGTAAAGTGGCGCAAAGTGGTGTGAAAGGGAGGAACCTGAACAGTCAGGTTCTGGGCACTACGGGGAGCATTGTGGGAGCAATCACCAGTGGCACGGTTCTTCGGCAGGTACGAGCACTCGCTCGACGACAAGGGAAGAGTGATTCTCCCGTCGAAGTTCCGCGCCCACTTCGAGCACGGGGGCTACCTGACGGAGTTCACCGACGGGTGCTTGTCGCTGTGGACGCCCGACCAGTTCGAGCAGCAGATGGAGTCGATGTTGGAGCGGGCGGCGACCTCCAAGAGCGAGCGGAACCTGGCCAGGTTGTGGGCATCGACGTCGCACGAGTTGGAGGTCGACCGACAGGGGCGTATGGCGATACCGCTCCGGCTCCGCGAGTACGCCGGCCTGGTGGGCGACGTCCTGGTGCTCGGGGCGATCGATCGGGTGGAGCTGTGGAATCGCGAGTCCTGGGATCAGAAGGTCCTGCCCGAGGAGGAGCGACTCACCCAAGGCGACGACGACTGAGTGCCGCCATGCGCCTCCACGTCGTCCGCCATCCTGCCCCTGCGCCATCCGGCTCCGGGGATCCGTCGACGGGGACGACCTACCCCGGCAGTGGGGGAGTGGTCAGCGTTCGGGTCAGCCCGGACCATCCGAGCGTCGACCGTCCGAGCGACCCCATCTCCGAACCCGGGGCCGGAACCGGCGATCACCCGTCGATCCGTACCCTCGGATCAGGACTTCCCAACCAACGGACCGAGAGGAGAGTCATCACCTCGGCGGCGACCAACCAGACGTCATCACCGTTCCGGGGCTCGGACGGCGGGACCCGGCCGACCCCCTACGAATCAGGCCTGGCCGCCGTGGCCAAGCACGAGGTGCACATCGAACGTGTCTGGCCCATGCGCAGTCCCTCGACCGGACCTCTGGAAGCATCCTCCTCCGCCTACTTCCAGAGAGATCGTCGCGGCACTCCACCCGCAAGCATCGTGCCGGTCGGGGGACTGCGGATGAACCAGGCCTTTCCTCATGAGCCGGTCATGGCCGAGGAGGTCGTGGGGCTGTTCGCCCCCGTGCCTCCCGGTCTGATCCTCGACACCACCCTCGGCGGCGGTGGGCACTCGGCTGCCCTACTGGCCGCCCACCCCGGGTCGAGCGTGCTCGGGATCGACCGGGATCCTGCGGCGGTGGCGGCCGCGGCCGACATCCTGGCTCCCTTCGGAGCGCGAGCGGTCATCCGACAGTCCCGCTTCGATGCCCTGGCCCAGGTGGTGGCCGACGTGCAGGATCGGCTCGGGACCCCTCTGGACGAGCGCGGCCTGAGCGGTGCCCTCTTCGACCTGGGGGTGAGCTCGCCCCAACTCGACGTGGCTGAACGGGGATTCTCCTACCGACGGGACGCCGTGCTGGACATGCGGATGGACCCGACGTCGGGTCGGACAGCGGCCGATGTGGTCAACCTGTTCCACGAAGACGACCTGGTCGAACTGTTCACTGACAACGGCGAGGGCCGGTTCGCCCGCCGCATCGCCCGGGCCATCGTCGCCGCCCGCCCCCTCACCACCACCGGACAGCTGGCCGATGTGGTGCGGGCCGCCATCCCGGCGGCCACCCGACGCACCGGCGGGCACCCCGCCCGTCGTGTGTTCCAGGCCATCCGCATCGCCGTCAACGAGGAACTCGACCAGCTCGAGCGGGCCCTCGACGACGCCCTGGCCCTCCTCCGCCCCGGCGGCCGGTGCGTGGTCATCGCCTATCACTCGGGAGAAGACCGGTTGGTGAAGACCACCTTCACCCGGGCCGCCACCGACGACTGCCACTGCCCGCCCGGACTGCCCTGCGTCTGTGGTGCCGATCCGCAGTTCCGGCTGGTGTCACGCGGGGCGCGTCGGCCCACCGAAGATGAGGTGGCCCGCAACCGCCGGGCCGAAGCGGCCCGTCTGCGGGTCATCGAGCGCCTTCCGGCGTCGGTGGACCGCTCCAACGGTGAAGTGGCCTGATGGCCCCGCCCGGCAGCGCCTCGGCGCGTCGCGCCCCGGCGCGGACCGCCCCCCGCCCGGCGCCCTCGGCACCCCGTCGGCCGCCGCTCCGCCTGTTCGAACCCGCACCCCGCCGACGTCCCGGACCCCGCGCCGTCCAGCGCTCGACCATGTGGATCTCCGGTCTCCTGATCGTGGGCAGCCTGCTGGCCGTGGTAGTGGGTGACGCCCTGATCACCCAGGGTCAGGTCCGGCTCTCGTCCACCCAACGCGCCCTGACCGCCGCCGAGGCCGCCCAGAAGTCGCTGCAGATCGCCGTGGCCATGAAGGCGGCGCCGCCCGTCGTGGTGAGTCAGGCCAAGAGCCAGGGCCTGGTGGCCGCCTCCCAGGTGGTGTATCTGCCCCAGGTACCGCTCAACGTCCCCCTCCCTGCTCCTCGGATCGTGGCCGCAGCGGCCGGGACCCCGGCAGCACCGTCCACCCCGCCTCCGTCCAACGCCACGCCCCCGAAGGCGACGTCCGCTCCGCCGTCGTCGGCCGTCACGCCCACCTCCGCGTCCACCGGCGCGTCGAGTACGGCGTCGACCACCGCGTCGTCGCCCACGTCCAGCACCGCCACCACCGCTCCGGCCCCGCGGTGAGCCCCTCGGTTCTCCTGGGTCGGCGCTCCCGTGCCATGCGGCTGGCTCTGGTGGTCATCTTTCTGGCCCTGGTCATCCAGCTCATCAACGTGCAGGAGTTCTCCCACGGGCACTACGCCTCGCTGTCGGCCAGCGAGCTCAACCAGACGGTGACGGTGCCCGCCGTACGGGGCGGGATCTACGACCGCAACGGAGAGGTGCTGGCCGAGTCGGTGACCAAGCAGACGGTGGTGGCCGACCCCTTGATCATCAAGCACCCGACGGCCACCGCCGACGCCCTGGCCCCGGTGCTGGGACTGTCCAACGCCAAACTCCGAGCCCAACTCACCGAGCACTCTGGGTTCGTCTACCTGGCTCACCGGGTCGATGACAGCGTGGCCACCAAGATCACCTCCCTCAACCTGTCCGGCATCAACCTGGTCCCGGAGCCCCAGCGCGTCCAACCTGACGGCCAGTTGGCCCTCCCC
>Ga0207933_1001355_pt1 | contig 18838 bp, 11 predicted proteins | sample NGESurdeep092012_4_FD_184488 | JGI IMG/M metagenome (GOLD analysis project Ga0207933, IMG submission 184488) | Arctic peat soil microbial communities from Barrow, Alaska - NGEE Surface sample F53-3 deep-092012 (SPAdes) | ecosystem: Environmental > Terrestrial > Soil > Wetlands > Peat ...
TCTATCTGCTATCAAAGAACGGAACGTGGAAATCTTTTCATTCCCCTGGGCCGGATTTCGGCTGGTCATCGCTCATGGCGGTCCTGTGGATGGGATCGATGGCGCTCTACGGCATGGGCGCGAGCTACTTGGGACTATTCGGGACGTCCGTCGGTTGGGGGCTCTTCCAAATATTCATGATTATGACGGCTACGCTATCAGGAGTTCTGACGTGCGAATGGAAGCGCGCGCCACGAAGGGCAATCGGGCTACTGGGAGTCGGACTCTCATGTTTGGCGGCAGCGACGGTTCTCCTGGCGCTGGGCAACATTCGATAAATTCCTTGACAGACAGTTTCGCAAGCCAAGGACTCCGTCACGCAACTACTCGCTACCGCGAGCGGTAACGGGCCCGGCACCAGCCGCATCGTTCTGGGCGTCCACCAGTGTGCTCCCCTTCCAAGCCTTCAGTTGCGAGTCTACCCATTCCGCTGGGTTATCTCTATGGCACAGCACGCAGGCACCAGGGCGATCGCCTTGTTGCGTTTGGCAACTAACCTTGGCCCATCTTCGGAAGTTAACTTTGGCCCACCTGTGGAAGTTGATGGGCCATTGTCGTGTTGAGGAGATTCGATGGGACCGGGCTGGAGCGTAGCGGAAGCCTGGTTTCATCGAGTGCGATCCTTCAGCCTGCCGTTTTGCTCCTGCCTTTCTCCATGGTTCTTCGGAATCGATAGCTGTCGGTTCCAGCCTCGATGATGTGGGCTCGGTCGGTGATGCGGTCGAGATCCTCATAGGAGACTGTGGCACTGGCAACCTTCTCGCATATCTAGCGTCCTGAAACTTGCAAAATAACGTGAACTTGCAACTAAGTGATCGCGACTTGCCTTTTAAGTGTGTAAACCCACACAAACTGTGGGTTTACCCATAAGGTGAGATTGGTTGGTGAATAAATTCAACAACTTCCATCCGTACGGACCTCATAAGTCGAGACTGGCGGATCCCATAAGGCGAGATTCTCCGCGCAAATTCACCCATAAGTTGAGATTCTTGCCTAAACGCGCGGTACTCACCGTTTACAGTGGACGCAACTTATTGATTCGATGAATGTTAAGCGTGGCATTGTTGGCCGACGTGAAGAGGTGACGGGAGGGGCAGTGGGGCGAGTCAACTGCCAGATAGCCCTGGGTCGAGTCTTCCGTGGCAGCATGCCTCCGGATGCGCCTTGGGTGCCTGAGATCGTTCGTAAGCGGCTTGCTTGCGATTACCTGACCGTAGTTGATGCCACGCAGCGCGCTCGGATAGCGACTTATGGTGCCCCGCGAGTAACGGAATCGATCGTCGAAGTACCTGTAACTCGCACTGTCACAATTTCATGAGGATGCACTGTGAACGTGAAGCCCTTATCCTGCACCAACGGAAGCGTTGCCTGATCTCGTTCGACTGCGTCCGTCTTCCATGCCCCCTCTAAATGAAGTAGCGGAGTTCGAACAGTTACCGTTCGCTCTGCTCCACCCAGATCTAGAAAACGCAGAACGCTCCCATTCCCATCCTCGGCTTCCTTCCATGTTTCGAGCAGAAGATCCGGGTCATCTACATCAATAAAGCTGCCCTGCTTTCCGTCGAGTGGTTCCGCATAGCTTGGGAATCCGCTCTGTGCTGCCATCGCCGGATACTGCAGCGTACCATTGTGTTCCGGCAGAATGCGCGACTTATCCTGGGTAGTTACGATGTCCGTCTCGAGCGGCGTAATTTCGTCCCAGCCCATGCGGCTCAGCGTCGGCGCATCGATCGATGATGCACTCGTCACCACATAGTGAAAATGAAAGTGGCCGCCCTGCTCCGCACGATAGTTCGTATCCCAGTAGTTATTCATCACATACGAGAAGATCGTTCCCGTCCGTTTGCCAAACTCCTCGGGCCACTCCCCACGATTGATATCGCCCAGCGTCACCAGCGATGCATCAAGCGGCATCACTGTTCCCGACACGCCATCCTGCTGCACCGAAACCCAGTGCTGAACAGAGAACCACTCATGCCCCGCGCCCGGATACAGATCCTTCGCAGGATCGACAACACCGCTCTGGATCTCATACCGGAACTCCGGCTGCTTCATTGCAAACGGAAACGCGAAGTAGACAGCCTCCTTGCTCGTGACTTCTTTCTTGTTCACATCTTCCACAAACTCGATCTTCTTCTCCCGCTCGAACAGCCGAATCTCCGTCGCGATCGAAGGCGTGTTGATGTCCTCGCTCGTCATGCGCGCAACCCACCCATAAGGCGTGCGCGTCACCGACACGAGATGCCCATCCATTGCGGCATGCACCTGCAAATCCGCCTTGGGATACACACGGCTGTATTGGAGAACCGTGTTAGGCCCTTTGTTGCCACCGGTCACATACAGGTATTGCGCGAAGCGATACGGGCTTTGCTGGTCAACCAACTCACGCTGCAACTGCTTGTCATAGATGCTGCGCACAGCGCCCGTTGCACCATCCAGCACCACCTTGTAATACGGGCTCTCAAGTGTGGTTGCCTGCGCCGCCTCAGTCGCAGTAGCAGACTTCGTCGCTGGCTGCACCTCGAAGACCCTGTACCCAAGCGCAGGAATATCCTCCGCCATAAAGCGGACGTGCTTGAAGCCGCTGCCGTTGCTGACGATCTCATACGGCATCGTCTGTCGCGTCGTCGCATCGATGATCGCCTCCCCGTCGTTCAGGTCGAGAGACACAAGTCCGTCGCGCTTCCAATTCAGGCTGTTGAACAGGATCAAGCTCCCCGGTGCCGTTGGGATCGAGTTCGCGATGCTCGCCATGCTGCTCCGCGTTACAAAGTCTGCAAGCGCATCCGCCTTCACCGCGTATTGGTCTTTGATCGCAAGCTGCTGCACGGCTTCCATGCTCGCAGGAGCGGATACGCTGTTATACGAGTCCCACGTGTGCTCATCCATCAGCACCATGTTTGTCCACATCTTCTCCAGGTCCGCCGTGTCCGCCTTCATCACCGGATTCACCAGTGACGTCAGCATCGCCAGTTTCTCCGCCGTCGGTGCGCGCCCCTCCGTCCATCGCTCGAGTCCGGCATAGTAAGCATCGGACGCAATGCCATCCTCCCAGTAAGGTGCGCCATCGCCACGGATCGTCGGTATGTCCTTGCCGAATTGCTGTTCAATATTCGCGAGCGCTTCGTGAAAGCCCGAGTACTGCAAGTGAGGATAGGCATACATCCCGTTCCACTTCTCCGCGAGCTCCGCCTGCTGTGGAAACAGATCGCTGTTCTCCACCTGGGTCCCATAGATAATCGCAGCGTTCGCCCGATAGCCCGGATTCTCATACATCTGCAAAAACAGCGGCAGCGTATCGTGTCCCGCCGCCAGCACCGGCGGCAACCCAAACAGCATCTGCATTTGTTGATAGATACGCGAGTACCATAGCAGCACCTTCCCGCCATCCGGCCCCTCCCACCACATCGGAGAAGCTTCGTTCAATTTCCCTTGCAGGAGCACTGGGGCGCGATAGTTATTACTCCCTCCCGCAAGATAGTGAATACCCGCCGCCGCAAGGATCGATGCATACGACCAGGAGTATGAAGGCACGTCTGTGATATTTGCATAATTGAACGGCGTGCCCTGAATGCGGCTCAGGTTCGCACTCGGATAGAGCGAACGGATCAACGTCTCCGCAGTTGGAAATCCGGTCAGCAGATTCGCATACTGCGCTGGCACAAACAGCTGCTTGTTCTTTATCGCCGTCATCGCACGCTCTTGTTGCGCCAAGCTGCGCGTCTTCAGAAATTGATCGAGATCCCACTCCCCATCCAGGCTGAAACGAAAGTCAGGATGCTGCACCGTCATATCCATCGCTTCGTCGATCGCATGCGCTTGGATAACTGCGACCTTCGACTGGAGATCCGAATACCCCACATCGACGTGGATCTGAGGCACCACAAACAACGTCCACTTCTTCTCCGGATCGATCGGCTGTTCACGACGCTCCTTGTGACCATTCGCATCCCATACAAGCTCTGCCTTCGTCCCCGCCGGAAACTCGGGAACCGCAAACTCCACTTTCTCTTCGCCGAAGTCCTGTCCCCCGCGCAGCGTCTGGTGATAGTGTTTTCCTAATACCGTTAGCTCGACGCCACTATCTGCCTTCGTTGGTTTGTCAGAGCGAATGAACGCGTCGACATCCTCTTCCAATACGCCCTGTCGCTGCTGATAAAAAATCGTCGGCTGGAGCTCTGCAGACGAACGCAGACTCACACCCACATCGCCGCTATCCAGTTCGATCGCGTCGTACGTTAGAGATGCCTCCGGCACCTCGTTGTCCGCCTCTTCGACCACCTGCAGTCGAATCTCGTTGCTTCCCTGCCGCAACGCGCTGCCCGGAATCGAGAACGCAACATCCGCCTGCGAGAAAGCGGGATAGAAAGAATCGCCCTGGTCTCCGTTGCTGTAATCCAGCTTCGGATGAAGATAGAACCGTCCATGCTTTCCATTGATCTCAATCTGCAACGCTGGCACACTCGCCGTCTCAATCAGTAGTGACACGCGCAACTGATACACCGGGGCCGGAGCATGATCCAGAGTGAAAGTAATTTCACGTGGCGCGGTGGCAACTCCCGGCCTCTCGCTCCCCCCATTGCCAGGCAGCGCTGCCGGCTGGGCCGCATACCAGTCCTTCGCCGCGTCGCTCTTTCCCACCACAAAGCGAACAGGCTGCTTCGGATCGCCCTGCGCAAATTCGATTGATGAGCGATCGAAACTTCCAACGCGGAACACGACACGGCTCTGCTCCTCTGCTGCTGTAGCCGCACCGCTTCGAGCGGCCACGCTAATCAGAAATAGTAATCCAGAGATAAAGATGACAATGCGTTTCGAGATCAACAGCATGGGAACCTTTCTTAAAGCGCTTTGGCCGCCAGCAAAATGAAACGAGACCACCATAGCACCGCATTCGGCATCGTTGCTCCAGTTGCATCTCCTTCAGGCTAGGGTGCTGCTGGAGTGCTGGTGTTTCCTGGCTGGACCGTAGGGGCACCTGCCGTCACTTCGTCCGAGGGCAGGGCTGTTGAAGCAAGTCAATAACGTTTATTGCTAAGTGAGACACGGAGTCTTGAGTTCATATCCCTTTTGTTGAAGGCCCTAAATTCGAATTAGCCCTCGCACGGGGAATAGTAAATTGCGTCGCGTGAACTCCTGAGCAGAGCCTTTTATCGAGTCCTCACGAATGCTTACAATAAATTCCGGATCGAACACTTGTTTGAGAATAATACTTTCCCAATCGGACGTATCCCACTCCTCAAACCAGTTCCGCTCACTTACAAGAAAGAATTCTGGTTCTTCAGTCCACGCCGGCACCTCATAACCAAAGCGATGACATAACCACTCAGCGGCTCCTGCAAGAGCGGCGCGATTTATATCGCTGACCTGTTGTGATGGGGCCTCCGCAAAGAAGCTCGGATCGCGGTGTCCATAGAACTCGTGCAAGAACATACTAAGGGCACAATTGAAATCGATCCCCCTTCGAAGCTGCTCTTCTAGTTCTGGAAACGACTTAGGTCTTCCACTCTTGGCGAGACCAGCCGATTGAACCGAAGATTGGGGCAACTGGTCAATCGTCCGCCACGCAGTACGATCTACCTTCGGTCGTTTGAAGGTGGAGGGCCGGCTCAACAACGCTGGACTGACGACAAAGCGGCGATGAACCTAGCAACGCGCTCGCGGCCGGCAACTAGGACACGAGCCGCCCGCATAAGTCCGCCGCCATCCGAGTAAGAGACAACATCCTCCGCAAAAATGCCTTTCTGGCGCAGCCAGATCACCCTTTTGGGAAGCGCCGATAAAGGCCTCCCCGCCTTTGTTCGCCCGGGCTGACGGGCGTCGGTCGGCCGTCTACGATGTGCATCCGGGCTCGGGAGACGAGTTGACGACTAGTTGCCTCAGCGATCCATAGGATGTCCGCGATCTGGCGGTAGGAGGAGTCAAATGCTTCGCGCAGAACGTAAGTCGGTCAACCCTGGATGTTCTTCGGTGCGGCGTCCCAGGGGCCAATAGAAATTTCAAGGGGATTCAACGGAGGAGTGTCTATATCATTGCGGATGCGCCGGACTCTCATATGCGACGACTCACTCGTGGCATGAGGTCGCAGCCCGGCATGTGTCACGCTGTAACATTCTGGCAAACGGAAAGTTGAGAAAGAACATGCCCCGGCTTGAAGAGATTATGGGCTCCAGGTGTGATCAACGGGCAGCGATACCGGCCCTGGCACTTTTGTTCGCGACGGCGACGGCAGCCGCAGCGCAAATGTCCGGGCAGGGGATGCCAGGCACTCGGCCTGCGCGCGTCGAGCAGACAAGCCATGGATTGCGCGCGACCGCAGGCAAGGAGGTGCTTGAGGTTACGGTGTGTGCTGACTCGGTGATTCACGTCGTTGCTACGCCGGAGCCCTCCGCTCCCGCTGCCGCCCGCCCCTGGGTGATCGAGGCGCCAGAATCCTGCCCCGGAGTGCCGATCGCTTTCACCCGGGACGAGCGCACTGCGGTCATCAAGACCGCGCAGCTTCGCGTAACGTTCAACATCGAGCGGGGTAGCTTATCCTTTTACACGGCCGACGGCGACCCTCTGCTGAACGAGGGCGACAGGGTCCCACGCACCTACGAGCCGGTCGAATTGAATGGCGAGCCCACGTACCACGTTGCGGACCGCTTTACTCCAACGATGGCCGAAGCGTTCTACGGCCTCGGTCAGCATCAGGGCGGCATGTTCAACTACCGAGGCGCCACGGTTGAGCTCGGGCAGAACAACACCGATGTCGCGATCCCGTTGCTGGTTTCAAGCAAGGGGTACGCTGTGATGTGGAATACGGCCGCGTTTACCTACGTCGACAACCGTTTTCCTCTCGAGCTCACATTCAGTTCACTGGCAGGCAAGTCCGTCGACTACTACTTCCTCTACGGCCCCGAGATGGACTCGGTCATCCACCAGTACCGCACCCTGACCGGCCACACCCCGATGCTGCCCAAATGGGCGTACGGGTTCTTTCAATCCAAGGATCGCTACGTCTCGCTCGATGAGATCCGGGATATCGCGCAACGCTATCGGCAGGAACACATTCCACTCGACGCCGTGGTGCAGGACTGGTTCTGGTGGAAGACCGAAGGCGACCCGGCATTCAATGCGAACTACCACGATGTGCCGAAAGATCTCCAGGCCTTGCATGCCCTGAACGTGCACGCGATGATCTCGGTGTGGGGCCTGCTCGATCCCGACTCCGAAACCTACAAGGTGCTCGATTCAAAACATCTCCTCGTGCCGAACGCCCACGTGTACGACGCCAGCAGCCCCGAAGCGCGGGACATCTACTGGGAGCATTTGCCCGGCAAGCTGATGGCGCAGGGATGGGACGCCTTCTGGCTGGACAGCGCAGAGCCTGAGGAATACTGGCCGCACATGGGCGACGCCATTCTGCGCAGCCGTCCGATCGCAATCGGCAATGGCGCCGAATTCACCAACGTCTTCCCGCTGGTGCACACGCTGGGCGTGCAGGATCACTGGAAAGCGCAGAATCCTGACAAGCGCGTCTTCCTGCTCACGCGCTCGGCGTTCCTCGGCCAGCAACGCGTGGGTGCAACGGTCTGGTCGGGAGACGTGTACGGCAACTACTGGGGCCTGAGCCACCAGGTCCCCGCGGGTCTCAACTTCGCGCTGTCCGGCTATCCCTATTGGACCACCGACATCGGTGGGTACTGGCCGCCGCACGAAAACCCACTCGGCGATCCCGCCTTCCAGGAGCTCTACACGCGCTGGTTCGAGTACGGAACCTTCTGTCCCATCTTCCGCACCCATGGCCATCGCCCGCACAACGAGCTGTGGAGTTTCGATAAGGTCGAGCCCATCCTCGTCAACTACGATCGTCTTCGCTACCGGCTGATGCCGTACATCTACTCGCTTGCGTGGAAGGTCACCAGCGACGACTACACTATCCAGCGCCCGCTCGTGATGGACTGGCGCACCGACCCCAAAACCTGGGACCTTGGCGACGAGTTCATGTTTGGCCCGTCCATCCTCGTCAATCCGGTGCTCAAAGCGGACGCGACCCGGCGCAGCGTCTATCTGCCAGCTGCCGCCGCATGGTACGACTTCTGGACTGGAAAATCGCTCAACGGCAGCCAGGAGATTGAAGCCGATGCGCCGCTGGAACGCATGCCGCTCTTCATTCGCGCGGGCTCCATCCTCCCCATGGGCCCGCAGATCGAATACGCCGCCGAGGATCCGGCCGGGCCGATCGAGCTCCGCATCTATCGCGGCGCCGACGGCAAGTTCGATCTCTACGAGGATGCGGGCGATGGCTACGCCTACGAGAAGGGACAGCATGCCGTAATTCCGCTACGCTGGGACGATCACGATTCTTCACTACTCATCGGTGCACGCGAAGGTTTGTTTCCAGGAATGGCCGAAAACCGCAAATTCCGCGTCGTGCTGGTAAGAGACGGACACGGAGAAGGCATCGATGCAACCAACACAGTCAACGCGGAGATCGCCTATGTGGGCAAGGAAATCAAAGTAATCATTCGATAATTCGCTTGCGGGGGTGTCTGCCATGCGACACGTGCACTCTGCAAGTGACATCACCCTCTCGACGATGAAGGAAGGTCATGATGCAATACCGGCTATTGTTTCTGCTTGCTGCCGCGCTGGTTGGGCCTTTGGCCGCCCAGGCGCAACCGTCGAACTCCTGTTCGGGTCTAACGGGTCTTAAGATCCACGACGTAGAGATTACGAAGGCCGAACTCGTGGCAGCAGGGGCCACCATCCCGGGGCCGTATCCGGGCGCTGCCTCCGTTGGTCCTCTGCCTGCCCACTGCCGCGTCGACGGCGTAATCAACCGTCGCAAGGGCGTTGGTGGTCAGGAGTTCGGCATCGGTTTCGCGGTCGCACTCCCTGAGAAAGCTGCCTGGAATGGCGACTTCATGATGCAGGGAGGCAGCGGCGGCAATGGCTTTGTCAGTTATCCGACCGGCGCCAGTGACGCGGGCGATCAGCCGGCCCTGATGCGCGGCTTCGTCGTTGCCAGCACCGACACGGGGCACAAAGCGAAAACAGGCGGCTTCGACTTCACCTTCATGAGCGATCAGCAGGCTTACCTTGACTTCGCCTTCGAAGCCAACGCTGAAGTGGCCGGCGTTGCCAAACAGATTCTCGCTCGTTACTACGACAAACCCACCGCCTTCTCGTACTTCGTAGGCTGTTCTACCGGCGGCCGCGAAGCCATGATTCTTTCGCAGCGTTATCCGACCGCCTTCAACGGCATCGTCTCCGGCGACCCGGCCATGCGCACCGGCCGCTCCAACCTGGCGATCAGCCAATGGATGCCCGCAGCCTATAACGAAGCTGCCCCCAAAGACGCCTCCGGCAAGCCGCAGATAGACAAATTCCTGTCGGACGGCGAGCGCAAGTTATTCATGGACGCCCTCCTGAAGCAGTGCGATGCAACCGACGGCGTGGCCGATGGCATGATCTCCGATCCTCTCGCCTGCCACTTCGATCCCGCGATGCTCGCCTGCAAGCCCGGCCAGAGCGACGCATGCATCGCACCCGAAAAAGTTGCAGCCATCAAGAAGGCATTCGCCGGCCCAAAGAACGCCTATGGCACGCAGATCTACCCCGGCTTCCTGTACGACACCGGGATCACGTCCAAGGGGGGCGTGCCCGGTCTTCTGGCGATGGGAGAGAACGGCCTCTTCGGGCCATATCCCACGATCACGAAACTTGATGTCGATAAAGCTGCGCTGCTGGTCAGCGATCCGCTGGTCGAGCCGGCGTCCACCAACCTGACAACGTTCTCCGGCAACGGCGGTAAGCTCATTTTCTTCCATGGCGACAGCGATCCGTGGTTTTCTGCGCTGGACACTCTCGGCTACTACCAGTCGCTGGCAGAAGCCAACGGCGGCACCGAGAAGGTGTCCGAATGGAGCCGCATCTTTCTCGTTCCTGGAATGGCCCACTGCGGAGGCGGCCCGTCCCTCGACCATTTCGACATGCTCACCGCCGTAGTCGATTGGGTCGAGAAAGGTGCTGCGCCGGATTCGGTCCTCGCCACAGGAAAGGCGTTCCCGGGCCGTAGCCGTCCGCTCTGCGCCTACCCGAAGCATGCACAATACACCGGAAGCGGAGACACTCAGGATGCGCGAAACTTTCGATGCCAGTGATGGCTGGGCGGCGCAGCTTGGGAGTTCGCTTCGTCAACCCGATCGTAGGAAGCAAGCTCACGACGCCAAGGAGAGAGAAAAATTGACTGCGCCAACGAATAAACCCTGCAGCAGGACACACTGCCGCGCAGAGAGCCGCCGACCTTCGTGGGCGGGATTGCTCTCAGCGAGCGTGGTTGCGCTCATTCTGCTGTCGACGTTGTGTCCTGCATCCTCCGGGCAGAGCACATCTGCGCACCCGAAATGGCCGGGACCTGGGCAGATCTTCGTGGGCACCTGTTATCAGCCCATTGATCGCACACCAGAGGAGATCGACCGCGACATCTCCATCATGAAGCAGGCTGGATTCAACGTTGTCCGCATGGGCGATCTGTCGTGGGATTCGTTTGAACCGTCACGCGGCAAGTTCGAGTTCGAATGGTTCGACAGCATCCTGGACAAGATGCAAGCCAACGGGATCAGAGTCATCCTCGATATTCCAGGACTCCCTGCGCCGATCTGGTTGCATCGTGCGTATCCAGGTGTCGATATCGTCAGTCAGGATGGCACTCGCCTGCCTCCCGCAGAACGCTACATGGATGACATCAGCGACCCAGATTACGTGCGCGAGGCGAGCATCATGGCGGATGCGCTGATGAAGCGATACCAGCACCATCCTGCAGTGATCGCCGTTGGCTACGACAACGAAATCGGCAACGGCTTCATGTCCTATTCCGAGGCCGACCGGCAGCGGTTCATTGCCTGGCTCCAGAAGAAGTACGGCACCATCGAAGCACTCAATAAGGCTTGGGCAACCCAGCGATGGTCACGTCGCTTGAACAGTTTTGACGATGTGGATTTGCCGCTTGCGAATGGGCCGGGGCCCTCCGAGCGTTACCTTGACCTACACCGTTACTGGTCCGATGTTACCGTAGACCGGCTCACTGAACTGGACGCAGTCCGCCGCCGCGATATGCCGGATGTTCCGTCGATTTCAAATCTTTGGGATACCGCGTCGCGGCGCGGCTTCGACTATCTCTCCACCTACAAGTCCTACGTATCGTATGGAGCAGAGGGTTTTTATCCGGGCGACCCGATCAGCGGCGCCTTGGGTGCGCTCATGACGAAGGGCGATCTGGCCACGCCCATCTGGTTCAACGAGTTTACCGCGGGCGGCGGAGGCTTCTATGGAACACCGGGTCAAAGCCGGATGTATGCCTATCTGGGACTGATGATGGGGGCTCAGGGGTTCCTGGCATGGACGTTCAATAGTCATCTTGGGGGAGAGGAGCAGGCGCTGTTTGGCCTTGTAGATCACGATGGAACTCCATCGTGGAAGGTGGCTGAGTTCGCGCGCATCGGCTCGGAGTTTCAAACGCTTTCCAAATTCGGTTTTCCTCGAACCACGCATCCGCAAGTCGCGATCGCTTATTCGTTCGACTCGTTGATCGATTCCAATCCGAATGGACCCTCTAATACAACGCGTCAGTATTTCAAACCTGCGTACACGCAACAGGTGCAGGGGGCCTTTGAACCTTTCTTCCGGGCCAACCTCGACACCGCAATCCTTAACATTGGACACAGCAACCTGCAACCGTACAAGCTGGTTGTTGTACCCGCCGATTATGTGATGGACGCTGCAAGCGCGCAGGCTATTCGCGAGTACGTGAGCGGCGGTGGCACCGTTCTCATGACTGCGCTCTCCGCAAAAGTGGACGAGCACGGGCAATGGTTCGCCACGCCGCTGCCGGGTCAGTTGACCGATGTCTTTGGGCTGAAGACCAACGCATTTTATGATGCTGCCGCGCTAAGTTTTCAGTTGGGTGAGCAAACGATCGAGACAAGGCTGCATCGTTACGAGGTTCTGGAGCCGTCGACTGCCACGGTTGTCGCACGATTCACCAACACCCCCGACCGCACGCCTGCTATCACCATCAACAAGTTCGGCAAGGGCAAGGCGATCTACCTGGCGACAGAATCCAACGCTTCCGCGATTGGCCCGGTCCTCAACTATCTGGAGACGGTATCAGGCATTCAACCGGGTCCGAGAACTCCAGACGGAGTGTACGCGAGGGTCGTTGATGGCCGAACTCTCTTCGTCAACACGACCAGCGAAATGACGAAGGTGACGATTGAAGGCAGGAAGCGGGGTATTGTGACCCATCGTGTTTACGATGGGTTTGTGATGTTAGGCCCCCTTGAAGCGGATGTGGTCCAGTAGAGGGCGATTGCCACATTGACCCAGACGGGGCTCGGTGCGCACTCAGACGGGTCTTGGGTCGCAAGTGGCGTGACTGAGGGAGGGTTCGGGACGCACGCCTGCGACGGTTGGGGCGCGGTGAGGGGCGATCTGACGTTTGCGCGCGGATTGCGATGTCGGCGGCTGGCGGAGAGGCGTTCTGGAGGGCTGGCTCTGTCAAGTTGGGGGCGGTGGTGGAGCGGTCGCGGGTGTGGAGGAGGGCAGGTTGGTCGCTGCGGCTGCAGGGTTCGCTCCAGCCTTCGGCAGAGAGAATTACCGCTTCCTGGTGGAGGTCGAAGCTGCGAGTGTGCCTGTAACCATGATGTTGCAATCGTAGGTGGCATTCGTTTCTGCGTCATTGGGGGTCTTCGCATCAATGTCTATCCGGAGCCAGTGATCCGTAGCATTGGAACCTGGAGTTACCTGGAGGTTCAGAAGGATTAGAGCGGGACCACTCTGTGGATTCGTCGGGAAGATGGTGACTTGAACGTTCGGGGTGGCGGGGGTTTTGGGGTTGGTGGAAGCTGTGTTCGCGAGTACGGGAATGTTGAAGACCGCATGGCGGATGGAACCACTAGTCGTCATCTGCATTTGGTGGCGACCATAGATGAGCATGTCGCCATTGGGCAGGGTAGAGCAAGTGACGTTATAGACGTTGGAGCCGGTCATTGCAGGGCACTGTGTGGCGGCAAATGCAGTGGCAGGCAGGCCGGAAAGGCAGAAAAGCAACGCGGAAATTCGAAGCGACAGGAGGGTCCTCGATTGGAGAGTTGCGCCAGGATACACCAGCTCCTATGGCATGGCCTTTCGGTAGGCGGAGGAGTGGGGGTAGTCATCGGCTCGGGCGATGAGATGTTCCTCAACGGGGTTCTGGTGGATGTAGTCGCGGCGGCTTTCGGACTGCTCTGTGCGCGCACACTTAGGCTGCAAGTTCCGCTGTCATGAATTCAACGATTTGCCGAGAACGAGGTTCAGATGTTTGCAAGCGATCTTCGAGATAGAGTGCAAGTATCGCCACCGTGTGCACGCTTTACTTGCAAGTCAACTCGCTGTCTTTGTATTTGGTTGAAAATAAAGGGATTGTTGATCACTAATTGACCTGAGGATTTTCGCCAATTTTCGCCAATTGAGACAGTTGCTGGTTACATCGCTGCCAGATTGCTGTTCGCGTCCTTGGTCGTCGTCGACGTTGCAGTAGTGCGATACATGATCTTAGTATCAACGACCACGCCGGATGAAATGGGCTCGGCGTTCGCAGCTATCTATGGCCGAGCGATCACACTAAATGGTGTCACACCATAAGGTGTGATAGGCGCAGTATCAGTCGCGCTCCAAGGCATTGGGGCTCATAATCTATTTACGAGGTGGTAGCGCATGGCAAACGTATCGCCCCCTAGACCGGACCTTGAAGCACATCGGAATTCGTTGATGCTCCCGATGCCAGAACTGCTAAGCACGCTCGTAGCAAAGATAGGCAAGAAGCTCACGACATACGTCGCCCGCGGCCACAGTACCGGGGTGATCGAGGCTTGGATGGCCGGCGAACCGTTAACCAGTGATGCGGAGAAACGTCTGCGCTTGACCTACCAGATCGCGATGACGCTTACTATCAACGACTCACCGGCAGCGGCGCAAGCTTGGTTGATTGGGGTGAACCCCGAGCTCGGTGATCGTGTCCCCATACGGCTGCTAAGGAAAGGCAAACTTGATCAGGTGTCTGGTCCTATCGTGGGAGCTGCAAGAACTTTTGTATCAGGTGGGTAAGCTGAATTGTTGTAAGGCTTGCTCGTATATGTTATCGAGTGCCTTTCCCATTCCTGTCGCTGGTCCGGATTTGAATCATCCATAGAACCTAGGGGCTCAGGTGCGGTAGGTCCTCCTTAAAAGACTGACAAAGGAGGCTGCCGAGCCACCCGGGGTCGTACGTTTGCATTTTTTTTTGCCTTCCCTGTCAGGGAAAACACTCGCTTCGAAGCACTACTTAACTGAGAGCCCTCTGTTTGTGCGTTGTTGTGACCCTGAGTCCAATCCGGGATTGGCGACAGCTAGAGTCGTGGATCCACTGGCTCGCTCTCTAACCCTTCCCACAAAAGCTGAGTCTGCTGTTCAAGTCCTGTGACTTCAGTCCGCCGGAGGTCGCACTCGCTCTCATCAAGAAGCACATTCAGCTTCGCAATTGTGTCCAAAACCACGACAAGCATGTGACGCCGGACGCCCTCAAGTTTTGCGGCGTGGAGATCCTTTTCCAGTCTTCAACTTGCTGATCGAGAGTACGATTTCTTCTTCGGCTCCAGGCGCCGGGATGATAGACCGGGATAAGTGCGGTTCTTTCATTGAGGGGAATCGAGGCCGCTGATGATACGGCCTCACTGAGCGATCGCTTTGGCTTGATTCCATAGGCATACAAGACACTACGATATGGAATCAGTCCAAGCGTTATGACGAGCCTCGGACGGACTAACTCAATTTGCGGGAATAAAAAGGAGGTCGCGCAGTTTCGGAAACACCGCACGGGGGGAGTTTTGCTTTGATTGTTGTTTTCGCTAGCGCGCCCATCTCTCAAACAGAGAGCAGCATTAGTGAAAAACAAGCTACCTTGCGAATTCACAGCTCGGTCCCGCGACTGACTCGGCAGACAAATATTTACACCAATCGAGGAGAGCAGCTCCTTTAGTCGAGTATTCGTCGGACTGGTGTCCTGATCCTTACCCTCCTGGTCAATGTAATTGAGATAACCATCCCATTCTTGACCAACTATCATGAGCTCTGCATCCAGATTGCCTTGCCAATTGGTCCAAGGCCCTATGTTCTTTGAACCAAACTCATCTTTAGAACAGGTCGAAGGATTACGCACTCCCAGGCTTTGACATAGTTGGCAGCTTCTTCGAGAATTTACCAATTGAATATATCGTTGTTTCTTGCAGCTGCTTACGTCTGCTGGCGGATCGCTTAACTCCGCGCTGGAAGAGTGAAAGACTACCGATGCCATCTTTGTGCCTGCTACTTTCTTATGAAATAAAGCGACTTATCCATCCATACATTTTTACTCGCGGAGGTGTCGCGTTGCCTTAGTGGCGAGCCTTTGCGGCGGGCGGCTAGGGCACAGTTAGCACCAACTCGTGAGTCGGGAATCGCCCTTACCGATGGCAATGCTGGGGACGTGTTGCTGTCCCGCGAATTCGTATAACTGCACTGGCGGAATCATCGTTGGGTTTAGCTGCTGCCCTATAACGACTGCTCCGGGAGCGGGTCCTGCGAAGTAGATATGCCAAAGCAGGGAGTTTGGATGCATTTCAGCGGCCCTCTCGAAAACGTCACGAGCGAGTCGGCCAAGCTCTCGCAATTGAGCTCTCTCTTGCAGCCAACTTGTCGAAGGCGTAGGCGTTTTGATAATGAAAGTAGTTACTTTGTCAGCATTAGTTCTTTGAAGACAACTAACGTCAACTGTCGCGCTCAGAGAGAAAACGAAGTAGACCTCCGCATCGGGATTCGTGGATTCGCTCTGTAGAACGAGCGACGGGCTTGCGAGTTCTATGGGGTTTTTCGGCCACGACCACGTCGCAAAATCACGATGATATTGAAACGCCAGCGAGTTGATCCTGTTGGTCAGGGTATAGCCGAGAAAAATGCAGGCGGAAATCGGCGCGAGTGGAAATATTGCGAGACGAAGATAGTCGTTGTCGCTACTGCTAATCCGATCTACCGCTTCGCGTATTGTTGCTTTGATTTCCGACCAAGTTTGCGTGCTCGGACGGACAGCCAACGTTACGTCGGACGCTGAGTAATCCGGTGCGAGCGCGGTTTCCATAGTTGTCGAATCAAATGGCAACTCGCCGCGAAGTTGAAGCTTTGTCCAGCCAAAAGTGCTCACGCCTCTCTCGGGCAAGCTAGCGCGAACCCAAGTGATTTTGCTACCGTAATTTGGCCCCAGCATGCCGACTAAATTTGGCCCCACCTGGAGCAACCGGCCTACCCTCATTTCACGGAGGGCGAGGTGGACAGGAGAACGAAGGTGGAGCTATTCGAGCAGATTCGACGGGAGCATGAGTTTGGAGGAAGCAGCATCCGTGCGGTGGCACGCAAGTTCAGCGTGCATCGTCGGATGGTCCGTCAGGCGCTGGCCAGCGCAGTTCCTCCAGAACGCGTATACAAGCCACGCGAGTGTCCGCGACTGGGGCCGGTGATGCCGTTCATCGACGGCATCCTGACCGCCGACCTGTCGGCGCCGCGCAAGCAACGGCACACGGCGGCGAGGATTTACAAGCGTCTGCAGGTCGAGCGGTCTGACTTTCCGGTGGGCCAGTCGCGGGTGCGGGAGTACGTAAGCTTCCGCAAGCGGCAACTGGGGATGACCAGGCAGGACGTCTTTATCCCGCAGAGCTACCCTCCAGCGGCAGAGGCGCAGGTCGACTGGTATGAAGCCTACGCCGATCTGGGCGGCGAGCGGGTGAAGTTGGAGGTCTTCACCATGCGCAGCATGTACAGCGGAGCATCGTTTCATCGTGCCTATCCGCGTGCCACCCAGCAGGCGTTTCTGGAAGCTCATGAGTTGGCGTTCGCACGATTTGGCGGCGTCTTCCATACGCTGCGCTATGACAACCTGACCAGCGCGGTGCGCCGGATCCTGCGTGGATACCACCGCGAAGAGGCAGAGCGCTTCATCGCCTTCCGATCGCACTGGCGCTACGCGGCCAGCTTCTGTACCCCAGGCGAGGGCCACGAAAAGGGCGGCGTCGAAGGCGAGGTCGGCTACTTCCGCCGCAACCACTGGGTGCCGGTGCCCAGCGCCAGGGACCTCGCAGCGTTGAACCAACGACTCTCCGCCGCCGCGATCGAAGACGAACAGCGGACCATTCATGGCCGGACAGAGACGGTCGCGTACGCTCTGGCGGCGGAGCGTGAGCGTCTACTTCCTCTGGCGGCGGAGAGCTTCGATCTTGCCGACGTCAGCTTCCCGGTGGTCGATCGTCAGCGTTGTGTGCAGGTCAAGACCAGCGCCTACTCGACGCCGTTGCATCCGGGCACCGAAGCCGTGGTCCGAACCTACTCGGCCTATGTCGAGATATGGGCCCGTGGCAAGTGTGTCGCGCGGCATGAACGCTGCTATCGCAAGCGTCAGCAGATCCTCGATCTCGAACACTATCTCGATGTGCTCGAGCGCAAGCCAGGCGCACTCGCAGGCTCGACGCCGTTGGCCCAGTGGCGATCGCAAGGTCGATGGCCGCACAGCTATGACCTGCTCTGGCAGCGGATGATCGAACGTATGGGGCGTCAGAACGGTACCCGCGAGATGATCTCTCTGCTCGACCTCGGTCGGGGTGCGGGAAGCGATCAGCTCATCCGTGCCATCACCCAGGCCGTCGAGCTGGGCTGCGCCGATGCCGCTGCAGTTCGCTATCTGCTCACCGCCGCAGAGCCGGTGCGCAAGAAGCCGGACTTCATCGAACTTGGTCTGCTGGCTCGGTATGAACGCCCGCTGCCCACCCTCGAAGCCTACGATCACCTGCTCCATGCGGAGGTGGCGCGATGAGCACCGTTCCCGCCGCTCTGCAGGAAGCTTCGATCCATGCCCATTGCAAGACCCTGCGCATCCCCACCATCGCAGCGCAGTACAGCCGCATCGCCGATCAGGCCACGCGCCAGGGACACTCCCACGTCCGTTATCTCGAAGCTCTGCTCGCCGCCGAAGTCGAAGAGCGGCAACAACGCAGGATCGCATGGCGTCTCTCCGAAGCAAAACTGCCCAAGGTCAAGACCCTGGAAGACTTCGATTTCAACGCCTCCAGCGTCTCCATCACTCAGATTCGTGGACTTGCCGACGGCAGCTATCTGGACCGCGCCGAGCCGGTCATCTTCCTCGGCGATACTGGCACCGGTAAAACCCACCTGATGACCGCCCTCTGTGTCGAAGCCTGCCGCCAGAACAAGCGCGTTCGCTTCACCACCGTCGCCGCACTCATCAACGAACTCGTCGAGGCCAGCCACAACAGTCAACTCAGCCGCGCTCTCGCACGATGGAAGAAGTGGGACATGATCGCGCTCGATGAGATGGGCTACGTTCCCCTGGCAGAGGTCGGAGCCGAGATGCTCTTCCAGGTCATCGCCGACCGAGCAGAGAAGGCCGCCGTCATCATCACCACCAACCTGCCCTTCTCCGAGTGGTCCTCGGTCTTCCCCAACACCCGCCTCTGCAAAGCGCTGCTCGACCGCATCACCGATCGCGCCCACATCCTCGAGACCGGAACCGAGTCCTATCGATTCCGCCGCACCATGGAACGAAAGAAGAAAACCTGATCCAGATGGGCCAGATTTCGCCGTCGATTTACTCCTCCTCCGCTACGCTCCGGAGAAGCAAATCGAACCACATCAACTCATTCCAAAGTGGGGCCAAGTTTCACCGGCACAGTGGGGCCAAGTTTCGTTGACAAATGCA
>Ga0207933_1001356_pt1 | contig 18834 bp, 16 predicted proteins | sample NGESurdeep092012_4_FD_184488 | JGI IMG/M metagenome (GOLD analysis project Ga0207933, IMG submission 184488) | Arctic peat soil microbial communities from Barrow, Alaska - NGEE Surface sample F53-3 deep-092012 (SPAdes) | ecosystem: Environmental > Terrestrial > Soil > Wetlands > Peat ...
CCGGCCGCGATCCAGTACATAAGCGTAGTCCGCGACATCGAGCGCGAGTTCCAGGTGCTGCTCGACGATGACCACGGCCATATCGCGCACCAGTTGCTTGAGGCGTTCCGTGAGTTCCTGGATCACGCCGATCCATACCCCTTCGGTGGGCTCGTCCAGCAGCAGCACGCGCGGCTTCAGCAGGAGCGCGCGCGCCATCGCCAGCATCTTGCGCTCGCCTCCCGAGAGCGTGCCCGCCGCCTGGTCGAGCCGCTGGCTGAGCTTCGGGAAGAGCGACAGCACATCGTCGAGCGAGCCGCGGCCGCCGCCGAGACCGCCCACCGCAAGGTTGTCGCGGACCGAGAGCCGGGCGAACACCGCGTGTTCCTGAGGCACGTAGCCAAGACCGAGACGCACCCGCTGCTCGGTCCGCAGCGCCGTGATATCGCGCGCGCTAAACCGCACGCGCCCTGCCATGGCCGGCAGCTCACCGATAATCGCCTTCATCAGCGTGGTCTTGCCCACCCCGTTCCGCCCAAGCACCGCCACGGCGCCGGTGCGCGGTACGTCGAGGTCGATATCGAACAACACTCGGCTGCGGCCGTAGCCCGCGCAGAGGCCGCGCACGGTGAGGAGTGCGTCGTCAGACACGGGTGAGATAGACCTCCCTGACCTTCTCGCTCTCTTGAATCGCGGCAACCGTCCCGGTTTCCAACACCCTGCCTTGGTCAAGCACGGTCAGCACGTCACAAATATCGCGGATGAAATCGAGGTCGTGCTCGACAATCACGATGGCGCAGTGGGCGACGATCGGCCGCAGCAATTCCCCGGTGGCACGCCGTTCCTCGAGGCTCATCCCGGCGGTCGGCTCATCGAGGAGGAGGAGGCGCGGCTCGGGTGCCAGCGCCATGGCGATCTCCAGCCATTGCTGCTCGCCGTGCGAGAGCGTGCCGGCTGCCTCGCCGGCATGGCCGGCGAGATGGAACCGCTCAAGCAGATCCATGACGCGCTCGGCGAGCTTGCCGCGCGTTCGCGAGAAGATCAGGTCGCGCAGCCCGTCGCGCCCCTGCAACGCGAGGAGGACATTGTCGAACGCCGTCAGGCCCGTTAGCACGCTGGTGATCTGAAACTTCATGCTCATGCCGGCACGCGCCCGCTCGGAGGGGGAGGTGGCGGTGATGTCGGCGCCCTCGAAGACCACGCGGCCTTCGGTCGGCCGATCGGCGCCGGCGATGCATTTCAGAAGCGTGCTCTTGCCAGAGCCGTTGGGGCCGATCAGCCCATGGATCTCGCCCGCCGTCACCGCAAGGTCGACGCCGTCCAGCGCGCGAAGCTGGCCGAACAGCTTGCCGATGCCGCGTGCCTCAAGCAGCGTCGCCATGCCGCCTCGCGACAGGAAGCGCCCGGCGCGCCGATCGGGGCCGGAAGTCGCCCATCCGCTCGCGCTCTCCCACGAACAGGCTGATGACGCCCGAGGGGCGGACCAGGATCACGAGAAGCAGCAGCAGGCCGAGAAGGATGGGCCAGATCTCGGGGAACTGATCGGAGAAGACGTAGGTGAAGCTCTCAATCGCGATCACGCCGAGCGCGGGTCCCACCAGCGTTCCGATGCCGCCGAACAGACAATAGAGGACGATCTGGGTGGACAGGACGACGCCGATCATGCTCGGCCAGACGAAGCCCTGCTGATAGGCGTAGAGCCCGCCCGCCAGTCCGGCGATCGCGCCGGCGATTGAGAACACGATCGCCTTGAAAACCGGCGCATGATAGCCAAGGAACGCGAGCCTCTCTTCCTGCTCGCGGATGCCGACCAGTGCCAGCCCGAACTGCGAGCGCACCAGGGCGCGGCATCCGAGATAGACCAGCACGAAGATGCCGAGAACACCATAGTGGAACGCGATCCCGGTGAACTGATACCCGCCCAGGGAAAGCGGCGGGATCGACGGAATTCCGTTTTGTCCGCCGAGATAGTACCAGGAGCGGGCCAACTCCTCCCCCGCGAACGCCGCCGTAAGCGTGCCCAACGCCACGAAGATGACGCTCGGGGGATGGCGTCCCAGCAACAGGAACGCGGCCACGGCCGCGCCAAGCACCAGCCCGACGGCGACCGAGACCGGGATCACGACAAGGACCGAGGTGACATCGTGGTCGCGCGCCAGCAGCGCGACCGCGTAGCCGGCGCCGCCGAAGAACAAGGCCTGGCCGAAGCTCATGATCCCGGCGAAGCCGAACACCAGGTCGAAGCTGAGCGCGAACAGGCCGAGGATGACCAGCCGAGAGGCGAAATCGACGAGATAGTCCGGCAGGAAGACGGGAACCGCGAGGAACACCACAAGGAGAATAATCTCCAGCCAAGGGATCAGCCGCCTCGGCGCGAGCGCCGCCAACCCGCGCGGGCCGCCGCGACGCGTGCTCATCCGCCGCTTTCCCTCGGCGACGGAATGGCCGGCCTCGCCTCCACGCGAGGTAGCTTTCAGCACTCCTTGGGATCGAGAAGTCCGTTGCTCGACTCGACGATATCGAAGACGCCGGACTTGGCCACGCCGATATACATCTTCATCTTGCAGTGCCGCTTGCCGGGCACCATCTCGGCCGGCCCGCCGGGTGCGACCGCGATCTTGGCATGGTCCAGGGCGGCGGCGACGGAGTCGCGATCGACCTTGCCCGCTTCCTTCACCGCCTCGGCCCACAGCATCATGCCGCGATACATCCCGGTGGACGCCCCGCCCGCGGTCAGCAGGAATTTGGTGTGCGGGAACATCGCGTCGTACTCGGCGTGGATCTTCGCGCTCCCGGGATCGAGTTTGTCGACGCCCTGGAAATAATCCAGGCAGCTCGCCAAGCCTTCGATTTCGTGCGGTGCATTGATGCTCATGTCGTTCTCGTCATAGTAGACACAGCAGAGCCGGCCGCCGCGCTTCAGGAATCCCGCCTCGTAAAGCTGCTTGAAGAACGGGCCGACACCCGGCGGGATCACGGTGTTGAACACGACATCCACCTTTTCCGCCATGATCCGGTTGACCGTCGCCCCATAGTTTATCTGGTCGATCGGGTAGTATTCCTCGAATACCACCTCGCCTCCGCCCTGCTGCACGAGGTTGCGTGCGTATTTGTTGAGCACGTGTGGCCAGATGTAGTTGGCGGACGGGAAGGCGAACCGCTTGCCGCCGTTCTTGATGAGCCACGGGATCAGGCGGTCGCATTGCTGCGACGGGGTGGGTCCGGTGCAGTAGATGTACTGCTCGCACTCCCCGCCCTCATAGAGCTGTGGATAGATATAGAGCGTGTGCCCGCGCTCGACGATCGGGCCCTTGATCGCGTTGCGCATGGAACTGGTGATGCCGCCGAGTACCACGTCCACGTGATCGCGCTGGATCAGCTTGCGGACATTGGAGACCGCCACGGCCTCGTTCGAAGCGGTGTCCTCCACGTAAAGCTCGACCGGCCGCCCGAGCAGGCCGCCCGACTTGTTGATGAGATCGGCGCACAGCTTGGCGACGTTGAGATCGGCGTTGCCTTCGAAGCCGAGCGCCCCGGAGAGGTCCGTCGCGATGCCGACCTTGATCGGCGAGGCCGCCCAGGACGTGGATGCCGGGATCACCCAGCCGCTCGCGCCCAGGGCAAGGGCGCCCGACGACCAGGCTGCGCCGGTCAGGAAGCGCCGACGATTGATCCGCGACATCCGGTCTTCTGTTCCGTCCATTGCCTGGCTCCAATCCGCTCGGTGGGATCTCACGCTCTCCGGCCGCCGCGCACGATGCCGGAAGGGAGCGCCTTCATCAGCGCGATGGCGACGAGGTACACGGTGACGTCGGCGATAACGGGTGGAATGATCCAGGGCAGCGCCGAGGTCAACGTTCCGATCACCCCGGCGCCTACCAGCGGACCGGCGAATGTCCCCACGCCGCCCAGCATGACGGCGAGGAACGCCTGAATCAAAAACCGCAGCCCGAGGTCGGCGAACAGCGAGAAGATCGGCACCACCAACGCGCCGGCGAGCCCCGCGAGGGCGACGCCAAAGGTGAAGGTCGTCGCGTAGATCGCGCCGGTCGAAATGCCCGAGGCGCGGGCGAGCGCGGGATTCTCGAGCGAGGCGCGCACGCGCAAGCCGAACGAGGTCATCGTGAGCAGCGCCCCGCTTGCCGCAATCACCAGGATGGTGATGACGATGATCGCGACCCGCCACTGCGCGAAGGCGATGCCGGCCACCACGAACGATCCAGACAGCGGCGCCGGCACGTTGTGATAGAGACCGCTCAGCAGGCCCCGGACCGTCTCGCGGATCACGACAGCCAAGGCATAGGTTCCCAGCATGGCGATCAGTGGTCGCGCGTAGAACCAGCGGATCACCGTCCGCTCCACGAACAGCCCGATGACCGCGACCGCCAACGGTGCCAACGCCATGGCCAAGCCGACCGGGACGCCGTGATTATGAAACAGATACGTGAAATAGGCGCCGAGCAGGACAAACTCGCCGTGGGCGAAGTTGAAGATGCCCATCATGCTCGCGACGATCCCGAGGCCCACGACAACGAGCACCATGATCGCGCTGAAGCTGAGGACTTCGAAGGTGGCGTTGACAGCGGTGTCCATGCGGGAAGGGCCGTTTGTCGAGGCAAGGCTTCAGTTCGACCGGAGCTCGGACAACGTCTCATCCAATGTGCGCCCGACACGGTCGATCATGCTGTCGATCTCCGCTTCCGTGATGATCAGCGGCGGCGAGAAGCAGATCCGGTCGCCGGCGAAGCGGCTGATGAAGCCGTGCCGGCGGGCGATCTTCTCCGCCAGCGCGCCGACCCGGCGCTTCGGATCGAATGGCGTGCGGGCTGCCTTGTCCTCCATCAGCTCGATCCCCGCGATCAGGCCCACGCCGCGCACGTCGCCGACCAGCGGGTGATCGGCGAACCGTGCCAGGCTCTCCTGCATGTACGGCCCGACGCGACGGACGTGGCCGACGATGTCGAGCTCCTCGTAAATTCGCTGCACTTCCATGGCGACCGCGGCGGCGACCGGATGGCCGGCATAGGTGAAGCCATGCGCGAAGCTGCCGAGCTTGCGGCTCTCGTCCAGCATCGCCTCGAACACGCGCTGGTTGATCAGCACCGCCGAGATCGGCTGCATCGCCGCCGCCAGCGCCTTGGCGCAGGTAATCATGTCCGGCTTCAAGTCGTAGGTTTGGCTGCCCCACATGTTGCCGGTGCGTCCGAAGCCGCAGATCACCTCGTCGGCGATGAACAGAATGTCGTATTTGCGCAGCACCGCCTGCATCTTCTCCCAGTAGGTGCGTGGCGGCAGCACGGCGCCGCCGCCGCCGCTCACCGGGTCGGCAAGGAAGCCGCCGACCGTGTCGGGGCCTTCCTCCAAAATCAGCGCCTCCAGCGAATCCGCCATTCGCGTCGCGAACTGCTCCTCGCTCTCGCCGTCCACGTGGCGCCGGTAGTAATGGGCGAATTCGGTATGGCGGAAGCCGGGGAACGGCAGGCCGAAATCGGCGTGGAACTCAGGCTTGCCGGAGGCGCTGATCGCCGCCGCCGTGCTGCCGTGATAGCTGCCCATCCGGCCGATGATCTTGCGCTTGGCCGGCTTGCCGATCGCGGCGTGGTAGTACCACACGAGCTTGATCGCAGTGTCGTTCGCCTCCGAGCCCGAACACTGGAACAGCACCTTGCTCATCGGTACCGGGGCGATCTGCAACAGCTTCTCCGCGAGATCGACGCCGTTGTCGTGCGAGTTGTGCCGGTAAAGATGATAGTAGCCGAGTGTCCGCATCTGCTCGTACGCCACCTTGGCAAGCCGCTCGCTGGCATAGCCGAGCGAGGCGCACCACAAACCACCTCCGGCGTCGAGGAACTGCTTGCCGCTGTCGTCGTAGATGTAGACGCCCTCGCCACGCGCGATGATTTGCGGGCCGATCGACTGGTGCAGGAACAGGTCCGTTCCGGGATGGACGAGCGAGGCGATGTCGCGCGCCTGCACGGAATTGGCTAGTGCGGTCATTCAATCTGCCTCGTCAATCTGCGTGCGCATCATCGGATCGGTCGGTGGAACCGTCAAATGCCGAGATAGGCGGTGCGCACCTTCGGGTCCTCCATCAGTTCCTCGGCGTCGCCCGCGACGATGCTGCGGCCGAGTTCCAGGATCACCGCGCGTTGCGCCAATCCCATCGCCCAGAGGGCGTTCTGCTCGGCCAGGACGACGGCCAGCCCCTCGCGCTCTTGCACCTCCAGCAAAATGTCGCCGATCCGCTCCACCACGATCGGCGCTAGGCCGAGCGAGGGTTCGTCGAGCAGGAACAGGCGCGGCCGGCTCATCAGCGCGCGCCCGATCGCCAGCATCTGCTGTTCGCCGCCTGACAGGCTGCCAGCCATCTGCCGCCCGCGTTCGCGCAGGCGCGGGAAATAGCCGAACACCTGGGTCATCCGCTCGCCGACCTCCTCGGCATTGCGGGTGTAGCCGCCGATGCGCAGGTTCTCGGTCACGCTGAGCTGGGCGAATACCCGGCGGCCCTCCGGCGAGTAGCCGATTCCCCGTCGTACCACGTCCGACGTCTTAATGCCGGCCAGGTTCTGGCCCCGGAACGTGATCTCCCCGCGCGGATGCGCCGCCATGCCCAGGATCGCCTTCAGCGTGCTGCTCTTGCCGGCGCCGTTGGCGCCGACCAGTGCCACGATTTCGCCCGTCTCCACCGCGAACGAGACGTCGCTGGTGCCGCGGATCCGGCCGTAGCGGACCTCAAGCCCGGCGACGTCGAGCAGCGCCATGACCCGTCCCCAGATACGCCTCGATCACCCGCGCATCGGCCAACACCTCCGCCGGCCGGCCCTGCGCCAACTCCTGGCCATGGTGCAGCACAACGACGCGATCGCACAGGCCGGCGATGAAGCGCATGTTGTGGTCGATCACCACCGCGGTGATGCCACGGGCGCGCACCCGCGCCAGCGTGTCGCGCACATGGTCCGCCTCGGCCGCGCTCAGCCCGGCCACCGGTTCATCGAACAGGATCAAGTGCGGCTCGGCCGCCAGCGCAACCACAATGCCGAGCGACTTCTGATACCCGTAAGGCAGGTTGCCTGCGACACTGTCGGCGACATCGCGCAAGCCGAGCCAGTCCAGCAGCTGCTCGACCTGCGCCTCCGCTTCGGCGCGCAGCCTTCGCGCCCGCCGCGTGCCGAGCAGGCTGTGGAGGAAATCCGGGTACAGCCGCAGGAACGCTCCGCGCAGCGCATTCTCCCGCACCGTGCGCTTGTCGTAAACCGTCGTCGCCTGGAAGGTACGCACGAGGCCGCGCCGGGCGAGGCGGTGCGGCGCCAAGCCCGTGACGTTCTCGCCACCGAAGGTGACGGTGCCGCCGGACGGGCGGATGATGCCGCTGATCAGATTGACCGCCGTGGTCTTGCCGGCCCCGTTCGGGCCGATGATCCCGAGGATTTCCCCGCCGGCGACGTCGAACGACAGATCATTGACCGCCTTCAGCCCGCCGAACTGCCGTGACAGACCGGCGATCCGCAACAACGCGGCGGCAGGCGGCGGCGCGGTCATTCCCCTGCCGCCCCGTCCCGGACGGCGGCCGTACCGAGCCGGCCGAGGCGCTCCCAAAGGCCGACGATCCCTCCGGGCATGGCCGCCATCACCACCAGTAGGATGATCCCGAACAGGACCTGCTGCAGCTCGACGTAGCCGCTCAGCAACTCGGGCAGGGCGACGATGAACACCGTGCCGATCAGCGCTCCCGCCAGATGCTCCATGCCCCCGACCACGTTCATCACCACCAGATTGAGCGATTGCACGAAGGTGAAGCCGGTCGGATCGACGTAGCGCAGCAGATAGGTTTGCAGCCCCCCCCTCCAGCCCGACCAGCCCGCAGCCGATGACGAACGCAATCACCTTGAACCGCGTCACCGGAATCCCCGAGCACTCGGCCAGCGGCTCCGCCTCGCGCAGCGCATCGATGGCACGGCCGAATTCCGACACCAGGAGCCGCGCCACCAAGCCGACGCACAGTACGGCGAGGGCCAGCACGAAATAATAGAAGCTGAGTGAGTCGGCGAGGGCGGCCATCGGCGGCGGGATGCCGAAAATGCCATTGGCGCCGCCGGTGAGGGATTGCCAGTCGGTCAGCGTCAGCCGCACGATCTCGCCGAACAGGAAGGTAACGAGGACGAAGTACTTGCCGCTCAGGCGTAGCAGGATCGGCCCGATGATGAGCGCGACCAGCGCCGGTGCGGCGATGCCCGCCAGCAGATTGAGCGGGAACGGCCAGTGGAGCCGCATCAGCGTCAGCACCGCGGCATAGGCGCCGATGCCCATGAACGCGGCATGGGCCAGCGAGACGAGCCCCGTGCGGATGATCAGATGCAGGCTGCTGGCGCCGATCGCGTTCAGCGCGATCAGCGTCGCCACCGTCAGCAGATAGCGGTTGGTGCTGAGCAGCGGCCAGGCGATCGCCAGCGCCACCACGCACGCGGCGATCAACCAGGTGCTGGTGCGGACGCGCGGCGGCACACGGATCATGCTCGGCGCCTCGATCGTCCGGTCCGTCACGGACGCAGCGACTCCGGCGTGCCCAGCAGCCCCCAGGGCCGCACGATCAGCAGCAGAATGACCACGCCGAAGGACACGAACGAACTGACCGAGGCGCCGTAGAATGTCGAGAGGAAGCTCTCGGTGAAGCCGAGGATGACGCCGCCCAGCGCCGCGCCGGGGATGCTGCCCATGCCCCCGAGGATCACCACCACGAAAGCGACGAGCAGCGGCCGGTCGCCCATGAACGGCGACAGCGAGTAGATTTGCGCGTAGAGCCCGCCGGCCAGTGCGGCCATGAAGATGGCGATCACGAACGCCAGCCGATAGACGAATCTCGTGTCGATCCCCTGTGATTGGGCGATCTCCACGTCCTGCGCGGCCGCGCGCATCGCCAGCCCGTAACGTGTTCGTCTCATGAACAACCAGAACGCCGCCAGCACCACCAGGGCGATGCCGATGACCATCAGCCGGTCCGCCGGCAGGATCAGGCCGCCAAGCCGGATGACGCCGGGGAAGGCCGGCGGAATCGAGCGCTGATAGACGTCCCAGACGAGCACCGCCGAGAACTCGATCGCCAGGTTGAGCCCGAGCAGCCCGATCATGCTCTGCAACATCTTCTGGTAGAACCAGCGGAACACCAGGAACTCGAGCACCAGCGAGGCCACCGCCACGATCGCCGCCCCCAGCGGTACCGCCAGCACGTACGGCAGCTTGAACACTCCGTACAGGTAGAACAGCGCATAGCCCCCCAGCATGGCGAATGCGCCGTGAGCGAAGTTCACCACCCGCATGATCCCGAACAGCAGCGTGAAGCCGAGCGCGATCAGCACGTAGATGGCGCTCAGGCTGAGACCATTGACCAGGACCTGGCCGAGGAGGACGGGCGAGAGCACGAAAAGCGCCGCTTCAACCCTTCTCCGGCGTAACCGTATCGACGATGACCTCCTTGCCGTTCTTCACCTCGGCGATCCAGAACGGCAGCAATTGCTGGTGGTTGACGCCGTATTCGGCCATGCCGCCCCAGACCACCGGCCCATACAGGCCCGGGTCGTAGCCGCCGAGATGCTCGACGGCGTCGCGCACCTTGTCGACGTCGGGCGAACCGGCGCGACGCAGGGCCTCGAACAGCATCTCGGCTGCGTTATTCCACAGGGGCGTCTGGCTGTTCATCACGCCCGACCATTTGGCGTGGTAGATGGCGATGAATTTCTGGAACGCGGGGTCGCCCGGGTTGAAGATTTCGAGCGACAGGAAGCCTTCCGCCAGCGGCCCGCCGACCTGCATGATCTCCTCCACCGACGGGCCGCCGATCTGCCAGATCTTGCCCTTGAATCCGGTCTGCCGAGCCTGCTTGAGCAGCAAGCCGGCATCGCCCGGCGAGTTCGAGTTCAGATCCAGGGCGTCCACGTGCTGCGCCATCATCCGGGTCATCAGGGGGGTGAACTCCTGCGTCCCGCGATCGAACATCTCGATCCAGGTCTCAAAGCCGCTGGCCGCATAGACCTTCGCCAGCGCCGGCAGGACCGACTGGCCGGTGGCGTCGTTGGTGCCGACCAGGGCCACCTTCTTGACCTGCGGATAGTGCTCGCGAAACCACTTGATCATGCTCGGTCCGAACTCGTGGTTCGTGTTCATGACCCGAAAATTGTAGGCAGCGTTCGCATCGTTCTTGAGGATGTTCGGATTGAACCCGTCCGAGAGCATCAGCACCTTGGCGGCGTTCGTCACCGAAACGGCGCCGAGCGACGCCGGCGAGCCGATCGGCCCGATGATGTACTTGACCTTTTCGAGGTTGATCAGCCGTTCGGCCGCGGTGCGCCCGCCGGTCGCCGAGTACTGGCCATCGACCATGGCAAGCCGCAGCTTGCGGGGGGTGTTGCCGATCTTCAGGCCGCCAACGGCGTTCGCCTTGTCGATCGCCAGCTGCACGCCGCGTTGCAGGGCGAGACCCCAGGCGGTGCCGCCACCCGAGAGGGGGCCGATGGCGCCGATCTTCAGCTCCTCGGCGGCCAGTGCCGGGGCCATGCCGCCGCCCGCCAGCGCGGTCGCCGCGAGCATCTTGGCAAAAGTGCGTCTTTGCATCGGCCTCTCCTCTCCCGATCTCATTGTCGTTGGTCAGGGCAGTTCCGCCGCGGTCAGGCCATATGCCCCGATCGCGGCCTCGCGCGTGATGAAGCCGTTGCGCAGATCCGCGAGCACCTTGCCCGCCTCGCGCTGGCGGGGATCGCCATAGCCGCCAGCGCCCGACAGGCGCAGGCTCACCACGTCGCCCCGCCGCAGGCGCAGCACCTGTTTGGAACCAAGCTCGGTTTCGGCGCCGTCGCGCACCAGCAGCGTGCGCGCCAACGCGCCAGGCTGGCCGCCGAACAGGCCATACGGCCGATGCTTGTGGCGTTCGCCGAGCAGCGACAGCGTGGCGTCCTCGCACAATAACTCGACATCCTTGCGCAAGCCGCAGCCGCCGCGGAAGCTGCCGGCGCCGCCGGTGTCGGCCAGCAGTTCCAGCCGGTGGATGCGGACCGGGTTGTTGGTCTCATGCACCTCGATCGGCACGTTGCAGCAGTTCATCACCGGCGACATCGCCTCGACGCCGTCCTTGTCGGCCCGCCCGCCGTAGCCGGCCAGCAACAGGTCGTACATGATCCACGGCTTGCCGGTCGCGCGATCGAAGCCGCCGATGTTCGGGTTGCCCCAGTGCGAAAACGCGCCCATCGCGCGCTCCGGGGCGGCTTGCGCCAGGGCGCCGTTTACGGCGTCGAAGATGCGTACCTGCACCGCCGCCCGGCCGCCGCACGCGGCCGGGTACTGCGCGTTGAAGAAGCAACCCTCGCGCGCCACCGCCGTGATCACCCGCTCGACACCGGCATTGTTCGGCACGTCGATGCCGGCGAACACCCGCATGGCGAAGCTCGCATAGGCCCGCGTATAGTTCATATAGCAGTTGAGCGCGGCCGGCACCTGGTCGCTGCTGCGGGAGAAATCGACGATCGCTTCGCCGCCGCGCAAGGTCACGTCCACCGCGACGCGGATCGACGGCGTATCCGGCCCGTAATCGTCCAGATAATCCTCGAAGCTGTAGGTGCCCTCGGGCAGTCGGCCGATCAGCTCGCGGGCGCGCTGCTCGGAACGCTCGATGACGGCGTCGATCACCGCTGTCATGGTCGCCACACCCTGCAACGCGAACAGCTGGCGCAGCCGTTCGCTGCCGACGTGGTTGGCGTTGCGTTGCGCCAGCAGATCGCCGCGCACCTTATCCGGCAGGCGCACGTTGCCGAGGATCACCCGCAGCAGGTCGGGGTCGAATTCGCCGCCGTGGACCAGCTTCACCGGCAGGATGCGGATGCCCTCCTGGAACGCCTCGGTGACGCCCTGCACGGCCTGCGACCCCGGCGAGTAGCCGCCGACATCGACGTGATGCGCCGTCGTCACCACGTAGCCGAGCAGCGTGCCGGCCTCGAACACCGGCGCCACCAGGAAGAAATCGGGGTAGTGCCCGCCACCCATCGCGGCGTCGTTGGTGGCCAGCATGTCGCCCGGCGCCAGCCGTTCCGGCGGCACATAGGCGAGCACGTTGCGCACCACGTACGGCATCGCGCCGAGATGGCCCGGGGTGAAGTTGCCCTGCGCGACCAGCCGCCCGGCCGCGTCGAACAGGCCGGTGGAGAAATCCTCTCCCTCGCGCACCGCTTCGGAGAACGCGGTGCGCCGCAACGCGCCCCCCATCTCCTCGACGATCGAAACCAGGTTCGCCCACACCACCGTCAGCGTCACCGGATCGAGTGCGGTCATCATGGCCTCCCGATATCGATGATGAGGTTGCCGTGCGCACTGATCGCGGCGGTGTCGCCGGGCAGCACCACGGTCGTCGATTCCCGCTCCTCCACCAGCGCCGGCCCGGCGAAGACCTCGCCCGGCGGCATGGCATAGCGGTCGATGACCCGGCATTCGGTCATCCCGCCGGTTTCCGGGAACCAGGCGGGGCGGCGGCCGATCACCGAGGCACCGCCGCGCCCACCGCCGTCGAGGCGCAATGTGCTCCCGACGCGGCTGCCGACAACGATGGCGACCAGGTACCAGTCGGTTACCTCGATCGCCGACTCAGGATCGACATAGCCGTATTCCTGCTTGTAGCGGGCGTAGAACCCGGCGCGCATGGCCGCCTCGGCGTCGCCCGCCAGCAAGTCGTCGGGAAGGTCCACGCGGATTTCATAGCCCTGGCCGACATGGTGCATCGAGGCACTGCGGCGCAGCGCGATCCCGGCCTCGCCCTGCATCCGCCGCGCCTCCGCCGCCACCCGCTGTTCCAGTTCGGCGAAGATCGCGGCGATCGCGGCCCGCCCCGTGCCGTCCAGCCGCACCACGCGGGTCAGCCCGAGATCGATCTTGCGCTCCGCCACCAGCAGCCCGAGCGCCGAGCCGACGCCGGCGCCGCGCGGCACGATCACCTGCGGGATGTCGAGCGCGCGCGCGAGCCGCCCGGCATGGACGGGGCCGGCGCCACCGAACGCCACCAGTGCATAGCGCCGCGGATCGCGTCCGCGCTCGATGGAGACGATGCGCATCGCGCGTTCCATGTTCGCATTGGCGACCGAGTGGATGCCCCAGGCGGCTTCATGCAGCGACAAGCCGAGCGGCCCCCCCACGCCGCGCGCGATGCCGGCGGCGGCGGCGGCGGCATCCAGCCGCATCGCGCCGCCGTTGAAGAACGTCGGGTCGAGGTAGCCGAGCACCAGGTTGGCGTCGGTGATCGTCGGCTCGGTGCCGCCGCGGCCATAGCAGATCGGCCCCGGCTCGGCCCCGGCGCTGTCCGGGCCGACGGCGATCAGCCCCATGCGGGTGCGCGCCAAGCTGCCGCCGCCGGCGCCGATCTCCAGCAGTTCGATCGCCATCACGTTCAGTGGCAGCCCGCTGCCTTTGCGGTAGCCGACCGTGTCCACCTCGAAGGTCGGCGTCACTGCCGGGATGCCGCCGTCGATCGCGCCGAGCTTCGCCGTCGTGCCGCCCATGTCGAAGCTCATGACATGGTCGAAACCCTCCTCGCGCCCCACCTCGGCGCACAGCAGCACCCCGGCCGCCGGCCCGGACTCGACGATGCGGATCGGATAGGCGCGCGCGAGTTCGGCAGAAACCAGTCCGCCGTTCGACTGCATGACCGACATCCCGGCGCCGATCCCGAGTTCGTGCAGCGAACCTTGCAGCGCACTCAGGTAGCCGTCCACCAAGGGCTTGATATAGGCGTTTGCCACGGTGGTGCTGGTGCGCTCGTATTCGCGGAACTTCGGCGAGATGACGGAGGACAACGTGACCTCGACGCCGGGCGCCACCTCGGCGAGAACCGCCTCCATGCGCTGCTCGTGCGCCGGATTGGCATAGGCGTGCAGGAATACGATCGCGACCGAGCGATAGCCGCCAGCACGAATGCGCTCGGCCACGCTCCGCGCGGCGGCGGCGTCCAGTGCGGCGATCACCGTGCCATCCGGGGCCAGGCGCTCTGGAACCTCGAAGATGTCGGCCCGCTCCAGCAGCGGCGTCGGCTTGTCCAGATGCAGGTTGTTGGTGTCGTAGCGCTTCTGCCGCCCGATCAGCAGGACGTCGCGAAAGCCCGCGGTGGTGACCAACGCCGTCCGGCTGCCTTTGCGCTCCAGGATGGCGTTGGTGGCGATCGTCGTCGCATGGAGGGCACCGGTCACCGCGTGCGCGGCGAGCGATCCTGAACCGATACGTTGCGCCAGGGCCTCGATTACCGCCCGCGCCGGCTCGCGCTGGGTGGTCAGCACCTTCCAGATCGCGACGCGGCCGGTGGAAGGGTCGAACAGCGCAAAATCGGTGAACGTCCCGCCGATGTCGAAGGCAACCTGTAGCATCCCGATTTCCTGCCATGCGTCAGCAGGGCACCGGCACGGCCGGGCCTTACGTCGTCCACTAGACACTCCCTTTTCCGGCGGTTCAAGCAGAGTGGGTTGCCGGAGCAGGGGAATCGAGTGAACGGTCATGCGGCCTGTTGGATGATGGCTGCGAGGTAGTCAGTGTTCCACCCGGCTCGCTTTCGCCGGTTTTTCAAGCTGATGGTCGGCTTGGCCTGCTTGAGCAGGTTGAGCGCCATGTGTTTGACGACGGCCATGTTCGCCGGCCCATGCCCGGTACGCAGGCGTGCGAGATCGTCGTGGAATACGACGTCGAGCACCCAATGCAGCCGGTTCTCGATCCCCCAATGGCTGCGCACCACGCGGGCGAACGTCTCGGGGTCGAGTGGGGCCGAGCATAGATAATAGCGCCGCTCCTCCTCGATCCTGCCGCCCCGCTCGGTTCGACTTTCGACCATGCCGAGCATGGCCAGGCCCGGGAACGCTGGCTCGCCGGGATAGCGGCGGTCCGAGAACAGCCAGCCGATGTCGTGGCAGACATGGTGGGTGCGGGTTTCGACCCGGCCGTGTCCGCCATCGATGCTCTGATGCACGCCGATGGCCAGCGATGGCGGTGGCGCGGCGAACAGGGTCTCGACCTCGGCGAAGGTGGCAGGCCGGTTGTTGCCGTCGATTGCTTCCCGATCCGGCTGCCGCTACGCAAACCGCTCGTCATGTCCACCTACCGGCTGGACGACGCCCCCTCCTCTACTTGCGCATCAGGTCCCGTGCCGGCGCTGAGGGCTGGGGCGAGGCTGCGGCGAGCCAGATCATGGCCGGCGAGACGCTGCCCGGGATGGTCGCGGCCGTGCGCGAACTCCTGATGCCGCGCCTGCTCGGCCAATCGGTGTTCGACCGGGCTCGGCTCGCCCGCGCATTGCGCGCCGCCACCTATGGGAACGGCGGTGCCATCGCGGCGCTCGACATGGCGATGCTCGACCTCGCCAGATCTTGCGCAACGTTCCGGCGGTGGACCTTCTCGGCTGTGCGCTGCGCCGGTCGGCCAGGGCGCTCTGGCTCATCGGCGGCACCGGCAAAGTCGAGCAGGACGTGCAGGACGCGGTTGATCTTCGCGCGCAACGCTTCGGGGCGTTCAAGCTCAAAGTCGGCGTCGGAGGCCTCGACGACGACATCCGCACCGTCGACGCGTTGCGTGCGGCGCTGGGTGACGACTGCTTCCTCGCCGCCGACGCCAATATGGGCTGGAGCGTGCAGACGGCGATCCGCTTCGTCCGCGCCACCGAGCCGCATGGCCTGGCGTTCCTGGAGCAGCCGCTGCCGCCCGGCGACGTCGCTCGCCTGGCGGCGGTGGCGGCGGCCTCGCCGATCCCGCTCTGCGCCGATGAGAGCATCCACGGCACGTACGACATCCTCGGGCATGTGGCCGCGCGCGCCAGCTTCAAGACGATCAAGCTCGGCGGCTCGCCCCTGGTGGCGCTGGCCGGAACCATGGACCGATGGACCGTCGACGCAGATCTCGCCCACCTGACCCGCCGGGACGTCCCGCCCGCCGGCGTCGATGAGCTTGAGAGCCATGTGGCTCGGGGGTCGCCCGACCGAGCCCGCGACCTGCTCCGGTCATCGTCCGGGCGCGTATAGGTTTGGTACCCGGTCTCCAACATGCCAAGCAATTCGATCAGGGCGCCGGGCGCTGCCCGACGCCATGCACGGATCGTTTCAACCGGCGCGGACGCGCCACCGCTGACCACCACTCGCACGCTAGAAAGATCGCGGCGCGAGCGGTCGGGCTCCTGGAGGATGGCGGTGAGCGATGCCGGTGCCGTCGGGATGTAGGCAGCCCGTTCGCTCTCAATCAAGTCCAGGGCGGCCCGTGGCTGGAGCCGCTCGAGCAGAACGGCGCGGGCGCCGGCGAGCACCGACTGCACAAGAGTGAGGTAGCCCCAATTGAGGCCGACCGGCAGCCAGATCAGCATGGTATCGCCCGGCCCAATACCGAGATCGCCATTGAGGATGCGGGCGGCGGTAAGCGTCGTATCGTGGCTGTGCATTACACCCTTGGGACCGCCGGTGGTGCCGGAGGTGAACGCCATCCGCATCACCGTGTCAGCATCCTGGCGAGCCGCGACGAACCCCAGCGGCGAACCATGTGCGGCCACCGTGTCGTCGAGGCCGACCATGCCGGGGCGCGGCGCGCCGCGGATGACTCCGATACGGGCAAGATCCGGCAGCCGCGGCCGCAATTCCTCGGCCATGCCGAGATGGTCGAAATCGCGGAACCGCGCGCAGCAGACGAACATCTTCGCGCCCGAAAAGCGCAGGAAGTATTCGAGTTCACGGCGGCGAAAATCGACGCTCATCGGCACCGCGACGGCGGCGAGGCGCTCCAGAGCGAAGAAGACGAATGGGAACTCGACTCAGTTCGGCAGTTGGATGGCGACTACGTCGCTCTCGCCGATGCCAAGGGTACGCAACCTGCCCGCCATGCGGTCGATCCCATCGGCAAGCTCGCGATAGGTGAGGCGCCGGGAACCGTCGGTCAGCGCCTCGCGGTCGGGAGTGAACCGCGTTCCCGCCGCGCGGGTTCCCAGCCTCGGCGGTCTCGATCCCGCGCTGGAGCGCGCCGCCGCCATCCTGGGCGCCAGCAACTGGACGATCTTCCGCCGGGTGATTCTGCCGCTGGTACGCCAGGGCATCGTCGCCGCCGCGTTGTTCTGCACGATCGTCTCGCTGGACGACGTGAACGTGGCGCTGTTCCTGTCGGACGTACGCCGCGCGCCGCTCTCCGTGCGGCTGTTCAGCTACATCCTGCAAAACGCCGATCCGCTCGGCACCGCCGTCTCGTCGATCCTGGTGCTGATCGCATTGGCGCTGATCTTTGTGTGCGACTGGCTGGTCGGCATTAGTTGGGTGCTAGCATTACAGTTGTGATTTTTTGATTGCGAAGCGGCATGATGTCTGAAGCAATGGGTCACCATGATTCGGAGATCATGGATGACGGGAGCATCGATCGAGACGACGCTTGAGTTGTGGGCCTCGTCTTTGCGGGAGGTGAAGCGGCGGATTGGTCCGCTATTTTCGCAAGAACGTTCGGCGGTGAACGCGGGATTGTTCCTGGATGGCCTGCTTGGCGAGGAGCGGCGCAAGACGGGTGGATGCGCGCCGAGGCAGCTGGCGATCCCGGTCCTTGGCGGCAGCAGGCGCTTCTGGGTCGGGACCGATGGGATGCCGATGGGCCGCGCGACCTGGTGCGCGAGTATGTCGTTGAGCATCTCGCCGACGACGATGCGGTGCTGGTGATCGATATTTGAGCCGCGAAGCGTATCAAAGGGTTCCTCAAGCAAGGCAAGGGGTCGTGCGGTGTGGCGCGGCAGTACACCGGCTCGGCTGGCAAGATAACGAACTGCCAGATCGGCGTATTCGCTGCTTACGTGTCACCCCACGGGCATGCCTTCATCGACCGGGCCTTATACCTTCCGAAAGATTGGACGAGAGATCCAGCGCGTCTCAAGGCGGCGCATGTTCCGGCGGAGATCGGCTTTATGACGAAGCCGCGGCTCGCGGCTAGAATGATCGAGCGCGCGATTGTGGCGCAGGTGCCGTTTGCTTGGGTGGCTGGCGATACTGTCTACGGCGTCGGCGATATTGAGCGTGATTTGCGCCGGGCGGGTAAGGGCTATGTGCTTGGCGTGAGTTCGGCACATTGGGTCGGTTCGTGGAACCTGGAACGGCCACTTGGCGGTTCCGCTGAAGAGATCGCCAAGACGTTGCCATCATCGGACTGGCAGCGCCTGTCGGCCGGTGCGGGAACCAAAGGACCGCGGTTGCATGACTGGAGCTACCTCGAACTGGCCAATCTCGAGGCCGAAGAATTCAACAATGAAAATCATGGCCTGTGGACACGAGGTTTGCTGATCCGGCGCAATATCGCCGATGGCGATCTCGCCTACTTCACCACCTGGTGTCCGGCAGGGACATCGATCGGAACGCTGGTCAGCGTCGAGGGCCATCGCCGGGCCATCGAAGACAGCTTCGAAACCGCCAAGAACGAGTTCGGGCTCGATCACAACGAGACCCGGTCTTGGCATGGCTGGCATCGTCATGTCTCGTTCGTCATGCTTGCCTTCGCCATGATGGCCGCCATCCGGCATCGGGCAAACCGGCCGACGCCCAAAAAAACCAAGCCGAACGCCGCAAGAAAACGCCGAGCCTCATCCGTTGGTCGATGCAGGAAATCCGCCCTGATAGCCCAACGCCTCGCCCGAAAGCATATCCGACCCCGCCTACGTCATCGCATGGTCACTCTGGCGGCGCGCCCACCAAGCCGCTGCTCAGAACTCGCACGTTAAACACAAATCGCAACTGTAATGCTAGCTAGGTCGTGTGGACGGATTTAACCAGCATCAGACCGCACGCAAAACTGATGATGGCCGAGTAGCTGATATCGGTCTTCTCGCACCGCATGGCGACG
>Ga0207933_1001357_pt1 | contig 18823 bp, 26 predicted proteins | sample NGESurdeep092012_4_FD_184488 | JGI IMG/M metagenome (GOLD analysis project Ga0207933, IMG submission 184488) | Arctic peat soil microbial communities from Barrow, Alaska - NGEE Surface sample F53-3 deep-092012 (SPAdes) | ecosystem: Environmental > Terrestrial > Soil > Wetlands > Peat ...
ATCTATGAACCTCTCCCACGCCCCCGGCATATTTCCGAAACCTCGGAATCGGATCTTCCCAACGGCTTCCATCCGGCTGCAGATCGCTCGACAGGACCAGGTTGGGCGTGCGTGCAAACGCGGCCTCCAGCTTGTCATCCGCCATGCCGGGCTCGGCCAGAATGAGGTCAACCGCCACGGCGGCGGGACGAGCGGGGCGGATGCGGTCCAGCCCGTCCGCCAGCGCCGCGCGCATACCGACGAGGCCGCCGTACTTCGTCAGCGTTCGCTCGTCGATCGCGAGAATAATGGACGACGGCTGCCAGGGCCGCGGTTGCTCCAGACGGAACAGGAAGTCATAGGCGTACTCGTCGATTTGCCGGCCAAACGCGCTCCATCCGATGGCCACGCCCGCGATGGCGGAGGCCACCACGAGCAGCGCCAGGACGATCCAGGAGGCAATTCCCCGGCGCTTCATATCCGCTCCGTTCTCCTATCCAAACCATTCCAGCAGATCGCTGAACCGTTTCACTACTACGAGACGCCCGTCCACGTCGCGAACCTCCTCGCGCTCCAGCGTCCATGTCCTCCGGTGCGGGACGAACACCGCGTGCAGTCCCGCGGCAAGCGCCGGATTGATGTCCGATCTGGGGCTGTTTCCAATCATCCAGGTCCGCTTCGGATCGAATCCCCGCGTATTCGCCAGTTCGGCGTAAGCGTCCCGGTTCTTCTCCTTCACGACCTCGCAGTGCGCAAAAAGAGGCCGCAAGCCGGAGAGATCGATCTTACGATTCTGTTCCGCGGGTTCGCCCTTCGTGAACAGGGTCAGTTCGTGCTTCTCCGCTATAAACGGCAGCGTCGCCGCGACCCCCGGCATCAGTTCCACTTCCTGCAGCAGAATCCGGTGGGCGATGGCGCTGACGCGCTTCAAGTCGCATTCCTCCACGGCCCGTTCCGCCAGGCGAAGGTAACAATGGCTCAGATTACGCCCGAAGTTGACCGCCCCATAACCGTGAATTTTGTTGCTCTCGATCTCGATTTCATCAAGGACCGCACGGATCTCATCCGGCGTCAGCGACGAATGGCCGAGGTAGGCGCAGAACTCCTCAAAGGCCCGGTCGAAGTAGACGTTGTTCTCCCACAGGGTGTCGTCCGCGTCGAAGATGAGATGCTGGCGTTCATCAACTGGCCCCATTAATATCGCACCTCAATATCGCACCGCGGAGCGCGGTGCGAGCCGGAACGGAATCTCGACCACGACATCCACGGCTACAGGCACTCCATGGCGCGTTGCGGGAGTGAACTCCCATTTCGACAGGGCATCCTCGGCACTGCGGTTCAGACGGTCGTCCAGGCCCCGCACCAGTTCGACGGTGGAGACGCGGCCATCGGTTCCAATCACGCAGGCCAGCTGGATCTTGCCCTCGATCCGCTCGGCCGCGGCTGACGCCACATACTTCGGATCGACTTTGCGATGCGCCACGGGAGGTGAAACGGGAGCGATGCCCACCACGCGCGCAGTGCGGTCTGAATACCACAGCAGCCAGCTTCCCGAGTAGCTTGTCAGATTCGGCATCTGAATCGCCATCATGTAAACGTCGCGGCCATCGAATCGCGGATCGGGCGCGTTTGAAACCTTCACCGCGCCGGAGTGCGAAGGTTCCGGCGGATCTTCAACCCGCGGAGCAATACCGCGCCCGGCGGCGCGCAGCGTCAGAGCGGAAGTGGGCGCGGCAAAAGTCTGCGCGAGGAGACCCGGCGCGGCTTCATGCGCGCCACGCACAAACAGATCGGGCACGCTGAGCCCCTTTCCCGCACCAGCCGTGTCCGCGCCCTCGCGACGGATCTTCGGCGCGGCCGAGAAACTGGCCGGGCTTGAGTTCGCGGGCAACGGGATCGGCAGGTCCGACGGATTCAGGCCGACCACCGCGATGTTCAGATCGGCATTCGATGCCAGGACGGGCGGAGCTTCCACCGGCAGCTTCCCGGCGGAAGGCTCTTTATTCGCGGCTGGCGGCGTGAATGGCCGCGCCGGTGTTTTGAACCGGTAATTGAGCGCCGCGGGCACATTCGCGCTGGCCTCCAGTTGCGGGGCGTCGGCGAGCGGCGCCGCCTCCCTGACCCGCCGGGGAACGCGTCTCGGAGGCAGCACGAACCGCTTCACGATCTTCGGCGCGTCCGCGAGCTTGACGGCATCGAGCGGCTGCGCTTTCAGCTCGGGGGCGTCCGGCAATGCGATCTTTGCGATCGCTGTTTTTTGAATATCCGGGGGCGCCACAAATGGCTTCGTTATTTCCGGCATCCGGACAGCCAGGATATTCGGCGACTCCACCGGCTTGCTTTCACGCAACTCGGGCGCGGGCGTCCAGATCATCTGCTTCCGCTTCGGGGCGTTCCGGCGGGAGGCCACAATTTCCTGCTTTGCCCGTGCAGTAGCCCGCAAAGGTTTGCGTTCGGGCTTCGCCCTCGGCGGCGCCACATCCGGCAACTCTTTGAACTTGAACCAGACCAGCTTTTCTTCCTTGCCCGCGATCGCCTGCTTGTATTCCGATTTCGCGGGCTCCGGCAATCGGATGCCGGGAGCGTGGATCAGCAGGAAGAACGCACTCGCGTGCATCGCGACCGAGAGGGCCAGGCCCCCCCTGCGCTTTTGCCCGTTCCCCGCGCCATCGATATACAGGTTGAGCGACATAAGCGACCTACGAGAGACCGGCGGGCTTGTGTCCCGAGCCGTTCAGCGGCGCGGTGCGCTTCATCTTTGCCGCGTAAAGCTGCCGCGCAATATACCCTTCCGTGAAGTCCGCAAACATCCGGAGCCTTTCGCCTTCCGAACGGCTGCGCTGAGCCATGTTCTGGAAGTCGAGATCGTCCACCAGGCAGGCCAACTGAAAACTTAGAAGCGGATTATCGGCGTCCGCGGGGGGCTCCGGAACCGCGTCCTCCGCTTCCGCCAGCGCCCTGCGCATCCTTTGCAGAGCCGCGAGCGCGCGTCCGCGCAGACCCGGCGTAACCGGCGCCGAATCCTCGTCATCGAAGAACTCCACTTCGCCCCGGAGGTAATCCTTCTCCTGATTCAGCGACGTAATCTCGAACCGCCGCAAGCCGCGCGTCATCACATCGAACCTGCCATCGGGATAACGCTCCAGCACGGCTTCCACCACAACGGTACAGCCGGTATTCACGAGGCCGCCATCCTTAGCCAGAACGATGCCGAATTCCGAGCCGGAGGCTTGCGCTTCACCAACCATCTCCTTGTAGCGATCCTCAAAGATATGCAGCGGAACCGCACCGCCGGGGAACACGACAAGCTGGAGCGGAAACAGAGGGATCAGCCTCGACATAGTGTTATTATGCCGCGGCTGCCCCAGAGGACCTCCCAGTCCTTCTTTCGGCAGGCGCCGCCAAAAGTCTTGGCGGACGAGCGACGCATGCCGCCATCGGCACACTGGGAAGGGCCAGCACGGGAAGCGTGCAGGCGTGCCTCTATTTTTACCTCACCTTCCGGGTCCAATTCAAGTGGGGCAGGCCTATGGCGCAAATTCCAGCGCCCGAAGGGTATCAGTCGTACTACGCGGCCATGCAGGATTTATGGCGCTTCGGATACGGGGTTTGGACGGTCTCGCAGGTGACCGCGCTATTGTTCCACGCCGATCGCAGCATCGGCAAGGAGTCAGACCGGCATAGTCGGCACCAAGCCATCCGGGGTATCTATTCCTCCAATCAGGGGCGGTGGATCAGGGGTCCGTCAGGGCTCGGAAAGGGCACGTGGGAGCGGGCGAACGCCGCGCTGGTCAAGAGCGGGGTTCTCGTACGAGAGCGGCGTTGGACTAAGAATGGCAAAAACGACTGGAGCGAATACACGGTCGTCTGGCCAGCAGTGGCGAAGGCGATTGAGGAGTGGAAGCGGGTGGCAATCGTAGAGGAGGGCGCAAGCAGGAAGGGAGTCGCCCCAAAATGGGGTGATCCATCGCCCCAAAATACTCCGATCATCGCCCCAAAACGGGGAGATCCATCGCCCCAAAATGGGGAGATTAAAACTACCCGCATCCCATCGCCCCAAATTGGGCCAACACAGTCAAGTCAAAGTCAAAGTCTGGACTTTAGAGGTCCGTCACAGTCGGCGCGCGCGAGGGATGCGGTCGAGATGGCAATTGAGTTAGCCTGCGGGGAACGCGTGAGGTCTCCCAGACTGACGGACTCGATCCTCGAAACCGGACTTCAGTTGAATTTACCGCTCGTGGTGCTGGAGCGGTTCATTCACGATTTCTGCAACAAGCTCCAGGCAAAGGGAACGAGGGTAAACCCCGGGCTCGTCGGCAGGGGAGTCAGGGAAGACCTGATTTCCTGGCTGAGGGCACCGGATAACAAGTTTTTCATCGAAGGGGCGCAGCGGAAAGCGGAGCTGGAGGCCCAGAGACAGTTCGAGGTGGAGGCGATGAGGGACCCCGCGGAGGTCGCGGCGCAGCGGCGGCTCATGGAAGCAGCGGTCGACGATCCGGAGAACGCGGAGAAGTTCATGGAAGAACTCGGCCGGAGGCTCCACGGGAAGGGACAATCCGGATGAACCGCAGTAATCTGCCGGAGACCGCGCCGGCCGGGTACAGCTCGAACTATGCGGCGATGCGGGATCTGCTGCGATTCGGGCCGGGGATCATGACGCTGACCGAGTGGGCAGTTCTGCTGTTTCACGCGGAGAGGTCCACAGTTTCGGGGCGGTTCTCGGATCAGCACAGCCAGAGAGATGCGCTTAGGGGGATGTATTCACCCGGGCTGGGGCGATGGGTCAGGGGTCCGTGCGGAGTTGGACAAGGAACGTGGGTAAGAGCGAACGCCGCGCTGGTCCGCAAGGGGTTTCTGAAGAGCTATCCGCGCTGGAACTGGCACAAGAAGAACGATCCGACGGAGTACGAAATCGCGTGGCCCGCGATCTCGAGGGCGATCGATGCGTGGAAAGAGCGCCAGTCGGAAGCGCTGGGGCTGTTCAATATTGATCCGGACTTCAGCCGGCCAGGCGGCGGCGGATAAAGCGGCGAAGGGCGTAGAGGCGGTGAAGGCGAAGCATGAAGACTTCCAGGGCAAAGAGCAGGATCAGTGGTATCTGAAAGGTCAGTACGATCGATTGACCGATCCGACCCAGACTCCCGACGGCACGGCCGTGACGCTGCCGAATTACAACCCGAAGACCGGTGAGGTTAAAGACGGCCAGACAGTGGTCATGAACAAGGACCTGCGGAGTTCGCTCGCGGGCCTCTCAGCGCAGGCACAGCGCAAGGCACTTGCAAATCAGAGCGCCGCGGCCGGGATTCGAAAGTCGATGGGCTGGGGCGAATTCGCGCCGAAAACTGCGGCCGCGCCGGGTGTGCCCACCGCTCCGGCCCGGCAGCTACGGCTGGGCCGAAGTCCGCATCCATCGCCAACATCCGCGCCTATGCGCAAAAGAACGGCATGAGCGAGGCTGACGCGGTCCGCAAGGCCAGGGCCGAAGGCTATTCGATCGGGCAGTAATGCCAGACCAAAGTTTCACGGAGTTCATGGACTCGCAAGCACGGCCCGTCGCGCCTCAGACCGCGCCGCCGGTGCAGTCGTTCGGCGATTTCATGGCGCAGCCCGCGCCGGCGCAAACGCCGCAAGCGGATAACGGCGATCTCCCGCACCCGGACCTGGTCGACCAGCAGACCACGATTCACGCGCAGACGCTAGCCGGGATTCTCGCGCGGGACGCGTCGGCGCACACCTCCGCACTGATGGCGGACGATCCGCCTGCAATGCGACCGGCCCGTTTGCCGCTCGCGCTCCGTATACGCGCAAACTCTCCCGATCTGGCGGCGGCAGCCGATGCGCAACAGACGGCCGGCGGCGCGAGTCCAACGCGGACCGGCGCCGAAGCCGTGCTGAATCTCGATCCCACCGGGATCTTGCCTGGACTGGCGCACGCGGGCGAGGGACTCGTCCAGACCGCGACCGGGGCAAATATGCCGGCACGGGCCGCGGGACTGCACAAAGCTCTTGGCGGAGCGTTCGAAGCCACCACCCCGTTTATGGGCACCTCGGCGATGGAAGCGCCGATCAGGACCGCCGTAAGCCTCGCCTCCGGGATGGTCTCGCAAACCGCCGTGGCGGCAGGTCTGAAGCGGATGGGACTTCCTCCGGAGTATGCGGATCTGGCGGGAGATGCGGCAGGGATCATTGCCGGGGTCGGCACGCACAAGGCGATGTCTTCGAGAGCGGTTGCGGCCATCAAGGCTCGCGTGGAACCGGTGCTGCAGGCCCGCGCGGACAAGGCGGCCGCTCCCGAGGCCTCCGCGAACTCAACGGGAACGCAGCCGAACCGGCCGGCGCCGAAACCGAGTTTCGATTCGTTCATGCAGGAACAGGCGGCGCCGCGGAAACCGAGTGTTCAAAGCCAACCCGCGCCCGCGCCTGCGGCCCAAACCGACGCACCGTTGACCGTGCCGGATATGGCGCGGGAGAGATTCGGGAAACCGCCTGCGCCGGTACAGCGTACAATCGAACAACCAGGAGCCAGCGATGGAAAACAGTCAACAGCAGTGGACGCCGGAGCAGCTCGCCCGGTGGACGCCGGAGGAACTGGAGAAGGGGCAGCGGTACATGGAACTACTCCGCCAGGCCCGCGACGTTTCATTGGCAAAGCGACTACGGTCCTCGTCCCCGGGGAAGACCGATCCATCCCAGCTCACTACGAAGCCCGCGAACTCGACGACATCAACGCCTCTCACGTAGGCGAGACGTTCGCCCCCAATCGCAGGTACAAGCTCAAAAACGAGCGCGACTATTCGAAGCCAGAGAACCAGCAACGGGTTATCGAGCAATCGAGCGAAGAGAAATTCGAGCCCCGGTACCACATCAACAACGACCCGGACATGGCCAACGGACCGCCGTTGCTTTTCGACGAGGACGAAGGCCCAGACGCCGTTGGAGCGAACTCGCGGGTGATGCATGCACAGCGCGTTTACGCCCGCAATGGACGGAAGGCGCAGGCGTACCGGGATCAGTTTCGGAGGATGCCCCGCACTACGGAATCGATCCGCAGGCAGTGCGTGGCATGAGGAAACCGTACCTCGTTCGAGTCGCCGACAGAGGGGCGATGGACGATATTCCCGGCGGCACGAAGTGGGCCATCCGGAAAACCAATGTACAGGGGCAAGCCGCTCTCAGCCCGTCCGAGCGCGCCGCGGCCGATGGCGGCCAGATGACGCCGGAGATGATCGGCCACATTGCGGGCGCGATCGAAGATGCGGGGCCCGACGCCACGCTGAACGATGCGCTGACGGGCCGGTCCGGAACTGTCATCGTGAACCGCCTGATTTCCGAGGGATTCTTCAGCGAGCAGGAACGGCCGGCTTTGATGGACGGCAAGACCGGGGCATTGACGCAGGTGGCAAAGGATCGGATCGGCAAGGCGTTGCTCGGCCGGTTCTTTCGCAACTCCGACCAGATCAGCCGGACGCCGGCCTCGATCAGAAACAAGCTGGAACGCATTGCCGCGCCCGTTTCGAAGGTGGCCGGCGATCCGGACTGGGATGTAACGCCGGACATTCGCGAGGCCATCGACCTGATCGAGTTCGCCCAGGCCCACGGGATCAGAAACCTCGGCGATGTTGTTTCGCAATCCAGCATGTTTGGCGAAGCCCCGAAGTGGTCTGACGGCGCCGTGAAACTGGCGGAATTGCTGCGGGACGGGAAGCCCAACGATGCCGTGGCGGCGTTCCGGAGATACGTCAATTCGAAAGAGCCGACCATGTTCGGCGAATCGACTCCGAACCAGGCATTCGCGGACGCATTCGGGGCTGAGAAGCCCGCGCGTGCAGGTCCAGCCGAACAAGCGGTTCTGCGCGAATCGGGCGGGGATACCAAACGGCGATACACCCTTCTGGTGCATCGCGGGTCTGAACCGATCGGCGAATACACTTTCAATGCCACTCCCGAGGGCCTGCGGCAACTTCACGAGCGCATCAAGCCGGAACTTCGATACGAAATTCTGAGCAGAGATGGAGTAATCTTTCGCAGTCCGGACCAGGCGGCCGCCGCCGGAATTTCTCCGGCGGACGGATCACCGAAAACGGGGCCGCACGGGCCGATATACCGCGAATACTCCGGCAAACCTGCCGAGGCTATCGCAAAGCTCATGCGGGAACAGAAGGGCGAAGTTCCGCGCGTCTGGTATCACCCTGTCCTGGGCTGGATCGATCTGATCTGGGGGAACAAGGCTGGGGAACTTGCCCACATCATAGCGAAACACGTCGAGGGGCAAAAGGATCTCAACCTCGACGATTTTGCCGAAATGATTCCGGGGATGCGGGTTGAAGAAAACGACGGGCACACCGCGACCCTCGAGAATGAACGCCATGAAGCGGCCATGCGGCTTGACTATGACGGGAATACCAAGCAGTGGCTGGTTACCGCTTATGAGAAAAAGCCGCCTGCCGAAGGGTATCCTGTCGTCTCCGGCTCCCCGCAGAGCGCTCCGCAAGGTGACGGTCATCCACCGTCAGACGGCTCCAGTTCCAGTGTAACCGGAACAACGGAAAAACCGGGCGGTACCGGTCCCACGTACATGGGATCGGGTTTCGGCGCGCTGGAGCCTCTGTTCCGCGAGGCAAAGGCCGAGGGGGACCGTTTGCGGTCGGCCCTCAGGCACCCATATGACGGCGCGGGGGCTTCGGCCGAACGCGCCGCGCGAGGTGAATTCGGCGGTGGACCAGATGGAAACGGGAAGGGTTTACCGGAGGAAGAACGGGCGGTAACTTCACTCTGGTTTTCTCCTTTCACCGCGCCGGCGGCGTTCACCGGATTCCCATACGCTCCTCGACCCGCGTGAGGCGGTTGTCGACCTCGACTACCTTTCCCATCAGCAGATCGAGCCGCGCGTCCATGCGCTCCGCGAGCCGGTCAACGCGCGAGCTGATGTGGAGAAACAGCCCGGTATTGGCGAGAATGCCCACCAGCGGAATCGCCACCAGGATGTAAAGCTGCAGATCCGTCATTTAGGTACTCCCGGCTTTCTTCTTCGTTGCCACCTTCTTCTTTGCCTTCGCCCAACGAGTAGCGATCGCCTTCTGTGCAATCTCCTTACGACGCTCCGGCGTCATGCTCGCCGCTCGCTTAAGCGCCATCGCGACCGCTCCCGGATCTTTCTTTTTTTCCGCCATCTCTATCAGATACTACCGCAAGAACATTCGTGCGCAAGGATAACGCGCCGCACGCGGAAATACTAGCGCACGTATCGACAACTAATACTTACGCTAGTAAAATACTTTTATGACAGAACAGGAATCGATCCGCGAAGCCGACATTATTGAAGACGCCCGCGAGGCGATTGAGCGCAAACAGCGCTACGACGACGGTCACAACGGTGACATTCGCCCCGGCCGGCGCCGCTGCGACGATTACACGCTGGAGATGGCGGCATCGAGCCGCATCCCGGAAAGAGAGGCCGCATAAATGGAGCGCCTTGCCAAGTTTGTGCCCGCGGTCAACGTCCCGCAGATTGTGGCGCTCAATGCCGTCCCGGGGAGACTGGTCCCCTCCGGTTTCGGTCCGAGCGAAGTCGTATTCGACCTCACCGACGGCAGGCCCTGGTACGTGCCGCAGGTCATTGCGGATGAGATTTACCGTGCAGGAATCGTGGCACGGCAGCAGGTCGAGGTGACGGCTACCGGACGCAAGAAGACGGAATTGCGAATCGTGCCGGTCCAGGCCAGTCTCGGGACGGCGCCTGTATCGAGACGTACCGAGACGTCTCAAGCCGGATTGCCCCGCACGGAGCCGGGCTGCCCTTCATCCTCAGCCACTGCGGTGGCGCATCCGGCAGCCGCGCCGCGGGCCAAAGGCTCGATGGCGAACCTGCTTGCCGGGGCGCTGATCGCCTCTATCGATGCCTACGCGATGGCGCGGGATTACGCGCTCGGCAAGGGCCTTCAGCTCGACGTGGATTTCACGAGCGGGGATATCCGCGCTTCAGCAAACACCATGCTGATCGAATACTGGCGAACCGGTGGCGAGAAGTGAACCGCCGATGACCTTCACCGGCTGGTTCATGGTGGCGACGGGATGCATCGGCGTCGGCTTCCTCGCGGCCGGAATTCACGACACAATCGAACGGCTCAGCTCAGGTTCACTCCGGCTCCGAACCGCGGCGCGGAGCAGCGATGTGGAAAGCGAACCGGCACTCTTTGGAGGATCCGAGCGCGTCGAGGAGGCTGGCGAGGGAGCGGACGCGATCCTTAATCGACGGCTCGAAGTCGTGGCGGCACGTGGGACAGAAAGTAACCGTGGTTTCAACCTGGCCCTGAGGATCCACGATCATGACGGTGCCGCACGCGGCACACTCGATGGCCAGACGGCGCAGATCGCTCAGGGGAACGGCAATCTCGTAAATCAGGGCGCACACTGGATCAATCATACCGATTGTCCGGTTTCCGCCTGGCGCGGCCGGGCGATCGCCATCGCGGCGGCGGTAACCATCGGAACGATCGGCGCGGGGCTTACATGGCTGAGCTTGCGATGAGGCCGCAAAGCGAAGACCCGCCGATGCCAACACGCGCCGGCGGGCCGGAAGCGAGCCACGCCGCGGGTCCAACCACACGCGGCTCACAACCATCAAAGCACACCGGCAAGGGGATTGCGGCCGGAGAAGAGGCGAGCGGACCGGACATACATGCGCATGACCTTCGGACTGGAGTGGCCGCTGAGTCCCATCAGTTCCCGGTCCGAGCGTCCGAGTTCGGCGGCAGCCGTAATCGCGCCGGCGCGGAGCGAATGCGCCCCATACCGGGCAGCGTCGATGCCGGCGGCCGAGATCACGCGCTTGACTGTCTCGTTGACGGCCTCTCCGGAGATTGGCTTGCGAACGATGAGTCCGGCGGTCTGAATCCGGCTGAACAGAGGGCCGCCCCAGGTACCCCGCAGTCTGATCCAGGCTCGCAGTACGCGTACGGGATCGGTACGTGCGCGCTTCCCTGCCCATACCGCGATTACCCTGCCCTTGCCCTCCTGATCGCGCTTCGAGTAACGCAGCAGAACCGCCAGTCCGCGGCGCTCGAAGCTGACATCCGAAAGCTGGAGCCGGGCAAGTTCCGCGCGCCGGAAAGCGGTAGCAAAACCGAGGACGACAAGAGCCCTGTCTCTGGCGCCCAGCGCCGTACGCCCGTCGCATGCGCGCGCAACCCGCACCAGATCGCGTGGGGAAAGCGCGGCCTTGCCAACCGGTTGCTCCCGCCGCTGTCTCTTTACGCCAAGCAGAATATCGCGCACGGCCGGACGCACGGGCGAGTCGACGCCGGCATCCCGATGAAAATGAGCGACGGCGGAAACGTGCCGCTCCGCGGTGGTCACTTTTCTGTGGAGTTCGGTGAGCATCCATGTGATGTAGAGTTCCAGCGTCTCCGGATGCGCCGGGAGGCGGTCGCGGCCGGCGAGTTCGCACCAGCGGCTGAACATCCGCCAGTCGGAGCCGTAGGCATGAACTGTTCTGCTGGCGCGAGTAGCCACCCGGATGCTGTCGCGACGCTCACGTAATGCGGACAAGTCGACACCCCCACACTCGAATAGCCAGAGCTGATCGTACGAAAGAGAAGTACCCATTGGACCCGCGGCAAACTACAACACGAATCGTACACTCTCGCCATGCGGATACGCAATGAAGTACGATATCGGGCGAACGTGCTGGACACTCTCGATAAAGTGCTATTATTGCGTTTCTCCGATCCGAATGGGTTTACTGGACTGCAAAGTCATTATTGTTACGGGCGCATCGGAAGGGATCGGCGCGCGGCTGGCCGCGGCTTTACGGCACGCGGGCGCCCGCCTGGCTCTTACCGCCCGAAGCGAGGCGAGGCTGTCGGCGAGCGCCCGTCCCGGCGATCTGATCGTTCCGGGCGATCTCACGGACGACCGGGTCCGGGCGGCGGTTATTGCGCAAACCATCGGCCGCTTCGGAAAAATCGACATCCTGATCAACAATGCCGGCCGCGGTTCTTACTATTCCGCGACCTGTCCCGCAACCGCAACTCCTCTGGACGAGGCCCGCGCAGTGTTCGAACTCAATTTTTTCGCGCCGCTCGCGCTGACGCAACTGGCTGCGCCATATCTGCGCGGGACGCGCGGCACCGTGGTGAACGTCAGTTCGATCGCGGGGCAAATCAGCCTGCCCTGGCTGCCTGTTTATTCGGCCAGCAAATTTGCGCTGGCGGCGGTCACCTCGGCGCAACGTACCGAATTGAGGCGCGACGGCGTCCATGTAATGGGAGTGTTTCCCGGTTACGTGGACACGGATTTTCAGAGTCACGCCCCTGGCCCCCGTCCGCCTGAGCGCGTGGTGCGGGGCAAGCGATTCGCGGTCACGGCGGAAGAGTGCGCCGCCGCCATTGTGCGTGGCATTGTGCATCGCAGGAAGACGGTTGTCACGCCGCGCACGTGCTGGCTGCCGGTGTGGATGAACCGGCTTTTCCCGGGGTTCGTCGAGGCTCAACTGGAACGAGCGTTCCATGGTTAAAAAGCATGGATAATAAGCTCAAGCGCTCGCCCGGCCTCTATCTGACCGGCTTCATGGGTTCCGGCAAGACCACCGTTGCCCGTATCCTGGCCGACCGCCTCGGGTGGTATTTTATCGATCTCGACGCCGAAATCGAAGCCGCCGAAGAGTCCACCGTGGCGCAGATTTTCGAATGGCGGGGGGAACCGGAGTTCCGCCGCATCGAAACCGAAACTCTGCGCAAGGTGATTCGCAATATCGAACGCGGCATGCCCGCCGTGATCGCCCTCGGAGGCGGATCTTTTCTGCAGCCGGCGATCGCGGAGCTGCTGGATCATCACGGGATCTCGATCTGGCTGGATTGTTCGTTCGAGACGATTGCGCAACGCATTGCCGACCCGGATTCCCGTCCTCTGGCCCGCGATCCTCAGGCATTCCGGCGGCTTTACGAGGAACGCCGGCATGCCTACAGCCGCGCCAGTTATCGCGTGGATGCCGATTGCGAAATCGAGCGCGCGGTGGACCTGATCCTGGGGTTGCCGTGCTGGAAATAACCCTCGCGTCAAACGTAAATGAAGCGTAATCCGCGGCGCGACGCCAAAGCCATTCTGATGGCCGCTCTGGCCGCCGCCGATCCGACGGCCGCGGTAGAGCAGGTGCTGCGCGCACGCGACGATTTCGACCGTTATGAACGCGTTTTCGTGGTTGGAGCGGGAAAAGCCGGAGGCACGATGGCGCGCGCGGTGGAGCAGTTTCCCGGTATCCGTATTTCCGCCGGATGCGTGAACGTGAAAGACGGCGACACCGCGAAAACCAGGCTGATCGAACTGCGGCCCTGCAGGCATCCGGTTCCCGACGAACGCGGGCTCCAGGGCGCGAAACGCATCGCCCGGATCTGCGAGGAAGCGGGTGAAAACGATCTCGTCATCTGTCTGCTTTCGGGCGGCGCTTCCGCGCTGATGCCTTATCCCGCACCCCCGATTACGCTCGGCGAGAAACAGGAAGCCACCCGGCTGCTGCTGGCTTCGGGCGCGAGTATTCATGAGATCAATGCCGTGCGCAAGCACCTTTCCGCCATTAAAGGCGGGCAACTGGCGCGCCTCGCCGCGCCCGCGCGCGTGCTGAGCCTGATTCTTTCCGATGTGGTGGGAGACGATCTCGACGCGATCGGCTCGGGCCCGACGGCTCCCGACGGTTCCACGTTCGAAAGCGCATTCGCGGTTCTGGAGAAGTATGGCTTGCGCGACCGGGTGCCCGCCAGAGTGCGCGAGCGCCTGCGCAATGGCGCTACTGAAACGCCGAAGACGTCCGATCCTTTGTTCGGGAATGTGGAGAACGTCATCGTCGGCAGCAATCAGAAATCGCTCGACTCGGCGGCGCGCGCGGCGAAGGATCTGGGCTATCATACGCTGATTCTTTCGAGCACGATCCAGGGGGAAACGCGGGAAATCGCGCGCATGCATGCGGCGATCGCGCGGCAGATCCGCGTGCATGGCCAGCCGGTAAAGCCCCCGGCGTGCGTAATCTCCGGGGGAGAAACAACGGTCACGATGGAAGGCGAGCCCGGAAAAGGCGGACGGAATCAGGAGTTCGCGGTTGCGGCCGCGCTGGAGGCGGCCGGTCTGGAAGACGTTCTGATTCTCAGCGCGGGCACGGATGGGAGCGACGGGCCGACCGACGCCGCCGGCGCGATAGCCGACGGTACTACGCTTGCGCGCGCGAAATCGAGCGCTTCGGATGCACTGACCAACCACGATGCGTACCCGTTTTTCGAAGAACTGGGCGATCTGGTGGTCACCGGTTCCACGGGTACGAACGTGATGGACCTGCATTTGATTCTGGTTTCTTAGTTTGTGCCGAGGAAATCGCCCCAGGCGTACATCGCCCGCCGGTTATGCGCTTTCAGCGCGGACAGCCCCTGGCGCGGCGCCCATCTGGCGGTGAGCAGTTTCCGCCCCACGAGCGCAATCGCATTGGCATCGTCCACGGGGGCCTTCCAGGCGGACGGCGCCCAGTCGATGGCGTCCGACACGACGCTGGGCACGCCTTCGGCAACCCCATCGGCCGTGACCACATTGAAGCTTTCGGTGTAGCTTGGCTGTAACAGCAAGTGCATGTGCCGGACGGTCTGGCGGAACTGCGGCCATGTCTGCCAGCCGTTCTCGACCAGTTTGACGTGAGGCAAACCGGTCATCATCTGCCGCACCGCTTCGACCACCGAGCCCGCGCCTTCGTTGCGCCCCGAGGAAATCCAGAATTCGAGATCGGACCTCTGTCCGTTGGCGATTTGGAGCGCCGCTCCAGCGGCCGTCATCAGGTTCTTCAGGGCGCGCGTGGCGCCAAAAGCTCCGATCCGGAGAGTACCGCCGGAATAGCGCTCCCGTTTGGGCTGAGCGTCATCCAGATGATAGAGATTCGGAAGGTACGCGCAGGGGGTGCCGTAGGCCGCGGGCACCCATCTGGCGAGCCGCTCGCAGTTGGCGGCCATGCGGAAGTTCCAGGAGGTACGGCGCAGTTCGAGACCTTCGCGCAACATGCGCATGGCGCTCGGATCGGCCTGGAGGAAACCCAGATTCGAATGGCAGGTGACAGCGAACTGGGTTTCCGTGAATTCGGCGCACATTTGCGCGAGTTCAACGGTGGGAATCCACGGCGCTGAAACCACTACATGGGACGCCTCGGCACTGCGCAGGCGTGTTCGTAAATCGGTGGCGCTGGTAATCGCCCAGACGTCGGCATTCATGCCAGCGGCGCGCAGGCTTTTGGCCGTGTTGAGCGCCGTGACTCCCAATCCGATATGGCTGATCGCGCGATTGGCGGCAAAGTTTTTGTAAGCGAGTACGACTTGCATTTGATCTCATCCAGACGGTACACGCCGGGCCGGGGGCAGACGGCTCGGTTCAAAGCCAAGTGATTGACCCGGCAAGGAAAAAATTCGGGAACCGGCTGTGATCAGGCCGCGGCGGACAGGACAGGCGGGGCATTTGTGCCGCAACAGCGTTTGTATTTGGCGCCGGAACCGCAGGGGCAGAGGGAGTTCCTCGCGACGGGGGATTGGGTTTGTTTTGCCGCGGGCGTTTCCGGCGCGGGGACTGGCCGATAGACGGCTTCGGTGACGGCGGAGATGGTTTCGGCCTGGCCGAGTTTGTGGAGGAGCAACTGGCGGCGGACGTCGCTTTTGAGGATGGGCGCCATGTCTCTGCAACTGGCGAGGCCGAGCGTGGTGGCGTCGAAATCTTCCGGAAGGGTTTCGTGCCGGATCTGGCGCTCGGTCTGGAGGCGGCGGAGCTCGGCGGTGGCGCGCTGGAAGTGGCGCAGGGCCTGACCGCGGGCGCGGTCGATGGCGTTCCGCGCGGGTTCGGCAATTCCGGATTCGGCCATTCCGGATTCGGCGTCGGAGCAACGGCGGAGACGCCAGGCGGCGTGAACGATCTCGGCGGCGAGGGTGGTTTCCATCGCGCCCAGGGGGGAGAGATCCCGCTCGAAGCCTTCGCGGAAGAGGTGGTAGAGGTGTTTTTCCTCAGGGCGAATGACGTCGCCGGCGGAATAGATGCCGAAGGTAGTGGCGTTACGGGAAACGCGGGCTCTGCCTTCAGCGGTGCGGGGTCCCGAGGATGCCTGGGCGTTGCGTCGATTGGCGGTGATTTGAGCTTCTGTAGCCATAAGTGTCCTTTGCCGGGTTCAGGATACCTGCCGATTCCGGTGGTTTGGACGGGCCTGGCTGTAAGACGCAGAATCGGCGGGTGAGATTCTGTGGCGGCGGCGGTGACTGGCCGCGGTAATGCCTGAGATTCGGTCCTGATTCCGGGGAACTGAACGGCTCGTGCCCACGCTCATGCTGATTGCGGGTCCAAACGGGTCGGGCAAATCGACGCTTACCAAATGGGTGGATCTGGTGGGCCGCGGACTTCTGCTCGACCCTGACGGTGCGCCAGGAGGGTAACTCCGGCCAGCATCCCCGTATCGCTTTTACTCCTCGACTATTCCAAGCTGAACGCGACGCCGTACTTCCTGCCAGTCGTTGTCTACCAACCTGCCAACAACCCGCACATGGCCCTGAAGCAACGTCACCAGGTACAGCCGAAAACAGGACGGTGCGTGCAGCCCCGCCGATTTCCAATCGGTGATCTCACAATCAGTCGGGCACAGGGGATCGGCTGGCTTCGTGGTAATCAATCCGAGGATGACGTCGGGACGGTGACGCTGATAGATGGCTGTGGACAGCACAACGGCGGGCCTGGTCTTCGTAATCTGCGCACCCGGAAACGCCGCGATTACGATGTCGCCGGGTCTCAAGCGTTCCGGTACTCCTGATCCTCAAATCTGGACAATGACGCGTTCCGGGCGTCCGCGAGATCTTCCTCTGTCCATGTGTCGGACCAATTCACGCTCCTGCCGTTCCCCAGATCGCCGAGCCGCGTTACCCACGCGATCACCTGATCGGCTATGTTCGGGGGCAGGGAGCGGAGCGCCTCCACTAAATGCTCTTCCTTTTCGACGAGCGTGATCACAAGCGAATTATACCGCCGGTCAGCCGAGTGCCCGCGCATACCAGGCGATGAAACTCTGGCCGGCGATGGCTCTCTGAACCCGCGCCACGGTTGGACTCCGGCACCCTTTGCACGGGCCACCCTTCTCTCCGCGACGGTACCGGTTTTTCCATTGGGTCCTTCAGCATCTACATGATCCCAACTCAAAAGAGGCGGGGCGATGAGCGCGTTTGTGTCGTCTTACTTCGGCGCGATAGCTCGTTCAAGCGTTTCCCGAATGAAGCGCGTGTAGGGGATGCCACGGGCTTTCGCTCGTGCCTTCACCGCTGCCAGCAGCGGCTTCGGTACGCGCATATTGATCTGGTCGTCCTTCTTCTCGAATTCAAACTTTGCCGGTTTGAACTGCGAGAAATCGAGGCCGGACAGGTCTTGAGCCAAAAAGGTTTCAGCTTGCTTATCCGTTTTCAGCCGTGGAACTTTCTTCTTCATAAGCGGTGACCTCCTTCGCGTGCATGAATCGCGCCGTCACGGGACGAATGAAACGGCGGTTGTTCTTAACCCGTATCGTGAACCCCACGAAGCCGGGCTGCCCGGTATTTGTTCTCCCCACGGCGATTAAACGATCCTCGTCCGCCGAGTGTTTCGGATCGGGGGCGATTCGGGGACTGTGGACGAAAAGGGCTTCGATCTGCGCAATCGAAAGGCCATGCTTTTGACACTTCGCCCGGTTCCCTTCATCCCAATCAAACCCGCTAACCCGTAAATCCATCATACTGCACTATACAAATGTATATACGTTCGTCAAGGCCCGACTGTACCGAGCGGGGCTGGCGGGGCAAGAAGTCACGGTAATGGTTCCTTTTTTTGCCGGTAAGTTCCGTGTCCCCGGTATTAACGTAGCCGTCGATCAGGTGCGTCGTGAGTTCGATGCGGTCTCCATGAATCGTGCCGTGGAAGGTCATAACCGGGAGGCCGCTGGACGAAGGACTCCGACCGACGACCTTAAACGACACGCGGTCACCCTCGACCTTGCCTTCAGATATCGGCGCGGTGCTTCGCGCCGCGTTGAAACACGGGCGGAGGCTTACTCGGGGATTTCGACCTCGGCATAGCTGCCCGGCGTCACCGCTTCGATTGCGGCCCTGATTTTGTTGATGCCCGCTTTGATGAAGTCCCAGTTGTTCGTACTCAACACCAGCACCGCCATTTTCCGGCCCGTTAAGTTTTGCTGGTAGGTCAACTCCTGATCCGCCGTAATGAACAAATCGAAGCGAGCTCCTTCCGCCGCTGTCAACAGCGCCCCGTTCTTCAGCCCCGACCAGCCCTGATACCACGTCGTGACGACAGTATGGCCACCCTCGATCAGCAGCCGCAGTTTTTGCGGAACACTCTCGTCGAGGATAATTTTCATCCAGCCCGCAATTGTTCCAATGGGGTCTGTGTGCTTTTGGCTGCAAAGTCAAGCACCGTCCGCGCCTGATCGCGCGTGACGTGGAAGTTTTCCAAAATCTCTTCAATCGGCGACGTTTTCAAATTCTCGAAAATTGCCGAAACGGGAACGCGCGTACCGCGAAATACCCATGCGCCGCCGACCTTGCCGGGGATACTCTCCACGACAGGGCATTGTGACCAATCGAGATTGCTTGTCATGATCCGCGCTCCTCTTATCAGGTTATCGTGATGCCGCATTGTCCGACGAGTGTCATCGCTTACCTTTTTTGAGACAATCATTCGCAGGCCGCGCTGCCCACGCGATCAGCCGAGCGCCCGCGCGTACCAGGCGATGAAGCTCTGGCCGGCGATGGCAGCCGCGAGCGCCGCCGCGCCGAGGAACGAGCCGAACGGGAGTTGATACGTCGCC
>Ga0207933_1001359_pt1 | contig 18821 bp, 15 predicted proteins | sample NGESurdeep092012_4_FD_184488 | JGI IMG/M metagenome (GOLD analysis project Ga0207933, IMG submission 184488) | Arctic peat soil microbial communities from Barrow, Alaska - NGEE Surface sample F53-3 deep-092012 (SPAdes) | ecosystem: Environmental > Terrestrial > Soil > Wetlands > Peat ...
ATACCAAAATGAAATAATAAATAGTCCAAAATATATTATTTCATTTTTTTTAATTATATTTGGACTATAAAATAAATCATTAATCATGGCATTGCCTAAACAACTTATAATTAAAGAATCTCTTCAGGAGTTAAAAGCTATTTTAAAGAAGGCCACCCCGATGATAGCTCCGCGGATCAGAGTGTTGATGGAGATAAAAAAATCGATGCCGGCAGGCATGTCCAAAAGAGCGCTGGCTGACCTGGTTGGCGTTAATCATAATAGTGTTCAAAACTGGCGCATGCTTTATGCCAATGGTGGCAAAGAGGCAATTTGTACCCATAACAGAACCGGGTTTAAGCCATCGGTATTTACCGAAGAAGAACACCTTGCTATGGAGCAAAAATTAAAAGATCCCAAAGGTGGTTTAAGAGGATATGTAGAATTACTGGATTGGGTGGAAAAAGAGTTTAACAAACAGGTTAAGTATAACACACTGCTTAAATACAGCATTAAGAATTTTGGTTCTAAGATAAAAGTTGCCCGTAAAAGCCATATTAATAAAAATGAAGATGCCGTCAGCGCTTTTAAAAAAACTTCAGCCAGACCTGTCGGCAGGCCTATGAAACAAAGGAGGAAAAGTTCAAAGAAATAAACCTTTATTTTCAGGATGAAAGCCGCTTTGGCTTATTTACAAAAAATGGTAAAGCACTTACAGCTAAAGGCATAAAGCCTGTTTGTCCATTTCAGCAGGTATTTAAATCTTTATATCTTTTTGGTGCCTTTTCTCCAATTACCGGCGATCACTTTCTTTTAGAAATGCCGTTTTGTAACGGGAAAACATTTCAACTCTTTCTTGATGCCTTTGCTTTAATAAATCCCACGGAGCTCAAAATAATAGTGCTTGATAATGGCGCTTTCCATAAAGCTAAAACACTATCCATACCTGAAAATATAATACTCCTGTTTCTGCCTCCCTATAGTCCTGAATTGAATCCGGCAGAAAAAATATGGGCAAAATTTAAAAGAGACTTTACCAACAGGTTGTTTAAAACTTTAGATGACTTCGATAAATATATCTGCGCTTTAGTAAACAGACTTACAAAAAATGAAGTGAGCAGCATCTGCCAGTTCCCCTATATCTTCTTAGATCATTTTTGGACTAAATTATAATTCCTATTGGTATTAATCAAACTTTTCAGCAACTCTTCTTTCTCCATCAATCTCTTTAATAAGACAATTTGATTTCCTGCCCTCACAAAATTTTGTTCTTCGTATCTGGCACCGTAATAAGTGTCGTTGTTCAGATAATCCGTAAGAAAGCGAATAGCCTGCATGTAGATCATAAACTTGCCTGAATAAATAAAATGATGCCGCTCTTCACGATTTAATTCGTTTTGCATTTCACTCATATATCCTTCCCAGATTGACTTAAAATAGGCTTCCCTGATTTCAATTTTAGAAAAATCTTTTTCCTCTTCATTTGCCGGAGAAAGATAGGTGCGCATCATATCGCCCACATCGCTGATAGAATATCCAGGCATTACCGTATCCAGGTCAATCACGCACAAGCCTTTATTTTCTTTATCAAAAAGCACATTGCTTATTTTAGTATCGTGATGGGTTACCCGCAATTTGAAAGAAGGATTGCGCAAAATTTCTTCATAAATTTCTACAATATTTCTGTTGTCTTTTATGAATTTTATCAGTTCTTTTGATTCAAGGATGCGGGGTTGATTTCCGTTTTCAAGCGCAGCTAAAAACTGCTGATACCGGAGGGCGAGGTTATGAAAATCAGGTAAGGTTGTTTGTAATTTTCCTACAGGGAAACCGGATAAGAGCCTGGTAAACTCTCCGAATTTTTTTGCTGCCTCAAACGCTTGCCCCGGTTTTTCAACTGTCGTAATAGTGTGTGAATTTTCAATAAAAGGAATGAGCCTGTAATATCCGGAACCCTTTATATACTTCATTTCCTCACCACTTTTTGTTTGTACAGGTTGTGCAAATAAGTAGCGGGGTTGATGTTTCGATAAATAGTCTGCAATCAATCTGATGTTCGTTGCTATCGCTCCAGGATTTTTAAAAACATTATCGTTTACTTTTTGTAAAATAAATGATTGGTGAGAATTTTTTATAAACCATGTGGAATTAATAAGCCCCGTGTTAATAGGTTCTACTAATAAATTTTCAATTGGTAAGTCATACGCGTCCAACACTTCAACACTCGGTTTCATGGTATTTGTTTGTGAAACAAACTTAAACCACTAAAATTTAAAATGGAAGCGCAAACGTTTGTCTTAATTGTCTGACGTTCGCCGTCTGACAATTAAAACAGAAAGAAAATAAATATGACGGTAAATAAATTCTTGATAGTAAAGAAACAAATAAGTCAAATTTTCATTTTTGATGAATCACTAACTTTCCCTCAATAATGATATTTTTAAAAGAAGGTGTCTCATCAGGTTTTTTTTGCTTTTTTAGAAGTTCGAAAACGATTTCCGCTGCCTTTTTTGCCTGTTGATAAGGAAATTGTTCCACCGAGGCCAACGGGGGAAACTCCAGGTAATTGGTAATTGGAAGATTAGCAAAACTCACAAAGCAAATGTCTTTGTTGATTTTCAATTTTGTCTTCCTTGCATATTGAATCGCATCCAGCGCTACATAATCATTGATAGTAAGTATTGCTGTGGGCGGATGTTTCAGGTTCAACAATTCTTCCATAGCGTTATACGTTTTTTCCTGTGTCAAATCTGTAGTTACTATCAGCGACATATCAATTTTTATTCTTTTCTTTTGCAGGGTACTCATGTAAGCCTTGGTTCGTTCCATGCATGATTTCATTTCTCCAGGGCCGTTAATTACGCCTATTCTCCTATGCCCTTTTTTAATAAGAAATTCTACCGCTTGTTTAGTACCGTCTGAAATATCAGAAGAAACCTTGTTGACATTGGGCAATTCGGGTACGCGGTCAAAAAATACAATTGGAATATTATAATTTTCAACGGCCATAAGATGGTCGTAATTTTTGGTATGTTTTGAAATAGAGACAATGAGTCCATCCACCCTTTGATTTTTCATTGCTTTGATAATCTGTTTCTCTTTTTCTACATCATCATGTGACTGTCCGATGAGCACACTGTATTTATTCTGGTTGGCCACATCTTCAATCCCGTTTATTGCTTCAGAAAAAAATTCTTCTTTAAGATTTGGCAGTATTACGCCAATCGTATTTGTTTTTTGTTGTTTAAAAAAAAGCGCAGTTTGATTAGGTTCATAATTTAGCTCCTTTGCCAGTTTCTGCACCTGTGCTGTAGTTCGCAATCCAATACTTGGATGATTATGCAATGCCCTGGAAACAGTTGAAACAGAAAAATTCAATTGCCGGGCGAGTTCTTTAAGCGTGATAATTTTATTAGGCATACAAATAGTGCTGACACAAATTACTTTTTTTTGGCGACTTTGGCGAAGCGTCGTATGTATTTGTAAGTATTAGATTTGAAAATTAGCAACCAAGTTGACAATATCCGAAAAGTTTGAATTTAACAACTGGCCAACCGTAAAAAAAAGAATAAATATCCGTTGACGCCATTGAAAAACATCCAAAAACAATTGTCTTTGAAGTAGGTACTGTTCATATATGAAATGATTTTTTAGTTATCAATTTTTTCTTGATACCCCCATTGAAAAACCATTTTCAATTCCATTAATTAATCGAAAAAACGTCCGAAGTATTTCTGGAAGCGCTACAAAATAGAGACTATGCTTTTGAAAGATACTATTACTCAAAAAATAGAGTTATAACCAAGAATTAAATTTAGCGTAAAAAAATGGCTGCTTAGAGCAAAAAAAAGCCATCGTATTGCTACAGATGGCCCTCTTTTATACCCCAAAGAAAACGAGTTATTAGCTACACCCCATGCTGTTGCCACAATTGAGGCATTTATAGCAAGTGCCGCTGCGGATTGTTATGTGTCCACAGGTGTTACAGGCGGGTGCATCGCTTTGCATATTTTTAGAAGCAGCATTCACGGCATCTATGCCCATACCGGCTTTTTTTGTATGCGCTTCTCTATAAGATTTTTGCGTTTGTCCTTTTACGTTAGAAGAACCGGTAACCCTTATTTCGCTAAGTTCGGGAATGCGCTCCCCAATGGTAGGCGTATTTTCATCCCAGGGTTTGTTACCCAGGTTTTCTACCTCCGGCTTATCTAAGACATGAACCAGATCATTTCTGCCCAAATATTCATAGGCCAGTGAACGGAACATGAAATCAATAATAGAAGTGGTGGTCTTAATATTCGGATGATCTACCATTCCCGAAGGTTCGAAACGGGTGAATACAAATTTTTCCACAAATTCTTCCAGTGGCACACCGTATTGAAGCCCGATAGAAATAGATATTGCAAAACAGTTCAGCATACTACGCATAGTTGCTCCTTCTTTAGCCATATCTATAAAAATTTCTCCTAAAGTCCCATCGCTGTATTCGCCTGTTCTCAGGAACAGAGCCTGTCCGTTAATTTTTGCTTTTTGCGTAAAGCCTCTTCGCTTGGCAGGTAAGGTCCTTCTTTCAACAATCATGGCAAGCTGCCGTTTTAGTGAAGTATCTTCACTGTTTTGCACTCTTTTATTTACTTCCTCCAACAGATCGTCAATTGTCAATTGCCCCATATTAACCAAAGCGGTTTCATGTTGATCTGTAGTTTCTTCGCTTTCTGATTTCTTCTTCTTATCACTTTTGTTGCTTAACGGTTGCGATAATTTAGAACCATCGCGATAAAGCGCACAAGCCTTAAGACCGAGTTTCCAACTCAAAAAATAGGCGTCTTCAATCTCTTCAATCGTTCCTTCATTGGGCAGGTTGATAGTTTTGGAGATAGCACCACTTAAGAAAGGCTGTGCTGCTGCCATCATTCTAATGTGTCCGCTGTAATGAATATATCTTTCACCGGTTTGTCCACATTTATTGGCACAATCAAACACGGATAAATGTTCCTCTTTTAGATATGGAGCACCTTCAACGGTCATGGTACCGCAAATGTAAATATTGGCCGATTCTATTTGATCATCAGTAAATCCTAAAGCTTCCAGTAAGCTCCATTCAAAATTGTTATAATCTTCTGCCTTAAAGCCTAATCTTTTTAAGCATTCTTCTCCCAGGTTAAACGCGTTGAAAACAAATCCAATTTCAAAAGCAGTAGGCAAAGCCGACTCAATCTTTTGCATATCGCCTGATGTAAATCCTTTTTCAGAAAGTGTTTCAAAATTGATATAAGGCGCTTTTTCCAAAGTGGCATGGCCTTTTGCAAAATTTACAATTTCTTCAATTTCATTCTCCGCATATTTCAAGTTACGCAATGCCTGCGGCACACTTTGATTAATAATTTTAAAATAACCGCCACCGCTTAATTTTTTAAATTTCACCAGAGCAAAATCAGGTTCTACGCCGGTAGTGTCGCAATCCATTACAAGACCTATCGTTCCGGTAGGCGCTATCACCGTTGTTTGTGCATTTCTATATCCATATTTTTCTCCAAGTATCACTGCGTCGTCCCACGCTTTCGTAGCGGCTTTCAGCAAGTAATCGGGGCAATCTTTCGCATTAATTCCCTGTGGTTTTATTTCTAATCCTTCGTATGCATCCATTGCATCATAAGCTGCAGCGCGATGATTGCGCATCACTCTTAGCATGTGCGTTTTATTTTCTTCATACTTGCTAAATGCGCCGAGATGGCCAGCAAGTTCTGCAGAAGTTTTATAAGCAATACCGGTCATTATAGCGGTAATAGCGCCTGCAATACCGCGGGCTTTGTCGCTATCGTAAGCAATACCGCTTACCATAAGCATGCTTCCAAGGTTGGCAAATCCTAAACCTAATGTTCTGTAATCATAACTTAATTGTGCTACTTCCTTACTTGGAAATTGCGCCATCAAAACAGAGACTTCCAACACGGTAGTCCAAAGACGAACCATATATTCAAATCCAGTAACATCAAATGTGTTATCAGCTTCATTAAAAAATTTACGAAGGTTTACCGATGCAAGGTTACACGCTGTATTATCTAAGAACATGTATTCACTGCACGGATTGCTTGCTCTTATTTTCCCCCCTTCAGGACATGTATGCCATTCGTTGATTGTGGTATCGTATTGTGTGCCCGGATCGGCACAGGCCCACGCGGCGAAATTAATTTCGTCCCATAATTTTTTGGCCTTTACTTTTTTCATCGTGCGACCATCACTTCTTGCCTTCAATTCCCAATCTGCATCTTTTTCCAACGCATGGAAAAAATCATTGGAAATTCGAACAGAATTATTGCTATTTTGTCCGCTTACTGTTCTATAAGCTTCCCCTTCATAATCACTGGGATAACCAGCTGCAATCAACGCAGCTACTTTCTTTTCTTCTTCTACTTTCCAGTTTACAAATTTTTCAATTTCGGGATGGTCTATGTCAAGACAAACCATTTTTGCAGCGCGCCTTGTAGTACCACCGCTTTTGATAGCGCCGGCTGCTCTATCACCTATTTTTAAAAAACTCATCAATCCGCTGGAAGTACCGCCGCCACTTAGTTTCTCGCCTTCTCCGCGAATAGAACTAAAATTAGTTCCTACTCCACTTCCATATTTAAAAATCCTGGCTTCCCGAACCCACAGATCCATGATACCTCCTTCATTTACCAAGTCATCATCCACACTTAATATAAAGCACGCATGAGGTTGCGGCCTTTCATAAGCTGATGTGGATTTTTTCAGTTGTCCATCTTGTCCATCCACAAAATAATGTCCTTGCGGCTTTCCTGTAATACCATATACTTCATGCAAACCAGTATTAAACCACTGCGGAGAATTAGGAACGCAAGCCTGGTTTAATATAGAGTACACCAATTCTTCATAAAAAACCTGCGCGTCTTGTTTCGAAGCAAAATAATTGTTGCGCTCGCCCCAAACCCGCCAGCAATGAGCCATACGATGAGCAACTTGTTTTATCGATGTTTCTCTTCCGGTTGATCCATCCGCTTGTGGTACGCCAGCCTTGCGAAAATATTTTTGTGCTAAAATGTCTGTAGCTATCTGGCTCCATTGTTTAGGAACCTCTACATTATCCATTTGAAAAACTATCTCACCGGTTGTATTTTTTATCACCGATGTGCGGTAATCATATTCGAACATATCAAAAGGAGAAATCCCTTCTTTTGTGAAATGCCGGGCAAAATTGAGGCCGGAAGCAGATTCTTTTTCTAATGACATCGGGTTAATAGTACTTTTGATTAATTATTTGTTTTGTGTGTTGCGAGAGAACGAAAATATTTTTTCTCTTCCACAATTCGTGTCATAAAATATCAACACGGTGTGGATAAGAATTATGCAAATTTTTCTTTGTCAGGCGGGCATTGGATTATCCCATTTTATTATCCTGTAAAAAAAGATTATTTTACTTTTTTTGAATTTTTGGCATCAATATTTTATATAATATATAACTCAGAATTAAACATGAAAACGGTCATTCAAAGAGTAGCACGATCGGCTGTAACCATTGACAATAAAGCAAAATCTGCTATCAATGTCGGTTTACTGGTTTTAGTTGGCATCCAAGACGCTGATAATGATGAAGATATAAAATGGCTGAGTAACAAGATCGTAAACCTTCGCGTTTTTGATGATGAAAAGAGGCTACCTAAACTATCGGTAAAAGATATTAATGGCGATATTTTGCTTGTAAGCCAATTCACCTTGCAGGCTTCCACTAAAAAAGGAAATCGACCTTCTTATTTAAAAGCAAGTAAATCAGAGATTGCTATACCCATTTATGAAAAAATGATCAGACAGTTAGAAATAGATTTGGGTAAAAAAGTATTCACCGGCGAATTTGGAGCCGACATGAAAGTGGAACTGGTGAATGACGGGCCGGTAACGATTTTGATTGACACGAAGAATAGAGAATAAAACCCCAAAACCCTATAGGCGCCTCACAATGCTATTTTTTGACAACAAAAATACTTTTGAAAATGAATGAAGCAATCACAATAAAAGAAGCGCAATCCAAAATTGATAACTGGATAAAAACAGTTGGGGTTCGGTACTTCAACGAACTCACCAATCTTGGAATACTAATGGAGGAAGTGGGCGAATTATCAAGATTGATCGTTAGAAAATTTGGTGAACAATCTTTTAAAGAAAGCGATAAAGAAAAAGATTTATCGGATGAAATGGCTGATGTTCTTTGGGTACTGATTTGCCTCGCCAACCAAACCGGCGTTGACCTTACAGACGCACTCGAAAAAAATTTTGAAAAGAAAACCTCCAGAGACAGAGATCGACATAAAGCAAATGAAAAATTGAAGTAATTTTTCCGCTTCAACTTCAATTATTTCATTTACATCTTCACAAAACTTGCTTCTTTAATAGTGGAATCTTTAGCATCAAATGACTGAAATATCTTTACATTTTCTGCATTCTTCAGATATAAATTACCATGGCCCGGCCGAACTGGTGTATTTACAAAACGAAAAGAAGCATTCTTCACACTGTCTAATACAAATGATGGCCGCTCGTCATTTGACATCAACCCAAGATGAATATTATCAAAGCTGATACCATTCACATGGCGAACAAAAAATCCATACGCAGGCGTTACTCCGAAGCTCCCAGGTTCGGGATATCCATTTTCTAACTCCGGCACTTCAATCGACGCCTGCTCTTTAGTGCCACCGCCTTTAAAATAAATGTTGATATCATGCAGCGATATATCTTCAATATCATTGCCCGGAATGCCGCTGATAATAGCGCCTGCTTTGCCATCAACATTGTAGGCTACTATATTACTAATTATCACTCTCCTTAAAGTACCAACCGGAGTTCCTGCCGGGCCACGCATCCTTGCACCGAGCCGCAGGAAGATTGGCGCGTTTACAATATCGCGCATCGTAATGTTATTGATAGTAACATCTTCAAGTTGGGCACCATCCACCGTTTCCAGCGCAAGGCCACGGCAGTATTCAAATACGCAATTTGAAATAGTTATATTCTTAAATCCACCGTTCGATTCTGTTCCCATTTTTATACGGCCGATAGGGCGCTCTGAGTTGGTATGTTTGTAGGTGCCATCAAAAAAGCTCCCTTCCTCAAAGCCGCTTACCTGGCAATTGGTAATCATTACATTTTCGGTGGCCCTTGCAAAACCAAGACCATAACTACTCTTTAGGCATATCCCGTCATCTTCCGGCGAATTGATGCTGCAATTGGAAATTCTCACATTCTGGCAGCAATCTATATCCATTCCATCGCGGTTGGTATCCATTTTTACATTATCTATCGTCAGATTATCCACGCCGGTAGCAAGTATCCCAAACCATCCCGCATGCGACATCGAAATATCACGTATGATTACGTTCCTGCACAGGTAAAGGCTGATAGATTTATTGGGGCGCTTATCATCTTCACCTTTATTACTTCTTTCCAATCCTTTTCCCCAAATCATTCCAGATCCGATGATAGAAATATCGTGAAGATTCTCTCCCCATATCAGGCTATTGTGCCAATGACGGTGCCCAAAATCTTCATACATATTGTCAATCTTATGCTCCGGGAGATCATATTCATCAGCATTTTCACCAGGAGCCGCAATAATTGTGGCACCCGCATCAAGGTAAAGTGTGATATTACTTTTCAAGTGAATAGAGCCACTCAGGTAATTCCCCGCGGGAAAATAGACTGTGCCGCCGCCCGCCTTTGCCGCGGCCTCAATCGCACTATTGATGGATTTTGTATCCATATCAACACCATTCCCTTTAGCACCAAAATTTTTTACATCATAACTAGCGGCGTTGGTTCGTGGACTTTGTGCCCTTATAGAAAATTGACAAGAGCATAATACAAATAAGACTGGAAGTATTTTATTCATTCGCTGAATTATTTTAATGAAGGGAAAATAATGGTTTAAAATTAAATGAAAAAATCACTATAATTACTTTTCGGCACTAATTGACTTCGTATTAAACGCCATTTTTGAAATAATTGATCAAATCATTAAAATATCTTTCCTGATTTTTTAAGTTGAAATTTTTCATTTGAGGGGCGTCAATTCCATTTTCAATAATCATTTTTTCGTTGGTGATTACTCTTGCTTCATTCCATAATCCGGCATCAATAAAAGATTGCAGCGTTTTAGCACCACCTTCTACCAGCACACTTTGAATATTTAATTGATACAGTGCATGAAGCATTTCTTCCAGGAAGTTTTTATTTTCAAGTTGAATGTATTGGACACCGTCTTCAATAGAATCTTTTAAAGAATTAAAAACAATCGTATTTGTTTGTTTACTGAATACATTAATTCCTGCACGTAATTTCAGGTCTTTATCAATCACAATCCTTTGAGGGCTCTTCCCCTCCCACAATCTTGTTGTCAAAGACGGATTGTCTTTTAGCACCGTGTTGGTTCCCACCAAAATCGACGCCTCTTCGCTTCGCCATTTATGCACCAACCGATTGGTGTAGTCATTGCTGATTAAAATTCTTTCGCCATTTTTTGAACCCATTTTAGCATTCGCGCTCTGAGCCCACTTTAGAATGATATAAGGCCTTCCTTCCTGATGAAAAGTAAAAAACCGTTTATTCAGCTCGTGACATTCATTTTCTAAAGCACCTGTAATTACATCTCGTCCGGCAATCCGTAATTTTTCAATGCCCCTGCCCGAAACTTCTTTATAAATATCCCGGCATCCGATTACAATTCTCTGAATTCCATTTCTAATAATTAAATCGGCGCAGGGAGGCGTTTTACCATAATGCGAACAAGGTTCCAAAGAAACATAAATGGTGCTTTTTTCAATCAAGGGTTTATTGTTTTCCGAAACGCTGTTAATGCAATTGACTTCCGCATGTGCTTCTCCATATTGTTGATGATAGCCTTCCCCAATAATTTTATCTTCATAAACCAACACAGCGCCCACCATCGGATTCGGGGCCACATTGCCCGCACCCATTCTCGCCAATTGAATACAGCGACTCATATATTGTTCGTCAATGCTCAAATTATTATGCTTTTAAAATTAAATACTTCACAAAATAATTAAGTTTGCGTTAATGACAACCGGCGAATTATATATTGATTTTATAAAAAAATTAAAAACCATTTACGAAGATCGCGAAGCCGAAATTATTTCTGATTGGGTTTTTGAAAGTTTGACGGGCATGAAAAGATGGGAAAGAAGGGCCAATCAACATAATGAAATAAAAAATAACCAATATCAACATCTGCAAAAATATTTGCGGGAATTATTAAAACATAAGCCGATACAATATGTATTAAACGAAGCCTGGTTTTATAAAATGAAATTTTTTGTAAACGAGGATGTACTAATTCCAAGACCGGAGACAGAAGAATTGGTTGAATGGATTGTGAATGAGTTTGATCTCAAAAATTCAAACAAGAGTAAATCAACAAATATTCTGGATATCGGCTCAGGCAGCGGATGCATTTCAATTTCATTAAAAAAGGAATTACCTGGTGCTGATATTACTGCAATAGACGTAAGTGAAAAAGCTTTGGAAGTAGCCAAAAAAAATGCCAGGGAATTGAACACCTCCATTGATTTTTTGCAGATTGATTTTTTAGATGAAACCAAGTGGACCAGTATTTCTCAGTTTGACATAATTGTAAGCAACCCACCTTATATTGCACTAAAAGAAAAAGAGAGCCTTGGGAAAAATGTGATTGATTTTGAGCCGGAATTAGCGTTATTTGTAGAAGACAATGACCCATTTATTTTCTATAAAAAAATAGCTGGATTTTCAAAAACTCATCTCAAAAAAAGAGGAAATATATACGTGGAAATTAATGAAATCAGCGAAGAAGAAATCAAACAAGTTTTCGAAAAAGAAGGATTCAACACAACGATAAAAAAAGATATTTACGGGAAAGATAGAATGGTTAAAGCCCTAAGTGAGTGAGTCTGACTAATTCTTTACAGAGGCAGAAGTAGTAGCTCCTAATTTTTTAGCTACTTCCATAATTTTCACAATATCGCCCCAGCTTACCAAAGAGTCTGCATTGATCACCACAGCGGGCTTTACGAGACTATCGCCAATCGGCAACCGGCTTCTTAGAACAGATTCCAGCGAATCAAAACCAATTTTTTGCTGACCGACATAAACTTCCTTTTCTTTATTGATACTTACTATTACGCTTTGCTTGGCTTTCGCTTCGCTGGTAGCTCTGGGGTTGCTCACCTTTATTACGTTGGGATTGGCCATGGTGGATATAATCAAAAAGAAAAACATCAGGATAAACAGGATATCGTTTAACGGACCGGTATCCAGTTCAGTATCATCGCTCTTAAATTTTTTTCTGATGCTCATGGTTTTCTGGCCTCCTTGCCTCCATCCCGATAGCTATCGGGAGAGGGTTCAAAGACAAATACATTTTAGTTTATAATATCCGATTCTGATTAGCCCTTATTTTTTATTTCTCCTTCCTTGCTTTAGGCTTTCTGCATTTAGCCTTTCGCTTTATGCTTATCTCGTTGGTTCCTGCAAAATATCAACAAATTCAGCGCTGGCGATCTCCATTTTATTTTCTATCCTATTTATTTGCGCAGCAAGGTAACTATGACCGATGTACGCTAATATTCCAATGATTAATCCTGTAGCCGAAGTGATCATTTTTATGTAAATACCATCCGCAATAGTGTTGGGGGTATATTCGGTGCTGGCAGCTATTCCTTTGAACAATGCCAACATTCCGATAATAGTCCCGAGAAAACCAAACAAAGGGGCAATACGCGCTACAATAGAAATGATCGAAAGGTTTTTCTCCAATTTATATAATTCCAATGCGCCCACATTATCCATACTTTTTTCTATCGCATCAATTGGTTTTCCTATTCTCTGTATTCCTTTATCAATCATTCGTGCAACCGGATTTTCATTATTTTTAGAAAAACTTCTCGCAGCGGTTACGTTACCGTTGACAATGTGATCCCGAATAATGCGCATAAAATTATCATCAATTTTCGCTGCTTTATTGATAGCAATTAATCGCTCAAAGAAAAAATAGAGCGCGCCTACAAAAAGAATTCCCAATGGAACCATAATAATACCGCCGCTTAAAAGTGTATCCCACAAGTTTTGGGTTTTTGGTGCAGCGTGTGTGATAGCGCTTGAGTCAATCTGCAGAAAAAATAGATCCATTGAAATTGGTTTAAGAACAAATGTAAAAAGTAATTTCAAAAATGTAAGATGTATAAAATGGAAATAGAAACTTTAACGCAAATGTTAAATGAAGCCTGAGCATTTTTTATCTAATCCTTTTAATAGTTCAAAATAATTATCAACGATTTTTGACATACTTATCTTTTTCTCTTTCGCCATTTTCTTTAAAAACGGGCATCATCTGTTTTTAAGATCAGGGTTACTTTCTTTTTCATGAAATAGTGTTAAAAAAATTATGAGCTCACTTTTATATTCCGTATTTCCTACTGCCGCTCTTCCCAAATCATACTCAAATGCACAATGGTTTCTGCGGCTTTCGCCATATCATTTACACCTACCCATTCCTGTTTAGAATGGATCCCTTGCATTCCTGTAAAAAGATTTGGACAAGGTAGCCCCATGTAGCTCAAACGGCTTCCATCCGTGCCGCCACGTATACTTTCAGTTGTAACCTCGAGGCCTGCGCGTGTAATTGCTTCGGCTGCAAATTCGGCCACCTGCGGGTATTTATCGAGAATCCTTTTCATATTACGATACTGTTCGTGTATTGAAAATTCTATTGTGGCTCCGTTATAATGATTTGCTACCTGATCAGCAATTTTTCTTAATTTTTCGCCATGTTGTTTTAACTTTTCATCGTCAAAATCCCTAACGATAAATTCTATCTCCGCCCTCTCAGCTATTCCTTCGAAACGAACCGGATGAACGAATCCTTCTTTCTTTTCTGTTGCTTCCGGCGCCCATTCGTTAGTGGGCAGCGCATGCAGAATTTCAGCGCCGACTTTGAGCGCATTGACCAACTTATTTTTTGCATAACCCGGATGAGCAATCACACCGTTAACGACGATCTTTGCCCCATCGGCGCTAAACGTTTCATCTTCCAGACTGCCCGCAGGTCCGCCATCCAAAGTATATCCAAACTGAGCACCCAGTTTTTTCATATCTAATTTCGCTGTTCCTTCTCCAATTTCTTCATCGGGCGTAAATAGAATTTTTATATCTCCATGTTTTATTTCAGGATGCTTCATTAAATATTCGGCAGCCTGCATAATAGCGGCCACGCCCGCTTTATCGTCCGCCCCCAATAAAGTATTTCCACTTGCGGTGATGACATCGCCGCCGATATGCTCTTTCAAATAAGGATGAGTAATACCTGATAGCACTTGCGTTTTATCATCAGGCAGCACAATATCTTCTCCGTCGTAATTTTTATGAAGAATCGGTTTTACATTGGTACCGCTGCAGTCTGGCGCCGTGTCCATATGACTGCAAAAACAGATTACCGGAATATTTTTTTTCTTAGAGTTAGATGGAATTGTCGCATATACATAACCATAATCATCCAGTTCAGCATCTGCAATTCCCGTTCTTTTTAATTCTTCCACAAGAATTTTACCCAGATCTTTTTGTTTTTCTGTAGAAGGATGCGTGCCGCTTTTTGGATCGCTTTGCGTATCGATCTGTGCATAACGCATGAAACGGGAAGCGATTGAATTTTTATTGATTTCTACTGACATGAGAGGCAATTTTAAAAATGTGAAAGTATGAAAATGTGAAAGTATGAAAATCCGATCATAGCCTTTGATAGTAAACTAACAAATATTCATGATTTTTATTCTCAGATTTTCGTTTCATTACGGAATATTCAGAGAAACTATCAGGCGCCTTCATTTTCAAATTAACGAATTGGCTCATTAGCTATTAACTTCTCAAGCACAAAATATACAATCGGACAAAAGGTAGAATTCGTTAAAGTAATCGCAGGCCTTTTTAATAACACATCTTCGTCAGTATAAGGAAAGCGATGGCAATCAGATGGCCTGTCCTCATAAATATTGCAATAATTATCTTCTCCCAAAAACGGGCATGGCGAACTTTTGGTTACATAATCCCCGTCTTCGTCGAGGCGTAAATAAGTCTCGATAAAGGCGCCTTCCTTCATTTTCAGATGTTTTGAAATACGTTTAATGTCAGGTGTCTTAAAACGCGGCGAAAAATTCCGGCAGCAATTGGCGCATTTCAGGCATTCAATTTTTTCAAAAGCTTCCTCATGTAAATCAGGTAATTGTTTCAATACATTATTTTTATCGGCACGCTTTAGAAAATTTTTATATTTTTTCTGATTTTCCGCTGATTTTTTCTCCCAATTAATCAAAATGTCTTGCTTCATTTGGTAAAGATACATTTTGGGTGAAACTTGTTAGTTTTCGCAATATTTTAGTACCATTTTGCATCGTAACTTTGCGCCTCCATTCCATTATAACATAAGAATTCTGGTTATTTCTTTATTTACTGTGGAAATAAAAAGTAAAATTTATTTATGAATCTTTTTGATAAACAATCCGCTGAATTTGCTCAACGGCACATCGGCCCCGACCAAAATGAAACTAAGGAAATGCTGACTGCCATTGGCGTTGATAGTTTAGAGGAACTTATTGATAAAACCGTTCCAAAAGGGATACGACTGAATAAAAGCTTGAATATTCCTGAGCCCTTAAGCGAATCAGAATATTTAACAGAACTAAAAACGATAGCCAATAAAAACAAAGTTTTTAAATCATATATCGGGCAGGGATATTACGATACCATCACTCCTTCAGTAATTTTAAGAAATCTTTTTGAAAATCCGGGATGGTATACACAATACACGCCTTACCAGGCAGAAATTGCGCAGGGACGACTGGAAAGTCTTTTAAATTTTCAAACGATGGTGAGCGATCTAACCGCGTTGCCAATTGCGAATGCCAGTTTGCTCGATGAAGGAACTGCTGCCGCCGAAGCGATGGCGATGCTTTTTAATCATAAAAATAAAGATCACGATCGCATCAGCGCAGGCAAATTTTTTATAGATGAAAAAATATTTTTGCAGACAAAAGATATCTTAATCACGAGGGCAAAGCCGGTAGGAATTGAACCAATATTCGGAGATTTTAAAACTGCCCAATTGGATCAATCTTATTTTGGAGCAATAGTTCAATATCCCAATAGTGAAGGAAGCATTGAAGACCATAGAGATTTTATAGAGCGTGCTCATAGCGTAAATGCACAAGTGATAATGGCGACTGATTTATTGGCCCTTACTTTATTAACACCTCCCGGCGAATTGGGTGCTGATGTTGCCGTAGGTTCTTCCCAACGCTTTGGGGTACCCATGGGTTTTGGGGGTCCGCATGCGGCATTTTTTGCAACGAAAGATGAATTCAAAAGAAATATTCCCGGCCGTATCATTGGTGTGAGTGTAGATGCACAAAACAACCGCGCGCTTCGCATGGCTTTACAAACGAGAGAGCAACACATACGCCGCGAAAAGGCTACTTCGAATATTTGTACTGCACAAGCGTTGCTGGCAAACATGGCGGCGATGTACGCTGTGTATCACGGTGCCGAAGGCTTGAAAGATATTGCAAAAAGAGTAACCTTATTAACGCAAACACTCGCTGAACATTTAGAAGAAAGTGACTATGAATTAGTAAACAAAAATTATTTTGATACTATCACGGTCAAAATAAATGATGCGGAAAAACTACAAGGCATTGCTGAAAGAAATGAAATGAACTTTTATTTTTCTTCGGAAAAAATGGTTACGATTTCTTTAGATGAAACTACTACCAAAAGTGACATATTGGATATTTTAAGTGTATTCAATGCTGCAAAAGATGTGTATACATCCACCACTACTTTTGATGATGAAATGGATATAGACAATATTCCTGCTTCATTACGTCGAAATACCACATTCTTATTGAATCCTGTTTTTAATAAATACCACAGCGAAACAGAAATGATGCGGTATTTAAAAATGCTGGAGAACAAAGATTTGTCGCTTGTACATTCAATGATTGCGCTCGGTTCATGCACCATGAAATTGAATGCAGCCACAGAATTAATTCCTGTGAGCTGGGCTCATTTTAGTAAAATTCATCCTTTTGCTCCTTCCTCACAAACGGAAGGATATAATTATATTATCAAGGACCTCGAAAGATTATTATGTATCATCACTGGTTTTTATGCATGTAGCCTACAGCCCAATAGTGGCGCCCAGGGAGAGTTCGCCGGGTTGCTTGCCATAAAAAGATATCATGAAAGCAAAAATGAATTCCATCGAAATGTGATTTTAATTCCTGTTTCTGCGCATGGCACTAATCCTGCGTCAGCTGTGATGGCAGGCTGTAAAGTAGTGGTGACTAAATGTGATGACCAAGGAAATATTGATATCCAGGATTTAAAAACACAGGCAGAAAAATATAAAGATTCCCTTGCCGGTTTAATGGTTACTTATCCTTCTACTCACGGAGTTTTTGAAGAGGGTATTGTGGAAATGTGCAAAATAATTCATGATAACGGAGGCCTCGTTTATATGGATGGCGCCAATATGAATGCGCAGGTTGGATTGACTTCGCCGGGATTTATCGGCGCTGATGTGTGCCATCTAAATTTGCATAAAACCTTTGCAATACCACATGGCGGCGGAGGACCGGGCATGGGACCTATTTGTGTAAACGAGAAGTTGGCGCCGTTTTTACCGGGAGAAAATAATGAAGGAACCGTAAGCGCTGCAAAATATGGCTCGGCAAGTATTTTACTAATCAGCTACGCCTATATAAAAATGCTTGGAGCAAGCGGTTTGAAAAAAGCAACTGAGTACGCTATCTTGAACGCGAATTATATGAAAGCGCGTCTGAAGCAAAATTTCAAAATTCTTTTTACCGGAAAAGGCGGCACATGCGCACATGAATTTATTGTTGACCTGCGTCCTTTTAAAACCATCGCGGGTATTGAAGCTGAAGATGTTGCAAAGAGATTAATGGATTATAATTTTCATTCGCCTACACTAAGTTTCCCTGTAGCCGGAACGATAATGATAGAACCTACCGAAAGTGAAAACAAGGAAGAATTAGATAAATTCTGCGATGCACTGATTTCTATTTATGAAGAAATAAAAAGTATTGAAAACGGCGAAGCCGATAAAAAGGATAACGTGCTGAAAAATGCACCGCATACTTTGTCCGTCATCACCGAAGATGAATGGAACCATGCTTACCCACGAAGCAAAGCCGCATTTCCACTACCTTATCTGAAAGAAAATAAATTCTGGCCTGCAGTCAGCCGCGTAAATAATACCTATGGAGACAGGAACTTGATTTGTACTTGCGAGCCGGTGGAGAGTTATATGGTCTCCTTTTAATTCTATTCTGTGAGCAGTATGAACCATACGATCAAGAATCGCGTCAGCGATTGTACTCTCTCCAATGACTTCATACCAGCTTGCTACCGGAAGCTGCGAACTTATGATGGTGGATTTCCGATTGTGCCGGTCTTCAATAATTTCCAGCAAGATCAACCGGGCTTCACTATCCAATGATGCCAGGCCAAAATCATCAAGGATTAAGAGATCATATTTTTCGATCCTGCCGATTTCCCGAACATAAGAGTTATCTGCCTTCGACATCTTTAAACGGGTAAAAAGCTTTTGGGTATTAAAGTATAGAGTCCGGTATCCAAGGTCTCATGTATGAGAAGAGGGATTTACCAAAGAAAATGGGTTCTGCAAAAGTGTTAACTTGAATTTGCAAATAATTCAATCACTTTAAAAAACAGAAACCCATGGCACAAGTTAAGAAATTAGA
>Ga0207933_1001360_pt1 | contig 18808 bp, 8 predicted proteins | sample NGESurdeep092012_4_FD_184488 | JGI IMG/M metagenome (GOLD analysis project Ga0207933, IMG submission 184488) | Arctic peat soil microbial communities from Barrow, Alaska - NGEE Surface sample F53-3 deep-092012 (SPAdes) | ecosystem: Environmental > Terrestrial > Soil > Wetlands > Peat ...
AATTTCGAGTACATAGACTCTCGCTTTTCGGCGAGTACTTGTCAATGAAAAGGCCGCATTCCTTGCATACTCGGGGTTTCGGGGGAAACCGAATCTAAGCCCATCTTGCAGCAAATAAATGGCTTTCACGAATATTTATAAGTACGATTCCGTATACAATTTGATACCGCGAGTCCCGAGGAAACGATTGAAAACGCAACTGTTCACTCTTTGCATCGCCGCTTCCGTGATTTCGGCGGTGGGCCAAAGCCCAGCGCCAACCCCTAAACCAATCGCAATCCATAGCGCAGGGAACCCTATTCTTTCTGACGGCTCGTATTATTCCGCCGACCCGGCGCCGATCGTGGTCGGAGACACTCTTTATATTCTGGCCGGACGCGATGAGGCTAAACCCGACGTAAACAACTTCGTCATGAACGAGTGGGAGATGTTTGCGACCCAGAACGTTGCGTCGAAACGCTGGACACTTTACCCGGATATTGCGCGGCCGGAGATGTTTGCGTGGTCCAAGCCGGGGCATGCCTATGCCGGACAGATTGTGCAGGGAGCGGACAAACGCTTCTACATGTACGCGCCGGTGGAGGAGGGCAAGCGGGAGCATGCCGATCCTTTCGTGATCGGCGTCGCGGTCGCCGACAGCCCGCTGGGTCCGTGGAAGGATGCGCATCCGAGCGGCCCGATCATCTCGCAATCGGTGCCGGAGCCGAACAGGATACAGAATATTGACCCGACGGTGATGGTCGATAACGATGGCCGGGTCTATATGTATTGGGGCACGTTTGGGAGGCTGCGCGGCGTCGAGCTTGAACCCGACATGGTGACACCGAAGGGTCCGGAGATTACCGTTAGGAGCCTTACCGGTTTCTTCGAGGCAAGCCGGCTATTCCGGCGGAAGGACACGTATTACCTGGCATATGCGGCAAACAATGCGGGGCCGAATTCTCCTTGCACGCGAGCGGTTTACCATGCCTGCATTGCGTACGGCACGGCGAGCTCACCGCTGGGGCCGTGGACGTACCAGGGCGTGATCCTTGATCCTGTATCGTCGACGACATCGCACGAGGGAATTGTCGAGTTCAAGGGCAAGTGGTACCTGGTCTATCACACGGCCGATGCCAAGGGCGGCGGTCACTTTCGGCGGAGCATTGCGATCGATCAACTGAAGTGGGACGACAGTGTGTCGCCAGCGCGAATGCTGAAGGTGAAACAGACGCATGAGCCACAGCCACCGGTGGCTTCGAGCAGGAATATCGCAGCGGCAGCGCATGCCTCGGCATCGAACGAGCCGGTGCCAGTGCAGTACTGGATCAAGGCGCTCAACGATGGGATTGTGAGGTCAAATCCGCTGCCACCAGATATGTGGGGGAGCTGGACACCGCACAATCCGGCAAAACAGTGGATCCAGTACGAGTGGGCGAAGCCGGTGACGCTGGATGGGTCGCGGATTGTATTCTGGGCTGACCACCATGCTGGGTCGAACGTCGGCGTTGCTCCGCCAGCTGTGTGGCACCTGGAGTATCGCAGTGGAGACGAATGGCGACCGGTGGCAGACGCGAAGAGCTATGAAACTACGGTGAACTCATTTGTCGATGTGAAGTTCGATCCGGTGACAACGCAGTGCCTGCGAGCAGTGTTTGACGCTTCCGGCGACGGCGCGAAGTATGCAGGCGTTGCAGTGCAAGAGTGGGAGGCGCTTGAACCGAAGGTCGTCAAGCCGTCAGAGCTGAAGAAACTGTCGCCAGCCACGGATGCGAAGTTGGAGTGCCCGGCAACTCCGGCCCAACCGTAGGGAACCAAGTTGCGGTAGAACTTGTCCGCGGCCCAATGTATTCATTGGTAAGAATCGTAGTTTTAGAAAGGGAAACCGATGCAAGTTCATTCCGATTGGCGAATCAAGTGGCACTTCCCTACCGGTTGCATGGTTGGACTGGTTTTCGCAGCGACGCTCGGCCTTTCAGCACAAGCATGGGCTCAGCGGGGACCGCGTGTTCTGCCTCCGGGGCCGATGATCGATGGCGGCAAGGTTAGTCTGGCCTCCTCCGCGCTGGGGGTGGAGGTGCTCAAGTATTCCGGGACCGTTGCGAAGTTGACGCCCACGGCTGACAGGGCGCTTGACTACACGCCGGGCGACCTTCTGAAAGAACGCTCTGCCGATACGTTCTACCATCTTGGCGATCTTGATCTGCGGTTTCGCAGCGCCGGCAGCAGCGACTGGACCGACGTCTCGACTGCATTTCATCGCGCCCCGGTTACAGTGATCGCGTCCGACGACAAACGCTTCACGAGCGATGTTACATCCAGTTTGCCGGCCGGAACTCCGCTCAAACTCGTGCGCACATGGGCTGTCGAACGCGGCGATCTGGTGCTGCGCTTTACGGTTACGAATACCTCGGGCTCGTCTGTCGAGCTGGGAGGCGTGGGCATTGCGATGGTGTTCAACAACATCATGAACGGGCGCACGCTCGATCAGTCGTACCGCACGTGCTCGTTCTATGACCCATACATTGGCGAAGATGCGGGCTATGTGCAGGTTGTACGCCTGAGCGGGGTGGGCCCTGTGCTGCTGATTGTGCCGGACGGTCATACTCCGTTCGAAGAGTGGAAACCGATCCTTGACCGCCGCGACCGCGCGACCGGGAAAGGGCTGCTCGGCAACGATCCCACACCGCGCGGGGTCACCTTCGAAGGATCGTATGACTGGATGGTGCACTCGGCCGGATTCGCCGAGACGAAGTGGAAAGGCGTGCAGGAGTGGAACCCTGGAACTTCTGTGACTCTTGCGCCTGGCAAGAGCGTTACATTCGGCCTCCGCTTTCTTGTTGCTCCGGATGTTCGACACATTGAGGCCACACTCGCCGAGCACAAGCGACCTGTCGCCGTTGGCATTCCCGGTTACATCCTGCCGCAGGACATGAATGCGAGATTATTCCTGCGCTACGGCTCGGCGATACGCTTGATCGTCAGCGAGCCCGCCGACGCAGTGGCGATCCACGATGACGGGCGCAATGCTGCCGGGCTGCACGCCTATACGCTACGCGGGAAACAGTGGGGACGCTTCCGGTTGGTTATCACCTATGCCGACGGGACGGTACAGAGCATCGGTTATCGCACGATCAAGCCTGAGACCGAGGCCATCGCCGATATGGGCCGCTTCCTGTTTCATCAGCAATGGTTCGATCAGCCCAACGATCCGTTCCATCGCTCGCCGTCGATCATCACCTACAACGATGAGATGGGCAAGCAGGTTACGCAGGATTCGCGCGTATGGATTGCAGGTTTGAGCGATGAGGGCGGGGCGGGGTCGTGGCTCGCTGGGGCGATGAAGGAGTATCTGGAACCGAACCCCGACGAGGTTGCGAAGCTGGAGAGCTTTGTCGATGGCACGCTCTGGGGGCATCTGCAGAACAGCGATGGCGATCAGAAGTACGGAGTCCACAAGAGCTTGTTCTTCTATGAGCCTGCGCTTGTTCCGGGGTTCACTTACGATCCCACGCTCAACTGGAAGAGCTGGACGAGCTGGAACAAGAAGGCAGCGGACGACGTGGGGCGGTCTTACGATTATCCGCACGTCGTTTCCGCGTACTGGTCGCTTTACCGTCTCGCCCGCAACAGCAAGGGACTGGTTGTGAAGCATCCGTGGGACTGGTACCTGAACCAGGCGTATGAAACCAGCCTCGCCATGTGCGTTAACGCGCCGTACTACACACGCTTCGGACAGATGGAAGGCACGGTTTTTATCCGCGTGCTCAATGACATGAGGTCTGAAGGCTGGAACGATAAAGCAGACAAGCTGGAAGCCGTTATGCGCGCGCGCGCGGACAGATGGAAGACCGAACCCTATCCATTTGGCAGTGAGATGCCATGGGACTCGACCGGCCAGGAAGAGGTCTACGGCTGGATGCGGTACTTCCATTATGACGAGAAAGCAGATGTAACTCTCAACGCCATCCTGGCCTATGACCCCGTCATTCCAAGCTGGGGATACAACGGAAGTGCGCGGCGGTACTGGGACTTTATTTACGGCGGCGATCCCAAGTACTCACGCATTGAACGTCAGCTTCATCACTACGGCTCGGGGCTCAATGCGATCCCGCTGCTTGCGGAGTATCGCTCGCATCCCGACGACTTGTACCTGCTGCGAGCCGGATATGGCGGAGTAATGGGACCGCTATCGAACATCGATCAGAAAGGATTTGCATCGGTGGCGTTTCATTCCTTCCCCGACATGATGAGGTTCGATCCGTACACCGGCGACTATGGGCCGAACTTCTTCGGTCACGCCATCAACACGGGGCTGTTCCTCACCCACGACGATGCGATGGGGTGGATCTGCTTCGGCGGCAATGTCGAAGAACGCCATGGCATGGTCCATGCGACGGTGCTGGACTCTTCGCGCAGCCGTATCTTCATTGCTCCCGTTGGCCTTTGGATCACGCTCGATGCGGGTCATTTCGTGTCCGTCGACTTTGATCCAGCGAAGCGCACGGTGAAACTGCATCTCGCTGCGGCCACGAAGTACGTGCCAACAGCACGAATGAGGCTGAAGGAGACGACCTCCAAAGCCGGGACGCAAAGCTGGGTGATCGCGGCGAAGACGACTATCGACGCGGGCGCGCATGTGATACCGCTTGGCGCTGGAGACACTGTCGTGACGCTGCAGGAAAAGATGTAGCGGCGGCATTACGCAGAGATGCCCGGCAGGAATCGCCTGCCGGGCATTTTTGTTTGGGTTGAGGGGTTTCAGCGCTTGCTGATCTTCAACAGCACCACACCGCGGCTCGGAACGGTTGCCGTGAAACCGTCAGCGCCGATCGTTACGGCTTCGTGCTTCCAGAGGTCACGCGCTTTGACTTTCTTCCCTGCCAGGTTCGGCGGCAAGCTACTGCGCTTGAAGGTTGCCTCGGCAGGAGCGTCGCCACGGTTGAAGAGGCCGACCGCCACCGAGCCGTCGTGCAGAGGCCGCATCCACACCTCGATGTTGTTTTCGCTGCTGACAGAGGTCGCCGGCTTGTAGTTGGGGTCCTGGTCGATTGCGATGACTTCCGTATTCATGAGGATGCTCTTGGTCTCGTCGGACATCGTGCGCAGATCGTTGCCGGCGATCAGCGGGGCGGCCAGCAGTGACCATAGACTCATATGAGTCCGGTATTCGTCGGCGGTCATGCCGCCGTTGCCGATTTCGAGCATGTCGGGATCGTTCCAGTGTCCAGGTTTCGCGTATGCGGCAAGCTTGAGCTGGCTGAAACCAATCCTCGACATGGACTCCCAGCGATCGGAGATGTCGCCCGTGGTGCGCCACAGGTTGCCGCCGCTTTCGGCCCCCCACCCGGTCCATGGAGCTGCGCGACCATACTCGCAGAGGCTGTAGATGATATGCCGGTGCGTGGCCTGAAGCGCCTCCCCCATCTCCTGGTAGATAGCCTGCAACGTAGGTGCGTCATCCTTATAGATCTCGAGATCGCTGCAGAGATCGTACTTCAAGTAATCGATGCCCCAGGACGCATACGTCTTCGCATCCTGCGCCACATGGCCGTAGGTGCCCTCGTAGCCTGCACACGTTTTCGGTCCGGGGCTGGAGTAGATGCCGATCTTCAGGCCCTTCGAATGCACGTAGTCCGCGAGTGCTTTCATGTCGGGGAACTTTTTGTTCGAGGTGATATTGCCGTTCGCGTCGCGTCCCAACTCCCAGGTGTCGTCGATGTTGATGTAGGTATACCCGGCCTTGCTCATTCCGCTTGAGACCATCGCGTCGGCCATCGCGCGGACTGAGGCATCGTCAACGCGACCGGCGAATTTGTTCCAACTGTTCCAACCCATGGGCGGCGTCCTGGCCAGACCGTTGTCAGGTACATCCTTGAGCGCGGGCAGCGGCAGCGCCGCAGGAGGCATGGTTGCCTCTTTCGTCACCTTTTCGGCCACTGACTTCACCGGCCCATCGCGGCCTGGGATTTCCAGTGTCAGCTTGCCGTTTTCGTAGGTGCCGTCGAACGTAAACGGACGTCGTGGGCGGCGAGGAGCAGTCGCGCCAGCGGGAGGCGCTGGCGGCGCAGGGGGCGTCGCCACTAAGTGGATCGCGCCATCCTTAAAGGTTCCGGTGATCGGAATCCCACCTGTCCCGCGAATCAACCTTCCGTCGATGGTTTCGCCGGTCTGATGGATTTCGAAGTACATGTCGCGAAAGGTGCCATCGCCACTGGGATTCGGCGTGCGCATGTCCCAATAACCGCTCAGGTCGGTCTGTCCGACACAAGGGCGAGTTGACGCTAAGAAAAAGCAGCAGGCGAAGAGGAAGGCGAAAAGAGCTGTTGAAGCCCGGAACCATCGATACATAAGTGTCTCCGTTCGATTTTGATAAGCGTGAAAGAAAGTGTTTTCAGCCTCGACACCGATGTCCCGATGCAGTCAGCTTGATCGATTTACCGCGCGCGGATCAGTTGCAATTTCGTGCTGTCAGGAAGTATCTCCGATATTCTGTCCAAGAATACAATAATGAATTCTTTTCTGACATTGGATAAGGATAAGGGGGCGAGTGACGGGCCGGATTCATGACTTTCCGGCCTGTCAGCCCACAGGACTACCCTCTAGCAGGTCGCCGGTCGATGCCGGCGCAGCTAATGTTTCCCGAAGACAGCAACCTTTGTCAGCCAGAGGTCCGCTAGCGATTTCGGGCGTTCGATCCAATCAGTCCTGAAGGGACGAACTTATTCTCGCAGGAGAACGACATCTTCGATGGAGCCTTCAACGGCATTGTCGTGACACCGTTTCCTGTGAAGGTAAAGTTCGCGCCTTTGGGTCCGAGCGTAATCTTCGCGAACTGCGCTCGCACCTGGTCAGGCTGGATGCCGCGAATTTCGACACCGTTCAGTGTGATTTCTGTCAGATGGTTGGCGTTCAATCCAGCCACCTGCGCGATACCAGGCGTGAGGCTCACCACGTTTTCAAAGTTGATGTCTTTGTAGTCGGGAGTGCGATCGCCTTTCATTCCGAGGTCCTGAATGCCGTCGGTCGTCTGGCCGTTATAGAAAGGGCTGATGGAGATGGGGACTGCGACGTCCTTCATGCAGATGTTGCGATAAGTGATGTTGCGTACAGTGCCACCGCGCTGCACGTTGCTCTTGATGCGAATGCCGCTGGAGGTGTGATCGAGGGTGAGGGTGTCGACGAGTATGTCGCTTTCGTCGCGGGCCTCGGATCCCATGGACATGCCATGACCGCTGTAAAAGTGGTTGTCGAGCACGCTCATGTGATGCACGTTCGCCTTGATCGCAATGTTGTCGTCGCCATTGTCTATCCAACTCTTCGTGATGGTGATGTTCTCCGAGTTACCGGGGTCGATCCCGTCGGTGTTGCGTGCATCCGTGCCACGCACGCTGGGTGTAAGCAGATGAACTCCCCACGCCGTGAAGCCGTTCGTGTTGTTGACGGCGACATGGAAGTTAGGCGAGTTGTGCAGCCGGATGCGGTAGAGGATGAATCCGTCTGCATGGTTGGCGATGATCAAGCGCGGCGCGGAATATCTGGCATTGGTGGGTTCCGCGGCGCGCGACTGCTGCCACCATGTGTAGCTCTTGCCTAGGACGCCGCGGTCACCGCGGCCATCGATGGCACCGTCGCCCATAATCGCCGCGTTCTGAACGTTGATCACGGGGATAAGCGGCTTGCAGGGACGGCTCTCGGGGCCGCTGATCCCGCAGGTGCCGGGTGACGTTTCAAAATCCCTTGGATTGCGGGACGCATAAAGGGTTACGCCTTTGTCGATAAGCAACGTTACGCCTTCACGTAGCTCGATTGGGCCGCTGAGAAAGGCGTTGCGTTCGCCGTTGCAAGCGAGTTCGACTGATTTCCCTGCACCGCAGGCATCAAGCGCCGCCTGAATACGCTGCGTGTCGAGCCTGGTTTCGTCTGCCTCAGCCAATGCGTTGTTCGCCGCCTGCAGGTTGGCCTTGAGCACGATACATGACGACGGAATCTTCGGTTCGGTTACATGCCGCGTGTCCTGCGCGAACGCGGGGATGCAGAAGGTAACGGCCGTGGCGATGATAATGGACTTCATGAAGACCCTCTCAAACTTCCAACCTCAACAATGAATTGGGGGCTGCTAGTTGTGGTTAGGTGCCGGGTTGGCGATAGTGTGCCTGAGTGGCCAGTTGGCGTTCCCTGCCCCGCGGATCGTCGACGATTTTGGAAAGCGTATTCCATACCATCGTGGGTCGTGCGGTCATGTCGTAGGGCAGCCAATGAGGCAATCCAGCGTGATTGGGATTGCCGGATCGCGCGAAAGCAATGAGTGTCGCGCTCATCATGGATGCCAGCGGTTGCGCGTTGCTGATGTCCTGCGCGGTGGAACCTATCATCCCCGGCGCGACGGCGAGGTTATCGAAGACGAATGGAATGTCGACGGTGTGCGGAGCCCCGATCCGGCCTCCAGCGACAGGCGAGGGCCAGTCCATCTCATAGATCCAGGTGCGCGGCTGAGCCGGACTTTGCGCGCGGCGTTCAGCTTCGATGACCTGGCCGGGCCAGGAGCGGAACGCGGTTGCGGCTGCGAAGAAGACATCGCTGGGCGAGTAATGCGGATACCACTCACGGTAGTCGGCGACGATAGCGGCCGGCGTCACCGGCCCGAGATACGCGCCTACATATTTATGAAGCGCCCCGGGAACCTGATCCCAAGTGAGTGAGAAGAGTTCAGGATGCGCTCCGCCGATGAGTCCGCGGGTCTCGTCATGCGTATTCCCGAGAATCATAGGCACATCTTTCGAGAGCGGTGGGGCGTCTGGCGAGAAGGGATCGCGGGGCAACGAACGTCCGTCGACGACAGGCAGCCACGAGGAGCTGACGCGAGCGGCGTCCTGAAGGCGATCGAGCGTCATGGCATCGAGTGCGGTGCGCAGCTTCTCTGGCGGCGCGTTCTGAAGTCCGAGTCGCGCTAAAAAGTCCCTTGTGCGCGCGGTTGCAATGATCTCAGGCGCAGCGGTGACCTGTTGCCCGCTCATCGTCATAACACGATGAAACTTTTCATGCGCCGGCGGCATGGCCATGAGTGTGGCGCATTTCGCTCCGCCGCCAGATTGGCCGAAGATCGTCACGCGTGTGGGATCGCCGCCGAACTGCGCGATATTGTTCTGCACCCACTTGAGTGCGAGTACGAGGTCGAGCATGCCGACGTTGCCGGAGTCGGCATAGGCCGGATCGGCCGTCACGCCGGCGAGATAGAGAAAACCGAACGCGTTGAGGCGGTGATTGATGGTGACAACCACAACATCGCCGCGCTTGCATAAGCGTGTGCCGTCGTAGAGCACGGAGTTCACCGTGCCACCGTTGTAGGCTCCGCCGTGGATGTAGACGAGTACAGGACGCCGTTCATGTCCCTTGCGGCTAGGAGAGGGTGTCCATACGTTCAGGTGCAGGCAGTCCTCACTGCTTGCACCTTCATCCGGCGGCAGGTGATATCTCTCCGAAGTTCCAGCGTTCGGCGCCGTATGTGCGCGAGCAGTCATTCCCGGGCGGCCCGAGTGCTGCGGAGCGCGATCGCCCCAGACGAATGCATCGCGCACGTTTGTCCAAGGTGAAGGTGGAAGGGGAGCTTGAAAACGCTGGGCATGTGTGTCTCCGCCATAAGGTATTCCGAGAAAGACGGCGACGCCGTCGTGCGATTTACCTCGGAGCAGCCCGGAGGTGGTGCGCACGACAGGCTGCGATTCCTGGCCGAAGACTGCGCCAGGCATCCCTGCAGAGGCCAGGGTCGTACCAACCGCGTTCTTGAGAAATATCCGGCGATTCACGTCGACGATTCTGCTACGAGTCCCTAAATCGTTACGTTGAGTATAAGTAGATGGCGCGGCGCTTCCGTAGCGCGGCGCCACTTACAGCGGCGGTGGATGAGCTTAGAACTCCAGACGAGCGGAGAGCTGCCCCGAACGTGGATTGTTGAACTGGGAACTCGGCACACCAAAGCTAGAGCTTCCCAGCGTGGTTCCGATTCCCGAGAACAGTACATAGTTGGTCACGTTGTAGAGGTCTGCCTGCAGGCTGAGTCTGCTGCTATCCAACAGGTGCAGGTTGAAGCTGCGGCGAAGACTGATATCCAGGTCGAAGTTGCCGGGACCAGTCAAACCGTACGGTGCTGTGCGGGGTGCATTACCAAACGTATACGCAGGCGCGTACGGCGAGTTCAGGCACGTCGAGGTTGGTGCAACAAACGGCCCGTTCGTGCATGTGGTGCTGGGTGTGATATAGCTAACCCCTTTGGTGTAGGTGTTCCCAGAGCCCCATCTGCCATGGCTGCGTGCCGATCCCGTGAAACTGGGATTGATCGTGGGTTCGCAGGTGGATTGAGCAGGATTGGTCTGGCAAGAAGAAGCGGTGATCGCCAATGGCGACCCCGAGTTCATTTGAAGAATCTGCGAGAACTTGAAGCCGCCGAGCAGAGCGCGCGACCACGAGTGGCCGCCGCCCAGATGGCCGCTCCCGAAAGGCAGGTTTTCGACGCCGGTAAAGACGAAGTGGTGAGGCTGGTTAGAGGTAGACACAGTACGCTCGATTGCATCCTGCTTCCATTCCGTGCCGGTGTTTGAATAGGCCGCAGGAATGGCGTAGCCGGAACGGAAAGTGCCTCCATCGTCGATGACGCGCGACCAGGTGTAGTTCACCATGAAAGTCGTACCGTGCGAGTACCGCTTCTGGGCGGAGACCTGCAGAGCGTTGTAGGTGCTATTGGACGTATTGTCGTAGGAGTTGCCGACCTTGTATTGCGGGAAGGGCGTGAGCGCCGTGGAAAGACTCTGACTGGTATTAAACCACGCGGGCACCGATGCCGAGATGCCAGCCAGTTGCGCCTTGCAGGTCGAGCTGAGACTCTTGACGGCAACGCTAAGGCAGGGGCCAAGAGAGAGATACTTCGGATCGAGCTGATCGGACCAGTAGCCGTTCGCATTGCTGCTGTCGGCGATCAGGAAATGTCCCTCCGAGCCGACATAGCTTATGGTCGTCGTGAGGTTGGGAGTCCACTGGTGCTGGAAGCCTAATGTGTAGTTTTCATACGTGGGAGCTCGGCCGCCATATTTAGGATCGCCGTAGCTAATTGACTGTGGAGATCCGGTGTAGCCGGAGACGTTTGTGTAACCGGTGCCATAAGCGTGTCCCGAAGCCACACCGGCTGCCGGGGTGTAGCTTGGAAAGCCGTCAATCAAGGGCACCGTGCTCTGAAACGTTGCGCTGTTAGAGGAGAAGGATGGGGCTGCCGAGAAGCCCAGAGTGCCAGTGCCCTGGCGCGAGACAGCAGAGCCGCCGACGCCGTTGCCATGCGTGTACATGATGCCGAAACTGCCTCGCCAGACCGTCTTCGGGTCAGGCTGGTAGGCGAAGCCGATGCGTGGGCCAAAGTTCTTGTAGTAGTTATGCACGTTAGTGTCGCAGTTGCAGGTTCCGTCCCCGTGACCGGCGTACTGAAGGGCGCCGGGAGAATTAGTGATCGGGTTGGTGAGTGTGGGATCGAAAAAACTCAACACATTGTTCGCTTCGGTGTAGGTTGGGTAGTCGTCCCAACGCAGACCGAGGTCCAGTGTAAGTTTGCTGCTCACCTTCCAGTTGTCCTGGATGTAGGGTGAGATGGGCCGAAAGCGGCCGCTGGTCGCTGGAATCGTGTTCTGGGTGAGGCTTGCCTTATCGATCTGTCCAATAAGGAAGCTGGCGTAGGAATCGCCAGTGGCTGGCGTAGGTGTCGAAATAGCGGGATTGGTCTTGGATTGCGTGAAGCCTTCGGTTTCAGTGACGGCATTGGCTAGAGTGAGAGGCGATGAAGGACCGAGATCGGGGTTGAAGTTGTACTGGATCCAAGCCAACTCGACACCGAGTGTGATGGAGTGCCTGCCCTTAATCCACTGCACGTTGTCGATTAAAGTATAAGAGTTGGAGATGCCGGCATTGGCGGTATAGCCTGCCCAGTTGGTGGGCGCGTCGATGCCGGAGAAAGTTGTAATCGGAAAAGAGTCCGCTGCCTGGCCTGCGGGTAACCCGCTGATGTGATAGGCCGTGCTGGCGGAGTACGCCGGGCCATCATCGGCATTGATTGCGGTGCTGTTGTAGCGCGCGAAGCCATACTTAAGCTGATTGATAAGGTGGCCCGAAAATGTGTGTGTCTCTTCAATGATGCCAACAGCTGTCTTGGGAGCGTAGGCCTGACCATAGTTATAAGGAACTGGACCTGTGTTCCGCCCAGAGGTCGTTTGCCCTACGGGAACTGAGCTGGCTTGACGGCCTACAGCGGCGGTCAAAGACAGAATGTCCTTGGGGCTTATGTTCCAATCGATGCGATCAGTTGTGGACCAGTTGGACAGCGCCGAAGAGTTCTGTGAAACGAAGTTGTTGGTAGGGTTTTGGTTGGCCAGGGCCGGAATGCCAGCCTGCATGGCCAACGCGGTAGCGGCTAATTCGTTGGCTGGAATTTGGTCCGGCGCCTCCCCAGGAACCGCTGTCTGCGCATCTGATGCCGTTGCACCGTGCGTAAAGCCGTATTCATAGCGGCACTGATAGCCATAGAACGCCGTACAGTCCGTCTGGGTATTCGGGTCGTAGATTTTCTGAATGCCGGCGAAGTTGCCTGCCTGCTCAGCCGCATTGGGGAAAGTGAGCAGCTGGGGAGCATTGTGCAGATAGCGGAAGCCGTTGTAGTTGCCGAAGAAGAACAGCTTGTCCTTCCAGGAGCCGAAGGGCACGAGTGGGCCGCTGAGCAAAATGCCGTATTCATTCTGGTGCTCGACGGGCTTTTCGAGCACGCCGGTTACCGGGTTTGAGGCCTTATAAAAGCCCCAGGCGTCGAGAGCCGTGTTGCGGAAGAACTCGTACACGGCGCCGTGATATCTGTTGCCACCCTGTTTCACGTTGAAGTTCTCCACACCCTGGCCTTCATAAAGGGCCGGATAGCCGGAGGTCTCGACTTGAAATTGGTCGACAGCATCGACGGAGATAGCTGTCCAGACAAACCGCGGGTCGCCTTCGCCCGCAGCATTGGTAAACGGAATGCCGTCGATATATACCGCGCTCGCGGCGCCGCGGCTGCCGGAACCGTTCACTACGCCGGTGTTGGTGGTGGCATTGCCATTCGTCTCATTGAACTGCACGCCGGGGAGCAGAGCGGCGAAGTCTGTGGCGCGTCGCTGGTCGGGCTGGCCGTAAGCCCCCATCTCGATTGGCAGCGCTGAGTACATCTCATTTTCAAGCGTCGCTCCGAGCTGCGCGTTGGTGGTCTCGAGCTGCGGAGGCGCAGCCGTGACCTCTACTGTCTCGCTCGAAGAGCCGACCGTCAGCCTGGGGTTAAGTGTCTGCGTCTCGAGCGCGTTCACCTGAACATTCTTCTGGGTCAAGGTTTCGAAACCGTTGGCGGTGACTACAACCGTGTACTTGCCAGGATCCAACGTGGACACGCTGAAATCGCCCGAAGAGGTACTGGTTGTCTTCGTGCTGACTCCGGTCGCAGAACTCGTCACCGTGACCTGGGCACCCGGAATGGCTGCGCCAGTTGGATCGGCCACGGTTCCGCTAACGCCGCCTTTACCGGCGAGTTGAGCGCCAGCTGCAGAGCACAAGATCAGCAGGACGGCGAACGTGGAGAACAGGACTTCCGCAGCACGAACCGCGCGCCCCGCTCCAAGTTGAAACTGACTCTTCGATTCAGATCTCATGACAAACCTCCCAATTTAAGTCAGAACAAGCGGTACAAAGAGGTATCAGGCCCTCAGAGGAGCGATATGCCTTACAATTCCGTAATCTTTCGCGCACGCTCCGGGCGACGGCCAGCTGCAATATAATTGGCAACGTTGCCATCGGCCGCAATACTATGGATACTAAGCAGGAGATGTCAACGGTTTTTCGGAAATCTTCACCTCATGGCCTGGGCGAGGCGTTGCTGGGTTCGGCCGAGCCCAATAGGATTCCCTCTATATGCGAGAAGGAAAGCGGACGACAATCACGGATGTCGCCGAAGTTGCTGGAGTCGGTGCATCTACTGTGTCGCGATATGTGCGGCACGCGAGCTCCATAAGCCCGCAAATGCGGAAACGTATTGAGCACGCGATCGCAAAATTGGGATATGAGCCGAACATTCTGGCCCGCAGTCTTCGCGTAGGCCATACGCGGGTGCTCGGAGTTCTGGTGCCGCACGTCACGAATATTTTCTATGCAGCGGCCGTTCGAGCGATTGAAAATGAGGCCCATGAGCAGGGATTCACAGTTTTGCTGCTTACCCATCATGAGGACAAAAGTTCGCAGGAGGCGCAGCTGTCGGTCCTCAAGCAGTTCCAGTGCGACGGCATTATCCTTATCCCCGCCGCAGAGACGATCGCCGAACGAATCCGAGAACTCGTCGGTTCAACCCCGCTTGTCGCGCTCGACCGGGCTCTCGGCAAGAACTGGGACTCCATCACGCTGCACAATTATGCGGCCGCAAAAGAGGCTACTCAACATTTGCTTTGGCACGGTCACAGAAGGGTCGTTGCAGTGACCGCACCCTTTCAACTCGATACTCTGGATCGTCGCCTGAAGGGTTATAAGGATGCGGTACACAATGCAGACCTTTTCTCCGAGATTATTACGATGCGAACTTCCGACCAGTTGCGGTCTGAGTTGGTTGAATCCTTCAGCAGGCGCCGTGCGCCGGCAACCGCGGTACTTTCGTTAAGTTACTCGATCACAGTGGGAGTGCTTCACGCTTTGCGTGCGTGCGGCTTCTCACTGCGCGAGAAGGCGATTGTCGCGATCGATGACCTGGAATTTGCAACTCTCATCGATCCTCCTTTGACGGCAGTGGCGCAACCGGCTAAGCGACTGGGCCACCTTGCTGTGAGGCGATTGTTTGAGCGGATGAAGGATGAAGCCGGCCCGGTCTCTCACAGTAAGGTGGGGGGGCAATTGATACTTCGGAACTCCTGCGGCTGCAGTGGAAGGGGTGCCGAGGACGATCTTCTTGTCGTTCCAAGTAACGGAGCGAAGCGTAGCTAACGCGTGGCCACCGAGTCGAGAAACGGCAAGGAAAGTTCAGCTCGCTGTGGCCTGCAGCGTACTTAGCCGTGCACACCCAGCGAACATTCGATTTGCGTGTCCAACGGTCGCGATGCACCGGCTCGTTGTCCAGCTGATAGATTTGCTTTCCGTACGCTAATGCAGTCGCCTGGATTCAGGAATTGAAAGTGGAATACACCAAGCCGCGACAAATGATGCAATGTGCTTCGGTGTGAGCTGCCTATACCGCGTCTAAGGTGAGACGATTCGCGTCGCCACGATACTGATGGAGACCGGCGCTCCGGCTATCGTTCGCGCGCGAATCAAAGCCTCGAAATATGTTTGACTCTGCGAACCCTCGTGGATACCAAGAACTCGCTTCAATTCGGTCCGATCCTTATCGTCAGCTAGCAGGATGCCGAGGGCTTCGGTACCCTCTTCTCGCAGACCCTGAAGGATGAGCACGTTTCCCTGGCCGCTGCTGCTGGGCAGCAATGAGATGGTGGCATAGTCCTCGCCCCCAGAGCCTGTGTATCTCAAACCTTCATAGATCGGCTGTTCGCCAGGCAAGGGCTTCTTATTGAGAAAATACATCTTTCCCCCAACACCATCTTCAACAACTTCAAAGTTGAGTTTGTCGGCGAAGAGCGACACCCAAGGGTTCGATGTAGGGCCGCCCACAAATATGAAGTTGCCCTGCTCCATATCGCGGCGGTTCAGATCGCGAGCCGTGCAGACTACAAGATTGTCGCTATGCGTTCCGGCGAGTTTTACGAACGTCGAGGCAACCATGGTGTCTGCAAACGACGTTATCTGTGAATCGGAGATGTATTTGATGAGGCGGGAGACATTCTCATCCATCCTGGGGGGCGTCATGCTGGCCAGAAAGTTCGGTTGCAGATAGTCCTCCAGCGAGAACTGTTTCTGACTCAGGAGCCGCAGCATCGACCTGCCATCAGAGACAACTACTTTGGTTTGTCTGTCGTTTTGTATGACAGCACTCACCGGCCATGGCACGCGTGCATTCTGGCTCGCCTTGACGGCGTGATACCAGCCGACGCCACAAACCGCGACTGCTATGACTGCAGCCCAGGAAAAGGCATCGCGGACAGAAAATTGCGGCCTTTTGGGCTCAGCGAGACGGGGCAACGGAGGCGCGTCGGGGAGTGCAGGCCTGGCATGTGCGGAGTGGAAGATTAGCTCATAAGAGCCCTTCGGGATGTCGACAACCAGCGATTCGTCTCGGCCCTCGCAGGCGAAGTATTCATGAAGTCGGAGACGCAACTGGCGGACGTGAACACGAACTGAGCTGTCTTCAGCCGGGCTGTATCCGGCTGGCTTTCCGAAGACGGCTGTACCGATGCTGTGCTCAGTCAAATCGCCAGGACAACCGCGAACCGAGTGTTCAGCCAGATAGCACAGCAAGGCAGGCAAGCGGCTGGACTTCTGAAAAGGAGTTGTCAGAAGGATGCGCTCGAGCAATTGCCATCTCGGATCGGACCTGAATTCCTCTTCAAGCGCGACGTGATGCGATGTCTGGAGATTCCCCATTGATCCTGGCGGCTAAGCGCGACGATGAAAAGTATACACGCGCAATTTCGCAACAGCTAACTATCCGATTAACAGCTTTGCCCTAATCTCTGCGAGCGATTGTAATCAGTAGTTTAGCGAATGCAATGATGATGGGGAAAGATGCTGTCAACCGCATGGAATTTCATGCGGCGGACTGTGTTCCACTAGGTGAAAACAATGTGAAAGCTATGATTTCACTATGTTTTTGGCCGCTAATCCCTTGGCAGCCTCAACATCATTCGTTAAGTCTTGTGTGCGGTGAACGGACTCCTGGGTGCCGCATTATTCATGAGCGACGGCGAAACCAGGAGTCTCTAACCGCCATATGGATATTTGGGCGCCACTTTCCGGGAGGCAGCAAAATGCGACAAAATGGAAATACGTGTGAGCCAGAAAAATGGCGAATTCAATTGCAGGGCGAAGCTGATAGGGTGCTCGGCACTTATGATCGCCGATTTGAGCCTGGCGACCCGTGGATTCGGCTTGAAATGTCACATGGCCGGCTGGTGGAGACGGCTCTCTCGCTATTGTTGGTGTTGGGCTTCCTTCTACCGTCCCTTCTGCCGGCACAGATCGTGCCAACGGCGACTTTGACCGGGGCGGTGACCGATCCTAGTGGCGCCGCGGTTCCCTCGGCGATGGTCCAGATTGTCAACACGGCGACGCAGGTGACGAAGGAGACGAATGCCGATGGGCAGGGGCGATTTCTTTTCAGCTTTTTGCAGCCAGGGCCGTATCAGCTAAATGTTATTGCCAGCGGGTTCAATGCGTATCACCAAAACGGCATCACGTTGAATGTAAATTCGCCTGCCACGGTCAACGTGCAGCTGGCGATGCACTCGGTCTCGCAGGAAGTAACGGTCAACTCCAATGCGGCGATGATCGATACGGAATCGAGTACGCTGCATCAGGTCGTCGGCGAGGAGTATCTGGAGAATCTTCCCCTGAACGGAAGAAATGCCGCGACACTGGTAACCCTCGCTCCGGGAGTGGTAACAAGTCCAGGTGAGTATAACGACAGCTACGCAAATAGCGGCAACGAGGTTGCCTACTCGGTGAATGGAACCTATGGCGACCAGGTGAGTTACAACCTTGATGGGGCACCACACGAGGATCTTATCTCTGATCTGAACGCTACTTTTCCCAATCCGGATGCGCTATCCGAGTTCAGCGTCCAGACCAACAACTTTGATGCGCGTTTTGGCGGAGTTGGCGGCGCTGTCGTGAATATTGTCACCAAGTCCGGGACGAATAAGGTTCATGGCGCGCTGTTCGAGTATGTCCGCAATGGCAATTTGAACGCGGCCACTTACTTTGGCAAGAACCAGGACACGCTGAATCGCAATCAGTTCGGAGGCGATATCGGCGGGCCTATTCTGAAAGATAAGTTATTTTATTTCGCGAGTTTCCAGGGAACGACGATTAACAGCATCAGCAATGGCAATCTGGCCATTGTGCCAACGGCTGCGGAACGTCAGGGCATCTTTCCGACACAGACGTGTGACAATACCGGTAAATGCACATCTACTCCTATCTTCGATCCCACGACAGGCGCGCAGTTCCAAAACAATAGTATTGATCCAACCTTGTTCAATCCTCTTAGTCAGGCGATGCTCGCCGACATTCCGACCACGCCGGATCCCAGCGGCCAGCTTCGCTATTCTCTACCCACGGATACTCGTAACTACGAGGGGCTGGGAAAGCTGGACTATACGAAGGGACGCCATCAGTTGATGGGCAGCCTGTTTTTCGTGAACTACACCTCGGTTGGTTGGAATGGCAACGGAACACTTCTCAACTACGGACTCAGCCAGACCCAGACTACGAGCGAGGGGAAGATCAGCGATACCTACAGCATCAACCCCCACCTGATGAACTCGTTCGTCGCGGATATGCTGGTACTGAATTCCAATCAGGTCACGGCCGCTCCGTTTTCGATCTTTGACTTTGGAGATCCTGGCATCGCAGAGCCTGTCGCGAGATTCCGTGAGACGGGCGTCAGCGTAACGGGGTTTAGCGGCTGGGGAACGGGCAGGTCGTCGCCGCCGGGCAAATGGTACCAGGAGGCGATCGATACTTCAGAGTTGATGAACTATGTGCACGGCAAAAGTTCGCTGTTCGTGGGCGCAGAATACGATCCCTATCTTCGATTTGATTCCGCGACGGGATATGAGGAGGAGCCAGTCTATTCCTTCAGCGGCTACGCCACAGTAAATCCGGAAGGCGATCCTAAGGGCAC
>Ga0207933_1001361_pt1 | contig 18790 bp, 12 predicted proteins | sample NGESurdeep092012_4_FD_184488 | JGI IMG/M metagenome (GOLD analysis project Ga0207933, IMG submission 184488) | Arctic peat soil microbial communities from Barrow, Alaska - NGEE Surface sample F53-3 deep-092012 (SPAdes) | ecosystem: Environmental > Terrestrial > Soil > Wetlands > Peat ...
AGGCTGAGTCGGATCGCAACCAGGCTCATGCGGACCTGAATGCGGCAGAGCAGGGGATGAAAATTCTCGGAATCAATAACCCGGCGAGCCTGGCGAAGGCCACCTCTTCGGCGATGATTCCGGTGCCTGCTCCGATCAGCGGCGAAGTAGTCGAACGCCTTGTCTCCCCGGGCCAGGTCGTCCAGGCGGCCCAGACACAGGCGTTCACGATTTCAGACCTCAGCACGGTATGGGTCCTCGCAAATGTCTATCAGGCCGATCTTGCCTTTATCCACAGCGGTGACAACGTTGTGGTGCAGACGGACGCTTATCCCGATACGTTTCACGGAAAGATCTCATATGTTGCGCCGGCACTCGACGCAAACACCAGAACCTTGCAGGCGCGCATTGTTGTGGATAACCCAGGCGAAAAGCTAAAGAAGGATATGTATTGCACGGTAACTGTTACGGCAGGTTCACTATCAGGTGTCCTAGCCGTTCCCGACTCATCAATTTTGCGCGATGACAATAATCAGCCTTTTATCTATGCGGCTACCGGTGCAAATCAATTCGGACGGCGCGACGTGGAATTGGGCCAGAGTCAAAATGGACGAACACAAATACTCAAGGGCATTTCTACCGGAGAGAAGGTTGTTGGCGACGGCAGCCTGTTTCTTCAGTTTGCAAATTCGCTGCAACACTGAGAAGGCGGCTTCGAATGATTCACCACATCGTCCAGTTTGCCCTGCGGCAGAAGTTGCTGATCCTCCTTCTGGTGGTCTTTATTGTCGTGGGTGGGTCGGTCTCGTTCCATCACATGCCTGTAGATGCTTACCCTGATCTCTCTCCACCGATGGTTGAAGTCATCACGCAGTGGCCGGGGCACGCCGCGGAAGAGATCGAGCGCCTGGTTACCGTTCCGACCGAAGTCGAGATGAATGGCGTCCCGAAGATGTCGGTGATGCGCTCCATCTCCTTGTACGGCCTTTCGGACGTAATTCTCACATTTGACGAAGGTACCGACGATTATTTCGCACGCCAGCAAGTATTCCAACGACTAAGCGGCGTAGCCTACCCGACCGGCGTGACACCAACTCTGTCGCCGCTCGCCAGTCCCTCCGGGCTTGTCTATCGATACGTTTTAGAAAGCCCTGATCGTACAGCACAGGAGTTGAAGGTCTACGAAGACTGGGTCGTCCAGCGGGAATACAAGCAGGTGCCAGGAGTTGCCGACGACTCCGGTTTTGGCGGCACGGTGATGCAGTACCAAGTGCTCCTCGATCCGGCAAAGCTGTACTCCTACCACATCACAATCCCCACGGTAATCCAGCAGCTCGCCGCAAACAATTCCAATGCCGGAGGCGGGTTTTACCCGCAAGGTGGGCAGGTCTATTACGTTCGCGGGCTCGGCCTGATCCGCGATACCAATGACATCGGTGACGTTCTGGTGGGCACTCAAAATGGAGTGCCTGTACGAATCCGCGATATTGGCGACGTCGTAATCGGGAATGCACCGCGCCTTGGAGAATTCGGATTTAATAAGAAAGATGACGCCGTCGAAGGCGTCATCATGATGCGGCGCGGCGAGCAAACGCAGAATGTACTTAAGGGAGTGGAGGCCAAGACCCGACAACTCAACGAACAGATACTTCCATCCGACATAAAAGTGCGGCCCTACTACGACCGCAGTGACCTCGTTCATCTGACAATCGACACGGTCGAACACAACATGTTGTTGGGAATGGCCCTTGTCCTCATTGTCTTGATGGCCTTCCTTGTAAGCTTTCGCGCCGCTGTAATTGTCGCTCTTACCATTCCTCTGGCTCTGCTCTTTTCTTTCATCTTCCTGCACGCGCGGGGAGTCGCTGCAAACCTTCTTTCCATCGGCGCAATCGATTTTGGAATCCTCATCGACGGAACTCTGGTGATGGTAGAAAACATCTTCCGCGTGCTCGGAGAGCGCGAAGGCCAGGAGTATGACCTGAAGGAGGTGATATTAGCGGCAGCGAAAGACGTCGACCGTCCTATCTTTTACTCTGTCGCAGTTATCATCGCGGGCTATCTGCCCATTTACGCGCTCGCCGGACCTTCAGGGAAGTTATTCAAGCCGATGGCGGACACGGTATGTATCGCGCTCATTGGAGCGCTGATCCTGACTCTGACATTTGTTCCTGTGATGTGCGCTTATTGGTTCAAGCATGGGGTGCATGAGCGCGCAAACAAACCTTTTGAATGGGTGCGCGATCGATATGCTGTTTATCTCGAATGGTGCCTCAATCATCACAAGTCGACAATGTTCGCAGCGACCTTGATCTTTGCAGCCACACTCCTGCTCATACCCTTCATCGGCGGTGAGTTCATGCCTCATCTCGACGAAGGCGCGCTATGGGTGCGCGCAACCATGCCTTATACAGTTTCGTTTGAAGAGGCTAGCAGATTTTCGCCTCAGGTTCGTAACATTCTCATGAAGTATCCGATGGTCACTGATGTCGGCTCCGAGCTTGGGCGGCCGGATGATGGCACCGACCCAACCGGGTTTTTCAACGATGAATTCTATGTCGGTCTCAAGCCCTATGACGATGCTGCCTGGAAGACTAGCGCGATTCATAATAAGGCGGAGTTGACCGCAGACGTCCAAAGGCAGCTCCAGGCGTTTCCCGGGGTGATCTTCAACTTCACTCAACCCGCCGAAGATGCAGTAGACGAGGCGCTGACGGGACTCAAGAGTGCACTCGCAGTCAAGATTTACGGTCCTGACTTAAATGTTCTCCAGGGCAAAGCGCTTGTGATCAAACGACGACTCTCACAAGTTCCTGGGTTTTCTGAATTGACAGTTGTGCGCGAGCTCGGTCAACCCAGCCTGCTGATCGATGTCGATCGCGATAAGATCGCGCGCTATGGCATCAACGTCTCGGATGTAGAAGCGGTTGTGCAGGCAGCCGTCGGAGGCCAGGCCGCAACCCAGGTAATTCAAGGGGAAAAGCTCTTCGATCTCGTCGTGCGCATGAAGCCCGAGTTTCGAGAAAATGCACAGCAAATCGGCAACCTACTGGTCGGGACGCCGTCAGGCCAGCAGATTCCTCTTAGTGAGCTATCGAATATTCACGAAGCGGGCGGCGCCTCGTTCATCTATCGCGAAAACAACTCGCGCTACATCGGTGTGCAATACAGCATCGAGGGACGCGATTTGGAGAGCGCGGTGCGTGCGGGGCAGAGTTCCATTGCAGATATAGCAAAATCTCTGCCTGCCGGGTATCGGTTGAACTGGGGTGGAGAATATGGCGAGTTCCTTGAGGCAAAGCACCAGATGGAATTCATTGGACCGCTCGCCGTGCTCCTCATTTTCATGATTTTGTTTGCACTATACGGCAACTTCAAGTTCCCGGTGACCATTGCCCTTGGCGTCGTATTAACCGAACCTGTAGGAGCCCTGATCGCTCTAAAACTAACTCACACCCCATTCAGCGTTTCGTCGGCACTGGGCTTGCTCGCACTGATGGGTGTTTCAGTTGAAACTGCCGTCATCCTTGTCTCTTACATCAACAAGTTGCGTCTTGAAAGCAAAGACATACGAACCGCAACACGAGAGGCCTCGCTTCTGCGCTTGCGCCCCATCATGATGACCGCGCTTGTCGCATGTCTTGGCCTTCTGCCTGCGGCGCTTTCCACGGGCATAGGGTCGGACACGCAAAAGCCTTTTGCGATCGTGATCGTCGCAGGCCTCGTATCCCGCCTCTTCTTGGGCTTCTTTGTAAACCCTGTTCTGTACGAGATGGTGGCACGCGAAGGCGATGTCTTGCAGGTTTGACCTCGCCTATATGACTATCAATGCCATGCCATTTCCTTGACGTCCCCCAGAGAAGGGAATCTCCTGGAAGAGCAAATGGCGGAGGGAGAGGGATTCGAACCCCCGTTGCCCGTTAAGGCAAAGCGGTTTTCAAGACCGCCTGTTTCAACCACTCACACATCCCTCCGCAGTCCGGTGCGGCGGTGCCTCTCTCAAGCGTAGCAGCAAAGGCCAATCGCAGTCTTTGCCACCCCTTTCGCGGGTCTCGTGTTCGAACGAAGATCTGCCCTCAGTGAGTCCGCGACGATCGTACGGGCCGACGGGCTTACTGCGAAGGGCAATCCCAAAGCTGTATCATTTCGCCAAGCTGTTTTCGGCTTCCGGCAAGATACCGCCTATCTTCACTTTGGAATTGCAAATGCATCTGAATCGTCGTCATTTCCTTGCAGGCGCCTCCGCTCTTGCCGCTGGCACGGCCTTTCCTCACTCACTTCGCGGACAAAATTCTCTGTATCCGGCGCGTCATCTGCCGTTCCATGTTGCCGTTATTAACGACGAGATCTCGCCCGACTTCGATCACGCCTGTCATGTGGTCGCAAATGATTTTGGACTACACTCCATCGAGATACGCTCGATGTGGCACAAGAATGTTGCCGATCTCAACGAGCAGGAGATTGCTGAAGCGCGCCGCATCGTCGCCAAATACAATCTCACCGTCTCTGATATCGCCAGTCCGCTCTTCAAAACAGCGTTTGCCGGCGGAGAGGCGGCATCCGTCGCTAAAGTGGACGAGTTCGGCGCCAAGTTCACTTTCGATCGTCAGAACGAAGTTCTCGAACGCTGCATTCATCTTGCGCGTTCGTTCTCGACACCGCGCATTCGTTGCTTCGACTTCATCCGCCTCGCCGATCGCCAGCGCTTCCTGCCGGCGATTCACGAGCAACTGCGCAAGACTGCCGAAGTTCTCGCAAAAGACAAGCTGATCTTGCTTCTTGAGAATGAGCAAACCTGCAATACCGCTACGGGAGCCGAGGCGGCCGCCACACTCGCATCGGTGCCGAATACAAACTTTATGCTCAACTGGGATCCGGGCAACGCCGCTTACGTGGGCGCGGTCCCCTATCCGCACGGCTATGACCTGCTGCCGAAGAATCGCATCGGCCACTGCCACTGCAAGGATGTTGTCCGCGATGCGAGCGGCAAACCGTCATGGGCCGCCGTAGGCAGCGGCATTGTCGACTGGCGCGGCCAGATTGAGGCTCTGGTTAAGCAGAATTTCCCTTACACACTCTCGCTTGAAACCCACTGGCGCGGCGCGGGCTCAGCCGAAGCATCAACACGCGCGAGTATGGCCGGCTTGCAGAAGATTCTCGCCAGCGTCAGCGCCTGAGCGCACAACGAAAGGAAAATCCAGAATGATCACACGCCGCACCTTCATCAATGGATTGGCCGCTTCCGCGGCAGGAGCTGCCGTAGCCTCCACGGCAAGAGCCGCGACAGCCAGCAGTTATTCGCAAATCTCGGGCGCGAACGAGCGCGTCAATTTCGCAGTTGCCGGTCTCAATGGCCGCGGCAAAGCACATCTCTCCGCACTGCACGCGAATCAGGCAACAGCGCGGCTCGCCTACTGTTGCGACGTTGATTCCCATGTGTTGTCGCGTTATGCCTCTGAGGCGCAGAAGAAACTTGGCTATGCACCCACTCCACTTCAAGACTTCCGCAAGGCACTCGACGCGAAAGATGTCGACGCCGTCACCATCGCGTGCCCCGATCACTGGCACGCTCCTATGGCAATCATGGCTTTGCGTGCAGGCAAGCATGTCTACGTCGAAAAGCCATCGAGCTATAACCCGCGCGAAGGGGAACTCCTCATGCTCGCGCAACAAAAGTACAACAGGCTCGTGCAGGTCGGCGATCAGCAGCGCTCTTCCCCGCACACCATCAAGATGATCGGCGAAATTCACAACGGACTCATCGGCCGCGCCTATTTCGCGAAGACCTGGTACTCGAACAAACGGCCGTCCATGGGCATCGGCAAGGTCGTTCCTGTGCCTGAATGGCTTGACTGGGATCTCTGGCAGGGGCCGGCCCCGCGCAGTCCCTACAAGGACAACATCCATCCTTATAACTGGCACTGGCTCTTTCGCTACGGCACAGGCGAAAGCCTTAACAACGGAACCCATGAGGTCGACATTGCCCGCTGGGCTCTCGATGCCGGCTTCCCCGACCGCGTGACATCCTCTGCCGGCCGTTACCAGACCAAGGACGACTGGCAGTTCTACGACACCATGGTCACCAGCTTCGAATATCCCGACAAGCTCCTCACCTGGGAAGGGGTGAGCTGCAACGACATGAAGTACTACGGCCGCGATCGTGGAACTACCGTCCACGGCACAACGGGCACGGTCCTCATCGATCGCGCCGGCTACGAGATCTATGATCTCGATGGGAAAATGACCGATTCCTACAAGGCGTCTTCCGAAGTTTCAAGCCGCGACCTCATAGGCGCGGATTCTATGACGGATGCTCACTTCGCCAACTTCATCGCTGGGATTCGTACCGGTGAGCCGCTGCATTCGCCTATCCGGGTTGCCAACACTAGCGTGACCATCCTGCAACTCTCGAATATCTCCTGGAGAGTCAAACGCGACCTGAAACTCGATAACCAGACAGGACACATCCTCAACGATCCCGAGGCGATGAAGTTGTGGTCGCGCAGCTATGAAAAGGGATGGGAGGTCCACGTCTGACGCGAACCTCCAAATATGCTGAAGAGTTTCAGGCGTTGTAAGTTGACGAGGAAACGCGTCCACCGCGTCCCGTCCAGTTCGTATGGAAGAACTCGCCGCGAGGCTTATCGACGCGCTCGTACGTGTGCGCTCCGAAAAAATCCCTTTGCGCCTGCAGAAGATTTGCCGGAAGTCGCTTCGTCCGGTAGCCATCATAGAAGGATAGCGCTGTCGAAAACGCGGGCATCGGCACTCCAATCTGGACGCCCGCCATAACCGCCTGTCTCCAGGAGGCCTGATATTTATTCAGAACTCCGGAAAAGAAGTCATCGAGCAGCAGATTCAGGAGGTTCGGATTCTTGTCGTACGCATCCTTGATCTTGCTCAGAAACTGGCTGCGAATGATGCAACCGCCGCGCCACATCAGCGCCACGCCGCCCATGTTCAGGTTCCATCCTTGTTCCTTCGCTGCTTCGCGCAGCAGCATGTAGCCCTGCGCGTAGCTGATCATCTTCGAGCAGTAGAGCGCACGCCGCACATCCTCGATGAACTTCGCTTTCTCGGCAATCTCCGGCCGAACAGCCGGTCCTTCCAAAACCGCAGAGGCCTTGACCCGCTCGTCCTTAAGGGCGCTCAAGCAGCGTGCAAACACGCTCTCGCCGATCAAAGTCACCGGCATTCCAAGATCCAGAGCTGAGATCGCCGTCCACTTGCCTGTTCCTTTCTGCCCGGCAGTGTCCAAAATCTTATCCAGCATCGGTTGGCCGTCGTCATCTTTCTTGGCGAAGATTGCAGCCGAAATTTCGATGAGGAAACTGTCCAGTTCTCCCTTATTCCATTCCGCAAAGACCTTCGCGCACTCCTCTGCGCTCAGACCAAGGCCATCTTTCAGAAGTTGATACGCCTCGCAGATAAGCTGCATATCGCCATACTCAATCCCGTTATGCACCATCTTCACATAGTGGCCGGCGCCCTCTTCGCCAACCCAGTCGCAGCACGGCGTCCCATCTTCTACCTTGGCGGCAATCGCCTGAAAGATGTCCTTCACATGGGGCCACGCCGCCGGATTCCCGCCTGGCATAATCGACGGGCCGAATCGCGCGCCCTCTTCACCCCCCGAAACGCCGCTGCCGATGAACAGAATCCCCTTGACCGCAAGGTCCTTCGTGCGCCGGTTCGAGTCGGAGTAAAGCGAGTTGCCGCCATCGATGATGATGTCACCCTTCTCCAGATGCGGAACGATCTGATCGATCGTCTGGTCTACCACATCGCCGGCCTTCACCATAATCATCACGCAGCGCGGCGCCTTCAGCTTCGAGCAGAGCTCGGCGACGGAATGTGCGCCCTCCACCTTCGTTCCCTTTGCCTCGTTGGCCAGAAAGTCATCAACCTTGGACGTGGTGCGGTTGTACACAGCTACCTTGAAGCCGTGATCATTCATATTGAGCACCAGGTTTTGTCCCATCACCGCAAGCCCAATCAATCCAATGTCGCAAGTCGCCTCTGCCATAATCTCCTCCGAATCAATGTCGTATGTATTTGCGGGGGTGTTCACAAAACCTGAGCGGTCCATCCCGCGAAGCCAAGCCCAAATGATTCGCTTATAAGAAAGAGTAGCTGTGAACCGACCGCTTCGTCCATGATTGTAGAAGCATTATCGAACACCCGCGCGTGAGTAGGGGGTGCAGCCATGAGTGCGGACGTGCACAGCGCAAGGCAAAACCTCGTCAGGACTCGCGATAAAGTGACGGGAGAACGTGCGTTGATCGACTTGGTAACATAGGCGTACGCTTCCTATCGTTCACTGTGCCTTCATGGCTGTACAGCGAATGACTCTTATACGAAGACGTGAAGGAGTCGAATGAAAGCTCTGGTCAAGGCGCACGCGCGACGCGGTCTCTGGATTGAAGATGTCCCCGAGCCTCAGGTCGGCATTAACGATGTTAAGATTCGTGTCCTCGCAACAGGCATCTGCGGCACGGATCTGCATATCTACGAGTGGGACGCCTGGGCGCAGAAGACGATTCCTGTTCCTCTGATTATCGGTCATGAGTTTGTGGGCGAAATCACAGAAACAGGATCGAACGTCACCGATTTTCACATTGGGGATCGTGTCAGCGGAGAAGGGCACGTTGTGTGTGGCCGCTGCCGCAATTGTCTTGCGGGCAGGCGCCATCTTTGCGCTCACACAATGGGCGTTGGAGTGAACCGGGCCGGCGCCTTCGCCGAGTTCATCGTTCTGCCAATGACCAACATCTGGCGCCACGCCGCTGACGTTCCACTTGAAGTCGCAGCCATCTTCGATCCGCTTGGAAACGCCGTGCACACCGCGCTGGCCTTCCCTGTGTTGGGCGAGGATGTTTTGGTAACCGGCGCTGGCCCCATCGGGATCATGGCGGCAGCGGTCGCGAAACACGCGGCCGCCCGCAGTGTGGTCATTACGGATCTGAATCCCTATCGTCTCGATCTCGCGAAGATCGCGGCCAATGTAACGGAGGCTGTCAATCCGCGTGAAACAAGCTTGGAACAGGTTCAGAAGAAGCTCGGCATGCAGGAAGGCTTTGATGTTGGCCTTGAGATGTCCGGCAACCCCAACGCGTTTCGTGACATGCTTGCAAATTTGAGTCACGGCGCCAAGGTGGCCATGCTTGGCATTCCCTCACCCTCGGAGATGGCGATCGACTGGGCGAAGGTAATTTTCAACCAATACACGATCCGCGGAATCTACGGCCGAGAGATGTATGAGACCTGGTACAAGATGACGGTCATGCTGCAATCCGGACTCGATATCAGTAAAGTCATCACCCACAAACTTGAGTGGGACCAGTTCGAAGCGGGCTTCGATGCGATGCGCTCAGGCAACTCCGGTAAGGTGATCCTCAACTGGCAGAACATCTCCCGGGCATGATCAGCAGCTTCGATTCGCGGGACACCTACTTTGCGCGGGTGATCGCGAGACCCCCATATCACTTCGAGCGTGTGCTTTTGGAGGGGTGTACGGGTTTGCGCGTCCGGACCACGTGAGAGTGCAGTTGCCGCTGCTTCTGACGTAGCTGCTCGCGCGTAAGCAGGGCCGTCGCATCCTGAAGGTGTTCGGTCATCAGCGCGGCGGCACGTCGGCCATCGCGCTTTTCAATGGCCAGCATGATCGGTTTGTGAAACGACAATGTGTGCTCCAACTCGACCAATTGCGATGTTACGAGGATCATCTTCGCCATTGCGCGATGGATGGTCTGATAGACGCTGCTGGCAGCACGGTTTTTCGAAGCGGCGAAGATAGCGCGATGAAAGAGCAAGTCGGCTGCGACCAACTTCGCGGTGTCGCCTCTGCTGGCCTCCAGGTCGCGCACGGACTGGCGCAGGAGACTAATGTCCTCTGCCGTGGCCCTCTCCGCAGCGAGGCGGGCAAGCCCGGGTTCCATCAGGAGCCGAAGCTCGGTCAGCTCCTGAACGGAGGTGTCGTCGAGCAGAAAGAGGAACTCCATTGGTACTGCCAAAACGGCAGAGCTGTCCTTTGCGAGATAGGTGCCATCGCCGACTTTTTGGATGAGGATACCCATGATTTCCAGCACCTTCAAAGCCTGGCGCAAGGAAGAGCGCGCTACCCCGAAGTGCGCCGCCAGATCGCGTTCGGAGGGAAGACGCGAACCCTGAGTGAGCACGCCGTCCCGAATCATCTCTTGAAAACGTTGGATCAGCAGCTGAGTGACGTTGTCCGCGTTGACGGACCGCGTACGCAAAGCGCCGCCGCCCTTCAGTACGACTTTATGTGCCATGTCGGCATCATCAGTCAGTTCCAGGCCAGCGTCAATGGCGGTTTCTTTTTCGATTGAAGCACGGAATTTGTTTTGTCGATACTGGAGACTCGTTGACACTCAAAAAATAATGGTAGTACCTTTATGGTGTTTTCTCGAGAGCTTATTAATCCGACGCTAAAGATATATCTTCGTCACAGTTCACGTGGTCAAACCGAGCATTGAACACCAGTACGCGTAACCGTCCTGGTAGGAACGAGTCGCAATGGAGCGCAGATGGTACTACATCGGCATGGTAGCGGTGGCCATTGCGATCAGCTACTTCGACCGGCAGACATTGCCGGTCGCCATTACCGCGATTCAGAAGAACATACCGCTGTCCGACCAGCAGTTCTCTTACATGGGAACCGCGTTCCTGCTTTCGTATGCGGTGCTTTATGTGGTTGGGGGTCGGCTGCTCGATGTGCTTGGAACGCGGCGCGGATTCCTGTTGATCATGATCGGCTGGTCTCTGGCATCTGCGTTACATGCCGCGGCTACTGGATTCGGCGTTCTCCTGCTGGCACGCTTCGCTTTAGGCGCTGGCGAAGGTGGAGCGTTTCCGGCAGCGACGCGGGTCGTCGCTGAGTGGATACCGCCGCATGCACGGTCTACAGCGATGGGCCTGATTAATGCCGGTACGGCTGTCGGCTCCGTGCTGGCTCCGCCGCTTATCGGTCTTGTTCTACTGCTCAGCGGATGGCGCGCGATGTTTTTGTTGTCGGGCGCCCTTGGCCTGGCGTGGGTGCTGTGGTGGTGGATCAGCTATCGCCCGGATGGCAACACTCTTTCCGTGAATACGATCGACGCCCGGCTGGCGGCAAGCAAGATGACGTTGGGCGAAGTCGTGAAGATGCGTAACGTGCAGTCTTTTGTGTTCGCCAAGTTCATGAGCGATTCGGCCTGGTATTTTCTGCTCTTCTGGTTGCCGAAGTATCTCTACGATGCCCGTGGCTTCGACATCAAGCACGTCAGCTACTATGCGTGGATTCCATACGCAGCCTCCGGAGTAGGAAGTTTTATCGGCGGTTGGTTCTCCTCGGAGCTGCTGCGTCGCGGATGCTCGCTGGACCTTTCACGCAAACTTGCACTGGGCCTCTGTGCGGCGGGCATGCCGGTTGTCATGCTTGTGTCCGTCTCACCGGTCGGAGTAGCGATCGTGCTCTTCAGCATCGCCTTCTTCTGCCAACAGGCATGGTCGGGCCTCATCATGACACTGCCCACGGACGTTTTCCCACTCACGATCGTCGGGACCGTGGCCGGGCTGATCGGTTTTGGTGGTGCTATAGGCGGGGCGATCTTCAGCCTGGTCGCAGGGAGGATGCTGCAGATCGGGTTTACGTACTCTACGATTTTCATTTTCGTTGGATCGTTTCACCTCATCGGCTTTCTTGCCATTCTTCTGTTCGCCGGTAAGATTCGACCGCTCAGCTCTACAGACTTAAGAACCGGAGAGTTTGCATGAAGATCACCGAAATACGCACCCGAGTCGTTCAGTGGGAAGGAAAGACAGTTCCGCTTCCGCCACATTTCTGTACCAACCCGATGGACCTCGTCGCCTTCCGTGAAGCATCCATGGAAAACTTTGCGTTTCACAACTGGTTGCTGGTGGAGATCTTTACCGATGCCGGGTTGGTGGGGCTGGGCAATGCGGCCCTGGCGCCGATGGTGACCAAGCCACTGATCGATATCTACCTGAAGCCGCTGCTGCTGGGAGCGGACCCATGGGATGTGGAGTATCTGTGGCAGCAGATGTACCGCCGCACGCTGGCGTTCGGGCGCAAGGGCGTTGCCCTCGCGGCGATCTCGGCAGTGGATATTGCGCTCTGGGACCTGCTCGGCAAAGCGGCGAAACAACCAGTGTTCCGTTTGCTCGGCGGCCGTACCAAAGAGCGCATACCGGTCTACGCGAGCCGCCTGTATGCGATGCCCATTCCGGAGTTGCGTGACGAAGCGCAGAGGTATAAGGATGAAGGCTACACGATGATGAAGCTGCGCTTCGGCTGGGGGCCGTTAGACGGCGCCGAGGGTATGCAAAAGAATCTTGAGCTGGTGCGAGCTGTGCGTGAGGTCGTGGGCGAAGGCGTGGACATCATGGCGGACGCTTATATGGGTTGGTCGCTGGACTATGCCAAACGCATGCTGCCGCTGCTCGAACCGTTTCATCTGCGCTGGCTGGAAGAGCCTGTGATTCCAGACGACACGCGCGGTTACAAGGAACTCAAGAGCTATGGGCGCGTTCCGATTGCGGGCGGCGAGCATGAGTTCACGATCTTCGGGTTTCGTGAGTTGCTGGAGAACAATGCGGTCGATTACATCCAGTTCGATACAAATCGGGTAGGCGGTATCAGCCAGGCGCGCAAGATCTCGGCGCTGGCCGAGGCCTTCCAGATCCCCGTGGTTCCTCACGCGGGACAGATGCACAACTATCATGTGGTGATGGCGAATCTGAACTCGCCCATCGCGGAGTTCTTTCCCAAGGTCGATGTGGAGGTCGGGAACGAACTCTTCTGGTACATCTTCGATGGCGAACCCGTGCCAAAGGACGGATACATCGACTTGAACGACGATCTGCCGGGGCTTGGTCTGACAGTGAACGAGGAGTCGCTGAAACGCTTCCGGATTATCGAGTGAACGGAGGAGAGCATGGCGTTGATGGCTGTAGATGAACAAGGGGGAGAGGCATGTCGAAGCAGCAAGTAGCGCTTCTGGGTACAGGAACGATGGGCAGCGGAATGGCTCGCAACCTACGCAAAGCCGGCTTTCCGCTCGCCGTTTATAACCGCACCAGAGAGAAAGCTGAGCAGCTGTCCGAAACCGGTGCTCAAGTGGCGGACACTCCTGCGCAGGCCTCCGCGGGCGCGGCCGTGGTGATCTCCATGCTGGCGGACGACGATGCGTCGCGCGAAGCCTGGCTCGGTTCGCACGGCGCTCTGAAGGCGATGCAGGCAGGTGCAATCGTCATCGAGTGTGGGACTGTGAGCCCGAAGTGGGTGCAAGAGTTGCACGAGCAAGCAGAAGCCCGCGGACTGCGGATGATGGATGCGCCGGTGACGGGCAGCCGTCCGCAGGCAGACTCGGGAGAGTTGACGTTTCTCGTGGGAGCCGATCAGGCCACTCTCGAAGTCGTGCGGCCGATCCTGGAGCCGATGAGCAAAGCGATTTTGCATCTCGGGCCTGTAGGGAGCGGGGCAGAACTCAAGCTCATCAACAACTTTCTTTGCGGTGTGCAGATCGCTTCCTTTGCCGAGGCGTTGGTTTGGATCGAGCGGAGTAAGCTGGACCGCGAGCAGGCTCTGGAGTTTTTGAAGACGGGCGCAGCGGGGAGCGGAATCTTTAAGCAGATGTCAGAACGCATGACTGCCCGAACCTATGAAGTGAACTTCCTGCTTCGGCTCATGGAGAAAGATCTCCGTTATGCTCAACACGCTGCCGCGGCAAAAGATCTTGCGCTGACAACAGCGGCGTCTTCGAACAAGCTCTTCGAGCGCGCTGAGGCGGCTGGGTATGGAGAGTACGACATGTCTGCGGTCGTTGAGGTTCTGCGCTCGAAGGACGAAGCCTAACGACGCGCAGCTGAACAACCTTGCACCACGCACAATCATCAGATCGGAGTTTCTATGACTGCTTCCTCACACCGCCAGAGATACCGTGGAGTTTTCCCAGTGGTGCCTACAATCTTCGACGATCAAGGCGGTCTCGATCTGGAAGGGCAGCGGCGTTGCATCGACTTCATGATCGACGCGGGCTCTAACGGCATTAGCATCCTCGCAAATTTTTCCGAGCAGTTTGTGCTCTCCGATGAGGAACGGGAGTTGCTGACGACTGAGATCCTGAAGCATGTCCGCGGACGCGTTCCGGTGATCGTCACGACTACGCACTTCAGTACAAAGATCTGTGCGGAGCGCAGCCGACGTGCCCAGGACCAGGGGGCCGCGATGGTCATGGCCATGCCGCCCTACCACGGCGCTACGATTCGCGTGGCTCCAGCGGGGGCCAGGAGTTTCTTCGAACGTCTCTCCGACGCGATCTCGATTCCCATCATGATTCAAGATGCGCCTGTCAGTGGCACGCCGCTTCCGGCATCGTTTCTTGCACAACTGGCAAGAGAGATCGAGCATGTTGCTTACTTCAAGATCGAGACACCACAGGCGGCTGCGAAGCTGCGCGAGATGATCGAGCTTGGAGGAGATGCGATCGAGGGGCCGTGGGATGGGGAAGAAGCGATCACTTTAATGGCTGATCTGGATGCAGGCTGCACAGGAGCGATGACGGGCGGAGGGTATCCAGACCTGATCCGGCCCATCGTTGATGAGTACATGGCTGGAAACCGCACTTCCGCAATGGAGCATTACGCGCGCTGTCTTCCGCTGATCAACCATGAGAACCGGCAGTGCGGTCTGCTGACCGCAAAGATCCTCATGAAGGAAGGCGGCATCATCAAGTCCGATGCCGGCCGCCATCCAATTGCGCCCGCCCAGCCCGCTGCTCGAGCCGGCCTGCTCGAAATCGCGCGCGGGTTGAACGCAAAGGTTCTCTGCTGGGCCAAATGATTCAGCGCTCGAGAGCGGTTACTTTTTCGTCTTACCGCTCGCCTCGGCCGTAAAGCTGCATGACGAGACAATCAGCTTGGTGGGTGTGACTTTGATCTGCTCTAGATTGTTCTTGGCAAGCAGCGCATTGAAGTCGGTAATCTGCTGCTGCATGCCGTTCCAGGCAGCTGCGGTCCGGTTGGAATTGGTGCAGTCGCTCTTCCACGTGTCGATCTGGATCGGGGTGGGCGCCATGTCGAGGCCGACCTGCATCATGCTGACCATGGTGTTGTATTCGTCGTTCAGTTCGACGAAAGATTTGAGTGCGTTGGGTTCGGGAGGTGTACGCCGACCCGCGCCGCCACCACCACCGCCAGCGACTGGTACTACGCCGCCAATCTTGGTGAGGCTTGCCTCGAGCGTCTTGGCCTGTGTGGCGACATCACTGGGCAGGCTGCCCTTCATCAGGGACGCGAGTTGGTCCTTGACGGCATCGACTTCATCATGGCCTTCGAAGCTCTGCTGCATACCTTGAACCGACAGCAGCGTGAGCTTGCTCTGAGTGCGCAGGTCCGCCATGAGCGCGGGGCTCTGGCCGACGCGCGGATCGTTCACAACGGTTACGTCGCGGGTGTAGACCTGGCCGTCCACTGTGAGCTTCAGCTTATAAACGCCCGGAATCACCTGCGGCCCATGCGGTCCGGGGGTGGCGGCGCCCGCGACCATATTCATTTCGTTTTCCAGGTCGTGCCGCACGGCTGGCGGGTCGTCATAATACAAGTTCCAGTTGACGCGATTGAGACCGACATGCGTGCTGAGGGCGCGCGATTCGGGCGTGGCCAGCCAGTAGCGGGGAAACGCCTCGCCTTCGATGGGTGGCGGTAGCGTGCTGGACATGGTGCGCACCAGATTGCCGGGGGCGTCGAAGACCTGGAGCTGGATCGGCCCACTGGGTTTGCGGCTGAGGTAATAATCCACCATCACACCATAGGGCACATTGTCCGCATGCGGTACTTCGATTGAGAAGGGCTGATCCCAGTTGCTATTGATACGAGCGCGAATGGCCTCCTCAGGTTTAAAGAGATAGGCCGAGGAGGAGCTGATCGTTTTAGCGTTCGCCGCGATCTCGCGCAGCGGCGTGATGTCGTCGAGAACCCAAAAGCCACGGCCATAAGTGCCGATGACCAGGTCGTTCTCGTGGTGATCGGTGTGGAGGTCGAGGTCGCGGATGGAGGTGCTGGGAAGGTTCTGGCGCAGCGACTGCCAGTGATCGCCTTTGTCGAAGCTGACGTAGACAGTAGTCTCCGTGCCGGCGAAGAGCAGTCCGGGCTCCTCGAGATCGGCGCGCATACTGTTCACCCAGCTTCCGGTGCGCTCGTCATGCGGCAAACCGTTGACGATGCTGGTCCAGGTCTTGCCGCCGTCCGTAGTGCGCCAAATCAGCGGTACGTCAGCATCTTCAGTGGCGGATAGGGTAGCGCCACGCTGGGCGGCGATGCGCCCAGCGACATACGCGGTATTGATGTCATCGCCTGCCTCGATGGTGCTGAAGCTGGTATGAGGCGGCACGTCCTTAATGTTGCTGACGTTGTTCCAGAGTTTGCCGTGATCCGTGGTGTTGTAGATCTGTCCATTGCTGCTCACGGTCCAGACCACGCCGCGTTTGACCTTGGAGAGGGAGAAGTCGTTGATTGAGGGTGGGGCCGGGGGAAACCCGCGCGTGGGCTGCGTTTGTGTTTGGGGCTTCGGCTGTGTCTGAGCCTCGGCTTGTGTCTGAGGCTTGGGCTGTGCCGACGGCTGAGGCTGTGTTTGCGGCTTCGGCTTAGGCTCAGGCTTCTTCGCGCCACAGGCCACCTGGGGCGCGCCCTTGGCCGTGGTTAGGTCGGGGCTGGCCGCAGTCCATGAATGGGCGCCGTCGCGCGAGACCAGAAGACACTGATAAGCGACATAGAGAGCGCTGGGTTCGAAAGCGAGGTCGAACTTCTTCTGGAAGTCCCGGCCGGCGATGTACTTGGTGGCATCCGAGCCGAAGTTGGGCGCAACATTCTGCCACTGCCCCGTCGACATATCAATTTTAATTAGGCCGCTGCCACCACCGCCCGGCCCATAGCCGACGCCATAGAGGATGTTCGGATTTCTGGGATCGGGCGTGATGACGCCGAATTCAGACGAGGGCAACGGACTCCAGTCGGTGAAGTTGACCTGGCCCCAGTTGCCGCGGCTGCTAATCATGACCGCGCCGGTATCCTGCTGTGCAGCCATGATGTGGTAGGGATACTGGCTGTCGGTAGAGACGTGGTAGACCTGTGCGATCTGCTCCGTGTACCACAGGCTCCACGTCTTTCCATCATCGAGAGTGACGCTGGCGCCCTGGTCGGATCCGACCACCATGCGTTTGCCGTTGGCGGGATCGATCCAAAGCTTGTGGTAGTCCTCGCCGCCGGGCGCGCCCTTGAAGGGTTCGAAAGTCACGCCGCCATCAGTGGAGCGGTACATGGCGGTGCTTACGGTATAAATGATGTCCGGGTTCTGCGAGTCCACAAAGACGCCGCTGCTATACGCGCCTTGGCCGTTGCTGATGCGCAGGTCTTTTCCCGCCATGTGCTGCCAGGTGGCGCCAGCGTCGTCGGAGCGGTAAAGGCCCGAACCGTGTTCAATATTGTTGCCGACGATGTACATGCGCTGGCCCTTGGTGTGCATCGCGACCGCCACCGCAATGCGCCCGGGGAAAGGCGGGATCTTGATCTCGGTCCACGTCCGGCCCTCGTCGGTGGATTTGTACGCCGTTGCCGGCTTAGCCTTGGCCCGCGAGCCGCCACCGCCGCCCCCGAAGCCGCCGCCTCCGGTGCCCTGCGTGGCGGCCAGCATTACACTGGGGTCGTCATAGGCGTACTGCAGGTCGCGCGTGCCATCGTAATTCGCGGGCTTCAGCACGTTGGTCCAACTCTGGCCGCCATCGCTGGAGCGGTAGATACCGCCGCCATGGTGGGTGGCGTCGCCAAGCGCAGAGGCAAGCACCAGGTTAGGGTCGGCAGGATCGACGACGATGCTATCGATCTTCACCGTATCCTCGAGACCAATGTGTTGCCAGGTCTTGCCTGCATCGGTCGACTTCCACATGCCATTGCCGAGGCTGCCGCTGATGGGGTCGCCCGCGCCGGCATAAACGATATCGGGATTGGAGGGAGCGACCTGGATCGCGCCGACGCTATCCACGCTCGTCTCCTGATCGAAGATAGGGAACCAGGTCACGCCGGCGCTGGTGGTCTTCCAGATGCCGCCCAGCGGAGTGCCCATGTAGAACACGCCGGAAGCGCCGCTGACACCGGTCACGGAGGAGATGCGGCCCCCGTGGAATGGCCCGACATTCCGCCATTTGAGGCCCGCGTATAGGTTGGGGTCGACCTGCGCGGCCGCGCTCAAAGCTGTTACAAGTACGCTGGAAAAGGCCAGCCCCCAATAGGCTGCTCGCGACATTCGCGTCATGATCGAAATACTCCTCGCACGAAACCTGCTGATAATTGGCGTATCAGGAGTATCGCAAGTGGACATTGGTTGTCACCAACATAGACAGCGCCACGCCTTTTCAAGACTCACCTTGCGTTGAACGATTGTGCAAAACGGGGTTCTCAATACCCATCGAGGATTCGGCTGTCCATTTCGAAGCCGCCTGCCGCCAGGGACCCTTCGACTGAGGCTGTCGGCCGCAACCTGCTCGCCTCCCGCCCTGGGCTTAAATGGCCCGATGGCACATCGCCGCCCGATACAATGTATACAATCTTGTACACCTTAACTTTCTGCGCTTGAGGCGCATGAGTTTTTCGGCAGGTTTATCAGCGTTCCGTTAGCCGCAGCGGTTGTACTCCTCTAACCCAAGACGATCTGAGGTTTTCGTGATCCGCTCTCATCGCAGCAACTTCGTTTTATTTCTGGGCACAGCCGTCGTCTTGGCTGCGCTTACGCACGGCA
>Ga0207933_1001363_pt1 | contig 18772 bp, 16 predicted proteins | sample NGESurdeep092012_4_FD_184488 | JGI IMG/M metagenome (GOLD analysis project Ga0207933, IMG submission 184488) | Arctic peat soil microbial communities from Barrow, Alaska - NGEE Surface sample F53-3 deep-092012 (SPAdes) | ecosystem: Environmental > Terrestrial > Soil > Wetlands > Peat ...
ACCTCCGCGACGTAGTCACGTTCCAGGGGCGGTCTGTATCCGGGTTGAAAAAGGCGTTTCGCGAGTCGATCGAGGACTACGTCGCTTTCTGCGCGAAGCGCCACGAAGAGCCGGAACGGCCGGTATCGGGAAAATTCGTCGTGCGCGTAACACCGGAGATTCACAGCCGAGTTGCGGGTGCAGCAGTGCGAGAAGGTGTGTCCATGAACCAGTGGGTCGCACGGGTTCTCGAACGAGCCACGGCCGAAGACTGAGACCGTATATCTTAGCGTCGAGGTGGGCCGGTGATGCAGTCGTAAATATGGCGCGGAGGATGTATTACGCGTTCACCTTCAGACTATCTGCTGTCCGTGAAAGGAGCGATCGACAAGTAAGACAACTGTGACCGTCACGCTTTCGCCAGTTCTTCGAACTGATTGATTCGGACATCTCCGTCTGGAAAACGCGCTACGATTTCGAGCTCACCACCCATTGCCTCTATGTACCGCCTTAGTGTACTCACGTAGAGGTCGGTCCTGCGTTCAATTTTAGAAACCTCCGGCTGTGTAGCCTCAAGCGCCTCGGCGAGTGTAGTCTGTGATAGCTCGCGTGCACGCCGCAGGTCAGCGAGCGGCAGACCTTCGAGCATTGATTGAGTGCGCTTGGCAGCTCGCGCTCGCGTTTCGGCGGATGCGGTTCCTTTGATTTCTTTCCATGGTCTGGCCATGTCGTGTCCGTGGTTGATTGGTTGGTGTAGATCGACCGCCGCTATAACGGATTCCTTCTCGTCCTCATCCAGGGCAGCGAACCAGTCGGCAAATGCGTCAGTCCCTTCTACTTCCCATGCCGTAGAAGGAATATATATCCTAGAGACTAGTCATGCAAGTGAATGAACCCGCCGCCAATTCCGTTGAAACTCCACTCCATTGGACGAGCAGGATACGAAGCGGGCGATCGCCCGGGAGGCTCGGCGGATTCTGGACGCGGATGGTCTGGACGGACTGAGCGTCCGGGCGGCGGCGAAGGCTGCCGGATTGTCGTCCGCGGCGCCATACCGCCACTTCGCTCATGGACTGCCGGAGCTGCTGGCCTGGATCGCGGAGGAAGGGTTCGGCGAGCTGATCGCCGAGCTGGAACGGACGCCGGTGGAAAGCGACCCGCGGGGGCGGATCGTGGAGATCGGGCTGCGATATATGGGCTTCGGCGTCCAGAACCCTGATCTATATAGAGTGCTGTTCAGCCATCGGCTGGCGCGACCGCTGGAATTCTACGACGAGATGTTCCAGGCGGGAGAGATTCCGCACTCGAGCAGTCAGGCCTACGCGCAACTGGCGGCGATCAAGATGACGGCGTTCGAGGCGTTGGTGACGCCGATCGCGGCTGCGCAGAAGGCGGGGGTGGTGCGGGAGGGAGATCCGGAGGATTTCGGGTTAGCGCTCGCGGCGATGGTGCATGGGCTGGTGGGAGAGTTTATAGACGAGGGGTTGGGGGGGAGGCTGAGTCTGGATGGGGCTTGGTCGGAGGCGAGGCGGGAGATGGCGGAGGGGGTGCTGGAATTGCTGCTGACGGGGCTAGAGACTCGTGCGCCCGATTCGAAACCGATCAAGGATATTGCGATCGAGCTCTGAAGCACGTTGTTTTGCACGATGATCAATAGCGCCGATGCCCGGGATTACCGTCCGGCACTAATTCTCACTCCGCTGACGGTTTGGGAGTGAGGTGAGCGTTTATATCTATCCGACTGATCGAGACTGGTATCGGTTCCTCAGTAACGAACCGGGTATTGACGAAGTCAATTTTTGGCGGCCGGGCGGGAAGCAATCATTCCGACAACTCAAACCGGGCGATCTATTCCTCTTTCGCCTCGGGAAGCCTGATAACGCAATCGCAGGCGGCGGGATATACACGCACTTTTCATTTGCGCCGGTTTCGCGAGTTTGGGATGCATTCCAAAGGAAGAATGGCGCAGCGGACTACGAAACCTTCCAGCGATTGATTGCGCGGTACAAGAAGCTCGACAGTGCGCCGGATCAGTCCGACAATGCAATAATCGGATGCATCGTTCTAACCGCACCTTTCTTCCTCCCTCGGAATCGCTGGATTCCGATCCCATCGGAGTACGAGGTGAACAGTCCGCAGGGGCAGCGTTTCGATGATTCATCCAAGGTAGGTGCGATGCTCATCGACGGCGTCCGCGACGCGTTGCGAGTACCTGGGCTGTCGCAAGTCTTCGAGTTCAATCCTGGAGAGGTTCGCTTTGGCGAATCGATTGTCAAGCGACGCCTTGGCCAAGGCGGTTTTGCTCTCGTGGTGGCGGATGCGTATGACAAGCGATGTGCCGTCTCAGGAGAGCGAACGTATCCGGTGTTGGAATCAGCACATATCAAACCTGTGTCGCGCGGAGGTTACCATGCCGCTGAGAATGGTTTGCTGCTTCGCTCCGACATCCATAAACTGTTCGACGGGGGTTACGTAACGATTAGACCGAACGGCAAATTTGCAGTGTCACCGCGATTGCGCGACGATTGGCATAATGGCCGCATCTACTACGACCTGGATCAACGGCCGATTCGCCTCCCAACAGACGAAACGTTGCGTCCGGACCCAAAGGCACTTGAGTGGCACAACGACGTGATTTTCAAACGATGAGCGAAAGTGCTGATCTGGACACACTTCAGAACGCGGTGGTCAATTTTGCGCATGAACGAGACTGGGAGCAGTTTCATGATGCGAAGAATCTCTGCATGGCGCTCGCATCCGAAGTCGGAGAATTGAATGCGGTGCTACGTTGGATTCACAATGATAACGTTGACGAGACCGTCACTGTTCCGCGCATACAAAGTGCACTTCGCCAAGAAATCGGCGATGTAGCAATTCTATTAATTCTGCTCTGTGCCCGAATGGGAATACGGATCGATGAAGCTGTAATGGAGAAACTTGAGGTGAATGCAAGCAAGTATCCCGTACACGACTCCCGTGGATCGCCTGACCCGCGGACCGGCTAGGCAGACTTGTGAGCCGATAATGGCTACGCGTTGCGTTTGGTATGAGCCTGCGAACGTCACCCACCATCGGGACCCATTCAGCGCGGTGCGGCCGCCCAGGTTTTCATCCATCCACCAACGCCTTGACCATCACATCCGCCGCGTGACGAGCTATGTACCCTAAACCTTTGCTGGGCTAATTAATCGGCCACGGGGGTTCGCTCGCTGAACGCGCTTATACGAGATGCCGACAAGCTCGCAAGCTTGTTGCTTTTTGTCGTAATCCATGGGAAAGAGATGCATGTGCTGATTCACCAAACTCCGCAATAATGACATCGCTAGCGTATTGGATTGAAATTTGCTAACAAGGTTCCCAACGCCTTTCATCGGAAATTGCTTGGCTTGGTCAAGTTGTAGCGATGTGTGTATCAGAGCCACTGCGGGAGAGTCGTCCGCGTCCTTGACGACGTCGAACGCAGGCATTAATGCTGGGTCACCGACGGCATGAGAGATCCGTTTGATAGTCGCATAAGATGTCATGTATACGAGTGCGCTGATGGAAGCCTTCGCCTTGTCGGCAAGTTCGCTGTCAGTTAGCCCTTTCTCTTCTTCGCGAATCATGCCGACGAAGCCATCGACCAAATATGTGCGGTTTGTTCGTATGATTTCGAAGAACGACCCTAGTGTTCGAAGACCGAGACCATACGCAGCGGCGGTAACCGTTGTTTTGACATCCGCTTCAATCGAGCCGCCAAAGTTCTTAAGGATTTGTCCTAAAATCTGCAGCGTCTTAAACGCGGCACCCACACTACCGACGTATTCCGTGACGTCCTGCTTGATCGCTTCCTCCACCGGATCGATCGGTTCGCGATAGCCTGAGGTGGTCCCCGAAGCCAATACGGGCGTCGAATGTTCACGAGCCGCGTCATCTGCGCGCTCGTCCACCGCGTCGATGCGCTCGTATAAGTTCTTCCGATATTCCTCATATCGGCCGTCGTCCTCGAATACTGCTTTCAATGCAGATTGGATAAGACCGTCGAGCGCGTTGGCACCTGGGACATCGTGGTCAAAGCGCACAACGGGAGTGTCGGCAAAATGCGCATCTGCTTGGCGGAGCATTTGGTTGATAATAAAAGGATCCTTGCTTAGGTGTGCCAGGAATAGCAGCACATTAGCGTTGTCTTCATTCGCCAAGTCACTGCTCATCGTCACGATAGCAGCGCGGATGTCATCCCTATCAAGATGATCCCGGCAGTAGCTAGCAACAAAATAGTAGTAGATATATGGATACTTGAACAAGTACGAGTCACCGCGCTTTTCAAGGATTTGGCAGCGCAAGAGCTCCGTCTCCAACTCGATAAATGACACGTGGATCAGATACTTGCTCCGATACTCGTCGTGTACGGCCCTAAACCTATCTTCATCGAACGTATGCATGTCTCGCTGCCACAGGTCGTGAGCGAGCTCAGCTAAGAACGTCACTTTTACATTGAACTGAATAGTTGTTGATCCTCGCGCCAAGGTATTTCGAATAAAGAGTTCGTAAAAATACCCTTGCTTGCTCTCCGTAGTATCGACCTGCTCGTTAGCCTGTTGCGCTTGTATGATTGCTAGAAGGAAGACAGGGAAGGACGGCACAAAGTTTTTGCCTATGACGGTATCGAGAGTTGCCATTGTTGAGATAACGGATCTTACTGTTTCCTCACCGTCGCGTTTCGGCGATACGTTTACAGCCCAGCGCTCGACGAGCTCGGCACGTTTCTTCCAACCGAACTGCTGTATCCGGTAGTGAGTAAAGTCATCGCGTGCCTCTACCATTCGCCCGGCGTCGATCACTTGCTCGATTTGATATTTGATATCATTGCCGAGAAGAATGACTCGGGAGGCAGACTTCACAAGTTCGCTGATAAACTCCTCGTGGCGAAAACCGGCGGACGTTCTGATTGCGTCAAAATCGTCGACGATGAGCACCTTACTTGTTGGATCGAGTTGTTGATATCGCTTGAATTCGTCTCCTCTATATTGTTCCCTGAATGCCGTCTCCACACCGCGACGGATGGATGCCTCGTTGGAGAACTTCGTCGAAGCATTCCCACGAAGTAAGATTGGCACAAACCCGACATCGCGAAGCTCAGACATCAGCCGTTTTGCGAGCGCTGTTTTTCCACAAAGGTCAGCGCCGGTCAGTAACGTATTAGGCGTTACTGGGTCTTCGACGATTACACGGCGCGAATTGATGTAGGCGTACTCCGTGCCCGTTTCGGCACGGCGCACATCGGGGTAACAAAATACATCCGATAAACGGATCGTTGGAGTGTCTCGAGTGCCAAGCGCGAGCCCCGGGTCTTCAAGGAACGTCGCGAAGTCTTCGGAAAAGGCGAATGTTCCCGTCTCGCGAAGGCGGCTACTTTGTAGCGCGTCCCAATCCTCAGGCTCTCGGGTGGCCACATACATGTCCTCATCCCACGCGAACCTGTACAATTTCTGCCGTTGGTTCTCTGGTTCGACTAGTAAGGCCGTAAATTCACTCGTTGACGGTTCTCCGGTCTGCTGAAGTACGCCGCCTTCAACATAGAGGTTTGACTCCCCAGACTCAGCGCGCACCTCACGTGAATCGCCAACGTGTTCATGGCCCGTGAAAATAACATCGGAAACTTCTTGCAGTCGATCGCGAAGCTGCCTACTGTTAATCGGATTGAACCAATTGTACGGGTGATGCATGACAATTACGTGCAGTGCAACATCTGCCCTCCTATCGGGAATAAGTTCCGATGGGAAGTAAAGCGTGCCAGGCGCACTGTTGCGGCGGCAAAGCCACGCGGAGTTCACACAACGGAATAGGACGCGTGTCTCGCCTACACTGAACTCGTATTCCTCATACAATTGGTCCCGTTCTAACTGGACGCGATCAACACCATCAGTAACTAAGTCCCGGAATAAAAAATAATTCGTCTGCACTTGTGTGCACGCGGATACGATCGAAGAATCCAGAACAACCTTCGGTGAGGCCGCGATGCTCTCCACAATAATGTCACGTGCAGCAAGGCCGGACTTGAAGTCACAATCGTGATTACCAGGGACCGTGACGAGTCCGACACGGCAAGTGTTCCCGAGGACAGTCGGCAGTCTCTCCCTTAGCCTATTGACAAAATCAATAGCGATTAGGTACTCGTCGCTTTCGCCGGAGTAAGCTACGTCCCCAGAAAGCACGATCACGCACGCTTCTGGTTGCGGCTCGATCACACGGAGCGCCGTTCCTATTCTTTCTACGCGATCGAGAATGGGGTTGGCGCCATTGATTAGGTGAATGTCGCTTAGTTGAAGAATTAGGATTCGCATTCGGACGTGGTCTTGGGGTTTTGGTTGCATCGACGGTACGATCTCCGACCCAAAATGGCAAGTCCGGACTGGAGCATCGACTCGTGTCCCCCTATCCCGCACACAAACCACATGATCGCACCCCGCACAACCTCGCCAACCTGAGCGCTCTGACGCCTGCCCGCTTCGATAGCTCACACGTCGGTCCGTGGACTCGCTGGGCGCATGATCTGAATGCTGAACTCATGATCATCGGCCAGGATTGGGGTGACGAGCGCTACTTTGTCGAGAATCGGGGGCTCGATAACCCAACAAATCCGACGAATATCGCGTTGCAGGAGCTGGTGTTGAGCATTGGCCTGCAACTACCGCAACCTCCAATCGCAGGAGCGGTTCCCGACCCTCGCAGCGCGAACTGCGGGATCTGGTTGACCAATGCGTTGCTCTGGCTCAAGACCGGCGGCCTTTCGGCTAAAGTGCGTGACGATTGGTTCGGCGACGGAGCGGCGTATTTCCTCAAGGCACAAATCGATATCGTCCAGCCGCGTGTCATCGTCGCACTCGGGCAGCGCGCGTATGGTTTGGTCCTTTCGTCTTACAACCTGCCAAAGCAACGTGGACCGTTTCTTTCGGTAGTCGAAATGAAAGAGCCGGTTACTCTCTCACCAGAGGCGCGCGGGGTACGGCTCGTAGCTGTGTACCACTGCGGCATCCGAATTCGAAATACGCTACGCCACTTCCCGGAGCAGCGGAACGATTGGGTTCGCGTTCGTCGCGCACTCGATTCTGCTGCATGCTGATCCACACGGCGAAGGATACCAAAGCTGCCCAACTCAATGGGCACTCTCTCGCACCGAGCCCGACCGCATACGATGGCACTCTTGATGAGTTCATTCAAGAGCATGTCCTTCGCGATCTTCCATCCAGGAACGCCGTAACTGCCTTTCACACCGCGCTAATACAGTACGTTGACGGCAGCGACCCATTGTTCCTCCTTCGCTACGTAAGCGACACTGTGCGCCGGTCAATTTATCAAACCAACGACGGCACGCGATTTCGTGCTACAGACAGCTCGCCCGCATGGTGGGTACACGCGATGCTGGTACAGGATCATCGAATTGCGCCGGGCGCGTTCGCTGAAGTCATCGCGACAATTCCTGCCCACATGCTCGATGTCGCGACGAGCACGGGTCCAACCGCGAGCGCCGCGGGCTGGCATATCGCACACATCTTTGACGTTAAAGATGGCAATACCGACTATAAACGGTGGTCGCGCGCCGAACTCATCGGCAGGTTCGTTCGAAATATTCATCCATGCAACTATTTTCTGATTGCGAAGACGGAATGGCACCGCTGGGGCGGTGACAAACGAGTGATTGGTACTTTTGCGGCGCTATACGCGGAACGCTACAGCGACGTCTGGCCTGAGTTCCTCCGGTTGGCTCGCGCTCGCGAGGAGAGTCTCGTTCGTATCAGCGGACAGGTCTCATACCACTATTCCGCACACGAACCCAAGACGCGTGGTCCGGATCGCATCAAACCCCGCGTGATTCGTGAGCCCGTGTCCTCAGATTATCTGCCATCAGGTCACGCCCGCGTTACTTACTCCGCCAGTCGCCTCACCTTCAAGCGCGACGTCATCGAACCCCTGAACGACGACGACGCATTCAGCGTTGTTACGCCGGTCGGCACGTTTCAAATGACGAAGACCGAGTTTTACGAGACGTTCCCGAGCGTCCCGCTCACAAACAGCTGTCAATATTCGGGCATTTATCACTTTCCGACCCTACCCAGGGCCGCGGAGCGATTCCGGATCAAGGGGCCGATTACCAGTTGATGTCTCGCTGACATCTCCGCAATCCCCCTTTCTCCAGGACATTGCGCTGATGGCGCGATGTGTATCGGGGAATGGCACTGGTGACGCTGATACGATGGTCCACATTCGCAGTCACGCCCGTACAGTATCCCGAGTGAATATCCGCCGGGCCGGAATCATCGGCTGCTGCGGCTACCGATCCGATTGCATAATCCCATGATCGACCATATACTTGAACCGGTATAGCGTGTATCGGCGTTCTGCCACAGCTGTGACCGATCGCCCATCGACGCCACTCGTGTTAGTGGGATCCAGCGAACGTGATCTTCGTGCGTTCCCAGTCGGCGCCAAACGCGTCGCAGGTTACGCACTTCGCTTGGCGCAGCAAGGTGGGAAACACCCGGATGCGAAAGCACTTAAAGGCTATGGCGGCGCTGGAGTAATCGAGATCATCGTTGCCTTCAATACCGATACCTATCGAACCGTTTACACTGTTGCTTGCCCAAATGTCATCTTCGTCCTGCACGCGTTCAAGAAGAAATCCAGACGTGGATCAGCGACATCGAAAGCAGATCTGGATCTCATCAGACAACGGCTTCGACGGGCGCTCAACATTTGCAACAGCCCACCAATCGAATTAACTAGTCTGATCGCTGAGTACGGCATTGCAATCAAGGCATACGAGGTACGATCAATCCTTCGGACGGATGTCAAGTGAGGACCGCCTACATGACCGCAAAACCGCGCAACATCGACTTCACAATCAGCACCGGCAATGTCTTCGCAGACCTCGGCTTCGCCGAGCCGGACACTGAACTCGTCAAAGCCGATCTGGTCCATGCGATTGCGACAGTGATCGAACAGCGTGACATGACACAAGTGGAAGCTGCAGACTTAATGGGAATCAAACAGCCCAATGTCTCACTCCTGCTTCGCGGTCGCACTGAGAACTACTCAGTTGGCCGGCTGATCACATTACTCAACCGGCTCGGGCATGATGTGATCATCGCGCATCGCGAGAAGCCGGTATCTCAACGCGTTGGCAGAACCCGCGTCAGGCTCATGAAGGCTGCTGTGGGCACTGTCGCATAGGAGAGTACTACCGGTTACCGGGCCGGTGCTAAACGGAGTAGTGGTGGAATAGCGCCTGGACGAACCGCGAAGAGGAACACGAGAGGATAGCCTGCGCGATCTCGCACACGAATGTAGACATCTGCGTGGTCGGGGAACTGTCCATCCTGTGACGCGTCGCTGACGCATCACTTCCAGTCACCGGTCACGGTGACAGGCGGACGGCGCTTGCGTCGATCGTGCAAGGGGTTCGAAAAACAGCCTAAACCTTCACGCGTGGGAGCGGTGCTCCTCCGATCGGTGCCAGCTGTACAGACTCGATCTCCATCCCGCATGCCCAGAGGAGATCGCTCAAGGTCTTGATCGTGATATTCTGACGTGCGCTCAGAGCGCGAGTCACGTAACTCTTGTGTCGGCCGAGTCGCTCAGCGAGCACGCTTCGATTCAGATGCGCTGCGTCCATCGCATCGCCTATCGCTTCAGTAAGCGCAATAGCACAGCGTTCCCGAGCGTAGTCACGCTGCTCACTGTCAGTCGGGAGGATTTCCTTGAGCCAGTTAATACGATCAACATCGACGGCGAAGTCGTGATGCTGGCTGTCTTGAGGCGAACGTTTCACAGTCACCTGCTAGTTGTCGGTTGCCTTATAAGTAAACTTAAGCAGAACTGGATGTGGAGAGGGCCGGCGCAGCCATCAAGTTGAGATTCGTTTTTTCTTGGAGTCGAACTATAGTATACTAGAGTATACTTTAGTACCGCACCCGATCACCTCCGCCACGATGCGCATCCCCGCTCACCAATTCGGCACTCTCTCCAACCCGCTCGATCAACTCTTGGGCGCGCCCGCACGCGTGCGCGCGCTGAGAACGCTGGATGCAGCCGCACATCCACTCGGCTTAGCCTATCTCGCGCGCGAGATCGCAGTTTCCTATCGCGGTGCGCAAAAGGCTGTTGCAGTACTGGTGCACGCCGGCATCGTTTCGGAGATACCAACAGGGCAAGGATCGGTTTTCAGCATCAACGTGGCGCATCCATTCGCCCCTGTGCTTCGCTCGCTCTTTGCGGTGGAGCGCGCTCGTCGCTCGGCGATCCTCGACGCGGCGGGGTCGTGGGCTGATCGGCAATCACCACGTCCGCTCGCGATATGGCTGTTCGGAAGTGCGGCGCGCGGCGAGGATACGTTCCAGAGCGATATCGATCTTGCGATCGTAGCAAAAACAGACGCCAGCGCTCAGCGTCTCGCTGCGTCGCTACGCGAATGCCTCGAACCGATCGCGCGACAGCACGCCGTGCATCCAAGTGTCGTGCCGTATAGCGCCCGCACTGTACTGTCGCTTCCGGAGGAGGACGCACAGATGTGGGCCGATCTGTTGCGCGATGCTACTCCGCTTACTGGTCCGGCGCCAGAATATTTGATGCAGCAATTGGCGCGCAGCGCAGGCGCGCGGCAATCACGACCGAGCAAGTCGCAGCATGACACCCAAGAAGACACCGACCACACGGGCAAAGCATCCGTGGACGAGCTTTCGTGACAACGGCGATCACTCTTCTCTCGCAGATTTGCTCGTGCAGGCGCTCGGGGCTGCTGCTGACAGTGGACAGGTTACCCGCCTTCGGCGGATTATCGAGCGAAAGAACGAAGCCCAGTATGGCGGCACGTTCTGGTCACGCCAAACCGCTGAGGCGTACCTCGATCAGGTTCGGCGCTTCACCGCGCGGGCAGTACGTTTGCTTGGCGAACACGGGATGGAACTGAGCGCGTCGCTGACATAGAATGATCTTATGAGCGTTACGCCGAGTCTCCCCGCCATCCGTCCCGCGACTACCGCCGACATCCCGGCTCTCCACGCCTTGATCGAAAGCGCGTACCGCGGCGACAGTGCACGCCGAGGCTGGACTCATGAAGCTGACCTGCTTGATGGCCAACGCACCGATGCCGCTTTACTCCGCGAGATCATCGTAGATCCCGATCAGCGGATCCTAGTGGCGGTCGATGAGGCAACCGTCATCGGTTGCGTTCAGATCGCCAGGAAGGAACTCGGCAAGTCATATCTCGGTCTGCTGTCCGTTGATCCGCTGCGCCAGGCGACTGGTCTCGGGAAACAGCTCATCACCGCAGCCGAGCATGCAGCCGCGGCCTGCTTCGATGCGCAATTCATTGAGTTGACGGTAATCAAGCAGCGCAGCGAACTCATCGACTATTATCGGCGTCGTGGCTATTCGCTGACAGGCGAGGAACGGCCTTTTCCGTTCGGCGACGAGCGATTCGGATTACCCAGGACTTCGGAGTTGGCGTTTGTCGTTCTCGAGAAAAATCTCTGAGCGCATAGCCCGATGTTTTGAATGCCCCGTGTGGCCCGATTCATTCACATAAACTCGTGAGATCTTAACCAGCGATGGTATTGTCGATGCCAACAAAACAGAACGACCAGGCTATTCGCGACATCGAGTCCGCCTTCTGGTGATCCGTTCTGGCGGGATCGGGGGAAGGCTTAAAATGGATTCCCGCTTTCGCGGGAATGACGGGTGGATGGGGGCGAGGCGTTGGGGCGAGGCGTTGGGGCGACGCATGCGTCGCCCCTGCATCACGTCTTGATGTATTTCGCGTACCACGCAATGTACCGTTCATATCGGTCGCGCTGATAACTCGGTCTCTGAATGCCGTGGAATTCGTTGGGATAGATGATCAAACCCGTAGGAATGCCGAGACTCCGCAGCGCTTCGTACATCTCCTGATTCCCGATCATTGGAACGTTCGAATCTTTTTCTCCGCTGAAGTACAGCGTCGGTGTCCTGATGCGGTCCGCATGCAGAAAGGGATACGATAGCTTCTGATACGTTTCCCATGACTTGGGATTCCACGGCGGGCCGATCTCGTTGTCGTATTGAATGATGTACTGATCGACGCCGTATAGCGCCACAGTGAATCCTGTGCCCGCGCCGCAAGTTGCGGCCTTGAGACTGGGATCGCTCGCGATCATGTAATCGGTGAGAATGCAGCCGTAGCTCCAGCCGCCGACACCTATACGGTTCGGATCAGCAACGCCCATGCTGATTACGTGATCGATGCCGGCCTTGAGATCCTGCACCTCGTGATCGCCCCAATCCGCAAAAATCGCACGCTGGAATTTCTGACCGCGGCCCGAGCTGCCGCGATAATTAACGTTGAGCACTGCGTAGCCGTTGGCAGCGAAGATCTGGCGCTCGAAGTTGAAGCTGTGCGCGTCCTGGCCGTTGGGGCCACCGTGAATGCGCAACAACAACGGTACCTTGGTGCCTGCTGTGTAGTGCAGCGGATAGGTCAACAAACCGTGTACTTCAGTTCCGTCAGGAGTCTTGTAGCTCACGTCCTCCGTCTTTGCGAGATCGAGCTGCGCGAAGAGTGCTTCGTTCTGATGTGTCAACTGCCGTAGAGTTCCGTCGGCCAGCGAGTACACTTCCTGCGGTTTGTCGTCGCCGCCGGCAATGGCGACCACGCAGCTGCCGACGTTCGACATCTGGCTCAGTACGACAGGCGGCTGGAGCAATTTCCGCACGCTTCGATCGACGATGTTGATGGAAACCGGATACGCCGAGCGATCATCTTCCTCGAGCGCGACAATCGATTTGCCGTCTGCGCTGAAGTAGGGCGCCGACACGGATCGATCGAGCGTCTCCGTCAGGATCACGGGCAAGCCAGAGCCGCCCGACGGTACAATTGCGAGATGGTTCATGCCGTATGCGTTCCACTTCATTTCATCACCAACCAGGAACGCGATCCGCTTGCTGTCGGGACTCCATGCGAGCCGCCCGCGTGTTCCGCGCGTTCCAAAATTGGTAACCTGCCTTTCTGTAACGCCAGGCTGAGCGTCGGCAACGTAAACCTGCGGCACGGGATTGCGATCAGGCTCGGCGTCGTGATTGCTGAGAAATGCGATGCGCGTTCCATCCGGTGACCACACCGGACCCGATTCATCATGACCGCCCTTCGTCAGTCGCTCGCTCTTTTTTGTGGCGATGTCGAAGAGATAGATGTAGGTGTGACGATTGCTCAGCAGATAGCCGACGATGTCCTGCTTGTAATGATACCGGTCGATGACGATCGGTTTGAGCGGCTTGGGTTTGCCGGACGTTGCAGAATCGCCCTGCGGCTCATCCGGATCAGGATCGCCAACTACAAGTGCAAGACGTTTGGAATCGGGCGACCATTCATAGCCCTGCAGTTTGCCTTTCACATCCGTCAGCTGCATCGCTTCGCCGCCAGCGCGGTTGAGAATCCAGACCTGATTCCCCTTGGCCTTGCCCGGCCGCGACGATGTGAAGGCGAGATACTTTCCGTCGGGCGACCACTCCGGCGAGCTCTCGGATTCCTCGCTCTCGGTAAGCTGTATACCTTTTGCGCCGTCCGCACCGACCATCCACACGTGTGAATTGTGCTTGTCCGCCTTGACGTCGATTGTGCTTACCGTGTAGGCGATCCACTTGCCGTCCGGTGAACACTGCGGATCGCGCACATCGCGCATGTGCGCGAGATCGTCCAGGTTTATGGGGCGGAGGGTCTGCGCGTAGATTGGCGCGCACAGAACCAGCATGGACAGTCCGGCGGCGCACGATATGGCAAATCGGGATCGCACGTGCCGTTGGCCAGCAGTGCGAATAGCAGACGTAGCGTTTGGCAAGCTGGATGATTGCATGCAGTCCACTTCGATCTCCCTGGGCAAGCGCCCGATTATTCCGGCAATCCGGCATTCCGTCGCGTTTGGCCGCCGACCGGCATCCGCACGTCGGGGAATCTACGAGGATTCGACCGGGCCGGTTTCTGGACAGGCTTCGCGCAATCTGGTACATTCGACATCTCACGAGGCAAATGACACCGCCAATCGAACGTATCCGCGACATCCTCGCTCCGACCTATTCAGTAGATCGGGAGCTTGGTCGTGGCGGGATGGCCACGGTGTACCTGGCTCAGGACACCAAGCACGAGCGTACCGTCGCGCTCAAGGTGCTGCATCCTGAACTGGCGGCCTCGCTCGGTCCCGATCGGTTCCTCCGCGAGATTCGCGTCGCTGCTCGGCTCAATCACCCGCACATCCTGCCGCTGTTCGACTCGGGCGAGATAGAGGGACTTCTATACTATGTGATGCCGTACGTCGAAGGCGAGTCGCTGAGGGAGCGGCTCGACCGCCAGCAGCAGCTACCTGTAGAGGAGGCGATTCACCACGCGCTCGCGGTCGCTTCGGCGCTGGATTACGCGCACCGGCAGAATGTCGTGCACCGCGACATCAAGCCCGAAAACGTGATGCTGTACGAGGGCGAGCCGATGGTGATGGATTTCGGAATCGCCAAGGCTGTGAGCGCTGCGGGCACTCAGACTGCGATGCTCACGCAGACGGGGATGATGGTCGGTACCCCTGCGTACGTGAGTCCGGAACAGGCTGCAGGCGAAGCGCAACTCGATGGTCGCAGCGATCAATACAGTCTTGCGTGCATGCTGTACGAGATGCTGTCAGGTCAGCGACCGTTTACCGGAACAACAGCACAGGCGATTCTCGCAAAACGCTTCACGGAAGTGCCGAAGCGCATTCGCGAAATCCGATCGAGTGTGCCGGAGAATGTCGAGCATGCGCTGGTAAAGGCGATGTCGACCGACGCAGGTGACCGATACAAGACGGCCGCGCTGTTTGCGCAGGCGCTGACGTCGAGCAGTCTCGTTACTCCGTCGGACACGCTGACGATGCCGCAACCGGCTGTATCCGCCGCAAAGTCGGTAGCGGTCCTCCCGTTTGCAAACATGAGCGCCGATGCGGACAACGAGTACTTCACCGACGGAATGGCGGAGGAGATCATCAATGCGCTGACCAAGATCCAGTCGCTGCGTGTTGCTTCACGTACGTCGTCGTTCGCGTTCAAGGGGAAGAACGAGGACATTGGTGACATCGGTCGCAAGCTCAAGGTGTCAACGGTGCTCGAGGGCAGTGTGCGCAAGATGGGGAACAAACTCCGCATCACGGCGCAGCTTGTGAATGTTGCTGATGGATATCACCTCTGGTCGGAACGTTATGACCGCGAGCTGGAAGATGTATTCGCGATCCAGGACGATATCTCGCAGGCAATTGTGAAGGCGCTCCGCGTCATTCTCACTGAGGGTGAGAAGAAGGCGATCGAGAAGGCGCGCGTCGTCAACGTGCAGGCGTACGACTTCTATCTTCGCGGCCAGCAATACTTCCACCAGTGGCGTCGCAAGAGCGTGGAGTACGCCAGGCAGATGTACAATCGGGCTGTGGAGATCGACCCCGAGTATGCTCTAGCGCACGCCGGAATTGCTGACGCATGTTCGTCGCTTTACACGTACTGGGACGCGCGCGAGTTCAATCTGCGTCAGGCGGATATCGCCAGCAGGCGTGCGCTGGAGCTGGAGCCAGATCTCGCCGAGGCGCACGTGGCGCGCGGCATAGCTGTATCGCTTACCAAGCAGTTCACGGAAGCCGATCAGGAATTCGAGACAGCGTTGCGGTTGAATCCGAAGCTGTTTGACGCGGCGTATTTCTATGGCCGCGGGCTGAAGTCCCAGGGGCGCAACGCGGAGGCGGCCAAGATGTTCGAGCGGGCTTCGCTGCTGAGACCGGAAGACTTCCAGGCTCCGAACTTCCTCGCCAATGTTCTTGACGATATGGGCCTCGCGGCGGAAGGGGAGGCAGCGCGCCGGCTGTCGCTCAAGCTCATTGACGAAAGGCTGGAGCTCAACCCCGACGATGCCAGAGCGACGAATCTGGGCGCAACAACGCTGGCACGGATGGGTGATCGGGAGCAAACAGTAGAATACATCCGCCGCTCACTGGCCATAGATCCTGATGATTCAGGGATGCTTTACAACATTGCCTGTGCTTACGCTCTGATCGGTATGCCGGACGAAGCGCTAGGGAGTCTTGAGACGGCAGTCGACAGAGGATTCGGTCACAAGGAGTGGATCGAGCACGACAGCGATCTCGACTCGATCCGCAATACCCCACGATTCCAGGCGATCGCGCAGGCGATGTGATCTGTCGCCTTTCGTCGTCACCGTTTCTTATCCGGCGACGTTACACAACTCAAGAAATTCGATTGTCAGTTTGATGACAGCTTCGCTGTTGCTGTTACGCGGATGTTCGTGTACGCAAGCTTAGCATGACGCTTGCATGCGTATATGTTAAAACAGGGAAGGATCAAAACGATCAGGTGTAGAAGCGTGGCAACCGGAGGATCACCTTATGTCTGCAAAGTTCATCAATACCGTGCTCAAGGTGGCAAGCGTGGTGACAGTCCCGCTCGCGATGCTGGCAGCGTCAGTACCAGCGAGTGCGCAGCGTCCAGGCCAGCGTAGCCACTCCGCGTGGCATTATAACAACGGGCGCTCCACCAACGGACATCTCAAGAAGTCGCATTTCAAGAACAAGCGTTACAAGAACGGGCAGTACAGGAACGGTCGCGACAACCGCGGCTACGATAACGATCGTGACAACGATCGCGACAACGGCCACGACAATAACGGCAGTTACAACAATGGCCGCTATGGAAATGGCCAGTACGGGCAGTATCCGCAGTATCCACAACAGGTAATTGTGCAGCGTCCTGTGTACGGCACTCGTGGAGTCGCGGGCAAATCGTTACCAGTTTCACGGCGCGGTAACGGATATCCGTCGCCCAGCGCAACACGATATCCGTCGACTGCCATCCCCGGTTTTCCGAATCCCATTGCACAGAACCGTTCCGGGAAGGCTCTGCCTGGCACGAGTCAGCAGAATCGTCAGTACGATGCCCGTCATCGCGGGTATTGACGCGACGCTCACGCGGTAGCGAGGTGAGTTGGATGCAGCCCTTCTGGTTTCGGGGCTGCATCCGGCCTCGTGAATGGTGATGCGGACGGGCTGGGTTCCGCGTGGAGCTTGTTCTACTGTGATGCGGAGTCCGTCCCTCCTCCGTCCCCTTACTGTCCTACCGGCAACCCACTCGGGACTCTCCTGGGCGCGAGCCGAGTCAGGTTCCTGGCAGCCGGATCGGTTAGCGCAATCATGTATGCCACGAGATTGTCCACCAACTGCGGAGTAAGAACAACTCCATTCAGAAGCGTGTCCCGCTGCGCAAGTACGCCAGTCGTGTTATTCAGTACAGTACCCCTGAGCGCTGGCTCCAGGTGCGACGGGTCGTACGTCTGCAGCTTCACATCGGACTGACTGTAGTGGTCGATGAAGTCGCGTAGCGTAAGGACCGAACCGTCGTGTCCGTACGGGCCCGTGAGCTCGACGTTGCGTAACGGCGTCGTCCTGAAGCGATACTGGTCGGCAGGATCGCCTGTCACGTTCATGCGGCCGAAGTCGTCGCGTAAATTCGGGCCGTTCCCTTCACCGGGACCGATCTGCGCGACCGCAACGTCGTGAAACTGATCGTCGCTGAAGGTTGCACCGGTATGACACACCGAGCATTTGAGCGTGAGGAACGACCGTGCGCCATCAAGCTGTTGCGGAGTCAGTGCATTATCGCGACCCGCCAGGAAGCGATCCCATGGCGACTTGTTGAGTGTGAGCTTCGACACCAGGAAACCTGCTATCGCATTGGACGCGTACGCAAAATTCATCGCGTCGAATCGCTTGCCGGGATATGCCTGCTCGAACATCCGACGGTATTCCGGAACGTTGCCAAGGCGCTTCATCAGCGCCGCCCACATATCCGAGTAATCGTTGTCCGCAATACCAGTGAGCTCATTGCCGGTCTGGCCGCGCATTTCGGTACGTGCTGTCACAGGGAACATCGGCTGCGCGGATACGGCGCCGAACTCAAATACACGCGTCATCGCCGGTGTCAGTTGCGCGGCGGCTGGCGTATGGAATTGATTGCGACCGATCAGTTCCACGCGTCCATCCCAGAACATGTGACGCAGCTGCGAGAGATCGAACAGCGGCGGTCCGTTGCGCGGAATGAACAATCCGTTCGGTGGTATGCGATCGGGTCCCAGCCCGACTCCGCCGGCACCAACGGAGAGACTTCGTCCGTCGCCCGTCGCGTACGCGGGCATGTGACACGTGGCGCAACTCACGTCGTGATTGCCGCTCAGGATCGGATCGAACATCAACGCCCGTCCGAGTTCAACGAGCGCTGGTCGAACGAACGGCGGATCGTCGAGTCGTCCGATGCCACGCTGCCGCGCCAGTTCGCGCACGAGCCTCGGCGTTAGCGCAGTATCGGAGAGATTCACTCGATCGAGCTGAGCGCTTGGCGACAGCCGCGCAGGCCCTGTCGGTTGTTGATCGCTGCAACCGATAAGTACCAGAATGGCGCCAACCACCGCGCCGAATGCAATTCGTGATCTTCGCGTCACAACATCCTCCGGTTATAGCGATTACGTGTGGCTACGCATAGCGCGCCTTATTCCACCCCAGTTGATCATTTCTTGTGATTCTGCGGGTCGTCCTTCGGATGTACGTAGGTGATTGCAAATGGCCCCATCCCGTGCACCTGCACTACCGTTGGCCCACGCGCAATCACATAGTGGTGTGTGTCCTTGGCTGCGGTCACGAATCCACCGCTGTGGAGTGTCGTAGTTGCTTTGGTGTCGACGCTGTCGCCATGAGCGAAGAGTAGAGTTCCGCTG
>Ga0207933_1001364_pt1 | contig 18772 bp, 14 predicted proteins | sample NGESurdeep092012_4_FD_184488 | JGI IMG/M metagenome (GOLD analysis project Ga0207933, IMG submission 184488) | Arctic peat soil microbial communities from Barrow, Alaska - NGEE Surface sample F53-3 deep-092012 (SPAdes) | ecosystem: Environmental > Terrestrial > Soil > Wetlands > Peat ...
GAGAGTGATGGAAATTCCGGTTCGCATGCCCGAGACTCGCATGCATCCAGTCAGCTGGGAATCCGCTCCCGGATTCAAATGTCAGACGCGATCCACTAGCATCACTCTGCGGCGTAAGTCCGAGCCGCTGATACTGGAGCGACCACTCGGCAGTAGCCTCTCTAAATGGCGGGAGGAATACTATTCTCGCTTAATCGGGCCCGTGCCCGAGATCTTTTGGCTCACCTTAGGCGATCCGGCGTAGTGGATCGATCCGGTGCCGCTGACTTTCCCATCGAGCTCCGAGCTGGCGTTCACCCGTACAGACCCAGTCCCGTCAATGTCGATGGTTGCGCGCTGTGCAGCAAGATTATGAGCATCGCAAGATCCCGTGCCACTGAGATTGATCTCAAGTAAATCGGCTTTTCCGGACAATGTAAGTGAGCCGGTGCCGGCCACGTCGGCCACAAAGCTCGGCTCGTTTAGATTGGTGATACTTGCGTCGCCTGTGCTTGGCAGATCGATCTTGCTGAGATTTCCGACCGTCACCTGAAACACGATTTTCGTCGGTGAACAGTTATGGCAGCCGCTTTCGGCAAGGACGAGGGTGCCGTTCTTCACCTGCGACGTGACGACAGACTGCAGATTGTCATCGGTGGTTACCGTCAGCGAATAGGTGCCGGTGCGGTCAACGGTCAGCGCCCCGATCGAATCGAGCTCGATCGCCGTGAAATGGCCGACTGTTCGAGGCTGTGAAATAACTTTGCCAGATCCTTTGATGCATTCTTTGGAAGCGCCGCCACTACCGCAGTCGGACAAATTGCAGGCGCTGAGCGCGCCGGTTCCAAGCAGGGCGCAAATCGCGAGCAGCTGCCGGATTCGGCCACCCGAGCGAGATCGCTTCCGCATCGATATTAGGTCCCCTTCGCGCGCGTCCTGGACGATCGCACGCCGCCAATGACGGGGCAACGGTTCTTCGAGGTAGCTTGGGCTTTTGTCCTGTTCCCTTTACAAAACTGTTGCCGTCAACGCCCGAAATACGAGCGCCCTTCAAAAGTTAGGGCGATAGCGGTTGAGAGCTGCGGAATCGATTTCAACACAGTGACGTGGACGCGATCGGCGAATGTAGGCTACGGAGGATCAAGCTTTTGGCTATCGAGTGAAAGGGAGCCAGAGAATGGAAACCGTCCTTGCCCTCCTGCCCATATGTATCATGGTCGCTGGCGCATGGTTTATATGGTTCCAAACCAAAACGAAGGGTCGGTTTGGTCTTGGGCGGGTCGTCTCCAATTGTCCCCGCTGCGGCGCGTCACTGTCGTTTTTCCGCGTACCTCGTTCTTTGCGAGAGGGGTTGTTCGGCGGCTATACCTGCCCAAAATGTGGCTGCAAGCTCGATAAGTATGGTCGAGAGCTCGCCGCGAAATAGCGACCCGATCTCAATTGGGCTCGAAGCAGAGCGCCCTCTTATGCCAGGTCGCGCTTTCTATTTAATATGGATTGGGCGTGGTCGCGCGGATGATGCGGGTGTGCCGGGCATGTCCGTACGAATGATCGGCACGACGCATGCGCCTCGGCATAGACAATGCTGCCGCTTGACCCTCCTGATCCTCAGTATGGGCTGAGTTGGCACTGATCTCGGCAGTGCCAACTCAAAATTCGTAAGACGGATCGTAATAAGCTTAGCCGGGCGCTGGCAGCGGACGATAGCTGAATAGAAGGCGCCACTGGCCCAGTTCCGCATTCATGGCGTCTGCGACCGCTTCCAGAAAACCACAGACTTCGGGATAATATTCTGGCATCCGCGTTTCGGCGCGATGCAGCAGCACGCGGAGTTTCTTTTCGGTCGCCACCGACTGCTGCGCGGAGGCGCGAAAATCACCTTGTCCCCGAATGCCGGCCAGCGCGCTGGCGAACGCCGGTAGAACGGCGCCCAGGAACGTGAGGATCGATTTGAGCGTATGCGATATCCAGTGAGTGTGGTCGGCGCCTTGGAAGCCGTATATCGCAACGATGGTGAACCACAAGAGGCACATAAAAATCGCCATGTAGAAAAGCACCTCGCCCGCTTTATCGAGTCTATGGTGCGCCTTTTGCAGCGATTTATGATTGTTGTGGTGGTAGTCAATTTGGCCGGCGACTTCGTGGTGAAGTACCGTGGTTATGCTCTCGCGAAGGTACGTGACGTCCGCATGCGCATTCGGCAGCGGAAGCTCGCGAATCGTGGCGCGCGCGTACCAGATCGTCCAGCTATGTTCGCTTTCTCCAGGAGCGGCTGTTCCCGATAAGATGCGACCGACCCGACCGACCGGGGCAAGAATCCGAGCATGCCTCAGCATTTCTGCTAGCGCTCGAACATCAAGGAATCGCTCATGCCACCGGCCCCGGCGGCCGGCGGTCGCGATCACGATAACCAAAGCAATAAAGAATAGCTCGGCGCCGGCGCTAATCGTCTTCGCGACTGCGATGTTGCCACCGAACAACGCATTCCAACCTTGCAGAATAGAGAGGAGGCCTACCAAAACGGCGAGTGCGGCGAACGCGAAACCTAAGACATAGGCGCTGCGATAAAGGCGACCGAGCTCCGCCGCCTTGCGATCGGCCCATAGGAAGCGCCTTTGCAACACCTCGTCGATCGCGGTGCCTAGCCGCGCTTTGGGCGGCAGAGCGTCGATAAATCCGTGCCATTCATTTTGCCGATCGGCAATGCGCCTTGGCGCGGTGGCCGGCTTTCCGATCAACAATCGAAGCAGCAGGTCGTGTGCCCACGTCCACCAGGCTGGGCTGCGTTCTTCTTCAGTGAGGAAGCGCTTCAGCCGGACGAATTCACTCTTGCCCGTTTCATCAAGCGCTGACCCGGGCGGTCGAAGCGTCTCCATGATAAGGGCCGCGAATGCGTCGCTGGTGCCGTCAAACAGGGGGGTCGACACGCGGTGCCGCCATTGAGCCGGCGCCCGGTCGGCGGCCGACGAGATCAAAATTATTGGAATATTGCGCCGAAGCGCTTCATCTATGATTTCACGCGTACCGCCGCGGCCGCCACTCGCGCCGCCGTCCCAGATCGCGATCACAAGGTCGACATGGTCGAGCATGACGAGGCCCGCTGCTTCATAGGCGGCGCTGCGGTCGTCGTCGGGGGAAGCGCTGTCGATCTCGAAAACCGCGCGCGCACGGGCCGTCAAATCCCTAAAGCGCTCCCGTGACTCTGGAGTGCCGAAGTCCTGTTCATAGATGTCGCGCGCGAAGGGCAGGACGACGTCGAGCTGGCAGCCTGCGCGTAGCGCTTCCTCCGCGAATATCCGATCGCCGCCTTCGGCGAGCGCGGAGACGGCGACCATCAGGGGCGGCTCGGCCGAATAGACAAATCGGTGCTGCTCTTGAACGTTGTGGACCGTTTTTGCAGCGCGCCCGACCAAATCTGCGACTTGAGCGCGGACGCGGCCAAGCTCTGAAGCGGGCAGGCTCGCGCCCGGCCGGTGAGCAGTCACGCCGATCCGCAGCACAAGCCGCGGGCGAGGCGGGTGAATCTGCTCGCGCCCTTCGCGTACCTCAACACCATTCACCGCGATGTTCATGGGCCTATCCAAAACGAAATTTTATTCGCGTCCGGAACAGCGCGGCCTACGAAGTGGCTAGGAGGATCAAGGTACAGAGGCGGGCTCTTCGAGCATATCGAGCGCGGCTTCGAGGCTGTGACGCATGCGGTTAAAGGCGGCCGCGAGCGTGGCGACTTCGTCGCCGCCGTCGACCCTGAACTGCTCTGCGGCCATATTGCCGAGACTTACGTCCGTGGCGATGCGCGTGATCCGCGCCATCGGGCGGATGACAAGGTAATGCAGCAGAACATTCATGATACCGAGCATCAGGAGGAATACCACGGTGAGCATTGCCAGAAACAAGAAGAGCGAGTGGCGCGCCTGTCGCAGAGGCACGGACAATGGAAGCGATATTATCTGCGCTCCGATCGTCTCATGGAGTTTCCAGCCGAATCCATTGGCGCTTCCATAGGACGCGAGCATGGCGGTCGGAGCCGCCGACGCATTGCTGTGGCATTCCAGACAGGCGCCTTCGTTGACGGTGAGCGGGCGCGCGAGAGTAAGAGTGGCACCCATCGGGGTTTCGCGGTCGGTCACGATTTCGTGGCGAGTCGCGCCTTGGCGGAAGGCATTGATGATATCGGCTTCCCAATCGGTCGCCCGGTCGGCCGGATTAGTCGGATTAAGGGCCGCTTCCTTGTAGGCATATCCGGGGAAGTCGTTACTGAGTCCGTGGAACGTAAATTGAGCCGCGAACGATGGCACGGAGACGACGATGAATTTGCCGGCTCGTTCGGCGCCTGTGACAGGTTCGACTTGCTTTACCGTGTAGCCGCGAACCGCGTCCGCCTCCGAGAGCATGACTCGAGCTTTGGCAATCACCTCCTGGCGGGCGGCGGCGACAAAGTTTCGGTTCAATAGAAAGGCGGTGGCAAGAAAACCGAGGACGAATGCGGCCAGGATGGCAAGGTTGAACTTGATTCGCAGACCCATTGGCGTCCTTCCCCATTGGGCCGAACGTAGCGCATGAAATCGGTCTGCCCGTCCCAACTTATATATTCCACCGCGCGACAATCCTCAAGCATTTCGCAAGACAGGCGCAGACGATCAGCTTCCAAATCGACCCAAACGCGTTTTGCCCTTATACTCCGACGCGCGACCGCCAGGTTCCATCGGACGCTTACCATGAGCGATCGGATATTCATCAGCTTTGCTACCGCCGACCGGTCTAGGGCCGGGGCAGCATGTGCCGCTCTCGAGCGCGGCGGCTTGGCATGCTGGATATCGTATCGTGATGTGCAGGCTGGGCAGAACTATCAGGGCGCCATCGTCGAGGCTCTGGAGTCCGCCAAGGCAATGGTTCTGGTTTTTTCGGCGCGAACTAACGAATCTGAAGAGGTTGCCAAAGAGCTGTCGTTAGCTAGCGCTTTCAAGGTTCCCGTCATTCCACTGCGTGTTCAGAAAAGCCTTCCGAGAGGGGCGCTCCACTACGAGCTTGCCACGCGACAGTGGATTGACGGTTTCGATGATTGGGACGCTGCCATCGCCAAACTCGTTGCCGCGATCGGAACGACTGCGGATCGGCCGTTGCTGCAAAAGTCAGCGGCACAGCCACTTGCCGCAAGGGACGACGTGAAGTCGCGAATTTCAGAACAGGCGATCGAGAGCGCACAGGCGGCGCTGACCGTCTACATCGGGCCGATTGCCCCGGTCCTGGCGCGAAAGGAGGCGGCAGGCGCGACTTCGCTCGACGACTTCCATGATCGGCTGTCACGCCGGATACACTTATCCGAAGACCGATCCGCTTTCCTGGCGCGGGTCAAGCAGAATTCGCGTTAGAGATTCTCCCGTCTTACTGACAGCGTGATCGAGAGCCGGGTACCTCTCGAACGGGGCCTCACGCCAAGCCGCAGTCCTCGTTATAGATAGATGGGGCACCGTCCCGATCGCTGTCGAGGCCATCCGCGCGGTCGACCGCACGCAATGACGTCATGTCGCACAGCGATACCGCGCCTGGTAACTTGCGGCCACGCCCCGGACGCCGTGACATGGGTGCTAAAGGCGTTGGGCCCGGGCGCTCTCTCGTCCGCACCCGAGTTGCGGCGTTTAGAAACCCAACGAGCGCACGAAAGTTTGCCATGCCACGCTGGAGGAATTACTATCATCCCTCCGGACCAATCGACGTTTGCATCGAGCGCATTGAAGAAGAGCGAAATTTACCTCCGCCGTCTTTGGCTAGGCCAACATGTGAGGCGAAGTTTTCGCGGGGTCGAATGTCTAAGCAGGATGTGATCGTACCGGACGGGTGGTGCATTCGCACCTTCACATTTCATCATGATCTAGCCTACTGGAGCATGTGGGCGCTCAACTTCCTCTCCTCATTTTTGCCGGGCGTGAGCCCCACGCCACCGGCCGCGGACGTGAGTTATACGTTGTGTCGCAAGGTAGATGGTGCACTCCGAACCATTCGCCTTCCCGGCGACCATGCGCCCGACGCCCTGGCCAAGACCATGCTGCTGGTTGAGGCCGTCCCCAGAGCGCAAAAATCCTGACAGCGCCCGAGAGCGTGATGGAATGCATTCTGTAATGAGCATCGGCGCGTCGTGCCTGTTCGACGTTCGTCGAAGAGCGACCGCTATGCAATTGCGTTGTGCGACTTTTTCCGCAACGGTGGGGCCCGAATAATACTTTGAGGTACTGTTCGCTGGTTCCTCCATGGAACCATTTTGAGCGTTTATTTGCGCTTCCGCTGACAACCTTGGAACGGGCGATCGATCAGCCCGCAAGCACGGCGGCTCCAGAGGCCGGTCTCGAGTTCTCTATACGAGCGAGCCGGGTTGCTTAGGCGATTGTTGATTGATTATTCGCCTCCGATCCGCGTAGGTTGGTAAAAAGCGGCGCGTTCACCGAGAATGCGGTTCGGTTGTCCCGCTAAAATCTTTGCGTCGGACAGGTCGGGTGGACGCAGTCATGATAGAGGGGAACGGACGATGATCGGGCGCGTGGTCTTGTGTGTGGCACTCGCATGCTTCGCTGGAACGGCGCTAGCTCAGGAACCCGCCTGCACATTCTATAAAGTAGATACGAACACACTTCAGATATCGAAGGATGCTGGAGGTGACCGGTTTATTGACGCCCTTTTCGACGGCGATGTCGCTTGCGTTACCAGCAAGACAAACGTCAAAGGTGTCGAGTGGGGCTTTGTCGCAGGCAAGCTGGAATCTTTGAAGAAGGTGACGGCCGTCAATGGCTGGACGCCGCTTCAACGACTGAAACCGATATCCGCCGCTGATGCGGCGGCGCTCCTGGCTGCGGCGACACCGACAGCAGCGCCCAGTTCGAATAGCCCTTCCGGCCCTGCGGCGTCCAAGGTCCCAGCTACAACGCCCAATACTGCGGCAGCTGCTGCGGCGCATCCCGAAGACGTATTGCATTTTGACCAACCGGTTCCATTCGGCCCGTACCCTGTGAATGGCCACTCGCTCAAAGATCTGACCAACAGCGTTCCGATGTTCTCTCCGGTTGAAGGCCTTGATGACAAACTTTGGAAGAAGAAGTGTAGCTCGTGCCATCAGTGGAACAAAGATAGCCTGTGCAAGCAGGCGCTGACATACCTAAGGGCGCCGAAAGACGTGCTGCGTATCCAGCACCCGTTTGGCGGTACTCTGAAAGTCGCTTTGATGCGCTGGGCCCGAAGCGGCTGCGAGTGAAACCGTCCCCTTTATGATTTTTCCGCACGACGCATTTGCTTGGGAAAGTTCGCATGCAGAGAATTAGGGTATGCGTCTGGCTCGCGCTGCTCGTAGCGACCATCGGTGTCGGGAACGCCAAGGCGCAGGATTTTCTAAACCAGGAATGGTTGCTCGATTCTGCTCACTCGCACGTCTACATGGAAACCGAGAAGCTCAACCACGTCATTGAAAAGCGGCCATTCACGCGCGTGCAGGGCAAAATCGACAGCGATGGCCGTGCCACGATCAGGATCGACCTCGCCTCAATTGAGACGGGGATCGATATACGCAACGTCCGCATGCGTTTCCTGCTGTTCGAGACATACAAGTTTCCGTATGCAGATATCACCGCGAAGCTGGATAAATCCAAGTTGCGCGAGCTGGCGACCAAGACAAGCGTGACCTATCCGCTGACGATGAAGGTCGACATGCATGGTGTGGACAATGAGTTCACGACCGACGTATTGCTTACACGGACGAGCGATAACACCGTCTCAGTCGCAACGGTCAAGCCGATCGTGGTCAGCGCGGAAAGTTTCGGATTCATGGAGGGCTTGACCAAGCTTTCGGAGGCCATGAACGGAATAAATATCGTGCCGTCTTCGGCGATTACCTTTGATCTGGTGTTCGCGACCGGCAGTCTCAAGCCGGCGCTCGAGGCCGCACAGGCCCAAAGCGACAAAGCCAATGCCGATCAGGAAACGAAAGCGATTACGGCCGAGAGCTGCGAAACCCGGTTCAACGTAATTTCGGAAACCGGAGCTATCTATTTCAAATCCGGCAGCGCTGAGCTCGACAGCAAAAGCGAACCTCTGCTTGATAGCGGTGCCGGTATCGCCAAGCGATGCCCGTCGGTTCGGTTCGAAGTCAACGGCTACACCGATAACGTCGGCGGCCGGCGCTACAATCAAAAGCTTTCGGAACGACGGGCTCAGTCGGTTGTCGAATACCTGGTGGCCAAGGGCGTAAGCGCTACGCGTATCAAGGCGACGGGGTACGGCGAAGCGCATCCGGTCGTGCCCAACAACTCAATGGCCAACAGAGCAAAAAACCGCCGCATCGAATTCCAGGTCAAGAAAGAATAACCAAAGTTCCAATTGATGCATTTAACACTCGGGATGAGCCGTGGAACGGAAGCGTTTGGTCAATCCCACGGTCGAGGCTCTAGCTGTCGCGGTGACTGAGCGATCACGCAGCGGCTTTGAAGAGTTCCATTTCCATGATCGCTATTTGACTGAAATCATTCTTCGCTGTCAGATTTTGATCGCAGCGCGCTTGAGAAACTATGGAGGCGCATTAATCTGCGTGATAAGGTGCGGCCATAAGGTGGGTGGAACCCATCCAGCATGACGCGGGTGCGCACTGATTGCGATAGCGCGTCGAGGGAGGACTGCTCCATGCGCGTTATCGGTGTCGCCGCCGCGTTTATCGCTGCGGCCTTTTTCGTTGTCGCACCGGCATTCGCTGAGCCTCGCCTCGCGCTGGTGATCGCCAACAGTGCCTATCAGGGTGCGCAGCCGATCGCGACCGCGGCGGCAGATGCGGGACTCATCGCTGCGGCCTTGCAAAAGGCTGGCTTTGACGTGACACGCAGCGACGACCTGACAACGCAAAATATGGGCGCCGCGCTCGGGGCATTCACAGGCAAGGTCCAGGCCGCCGGCCCGGATGCCATCGTGTTCGTCTATTTTTCCGGCTATGCCGTGCAAGTGAACGGCGACGACCATTTGGTGCCGGTCGACGCTCAAATCACGACCGCAGCCTCCGTTGCGGACGTGACGCTGCCATTGTCGGCGTTGACCAAAGCGCTCGGTGACATTCCGTCTTCGGCGCGCATCATCGTGCTCGACGCTGCGCGCGACGGCAATTTCGGCAAGGTTGGCGGCCAACCGGTGGCGCCCGGCCTCGCGCTGACCACGGTCCCTTCGGGATTCGTGCTCGCGTATTCGGCGGCTCCCGATAGCTATGCGCCGTTAGCGCATGGCTCAAGCAGTCCGTATGCCAGCGCGCTGGCGACCTTGCTCGCGCAGCCGGGGCTCGACATTGAGCAGGTTTTCAAGGGCGTGCGTCTGCAAGTGAACCTCGCCACCACCGGCGCGCAAGTGCCGTGGACAAGCTCGGCTCTCGACAGCGACGTCGAGCTGGTCGCGGCTCCTGCCGCTGGACCGGCGGGTACGGCCGTTGCCGCGGCTCCTGCCCAAACGCTTGCACCCGCCCTCGGCGTTTCAAATCTTGCCGTGCCGCCCCGCAAGCGGGGCCACATCACTAAATCCTCGATGCGTGGAATGTCCGGCGATGAAGCTTACGACACGGCGATAGAGGACGACTCGCTGAGAGATTATCAATGGTTCGTCGAAACCCATCCGGACTATACGCGGGCCGGACAAATCTGGAACATGATCGGAAGCCGGCGCGAAGGGCTCCTCTGGCGCCGGACGACGGCACTAGGTTCAACGCGCGCCTATTGGAATTATCTCGATCGGTATCCCGACGGTGCTCATGCCGACATCGCACGCAGCGTGCTCGCCGAACGCGGGCAACCGCTGCCGTCGGACTATGTTGCCCAGCCTTTGGATCTTCCGCCCGGCTACTCCGACGAAGCCATGGGACTGCCCGATCTGATGCCGGATGGCTTCGACCGCCCAGCGGACGTCTTCTTCGGTAGTCCGGATCCTGAGTTCATCCCGGCGCCGACGGATGGTTCGGTCAATTTCAACTTCAACTTTGGAAAGAGAAAGAAACGGGACCAGAACCAGGCCGGTATCAACTCCAACCCGCTCCCGCCCAACCAATCGCCGTTGCCCCTGGTCGGTCCTTGTGGAGGATGTCCAGGCCCCGATGGGAAGCCGACGGGCCTCCCGCCGAGCCCGGTGGTAAACAACAAGGGGACCCCAGTGGCGCCCGACCACTCGGTGGTCAACGGGATCCCAGTGACGCCCGACAAATCGGTTGTGGACGGGACCCCGGTAACGCCCATCAACTCGGCGAGCAAGCCGATAACGGGCGACGCCGATCAACAGAAAATGATGCGCGACCTCCAGCAGCGACTGAAGCAGCGGGAGCAGCAGCAAACGAGTTCGGCCTGCGATGAATTCGGTAAAGCCGGTAACAACGCCACGGACGCGCAGAGGCTGCGATGCTTTAACGACTTGACTAAAACAACGAGTGCGCCTGCGAACGACTTGAATAAATCAACGAGCGCGCCTGCGCAAACGCCCATCAACGCGGTGCCGACCCATCCGCGACAGGCAACTGGCACGAACTGCGTTAACGGCGCGACCAACAAACAGCTGTCGGGATGTTTGGACGAATTGGGGAAGGTTCATGACAAGCGCGCAGATGATTTGCAGAAGACGATTCTAAAGCAATTGGACGACCAAACAAAAAAGAAGGCCGCCGAGGACGCCGCGAAGGCGAAGGAAGATGCTACGAAGCAACATCCTGTCGCGTCGAGCGAGCCGGCGCCGCGACTTACGTCCGATCCTAGCCAGCCGAATCGCTGGCAAAAATTGTTGCAGGAAAAAAAGGCGGCTGCACAAGCCGGAACGCAAAAGAGCGCCGGCAGTGAGAACTCGACCGCTCCGAGCGAGAAGCCTTTTATGGAGTTCAGCACGCAGCCAAGCGGCGCGACGCCCGCTACGCAGACGCAATCCGGCGCTTCAATCAGTTCCGGCGTCAGCGCGGATCAAGGCGGAGATCTGGATGAGGCCGTCGCCAGACCGGTTAACAAGCGGAATGGTCTAACGATCCCGTCGCATACGGCGGCGCAACCGCAAATCGTGATGCCGCCGGCGACAGCGGAGCAAAAGCGGCTGGGCGAGCAAGTCCAGGAACGGCTAAAGGCGCAAGGCGCAGCGACACAGAATAGGCAGGGCACGAAATCTGGCGGTTTGACGATCCCGTCACATACGGCGTCGCAACCGCAAATCGTGATGTCGCCGCCGACAGCGGAGCAAAGAAGGCTGAGCGAGGAGGTCCAGCAGCGGCTGAAGGCGCAAAGCGAAGCGGCACAGAAGCAGCAGGGTACGAAATCGGGCGGTCTGGCGATTCCCTCGCATACGGCGTCGCAACCGAAAATCGTGATGCCGCCGCCGACTCTGGAGCAAAGAAGGCTGAGCGAGCAGGTTCAGGAGCGGCTGAAGGCGCAAAGCGAAGCGGCACAGAAGCAGCACGGCACGAAATCGGGCGGTCTGGCGATTCCCTCGCATACGGCGTCGCAACCGAAAATCGTGATGCCGCCGCCGACTCTGGAGCAAAGGAGGCTGAGCGAGCAGGTTCAGGAGCGGCTGAAGGCGAGAAGCGAAGCGGTCGAGAAAAGGCAGGCCACGAAATCGGGCGGTCTGGCAATCCCTTCATCGCAGCAACCAATGCAAGCACAGAAACTGCAGCGGGAGCAGCCTCAACAGCAGCAAGCACAGCAGAAACAGCAGCAGGAGCGGTTGCGCGAGCAGGAAATCCAGCAGCAGCAAGCGCAGCAGAAACAACAGCAGGATCGGTTGCGCGATCAGCAACTTCAACAGCAGCAAGCGCAGCAGAAACAACAGCAGGAGCAGCTCCGCGACCGGCAGCTTCAGCAGCAACAAGCGCAGCAAAAACAACAGCAGGAGCAGCTCCGCGACCGGCAACTCCAGCAGCAACAGGCGCAGCAGAAGGAGCAGCAAGACCGTTCACGGCAACAGCAGCTTCAGCAACGGCAGGTGCAGGAGAAGCAACAGCAGGAACGGGTGCGGCAACAGCAACTCCAGCAGCAGCAAGCGCAGCAGAAGCAACAGCAGGAGCGGCTGCACCAACAGCAGACGCAGCAGCGCGCACAACAAGAGCGTGCTCAGCAAGAGCGGATGCGGGCTCAGCAGCAAGCGCAGCAGCGGGCACAACAAATGCGAGCTCAGCAAGAGGCGCAACAGCGAGCACAACAACAGCGGCTGCGCTCGCAGCAGCAGGGCCGGGCTCGGCAAATGCAAGAACGAGCGATGCAGCAACGGCAGATGCAGCAGCGGCAGGCACAACAGCAGATGCAACAGCGGCAGATGCAAGAGCGCATGATGCAGCAGCGAGTGATGCAACAAAGGCATGCGCAGGCTCCATCCTGCCCGCAAGGCTCGCGCTTTATGAATGGTCGCTGCGTGCGGTGACTGAGACTGACAAGTGGACGGTCAGGCGGCGCGGACGGCGCGCGATGTTGTCCAGTCTGATCAGGACGAGGCGCGACAAAAGCTTCGGTCCGGTCAAACGGACTTCGCTCCTCCGCTCTAGGGCGGTCAAAAGTGTGCTGTTCGCTCCAGGAGAAAGTTTATGCGAGTTCCGGCCGTTATTGCGGCGCTGGCTTTGTCCATAACAACGGCATCTGCGGCGGTCGCAGGCGACGGACCGAGTGGACCACTCATTCCGCGCGCAGCTCTGTTTGGCAATCCGGAGCGGGCCGGTGCTCAGCTCAGCGATGACGGCAAGTGGCTGGCATGGCTCGCGCCCAAGAACGGTGTGCTCAATGTCTGGGTAGCGCCGCTCGATAAGCCAGCGCAGGCACGCGTGCTGACGGATGAGAAGACGCGTCCAGTTGGTGGCTATTTTTGGTCGCCGGATTCGTCAATGATTCTCTATGTCACGGACAAGAATGGGGACGAGAACTTCTTGCTCTACGGCGTTGACGTGGCGAGCGGGTCGCGCCGAAGTCTCACTCCCTTTGAAAAAGTCAGGGTCGAGGTCATTCAGGCCAGCCGCAATATTCCTGATCGCATCTTGGTCGGCATCAACAATCGCGATCCTAGCTATCACGACATCTACAGCCTTGACCTGAAAAGCGGCGCATTGAGCCTGATATTCAAGAACACCGGCAAATTCGCCGGGTTCATCGCAGATGATAACCTTAAACTCCGTATCGCCGGCGAGGCCCGCGACGATGGCGGGGTCGATTATTATTGGGTGACCGACGACAAGGTGGCAGACAAGCCGTTCGAGTCGATCGAATACGCGGATTCGACGAACACCGCGCCGGCTGGGTTCACCCGCGACGGCAAAACGCTCTATTGGACCGATTCGCGCGGACGGAACACGGCCGTTCTGATCGCGGAGGTCGTCGCTACTGGCAAAAAGACGGTACTGGCCCAGGATGCCAGAGCCGACATCGCCGGATCGACAAACGATCCCAAGACGGGAGCCGTGGACGCCTATGTTGTCAATTATCTCAAGAACGAATGGCACGTGCTTGATCCGGCGGTAGCGCCGGATTTCGCGTTCCTGGACGCTCACCTGCAAGGTCAGTTTTGGATTACATCGCGCGCATATGCCGACGACAAATGGCTAATCGGAGTTGATCCCGTCACTAAGCCGCCGGCGACCTATTTGTATGATCGCAAGGCCAAGACGCTGACGCAGCTTTACGTGACGCGTCCCGAGTTGGAAGGCGCGCCATTGGCGCCCATGTACCCGCTCGAGATCAAGGCACGAGACGGACTCACTCTCGTGTCCTACCTCACTTTGCCGGTCGGCTCGGGCCCACAGGGGGTCGGTCGGCCGGACCATCCACTGCCTCTGGTTCTGTTCGTTCATGGCGGGCCGCATGCGCGCGACGACTATGGCTACAACGCCTATCACCAATGGCTGGCGAACCGCGGTTACGCGGTGCTGTCGGTCAACTACCGAGGTTCTACGGGCTTCGGCAAGTCCTTCATCACGGCGGGAAACCACCAGTGGGGGGCCAAGATGCAGGACGATCTCGACGACGCAGTTGATTGGGTAGTCCAACAAAGGATTGCCGATCCGAAGAAGGTGGCAATCTTCGGCGGTTCTTACGGCGGTTACACCACTCTCGTCGGCCTTGCATTCACGCCGGACCGTTACGTGTGCGGTGTGGATCTTGTGGGACCGTCCAACCTTGAGACACTGCTGGCCTCAATCCCGCCCTATTGGGATTCGGCTCGAGCGGAGTTGTATCGCGACATCGGCAACCCCACGACTGCGGAAGGCCAGGCGCTGCTGCGGGACCGCTCTCCACTTTTCAAGGCCAATGCCATCAAGGTACCATTGCTTATCGGACAGGGCGCGCACGATCCGCGCGTCAATGTAACGGAATCTGATCAGATTGCGGCCGCGCTCAAAGCCAAAAATATTCCGGTGACCTATATGGTTTTTCCCGATGAAGGGCACGGCTTTCAACGGCCGGAGAACAATATCGCGTTTAATGCGGTCGCCGAAGCATTTTTGTCACAGTGTGCCGGCGGCCGGGCGGAGCCGATCGGGAGCGCCATCAAGGCCTCGACGGGAATAGTCAAGTTGGGTGCGGAGTACGTGCCGGGTCTCGCCCAAGCCGAAGAAGGGCCACAAACGGGACGGGCAAGGGATCGGTAATAAATGACGTGGCCGCTGGTCGTCTTCGCGGGGCGTAAGTTGGACTGAAGCTCCGGAGCGAAGAAGGGGATGGCGTCGACAATGACAGGCGAACAGGCATACTCGTTTGTATCCGGCATATTCGGCGGGGAACGCACATTCCGGCTCGGAGCGAACGCCCTTCATTGGGAGGACGGGCGCCACAGCGGCAGCATTGCTTATGCCGACGTCGACACTGTGCATATGTACTTATCGTCCCAGCCGTATGGGCACGGAACACAGATATGCACGATCCGTAGTCGCGCAGGCGCGCGATGCGATTTGAAATCCAAAAGCTTTCGGCCGTGGGGCCGCAGCGACGATCGAAGCGTCCGGTACCTGTCGTTTGTGCGCACCCTGATAAATCGCATTTCCTCGTTTGCGCCACGCGCTAGCATTTTCGACGGTCTGCCACCCGCTGCGTACTATGGACAGGTCGTAGCGCTGGCGGCCGTCGCCTTGATAATGATCGCCGAGCTTGCGCTGCCCGTCGTTGACTGGCGGACAGCTTCGGCCGACGCCGCAAATGCGGTCATCCTGATGGGCGTCTTGACTCCCGCGGCGATTGGCCTTGCGAAGACCGTTTTTCGCGGTACGCGTCGGCGGCTTGATCCCAAGAGTTTGTCCGATGTCTGTGGTGTGGTCTGAGATTTCTCGATGAAATCCTGGCGAACGGATGTGGCGACTAATCGCGCGTCAAATTGGCCGCCGCTGGAGACTTTGGCTTGTTGGGCTAAATGTGCCTTGAGCGGTATGTGAGTGTGCCGCTCGGGTCGTCAAATTGCTGTCAACGTGCGCAGGAGCTGGCCGATCGAGTTCGGTCGAATGCCTTACCGGAGCGAAGACAGCCGGAGAAGTTCTGAGGAGAGGGGGGATAGATGGCTCGCGATATCAAGGCTTTTGCTGTGTCGGGCTACGCGTCCGCTCTGTTTAATGGACTGCCGGTTGTCTTTGCGCCCAAGCAGCTATTGATTCACGTACCCATGATGTCGGCAGGCCTGTTCCTTGTTGTGCTGGCATGGGCCGCGGCTACGAATTGGCGCCTGTGGCTCGGTTGGGTGCTTGCCGTGATCGCAGTCGTTTTTTCTCCCGTCGTCCGTTGGCGGTGCGCTGCTTATCGCAGCGCTCGTCTGGACGGCTGGTCGAGGACGTGTCTGGCCTCTATATCTCTTGGTGCTGTGCTCTCTGTTGGACGTCGTGGGCGCAGTTCTGGCCATACTTTATCCCAACTGGCTCGCCGAGTTTGCAGCCGCCCATGGCCAGACCCTGCCTTACGTCAGCCTTGCGGCGAAGATTTGCAACGTAGCTTCCGCAATCCTATTGATCGCGGCCGTTTTGCTTTACTTCCGCAATCGGCTCCGAGGCGCCCACAGATGAGACGCAATCTCAGGCGGTGCTGAACCTGGCGTCCCAGTAAGACGGGGCTGCACTGCAGGCTTTGACCACACGGACCTATTCACCAAGTGTCAAATCGCGTCCAACCGCGACCCCCGTTTCGCGTCCAATCGTGGGTCTGACTCACATCCGATGATATTTGCTGATGACTTCGCGTTCTCCAAACGGAGGAATCAGCGCCATGCGGACTGACATCCGAATTTCGTCGCTTGTGCCGAGTGGGTTGGTGACGAGAACGCAAGTGATTCATCTGACTCAATTATTTTAGCTGTCCGATCCAGGGCCGGCACGGCTGAGTGCCCGTTGTGTGGGGCGGGGTCGCGACGAATCCATAGCCGATATGTCAGACAAGTGGCGGATCTGCCCTGCGCCGGCAAGGAAGTACGCCTCCGGGTGATCACGCGCCGGTTCGTCTGTGAGGTGCCGCATTGTCGGCGTCGGATTTTCGCCGAGCGGTTCGGCGACCGCGTGGTTGCGGACCGATCGCGGCGGACGGCACGGCTGGAGTATATTGTGCACCATCTGGGCTTGGCGCTCGGCGGCCGGCCGGCGGCGAGCTTCGCCAAGCGTCTGATGCTGCGCGTGAGCAACGACACCCTGCTGCGGGTAGTCCGGCGACGAACCTGCGGGCGCATTGAGCCGCTGGTCGTTGCCGGCATTGATGACTGGGCGTTCCGGAGGAACCATCGCTACGGAACAATCGTCTGTGATCTGGAACGGCGGCGGATCGTAGCGCTGCTGCCCGACCGCGAGATTGCAACGGTGCGGGCCTGGCTCTGCGAGCATCCTGAGATCAGGATCGTGTCGCGCGACCGTGGCGGTGGCTATGGAGAGGCCGCCGCAAAGGCGCTGCCCGACGCCATCCAGGTCGCTGACCGCTGGCATCTGATGGAAAACGCGAGCGCAGCCTTTCTCGAAGCGGTACGACGGTCGATGCGTGAAATCCGGGCCGCGCTCGGCGCGACGAGGATCAATCCGGAACTACTCACCTGTGCGGAAAGATTGCAGTACGAAGGCTATCTGCGACGGGAACAGACCAATGCGGCGATCATTGCGCTCGTCAGGGACGGAGTGTCGCTCAAGGAGATCGTCCGCCGCACGGCGCACAGCCGCAAACTCGTTCGCCAGGTCAGCCGCGGCGAGAGCACGGATATCTTCCGCACTCGGCAGAGCACGCTCGACGCCCACCTGCCGTTCCTGGATGCGCAATGGGCCGAAGGCTGCCGTAACAGCGCAGAGCTCTGGCGTCGTCTGCAAGTGCAAGGATACCAAGGCTCCTTGCGTGTCGTCAGCGAGTGGATGACACGGCGGCGACGGGCTGAAAGGGCGACCAACCAACAACTGCAAAAAGTGCCTTCCGCGAGAACAATCTCGCGATTGATGACCACGGCGCGCGACCATCTGAGCAAAGCAGAAACAATCACCATCGCTGCCATCGAGGCGTGCATCCCCACGCTCGTCGAAGCCCGCAAGCTTGTCGAAAGGTTCCAGGCCATGCTCCGCCAGAGGCTCGTCGCCGATCTCGATTCTTGGATCGCCATCGCCAGCACGAGTCTGATCGCGTCCTTCGCAAATGGCATCATTAAGGACAAAGCTGCGGTCTGTGCCGCCATCACCGAGTCTTGGTCGAATGGCCAGACTGAAGGTCAGATCACTAAACTCAAGCTCGTCAAACGGCAGATGTACGGCCGAGCAAAGATCGATCTTCTACAAGCGAGGCTGATCGGCGCCGCCTAGCTCCGATAGGTCATCATCGGGATTGCGTCAGACCCCTTATTCCATGCCGAAACACAGTCGCCAGAGTATCGTTGACGACGAGTCGAATCGTGCGCAGTGGATGATCCTTTCCAACCCGCGCCTCGATATCCACGTAGCTGAACAGCGACCCTGTTCTCTCGTCCGATCCGCGCAAATCAGCCTCTTCTGTCGAGGAGATTGAATCATAACAACACCTGCAAAACGAGAGACTTCTTCAACAGCCTGCTAAGGCCCAGCTTGTGCAGGCGCCGCCGAGGCCTCCGCGCAAGCCTACGGCATTCAACTTGCAGTTAGGATGACTAGGCGGCGATTGCAATTGCGGATCGACGCCGCGCATCGTAGTCCGCCCAGAACAACTGGTCTGCGATCTCAAGCGACTCCTTATACCCAGCAAGCGTCCGGACCGCCCCGATCTCGGGTTGCTTCGCAAGAAGAGCTGCCCACCGATATCCCAAAACGCTCTCCGGTTCCTCTGTGCAAAACCGCCACCAGAAACAGATCGCCTCCCGGTCAGTTCGAAAGAGTACAGGCGTCGAGCCGCAGTGAAACACAAGTGCGGTGGGGCTTGGATGCCAGTTGAGAAATGACCAGAGAGCGCCCCACCGGATCAAGGTCATGCGTAGCGGTCCGCGGCACTCGCAAATTACGCCGGGCAGGATTTCGTGCCAGTACTCCGCCAATAACTCACTGGGAAAGGGCCGCAACATTTCTGCGCTCGGGACCACCGCTCCTCTCGCGTGCGGTATAAACCAATCCGGGAGGCTCAGTTCACTTCGATCAAGAACTTCGGAGAAACGATAGGAAGAGGCTTCACGGCGGAAACTCTCCCAATCCTCCAACGAAGTGCGAGGTTCGTCTGAGTGATACATGCCTCTCGCCTTTAGGCTGGTGCCGTCGCGGAAGTGGTTGGAATTAAGTGTGGCGTAGTCTCCGGGGTGCTGAACCTCGAATCATCCGGCGTTGAAGCGTCGGACTGGAGACCACGCCATGAAGAGCGATACCACGAAGCTTGAT
>Ga0207933_1001365_pt1 | contig 18770 bp, 16 predicted proteins | sample NGESurdeep092012_4_FD_184488 | JGI IMG/M metagenome (GOLD analysis project Ga0207933, IMG submission 184488) | Arctic peat soil microbial communities from Barrow, Alaska - NGEE Surface sample F53-3 deep-092012 (SPAdes) | ecosystem: Environmental > Terrestrial > Soil > Wetlands > Peat ...
GGGCAGAACCTCACGCTCTCGCTCGCCGGCCAATACGGACGCGACAATGTCACCTTCGTCGCCGTCAATCCGGGCCCGGTGCGCACCGAGCGCTGGGCCGGTCTGGTGGACGCCATGGCGCGTGACATGAAAATCCCGCGCGAGCAGGCCGACAAATTGGCGCCGGCTTCGATCCCCACTGGACGCATCGCCGAAGTCGAGGAAGTGGCGAACCTGGTCGTCATGCTGGCTTCGCCTTTGATGACCATGGTCAACGGCACCATGATTGAAATCGACGGCGGCCAGGACAAGGCGCTGATGGACCGCTTCCGCGACCGGCTCACAGCCTGATTAGTTCAAGAAAAACGCATGGAGATGCCAGTGTTCAAAGTGGGCGATGCCACCATCACGCGGGTCGAGGAAACCAACGTCCCCAGTTACCAGCTGCGCGATGTTTTCAAGGAGATGACGGACGCGCAATTCGATCAGCACAAAGCTTGGCTGGCGCCGCATCACTACGAGGCCGAGACCGGGCGCATCAGGCTCTCGGTGCATAGCTGGCTGTTGAAGGTTGGCGGCAAGACCATCCTGATCGATTGCTGCTGCGGCAACAACAAGGCCAAGCCGAACCGTCCGTTCTGGCACATGCTCAACGAGCCTTATCTGGATCGTCTGGCCGCTGCCGGCGCGCGGCCGCAGGACATCGACATGGTGATGTGCACGCATCTGCATCACGACCATGTCGGGTGGAACACGATGCAGCGCGACGGCAAATGGGTGCCGACATTCCCCAATGCGCGCTACGTTTTCTCCAAGCCCGATGTCGATTATTTTTCCAAGGTCGATGCCGATCCTAAAGAGGGTCCAGCGGAACTCGGCACCTTCCGCGAATGCGTGGTGCCGATTCTGGAACACGGCAAAGCCGATCTGGTCAGCGGCGGTCCCTATCGCCTCAACGATTTCATCGAGATCGATTCGGCGCCCGGCCATTCGCCCGGCCACGTGTTTTTCAAGCTCGAGAGTAAAGGCGAGCGCGCCACCTTTATCGGCGACGTTTGGCACCACTTACTGCAAGTCTATTATCCCGACTGGAATTTTCCGAAGAATTTCGACGTCGAACAGGCGCGCATCAGCCGGCGCAAGGTGCTCGATTATTGCGCGTCGAGCGGGGCGCTGGTGATGCCGGGTCATGTCGGCGCGCCGTTCGCCGGCCGCATCGAGAAAACCGCGGATGGCTATCAGCCGCTCTTCGATCTGGTGGCGTCACGGTGAGTGTTCGCGGGTGAAGCTTAGCGCCGAGAAGGTCATGCGCGAAAGTTGACGGGCACGGCTATCGATCGAATTCGGTCCGCCATCGCCTAGAAGCCGTAAAGTTCGGCTGGATTATCGGCCAGCATTTTCCGCCGCGCGGTCTCGTCGGGCACCCAGTCGAGCAACATATCGAGCAGCACCGCATCGTCAGGCACGGTGAGGCCCGGGGTCGGATGCGGCCAGTTGCTCGCCCATAGCATCCGGTCGGGCGCGGCTTTTGCAAACGCCTTGGCCATCTTGCCGACGTCGTCATAAAACGGCGGCCCCATTTTCGATGTTTCGTAAGGCGCCGAAAGTTTCACCCAGGTGCGCCCTTTGTCGAGCAAGCGCAGGATCGCGCGCAGGCTTGGATGATCGACCGGCACCGGTTCGAGAAATTTGCCGACATGGTCGATAATCAGCCGGCTGGCCAGCCGGCCGAGCAGTGCCTCTTGGTCGACGAGATCGCGGCCGTCCATTTGGAACACCACGTGCCAGCCGAACGCTGCTACGCGCGCTGACATTGTTTCGAGAATGTCGATAGACAATGGCGCGCCGCCCAGCATGAAGAAACGGATGCCGCGAATGCCGAGCGTGGTCAGTCGTTCCAGTTCAGCGTCGGTGACGGTGTCATCGACCACGGCAACGCCGCGTGCGCTCGGCCCGATCGCGGCCATCGCTTCGAGCGTGCAGCGATTGTCCTTGCCGTAGGCCGAGGGCTGCACCACCACCGTGCGCGCAATGCCGAGCCGTGCGCGCATTTTCAAATAGTCGGAAACGGAAGCATCGGGCGCCAGAATCTTGGCGGTCGGCGCTTTCGGAAAGCGGTGATCGTAAATGTGCATGTGCGTGTCGCACGTGCCGGCGGGCGCTTTGAGTGTGGGCGCGAGCTCGCTTTTGGCAGGAGGCATGCGTGTTCCTATCTTATTGTGACTTTGGCCACCAGGCGGTTTGATCCGCCAGTTCCAACCAGCCGATGGGACGGCTGGCGCGTTTTGCGGCTTCATCGGCGTCAAGAGTAATATCCCATTCGGCCGCCGTGATACGCCGGCCGGTGAAACTGTCTGCTGCATCCGACATCAGCCAGGAGGCCGGTTGGCCCATGATCTGTGGTCGCAACATCTGCTCGCGCTTCCAGCCGGCGGCGTCGGCGACGAACGCCGTATCGGTCGGCCCGCCCGGCACCAGCACATTGACCGTGATGCCGCTGCCGGCGAGTTCCGCGGCCCAGACCGCCGATAAGGATTCGAAGGCTGATTTGGTGGCGCCATAAGGCAGCACGCGCAGCATGGTGCGGTAGCTGGTGGTGTTGTTGATGATGCGGCCCCATTTTTGTTTGCGCATGGGTGCCAGGACAGCGCGCATCAATACGAGCGCGGGGCGCAGGTTGATGGCGAAAAAGCGATCCCAGATTTCCGGCGTCAGTTCCTCGATGCTGGGATGATGCTTTTCGGCGTCCGGACGTAACGAACTGGGGCCGATGCCGGCATTATTGATGACGCCTTCGATGCGGCCGAAATGCGCGATGGTTTTAGCGGTGAGGGCGTCACATTGCGCTATGTCCGCCACGTCGGCTGTCAGCGGCAGAAATCGCTCGCCGTAAGACGATGACGCGGCGGATAATTTCTCCAGCGCGGCGTTGTCACGGTCAGCAGCGGCGACCGCGTGGCCAGCTTTGAGCAATGCCAGCGTCATGACGGTGCCTAATCCGCCGGCGGCGCCGGTCAGCAAGATCACGCGGCTTTTGTCATTTCCGGCCATCGCAGCCTCCTTGATTCAGAATTGCTTTCAATCGCTGTGGTGAAACCGGCAACCGGGTTACTGAGCCGGGACGTTGTAGTGCATCGTCGATAGCGGAGGCGATCGCCGCGCCGACCGGGTTGGCGCCGCCTTCGCCCGCGCCTTTGAGGCCGAGTGGATTGAGCGGGCTTGGCGCATCCTCGGTAATGAGGATAGAGATTTCTGGGATTTCGCGCGCGGTCGGCATCAGATAATCGGCGAAGGTCACGGACAGCGGTTCGCCGGCCTCGTCGTACAGAAATTCCTCCAGCAGCGCGCCACCGACACCTTGCGCAAGTCCGCCGGCGATCTGGCCCTCGATCATTTTCGGATTGACCGCCTTGCCGACGTCATAGGCTATCGCGTAGCGCTCAATGGTGACGCCGCCAGTGTCGGCATCGACGCGCACGGCAGCGATGTGAACGCCGTAAGGGTAGACCATGTGTTTTGACTCGAAGGTCGCCTCGGCGAAAACTCCCTCTGGGCGCTGGCGCGCGAGCTCGGAAAGCGGCATCGACGGCCCGGAATTGGAATTCAACCGTACAATTTGTCCGTCGATGAGATCGAGCAATTCTGCCTTGCTCTGCATCAGCTCGGCGGCGAGCTTGAGCACTTCCAGGCGCAATTTTGCCGCCGCCATCCGCGCGGCTTCGCCGCACATCACGGTGACGCGCGAAGCAAAGGCGCCCATGCCCTGGTCGATGCGATTTGTTTGGCCGTGAATGACTTTGATATTGCCGTAGTTTACACCGAGCGCATCGGCGCAGATTTGCGCGATCGCGGTTTCAACGCCTTGTCCGAGCGAGGCGACGCCGGTAATGACTTCCACCGAACCATCCGATTTCGCTTCGATTTTGACCGTGTCAAACGGCCCCAATCCGCTTTTTTCCACGAACATAGCGACACCGCAGCCGACCGTTTCGCCCTTGGCACGGCGTTTATCCAATTGTTTTTGCAGATTTTCCCAGTCGGCCAAGTGAAGGGCTTTGTCGAGCAGGCCTGCGTAATCACCCGAGTCGTAAATGATATGAGTCCCAAGGGTTTCGAGGCTCAATTTGTACGGCATGGCGCTTTTGCCAATCAGATTGCGCCGGCGGATTTCGATTTTATCGACGCCGATATTTTCGGCGATGGCATCGAGCAGCCGCTCACGCACAAAGCTGGACTCGTAACGGCCCGGCGCGCGATACGTGCCGCACGGCGTTTTATTCGTCAGCCTGATATGGCCTTGCGCACGGTAGGACGGTACGCGATAGGGTCCCGGCAACATCGCGGCGGTGAGGTCGGGCACAGTGGCGGCGTGCGTGCGCATGTAAGCGCCGTTATCGTGGAAAAACTCGTCGTCGATCGCGAGAATTATTCCTTCCGGATCAATGGCGGCGCGGACTTTGTGAAATTGTTCGCGCGAGTGATTGGCGGCAATGAGATGTTCGCGGCGGTCCTCGATCCATTTGATAGGCTTGCGGAATTTCAGCGTGGCGGCGCAGACCAAAACGTCTTCCGGATAGATCTCGCCGCGAATACCGAAGCCGCCGCCGACGTAACCCTCGAAAAGTTGAACGGATTCGCGTTTGCGCCCCAGCATTTGCGCGATGGTATCTCTGTTCCAGTGCGGGACTTTGGCGGCGCCATGCATCTCCAAAATATCTTTTTCCCCGTCGTAACGCGCGATGGCGCCGCGCGTCTCCATCGGCACGCCGGAATGACGGCCAACGGAAAGCTCAAGCGAAACAATGCTGTGCGCATTGCGAAAAGCGGCGTCGACGTCGCCATACGTTTTTTGCAGGACTCCCGCTTCTGTTGAACGGTCATGCTCGTAGAAGCCGGGTTCCTCGGTCGCGAGCATGATGGCTCGGCGTTGTTCGAGGTCGAGCACGATCAAGTCGGCGGCGTCTTCGGCGAGGTAGGCGTTTTCGGCAAAGATCACGGCGACCGGCTCGCCGACATAGCGCACGACATCTTTCGCCAGCACCGGCTGGCGATAAGGCTCTAAAGTTTTCAGGCCGGTCAGCCGGAACGGGATCGGCGGAATGTGCGCGACATCGGCATTTGTCCATACCGCGTGCACGCCGGGCAATGCGAGCGCCGCCGACGCGTCGATCGACTTAATGATGCCGTGCGCGACCGGCGAGCGCACCACGCGCATATGCCACTGACCGGGAAACGAAATGTCGGCGGCGAAGCGGCCTTCGCCTCTGAGCAGCGGCCGGTCTTCGAGACGCGGAACGGAGCGGCCGACGAATTTGGCCGGAGCCGTCATTATCTTTTCATTTCCTTAGCCGCAGCGCGCACCGCCTTGATGATGTTCTGATAGCCGGTGCAGCGGCACAGGTTCGACGACAGCACGTCGAGCAGATCGTCATCGGAAATATCCGGCTCGCGTTCCAGCACGCCGACCGCCAGCATCAGAAAGCCCGGCGTGCAGAAGCCGCATTGCAGGCCGTGATGATCCATGAAGGCCTGCTGCATCGGATGTAGCGTGTCGCCGTCCGCCAATCCCTCGACCGTGCGTATTTTCTTGCCCGCGGCCTGCACGGCGAACATCAAGCACGAACGCACCGGGTCGCCGTCGACGATCACGGTGCAGGCGCCGCAGATGCCGTGCTCGCAGCCGATATGAGTGCCGGTCTGTCCGCAATCCTCGCGGATGGCATCAACCAATGTGCGGCGCGGCTCGACGGCAATCGCATGGTCGCGGCCGTTGATGCTGAGGGTGATGTTGTCCTTCACGCTCATGCGGCCCGTTCCTTGGCGCGCAACGCCGCACGAACACGCTGCGGCGTCGCCGGGATCTCGTCGATCTGCACGTCGAAAGGCGCGAGTGCGTCGTTGATGGCATTGAGGATCGCCGCCGGCGCGCCGATGGTGCCGCCTTCGCCCAGGCCCTTGGCCTTGGTGATCGAATTGGCGCTCGGCGTTTCGATGTGATGCATTTCAATCGGCGGAATTTCGTGCGCTGTCGGCGGCATGTAATCGGCGAGATTAGCGGTCAGGATGCCGCCGTCGTCGTCGTAAATGATTTCCTCCAGCAGCGCGTTGCCGATGCCTTGCGCGATGCCGCCTTGCACCTGGCCCTCGGCGATCATCGGATTGATGATGCGGCCGGCATCCTCGGCGACCAGATATTTTTCGACCGTGGTGCGGCCGGTTTCCTCGTCGACCTCGACGATAGCGATGTGGCAGGCATTCGAGAAAGTGCCGGGCGGGTCATAAGTGCCGGTCTCAGTCAGACCCGGCTCGATCTCGCCCTTGAAGCGATGCGTCTGCGTGTAGGCCTCGCGTGCCAACTTGGCGATGGGAATCGAGCGGTCGGTGCCGGCGACCTTGGCCGCGCTATCGGCAAGAATAATGTCGCCGGGCGCGGTTTCCAGCAGATGGCTGGCGATGGCGATCAGCTTGGCGCGGACTTTACGCGCAGCGATCAGCGTGGCGCCGCCTGAAATCACCAGTGAGCGGCTGGCGAAAGTGCCCCAGCCGTAAGGCGCGGTATCGGTGTCGCCGTGGATCACTTTAATGAGTTCGGGTGTGACGCCGATTTCGTCGGCGATGATTTGCGCGAGCGTGGTGCGCAGGCCCTGGCCATGCGGCGAGGAGCCGATGCGCGCCTCGACGAAGCCGGACGGATCGACAGAAAGGATCACCGTTTCCCAACCGGGCACGATCTCGGCGCCGCGCGCGGCGAAAGCAGCGCTGCCGTAACCGGTGCGTTCCGAAAAAGTAGCAAAACCGATGCCGAGATAGCGGCCTTGGGTCCGCGCTTTCTTCTGGCGCGCGCGGAACGCCGGCACGTCGATGGCTTCGACCGCCATCTCGAGTGTCTCTTTGTAGCTGGCCTCGTCGTAAACCAGGCCCATGGCCGAGGTATAGGGGAAATTGCCGATCAGGTTGCGACGGCGGATGTCGATCGGGTCGATGGCGAAGGCGGCAGCCGCCTTGTCCATCAGTCGTTCCAAAGTGAAAGTAATCACCGGCCGCGACACGCCGCGATAGGGCGCCATGGTGCAGGTGTTGGTGACGACGCCGCGCGCGCGGCATTCGTAGTGCTGAAAGTCGTAAGGCCCGGGCATCTCCGCCATCGCCATCAGCGGTTCGACGCCGCAAGTGGTGGGAAAGCAGGAGTAGGCGCCCACGTTGGAGACGACGTCGGCCTTGAGCGCGATCAGTTTGGCGTTCTTGTCGAAGGCGCCTTCGAGCGTGAGGTATTGATCGCGGCTGTGAAAACCGGCGATCAAATTCTCGCGCCGGTCCTCGGTCCAGGCCACCGACGATTTGAGTTTGCGCGCCAGCCAGACCAGCAGCACGTATTCGCCGCAGAGCGACATTTTCTGTCCGAAACCGCCGCCGACATCGGGCGCGATGACGCGCAGATCGTTTTCCGGCATGCCGAGCACGTCGGCGATAGCGGTGCGCATCAGATGCGGCATCTGCGTGGTGCAAGTCAGCGTGACGCGCCCGGTCGATGCGTCGTAAGCGGCGTGGCCGGCGCGCGCTTCCATCGGTGTTGCATTCTGGCGGTGCGAGCGGGCCTTGATCTGCACGGTTTTGGCTGCACCTTTCCAGGCTTTGTCGAAGCCGGGACTTTTTAACTGGCCCTCGACGATGACATTGCCGGGCGTCTCGGCGTGTAGTTGCGGCGTGCCGGGGGCGAGGGCTGCCAGCGCATCGACCAGCGGCGTTGCCGGGTCGATCATCAATTCGACTTGTTCGGCGATGTCCTCGGCGTCTTCTTCCGAGGCGGCGACCACAGCGGCGACCGGCTCACCGACAAAACGAACGACGCCATCGGCGAGGACCGGCTGGCCGACCGGCTTGTAATTGAACTTGTGCAGCATGGGCGTGATTTTCTTCACGCCTTTCAAGTCGGCGGCGGTGATCACCGTCGCGCCGTCCGGCACCACGATCTCGTTGATTTTCCCGGCTGCCAAAGGACTGCGCACGATGCGCATCCAATGCGTGGCGGGCAGATCGGCGGTGAAACGGCCTTTTCCGGTAAGCAGCGCCGGATCTTCCAGACGGCGAATAGCGCGGCCGACCCAGGTCATGCCGCTGCCTTTGGTATGGCTGTCACGGGCACTCATTTTATGGAGTGCTCCAGCGCGCGGCGCACGACGGCGCGCACGAGATCGCGGCGATAATCGGCATCGGTCTGGTGATCGACCAGCGGCTCGATCGCTTTAGCCGCGGCTTCAGCGGCGGCGCGGAAAAAAATTTCGCCAGGCTTCTGGCCATTGAGTGCGGCTTCGGCTTCCTCTATACGGCGCGGCCTTGCTTCGGCGCCGCCGATGCCAACGCGTGCATCGGCGATCTTGCCGCCTTGCAGCCGGTACGTCACCAGCGAGGCAGCCATGGCGAAGTCGCCGGCGCGGCGGTTGAATTCGTTGAGGCCGAATTTGGCGTCTGGCGCGAGCAGCGGCAGTTGAACTTCGGCCAGCAATTCATCCTCGGCCAAAGCCGTCGTCATGATGCCTTCGAAAAATTCACTCGCAGGAATCGCGCGCTCGCCACGCGCGCTTTTGGCGATGATGCTGGCGTCGAGCGTTGCCGCCACCAGGCACCATTCGGAGGCCGGGTCGGCATGCGCGAGGCTGCCGCAAAACGTGCCGCGCACGCGGATCGGGTAATGCGCGATGTGGCGGACGACGTGCGAGAGCAAAGCGCCGAGCGGATTATCGGCAACGGTTTTGTGAAACGCGGCGTGGCGCACGCAGGCGCTGATGCTCAGTGTCTTGCCGTCGTTCGAAATCTTATCGAGGCCGGCGACTTCGTTGATGTCGACGAGATGCGCTGGCTTGGCGAGCCGGAACGCCATGATCGGAACCAGGCTCTGGCCGCCGGCCAGCACGCGGCCATCCTGCGGCGCGACCTCGCTCAAAATCTTGAGCGCCGCGTCCAGCGTCTTCGGCACGTGGCGGATGAACGGCGCTGGCTTCATGCAACAAACCGGCTGACGCTGGGACTAAATCTTTGCGCGCAAACGATAAACAGCACTTCCGGATTTGTCCAACCGGGGCTGCGACATAGCCGATGAACCTTTTCAGGCGGGCGCGCGACTTATGGCTATCGCAACCATTTACCCCAGGAGAAGGCCATGTCCCGCAAGATTATCCTCAGTCTCATCGCCGCCGCCATGCTTGCCGGCGCGGCCCTCACATCGGGTAATGCCGATGCAATGATTATCCGTGGCAATGGCGGCCATCCTAACGGTCACCCAAACGGCCGCCCGAACATTCATGCGCGCTTCCATGAGCATCGCCACTTCGTGCGCTGGCACAACCACATCTGGGTTCGACCGGTCGGTTACGCGGTGCGTGGCGTTGAGACCGCCGTGCAGCCCGGTCCGTGCACTTGCCTGACCAAGAACTACACGCCGGAAGGCATGGTCGTGTTCCAGGATCTGTGCACCAAGGAATCGGCGAGCACCCCGGTCGCCGGCACATCCGATGCGGCACAAGCCGAAGGCCCCGCCAACTACGCCGGCCAGACCTATCAGGATTACCTGAAGGCCAACCCGCAGGCCGCCGAGACCAAGCAGAACTAAGTCTTTGTCACGATCGAATGGCCGCCCCCGTGCAAGCGTGGGCGGCCAAATTCTTATGTGCCCTCGTGTGGGCAGCGGGTGAAATGACCGGTCAAAAGGAATAGACTGGCGTCATAAAAGTTTGGGGAGAGAAGCATGACGATCTTGTTCATCGGGCTTGGACTCTACGCCGGGATTTGGCTGGTTATCCTGGTCGGCTCGCCGTTTTTCGGCCCGAAATAGCCGTGGCGGCCTAGCTTCCGACTTTGAACTCCGACACCAGCGCGCGAAGTGCTGCGATGGTGGAGAGCGGCACGATGCGGCCGGTGCGCGGATTTTCCGACGGCACGCCCTCGATCGACATGGTGAAGCGCGCGACATCGGAATCGACCTCGATGCGATGGGTGTTACGCGTGAGCGCGGGGTCGGCCCAGATTTCAAGTTTCGTTCGGTCGGGGCCTATGCCGGCGAGGCTGAGTGCGGCGGCGACATTGACGTTGGTCGGGAAGCCGCGGGCGCCCTCGCGCGCCGTGCCGTCGAACACTTTCAGCGGGGCTTTGAGATTGGCGACCGAGATTTTGTTTTCGACGAGATAAGGCGCGCCTTCGAGCCCGCCGGGCGGTTTGCGGGTGATCATCTTGATGGAGTGGATTTCGCCTTCGGCTACGGCGCGCACGGCGTCGAGGCCGAGCAGCGCGCCAGTCGGTGGCAGAATGCGCGCGTGCTTTTGCTTGGCGCGCTCGATCAGATCCCAGTTATCGAGCAGTTGCGCGACCGACAGCGGCATGAAGATGCGGCCGCGGTCGATGGCAGCGATAGCGACCTCGCGGAAGAGAGCGGGCGGCAGACACTCCACCACCACGTCGCAGTCCTCGGCGAGCGCAGTCGGCGTGCGCAGCGCGATCATGTCGCCGATCTGCGGCAGATTGCGGCGCGCCTTGTCGGCGTCGCGCACGGCGACGGCCGTGAGCGTCAGGCCCGGCACGGCGCCGTCGATCAGCCGCCGCGCCACTTCCAGCCCCACCGCGCCGAGGCCGGCGAGACCGACGCGCAATTTTTTATTGTCCGTCATGATTTCCACTCGTCCAAACGATAGCCGTTATCGGTGAAACAATAGCGCAAACCCGCGGCGTCCATGCGCTCGCTGGGGCCGGGGCCGATGCCCCAATGATCGAGCCGGCCGGGCGGCCATTTCCAGTCGTTCGGCGTTTTGGCGCGGTGCGAGGCGTCGATCTGCTGCATCTCGGCGGTCAACTCGATCGGCATGGCCTCTGGGCCGAGGAAATAGCAGAACACATTGTTGCCGGGGCCGTGGCGGCCGGGACCCCATTCGATGCCGTGGCCGTCATCGCGCATGCGGCCGGCGCCACGCATCATCGATTCCAGATCGGGCATTTCGAATGCGATGTGATTGAGCGTCGAGCCGCCGCCGTTAAATCCGAGCACGATGCTGTGGTGATCGCTATTGCACGACAGAAAGCGCAGCCGCCGTGTGGTGTCGCTGAGCGTAAAGCCGAGCGCGTCGCGGTAGCAGGCGAAGGTGGCCTCGCTCTCGCCGGCATTGATGTTGACGTGAGATAGTTTGCGCGGACGGTCGATTTTATCGGTGGCGTCGGCGTGGTCCGCCACGCCGCTAACGATGGCGATGTTGCGGCCCTCCGGATCTTTGAAGCCGAAACCGTAGCTGCCGTGCGGCTGTTTGAGTTTGGCGGGCGGCTCGATGGATTTCAGACCATGCGCGACGACTTGCGCATGCAGCGCATCGACGGCCTTTTCGTCGGCGGCGTCAAACGTCATTCGAACCAGCGCCGGTTGCGCGAGATGGCGCAGCGTCACGATGTGGTGGAAGGCGCTGGTGCCGCGCAGATAATGCGCGCCGGCGTTTTCTCCCACCGGCGTGAGGTTCCACACATCGGTGAAAAAGCGCAGCGCCCTGTCGGGATCGGCAAAGCCGAGATCGACGCTGCGTAAAGCACGAACGCGGGACATACTCATGACTTGATAAATTTATCCATGGCGCCGACTTCTTTCGTCCCGCCCTCGTAATCGGCGGCGATGCGCTCATAGAGCCGGGCAGCGGCCATCATCATTTCGTTCTCGGGCTTGTCCTTGCCGACGAATTCGGAAATCTCTTCCATCTCGGCGACCCAGCGATAGGCCTTGGAATACATCGCCGGCACCTGGTTGCTGAGATAGGCAAGCAGGTCGGGCCGGCTGTCGGCTAACTCGGCTTTGAGCGCCTCGGCCGAGCCGCCGCGAGCGGCGGCGAGCATCATGGCAGCGCCGAGTGCGGTGAAGCCCTTGGTGATGCCGGCATAAGACATTTTCAAAGCGGAAGCGGCGGTGAGCGGGCCATCGAGCACGCGTACCATCAGGCCGTAATCGTTGAGCTTGGCGAACAACGGCGCGGCCGGACCGGAGGCGTAGATCTTGGTTCTGTTCACGCCCGGCTTGGGTGGCGGACCGATGATACCGGCGGCGACGAAGGGAGCGCCGGTCGCGCCGATCACATCGGCAATTTCCAGCATGGTGTTCGGGCTGACCGCGTTGCAGTCAATATAGACCGGCTTCTTGTTGGCTTCGGTGAGCACGGGAGAAAGCCGCTTGGCGAGGCCGAGCGCGTCGCCCGGTGGCACGATCGAGAGCAGGAAATCGGCTTCGGTCAGTTGCGGGTCGAACACGGCGGTCATGCCGGCGGCGCGCGCGCGTTTGGCGCTCGCCTCGCTGCGGCCGTTGAGCGAGGTGAGCACCTTCACTTTATTTTCGGTCAGGCGCTGGGCGACGCCGGAGCCCATATTGCCGGGCGCAATGATGGCGACGATAGGGGTCATTATTTTTCCTTGGGCCTTCCTCGCGCTTTCCTTACGATCCTGTGACGCCGCCGTCGAGGTTGATGCTCTGCCCGGTGACGAAGGTGGAGGCTTCGGAGGCGAGAAATAGCGCAGCGCCCACCAGATCCTCCGGCACTTCCGCGCGCGGCACTGCCTGCATGGCGATGATGCGTTCTTTCTGCGCCGGCGTCACCGTCTTGCGCTCGATCTCGGTGAAAGTCGCGCCCGGCAAAATGGCGTTGACGGTGATGTTGTCGGGCCCGAGTTCGCGCGCCATCGACAGGCTCATGCCGGCGAGCGCCGCCTTGGCGGCGATATAATGCAGATAATTCGGGCGGCCCAACCGCACCGCGCCGGAGGCGACATTGATGATGCGGCCCCATTTGGCGCGCCGCATGGCGGGCAGCACGGCGCGCGCGCACAGAAACGGCCCGGTGAGATTCACTTTAAGCACGCGCTCCCATTCCTCGACCGGAATCTGATCGAACGGCCGCATTTCCAGCGTCGAGAAGATGCCGGCATTGTTGATCAGCACGTCAATGCGGCCGTATTCGTCTTCCACCACTTCGATCATTTCCTTGATCGAGGCTTGGTCGGCGACGTCGGTGGTGACCGCCAGCGCTTGGCCATCGGCCTTGAAAATTTCCTCGGCCACCGAAGCCGCGTTGCTCTCATTCAACTCGGCGATGACGGCGCGCGCGCCGGCCAGCGCGAAAGCCTTGGCAAAAACACGGCCGATGCCTTGTCCCGCGCCCGTGATGATGACGACACGGTCCTTCAGGCCGGGGAATACGATGTTTTGCAAATCAATCACGCCGCGCCCCGTTCCAGTTCAGGCAAGCGCTCCAGCGCGGCGCGCGCGTTCCACGGCGTCCACCACGGTTTGATGCCGAGATCCTCGGCGATCACCGAGGCGGTGATATAGCCGGCGCCGCCCGAGATCGCGCCGCCGGGATGGCCGGCGGAACCGGCGCTGTAGAGATTGGGAATAGGCGAGCGGTAGCCGAAATGGTTGTACATCACCTGCTCGGCGTTGAAGGCGCCCATGAAGATGTCACCGCCGCGCATGTTGATCATTTCCTGCACGTATTCGCGGCCCGTGTAGATGTAACGTCCCAGAATATTGCCGGGCGTCATGTTCGGGCAGTAACGGCGCCAAACATCCTCGATCGTGTTGGCGAAGTCTTCTTTCCAGCTTTCGTAATTCTGGCCGCCGAGTTCGGGGTTGAGCGGCATCACGTGCCACGAATAAGTCGTGTGCTTGCCCGGAGGGGCTTGCGTCGGATCGAGCAAGCTCAAGGGACCGGAGCCGAATTGCACGAGCTTGGGCACGCGGCCGGCCTGCACGTCCTGATGCGCGGAGAACAAATCCTCCATGGTCTCGGCCCCGATCGACCATTTCATCGCCCGATTAATGTTGGGATCGAATTTCTCGGCGGCAAAGCGCGGGCTCTCATTGAGCGCGTGATGCAGGCCGAACAGGCTCCACGCTGTATATTGAAAGGCGTCGAGCTTTTTCAGGAACGCGGCGGGCAATTGTTCGCGGCCAACCAAGGTCTCAAAAGTCTGGTGCACGTCGAGCGTCGAGGCGACGAATTGCCTGGCGCGCACGGTGCAGCCGTCGTTGAGTTCGATACCGGTGGCGTTGCCGTTCTCGATGACGATCTTGTCGATGCGCACCTGCGGCTGATAGGTGCCGCCGGCGGCAATGAATTCCTCCATCAGCCCGCGTGCCAGATTGAAGGAGCCGCCTTGGCAGAGCTGATAGCCGCTTTCCAGATCGAAGGCGCGGATCACCGAGCCCATCGGCGAAGTCTTCGACAGTGTATCGGTCAGCCAAGTGCCGAACAGCGACACCTTGAACAGGAACAGAAGTTGAACGTGTTCATTTTCGAACAATTCGCGCACCACATCGAGCGGCTGGCGATCGGCGACCTCGAGGAATTCGCGCCCCAGCGCCGTGCGCGAGAGTAGGGCGTCGCGTTCCTTCTGTGGCAACGGTTCGGCGTAGCGCTCCGGCAGGAATATCTCTCTGGTGATTTTTTCCGCCTTGCGGTTCCAGTCGCGAAAAGTCTGCGCGTCTTTTTTGGAGAAGCGCGCGATATTGGCGACCGACTCCTCTAGGTCGCGGCCGAGCACCAGCGCGCTGCCGTCCAGATGCGCCTGACCGAATTCGTAGCGCGGTGTGATGTAGCTCACGCGTTCGCCCAGGTTCAAATCCTTGAACCAGGGCGTCTCGGAAATGTGGAAGTGATTGATTGAGTGCAGGTTGTGGTAGAAGCCGGGCAGCGTCACTTCGCGTGTGCAAAGCCCGCCGCCGTAAGTGAGCCTGCGCTCCACCAGTAAGATGTCGAGCCCGGCGCGCGCCAGGTAAGCGCCCAAGATCAAGCCATGATGGCCGGCACCGATAATAATGCCGTCATATGTTTTATCGAGCGCCTTGGACATCGCGGGCAGTTCCCGAATTATATTTCGGCCCAACCGGGCCCGGCGCGCTACACTGCAAGGCGCATGCGGGTGCGGTCAACGGGGCGTGGCGCATGGCCAATAGTCCGCAATTGCTGGCCATTTCGACGCGGGCTTTAGCGGAAGGTGGACCTTATGGCGCCGGACCCGCTACATTGCCATTCTGCATAACGGCCAAAATGGCCTCGGGGAGGATGTGATATGCGTAAAGCCTTGTTGGCGGCGGGCGCCGCTTTGATGCTCGCAGCCGGACCAGTTGCGGCTCAGCAAAAATCGATCAAGATCGGCTTCGTCTCGACCTTCAGCGGTCCGGTGGCCGTCATCGGCAACAATATGCGCGACTCATTCGAACTCGCGCTCGATCGCATGGGCCGCAAGATGGGCGGGCTGCCGGTCGAGGTGATCTATGAGGACGACGGCTTCAAGCCGGACGTCGGGCTGCAGAAGACGCAGAAGCTGATCGAGGCCGACCACGTCGATTTCATCGCCGGCTATATCTGGTCGAACGTGCTGCTGGCCTCGCTCAAGCCGATCGTCGACTCCAAGACCTTCCTGGTCATCGCCAATGCCGGTCCCTCGCAGATCGCCGGCGAGCTGTGTTCGCCGACGGTGTTCTCGACCTCCTGGCAGAATGACCAGACGCCGCAGGCGATGGGTCTGTACATGAACCAGAAGGGCGTGAAGTCGGTGTTCCTGATCGGCCCGAACTACGCAGCCGGCAAAGACATGTTGGCGGGCGTTGCCTCCACCTTCAAAGGCAAAGTGGTGGGCCAGGAATTGACTACCTGGCCGGCGCAGCTCGATTTCTCTGCCGAGTTGGCGAAGGCGAAGGCGGCAAAACCCGACGCGATCTTCGTGTTCTATCCGGGCAAAGCCGGCGTGCAGTTCTTGGCGCAATACGCGCAAGCGGGATTGAAGGGCACGATCCCGCTCTACACGGCGTTCACCATTGATGAGCTGTCGCTGCCGCTGCAGAAGGATCTGGCGCTCGGCGTGCCGGGCGCGCAGGAATGGGTCAACGACCTCCCCAATGAAGCCAACAAGACCTTCGTTTCCGAGTTCGAGAAAAAATATCCCGGCAAGAAGCCGTCGTTCTATGGCGCGCAGTCCTACGATGCCGCCAATCTGATCGCCTCGGCGGTCAGTGCGGTGAAGGGCAATGTGGCCGACAAGGCTGCCGTCGAGGCGGCACTGAAAAAGGCCAACTTCAAGTCGGTGCGCGGCAACTTCAAGTTCGGCAACAACCACGTGCCGATCCAGAATTTCTATCTGCAGGACGTGGTGAAGAAGGGCGACGACTACGTGCTCAAGACCGCCGCCACCATCGTCAAGGACAGCCAAGATAACTTCCACGACAAGTGCCCGATGAAGTGATCGCGCGCTCTTCGATCTTGTGTCCCGGGCGCGGCGCAATGTGCAATGTTGCGCTGCTGACCCGGGACCCCGGTTGTTTTAAGAAAGCCGGCTCCCGGATCTGCGGCGCACCGCTTCGCGCTGCACCGCGTCCGGGACACTCAAGCTATACCCTGACGCCATGACGTTGTTCATCGAGCAATGCCTGAACGGATTGCAGTACGGCCTGCTGCTGTTTCTGCTGGCGGCCGGGCTCACGCTGGTGTTCGGCATCATGGACCTCGTCAACCTGGCGCACGGCTCGCTCTACATGATCGGGGCCTATTTCGCCGCCACCTTCGCAGCCTGGACCGGCAGCTTTGTGCTCGGCGCGCTGCTGGCGCTGGGGGCGACCTTGATGGTCGGCATGGTGGTGGAAGTAATCGCTATGCGGCGACTCTACGGCCGTGACCATCTAGATCATGTGCTCGCCACTTTCGGGCTGATTTTGTTTTTCGACGAATTGGTGCGGGTGATTTGGGGGCCGGAGGGCATGAGCCTGCCGCTGCCGTCGTGGCTCAACACGTCGGTGACGATTTTCCCCGGCTTTAACTACTCCGCCTACCGGTTCGCGATCATCGTCGTCACGCTCGCAGTGGCGGCGTTTCTCTATGTGCTGGTGATGCGCACGCGCATCGGCATGCTGATCCGGGCTGGAGCTTCAAACAGGGAAATGGTCGGCGCGCTCGGCGTCAACATCAAGCTGCTCTATACGCTGGTGTTTGGGCTGGGTGCTGCGCTCGCCGGCTTGGCCGGGCTGATGCAGGCCCCAATTCTCACGGTGCAAATTGGGATGGGCGAGAACATCTTGATTCTCGCGTTCGTCATCACCGTGATCGGCGGCATCGGCTCGATCCGCGGCGCGCTGGTGGCGGCGCTGCTGGTCGGCTTCATCGATACGCTCGGACGCTCTTATTTGCCCGACCTGTTGCGTCTGCTACTGAGCCCGGAAGCGGCGGCGACCGCGGCGCCGGCGCTCTCATCGATGTTGATTTACCTGCTGATGGCGACCGTGCTGGTGGTCAAGCCGGAAGGCTTGTTTTCGGCGGGCAATAAATGACACCGGCGTTGAATCTCCGAACGATCGTCATTGTCGTGTTGCTGGCTGCGCTGGTGTTGCTGCCGGTCTATTCCGAGCTTGCCGGCAATCGTTTCGTGCTGACGCTGTTCACCCGCATCGTCATTCTGGCGATTGCCGCGGTCAGCCTCAATCTCATCCTGGGCTATGGCGGCATGATGAGCTTCGGCCACGCCGCCTATCTCGGCATCGGCGGCTACGCGGTCGGCATGCTGGCGCATGAGGGGATCACCAGCGGCTTCGTGCAATGGCCGGTGGCGCTCGGCGCCTCGGCGCTGTTCGCGCTGGTGACCGGCGCATTGAGTGGCCGTGCGCGCGGCGTCTATTTCATCATGGTTACTTTGGCGTTCGCGCAGATGGCCTATTACCTGGTTGCCGGAATATCGCGCTACGGCGGCGATGACGGGCTCACCATCAACAAGCGCAGCCAGTTCATTGCGCCGATAGATCTTTCGAACAAAACGCAGTTTTATTACATCTGTCTCGCGCTGCTGTTGGCTTCGATCTATTTAGTCTGGCGCATCGTCAATTCCCGTTTCGGCATGGTGATCGTGGGCGCGCGTTCGAACGATACGCGCATGGGTGCGATCGGCTTTCCGACCTACCGCTACCGGCTCATCTGTTATGTGATCGGCGGCACCCTGTGCGGGCTCTCCGGTGCGCTGCTCGCCAATTATGCCGACTTCATCAGCCCGGCAACGATGTATTGGACGCGCTCGGGCGATCTCATCATCATGGTTGTACTTGGCGGCATGGGTACGCCGTTCGGCCCGTTGATCGGCGCGGTCGCGCTGCTGGTGCTGGAGGAGGTGCTGTCGGGCATCACCGAATATTGGCAGATCATACTCGGGCCGCTGCTGCTGCTCGTGGTGCTGTTTGCGAGGGGCGGCATCGACGGGCTGCTCAAGCAGTTCAGCACCAAAGATTCTGCAAAGGTGCGCTCATGAGCGACACTTTGTTGCAGGTCGACAATCTCGCCAAACGCTTCGGCGGCATTATCGCCAGCGACGATCTTTCGCTCAGTGTTTCGAGCGGCGAACTGCACGCGGTCATCGGCCCGAACGGCGCGGGCAAGACCACGTTGATCGCGCAACTCAGCGGCCAGTTGAGGCCGGATGCAGGCACCATCCGTTTCGCCGGCAACGACATCACGGCACTGCCGATGCACCGGCGCAGTCAGCTCGGTCTGGCGCGCTCATTCCAGATCACGTCTTTGTTTCTCGATCTCAGTGTGCTCGACAATGTGGCGCTCGCCGTTCAGGCACATGCCGGGCACTCGTTCCGCTTCTGGCGCGCCGCGCGCCGCGAACCGGAATTATGCGATCCGGCGCACTCAGCGCTCGCCCGTGTCGGCTTGAGCGGCCGCGCCGATCGGCCGGCCTCCGCCTTAAGTCACGGCGAGCATCGTCTGCTCGAACTGGCGATGGCGCTGGCCGGG
>Ga0207933_1001366_pt1 | contig 18766 bp, 17 predicted proteins | sample NGESurdeep092012_4_FD_184488 | JGI IMG/M metagenome (GOLD analysis project Ga0207933, IMG submission 184488) | Arctic peat soil microbial communities from Barrow, Alaska - NGEE Surface sample F53-3 deep-092012 (SPAdes) | ecosystem: Environmental > Terrestrial > Soil > Wetlands > Peat ...
GACGCCTCGTCCTAGGAGCCTGTTGAACAACGCCCGTTTGAGGGTTATGTTGGAAATCGCAAGTCCGGGACATGTCTCAGCCGAAGAGTCGACGTGAAGAAGGTGCGAGTCGACCACCCTGGCGGGCGATGCCCATGGAGTGGTCCTTTTTTGACAGTCCGGACTTGTGCGCCCCGAGTTAGGTCGCTCGCAGCACCCAGGTCTCTTCGAGGGTGAGCCCGAGTTTGACCAGACGTCGCAGGTTGATGGCGGCGACCCGGGTCGTGAGGCCCATCTGGTTCTTCTCGACGCCGCGGAATCTGACGCGCCGGTAGTGGTCCTTCACAAGCCACGCGATCGAACGTTCGACCATCGGGCGATACTTTCGATAGTCCGAAATGAAGTCGCCGTCGCGCCACGCGCGACGAGACTCCACGAGCTCGGCATCATGAGCACTGAGCATGAGTTGCTTGCCACTTCGCGAGTTCGTGCATCGCGACCGGAGCGGGCAGTTCGTGCAGTGGCTCTTGAAAATGGCGAAACGCAGAGGAGTGATCGCAACGACGTGACCGGCCGCACAGGTGACGGTGCCGGCCTCTTCGTCGACCAAGAAGTCGTCACGGTCGAACCCCCCGGGTACCGCGGAGCGGGTCGGGAAAGGCTTGATCGCGCGTTGGTGACCCGCGTCGCCAAGCGCAGCGAGGGTGCCGCCCGAGCCGTAAGCACCGTCGGCGAGGACCTGGAGTCCGCGAGCCTCGCCCTCGAGTAACGCAACGCCGCTCGGGCCGTCCGGCGTCGAGGCCGGCGTCAGGGTCGCGGCGGTGATGAGTCCGGTCTCGGGCTCGACGCAGAGATGCGCCTTGTAGCCATCGCGGTATTCGCTGCGACTCTTGTGCATGTGGCGGGCCTCGGGGTCGACGACCGAGATGACTCGGTCTTTCGCGACCCCGCGCACGATGCGCCAGACTCCCTGCTCGTCGAGCTCAACGTCCTGGCCAGCTATGAGCGCCAGCAGTCCGATCGCCGACGCGCTCTCGGGTTCGTCGACTGTGGCGCACGCGTCGAGCACCGCCCGGGCGTCGTTGACCAGTGCGTGCACGAGTTCACCTCGCGCCACCTCGTCGTCCCATGCAATGAGGGGCTTGCCCGCTGCGTCGTAGTCGTGGGCCACGAGGGTGACCTCGCGAGCTATGGGGACGACCCGGCGCACGCGACGGATCGCCGCGACCAGTTGGGTGACGGTGTCTTGGGTCGCGACGGCGTCATCGAGCAGCGTCGAGTCCAGTGCCCGGCGAGTCTTGTCCTTGAGGACCCCGGTGGCCTTGATCACCTGTCGCACCGCCTCGAAGATCCGCTCGGGGCGACCTGAGTTGCGCAGTCTCGAGCGCCAGTAGGTGAGGACCGAGTAGTCGAAGCCCTCCTCATCGAGGGCCAGACCGCAGGCGACCTTCCAACTGATCCGGTCGGTCAACGCCCGAGCGGCGTCGCGATCCGAGAGTCCCTCGAGGGCCTGGAGGACCATGACCGAGGCCACCGTGTCCGCCGGGATCGAGGGTCGGCCCCGCTTGGAGAGGAACAGGTCCTCGAACATCTCGTCGGGGAACAGCTCGTGGCGGTGGTCGGCCAAGAACACCTCGACGCTACCTTGGGGCACGAGTTGTCGGCAGAGCGCCGACGCATCGAGTAGTTCACGGTTGAGTTCACTCAGTCCTTGCATGTAACAATTCTCGACGACCGGCACTGCAGAACCCGGCATTGCGCGCGGAATTATTCAACAGTCTCCTAGGTCAATGAGTCGTCGCGTCTCGCCGCCACGCACTGCCGATACCTCTCGTCACTTCTTAGGAGCGATCGAGCGCGCTGACATCGTGATGAAATCACGGGCCCATGTCGATTCGAAGAATGTCCAAGGTCCTTGAACCGTTGAGGCAATGAGCTTGCTGCCGTTTGTCGACGACGCGAGGCCGTTGGCCAGGGATGGATCGTAAGTGGAAAAGTCGGGCCAGCTCGAATTGATATCGAGTTCCATACCGCGAACGACGCGAGCACGTACGAGCAATTGGGCCAACTGCGACGGACTTAGTGCGGGGCCTACGACATAGACCAACGCCCCGTTGGCCGTTATACCCACTCCCGACCTCCACTGATGTTCGATGCCCGGAACTGATTTGGCGCACGAATACACCCCGCACGTCGAACCCCAGAGGTGCCAATTCGTGCTCGCCGCCGCCGCGGTCAGATGACCATCGGCGACGAGAGGCACCAAGTTCTGACGAACGCTCACGACGCGCGAGGTCATTGTCACGTCGCTGCCCCAGGCGCCGATGTTGACGCCGCCATTGGCGTAGATAACGAATGATGCCGCCCCCGTTCGCAAGGGATCGACTACGCGACCTTCGGTGTAGTACCCACCGTGCGCAACGTTCATCACGAAGCCGCCATTGAAAGCAGCCACCAACGTTCTCGCGTAGGCCGGTTGTACAGGTGCACTGAAGGCATAGGGCCCTTTCCCGGGACTCATGGAACCGGAGTACAGCCGCGCGGAAAGTAGACGAACATCCATCCAGGCCACTCCGGCCGCCTGGGTTCCGCCCGGCGGGACCAAGGTCGTCTCATAGATGACCCGTGTCGCGTCCACGGGTCGTCCGGCAGCGTGCCAGTTACCCTCGCCGGCGAAGACCGTCGCTCCAAATGGCCGGAGGGCGGCGGGCAGAGGCAACGGAGTTGAAGATCTCGATTTCGTGTGCTTCCCAGCCGCTTGGACCGAAGTCGCGTTGACCGAAGTCGCGAGAGCGACGACCACACCGACGAGCAAGGCAACGCGCCGGCACCGCACAGAATTGAGGCGAGTTTGATCTGTAATCACCTCCCGAGGTTAAAACAACACCACGGCGAAGATGAACCACCATCGTGTTGAATCGACAGTTACGAGAGAGCCAAAGTGATGCCATCAAATAGCGTTCCCATCGACTCTTCGAGGAGATATTCGCCAGAGTACTGACGCCACGTATAACGACCAACACCGAGTCAATCAACGAAGCATTCATCCGGACGTCATCGAAACACGCTTCTTCCATGTACGAGATTCACTACTTTGCTCACCCTTAGATTTTCACTGCCCGGTCGCTCGATTGGACTTACGGCACTACTCCCAGGAATTTCCGTTGGCAGAACGACTGCGATAATTAATTATTCGCGCCGATCGATGGCTTGAACTGCCTTTGCTTGGTGGCGCCCTTAGTGTGTCGGGTCGGAAGAGGAGAAAAATGAGCGTAGTTGAGGAGAATTCCCGGAGAACTATTCGGAGAACAATCCGGAACATTCTGCTCGCCGCACTCGCGATCGTCGGTGGAACCGGAGCGTCTCTGCTCGTGGGAACATCAGGCGCCAACGCGAGTCCCACGTCGCACAAGGGACCCGAAGGCGTCCTCATCTTCAACGTGCCGAACCTCGCGCCAGCCACGACTCGCGGTGGTCAGATGGTCGACGGGATCAGTTGTCGAAAGCAGGCGGATGAGACCGTGAAGTATCACATCCACGTCCACGTCGCCGTCTACGTCAAAGGCAAGATGTTGCGTCTGCCGGCCGGTATTGGTGTCACCCAACCTCGCCTTCTCGAGAAATTCTCGAATGGTCACTTTTACGACGTGGGACCGTACGACTGCCTGTACTGGTTGCACACCCACGTCGCAGACGGCATCATTCACGTGGAGTCACCAGGAAGACGAGACTTCACACTCGGTGAGTTCTTCGACATTTGGAACCAGCCGCTGGGACCGAGTCAAGTGGGCCCGGCAAAAGGAAAGGTGGTCGTGTTCGTGAATGGCAGGAAGTTGCTCGGCAATCCACGTTTGACGCCGCTGACGCCGCACGCAAATATCCAGATTGATGTGGGGCGACCTTCTGTTCCGTACCAGAAATTTCATTTCAAAGTGAACGGACTCTGCGGGTCTGGAACATCGAGCTGCTCGCTCGGAAAGAAGTAAGGCAACCCTCGCTCGTGAGCGCTACGTTATGGACAGCGACCCTTGAATCGAGGTGCCATTGACCATCGCCCCTAGCCACCCCAAGGCCCGGACCGTCGCACTGATCGGGCGAAACGGTGTCGGCAAGACGTCGTTGCTCGAAGCGCTCGTGGTCGCGACCGGTGGACTCGAGCGAGCCGGCAAGGTTGCCGCGGGCACCGCGCTCGGTGCCACGGATCCCGAAGAACGCAAATATCAGATGTCCCTCGGCATCTCGATGGCGCCGGTGTGGATCGGCGAGGACAAGCTCACGCTGCTGGACACGCCCGGACTGATCGATTTTCACGGCGAGGTCGAACGAGCCCTCGACGTGGCCGACGTCGCGGTGCTGGTGGTGAGTGCGGTCGACGGCGTCCAGGGCGATTTCGTCGCGACTTGGAACCTTGCGCGCGAGGCGGACGTGCCGGTCGTCATCTTCGTGAATGCCCTCGACGCGGAGCGCGCCGATTTCGAATCGACACTCAACTCCCTCGAGTCACTCGTAGGTCCGACGCTCGCCCCGTTGGAGCTACCGATCGGTGAAGGACCTTCCCTACAAGGCGTCGTTGACCTCCTCGCCGACGAGGCCATCTTTTACGACCGCAGCACTCCGCGCCACTCGCCGGTGCCGGCCGAATTGGCTGAGTTGGAATCCAGAGTCCGATCCAGCCTGATCGAGGCGATCGTCGTGGCCGACGACTCATTGACCGAGCGCTATCTCGAGGGCGACGTGCCGACCATGGACGAACTTGAACCGGCGCTGGCCGAGTTGATGATCGAAGGACGGATCGTGCCGGTCACCTGCGGCTCGGCCACGCGCGGCGTCGGCGTAGATCGGCTCGCCACGCTGCTCGATGAGATCGCGGTCTCTCGACCGATCCCGGCATTGATGAATGGCACTGAGACGTTCCTCGACCGCGACCCCGACGGCGAGCCGATCATGCGAGCCTTCAAGGTGATTGTCGACCCTTACGTCGGACGCATCGTGGTGATGGAAGTGATCTCGGGCACAGTCACGCCCGACGTCACGCTCGTCAACGTGCGAACGAGGAGCGATGAGCGACTTCACGGCCTTCATCATCTCTTCGGCTCCAAGCTCATTCCCGTGACCCGCGCGGTCGCCGGTGACGTGGTCGTGGTCGCGAAACTTAACGACGTTGCCGTCGGCGACGTGCTCGCCAAGCGCGGCGTGGACCTGGCGACGCTGGTGGCGCCCTTGCCGGCGCCGGCCCTTTCGGTGGCGCTTCTGAGTGCGACTCACGATGACGACGACAAGATCGCCACCGCGCTGCATCGGCTCTCGGAAGAGGACCCGTCTCTTCGCGTGCGCCACGATCCGGTCTCGCGCCGTCTCGTCGTTGACGCGATGGGCGACACGCACCTGAAGGTCACGCTGGAGCGACTGCGCCGTCGGTTCAACGTGAACGTCACGACCGCGACTCCGGACGTCCAGCGTTACGAGACCATTCGTTCGGCGCGTGAGTGCGAGGGTCGGCTGAAGAAGCAGACCGGCGGTCACGGTCAGTTCGCGGTGGTCAATCTGAAGGTCGAACCAATCAAACCCGACGAGCCCTTCGAGTTCGTCGACGCGATCGTCGGTGGTGCGGTGCCGCGCCAATTCATCGCCGCGGTGCGCAACGGCATTGAGAAGTCGATGGCGCGCGGTGGTCCGGCCGGATTTCCCGTCGTGGGACTACGGGTCACGCTCTTCGACGGCAAGTTTCACGCAGTGGACTCTTCGGAAGCCGCGTTCGACACCGCTGGGTCATTGGGCCTTCGCGCGGCCCTCGAGGCCGCGGGCACCGTGGTGCTGGAGCGAATCATGGAAGTGACGACGACGTTCCCGACCGAGTACCTCGGTGAAGTCCTCAACGACCTCAAAAGCCGAAGAGGCAAAGTCATCTCCACGAATCAGGACAGCACCGGCCACGTCACGGTGACCTCGTTCATCCCCGAGGATGGACTCCATCGCTACGGCCTTGATTTTCGCGCCATCACGGCCGGTCGCGGTCGGGTCACACTTCGATTGCATCATCTGTCCGAAGCGCCGTAGCCACCACGTCGGCGTGATCGCCGAGGGGCCGATCACCCCTTCAGTCCGGGACGGCCAATCTCGTCCAAAGTCCGTGGTGATGACACCATCCCCAGTCACGTGGTGCTTCGCCGGGAAGCGTCACGAGTACTTGAGTCGCGCCCGTTTTCGCGCCCTCACTCGATCGCGACGACGTCGGCCAATTCACCATGTACGGCGACTCGAGTGAAATCCAGACGACGTTCTCATGGGCGCATCGCTCCACCATGTCCTCGAAGAACGCCGTCTGATCCTCTTCCGAGAAATAGGCCGCGACGTAGCTGTTGAGTACGACGGTCAAGCTCGACGGATCGCCGAGCGCGATTGCGTCACCGAGTCGTTGCGCGGCGCTACCGCGCAACACGGTGGTCGCGGGCCACGACCGACGTTGCGCGACGATCGCGTCGAGACGGTCCATGCGGCGCGGTTCTTCGGGCCACAAACAGGCCTGCAGCCAGAGTCGATCTTCGCGCTCGGCGAGGTCCAGCGGTGACGGATCGATGCCGATGCGCGAGGGAACTTCTGGTGAAGCAAGGGAGCGATCGACGGGCGTCCGGTCGTGACAGATCAACGTCAGAGGATCGCCATCGTCGTGCTCACGAACCGAAAACTGATCGAAGTGGAGATTGATTCCCGCCGAGGTCCCGACGTCGACCACATTGATCGATGGATGCCCACGTTGCGCGATGAGCGCGATGAGCGCTTGGAAGACGGCGGATCGACCCGGTTCGTTGGTCTGCGTTGAGCGATGGAGCTCTGAACGCACCAACTCCGGCTCGTGGTTGAGGACACCGATAACGTCGCGAGCGGCTTTCACGTGATCCGAGATCAGACCGTGTCGCGCGTCGAGGTAGATCGGTGTGAGTACGGGGTGTCCTCGTAACGCGGCGAGGTGCAGTGTCGCGAGGACCAACATCGGGTTCCTTTGTTCTCTCCGCACTCCGGCGAGCAGTTCCTGAGCGACGCGGTCCTTTTCGAGGGTGATCATGAGCGCGGAGTAAAAGGGCAGTCGATCGTGGTCCTCGCGAGTAAATGAGAAGTGATATCGACGGCGAGCGTCTTCTAAATCCAATGCCATAGTGAGCACGATACCGAGTGGTCGCTGAACGAAAGTCCATTCAAGATGTGTCCTTGAAGTCACTGGTCGATTGAATCGTCGTAGGGTCTTCACTGGTGAAAAAGAAAATCGCGCTCGTCCAATTGGCGAAGCACCGCGAACCGCGACTGCTCGTGACCGGCCAGACCGTGTCCCAGTTTGGTGACGGCGTCGCCCTGGTCGCGCTCACACTGCTCGTCCTCGACACGACGGGGAACAGCGCGTCGAAACTGGCGTGGTTCGTCGCGGCTCGAATGACGCCGCTGGTGATCTTCCTTTTGGTTGGCGGCGTCATCGTCGACCGATTCTCGCGGCGAATCCTCTTGCTCATCTCGGACTGCGTCCGAGCGTTGCTCACGGCAGTCCTCGTCGTGCTGATCGCCACCCATCATCTGCACTATGGCGAGTTGATCTTCTTCGCGGTTCTCTTTGGCACGTTCGACGCGGTCTTCATGCCGTGCATTACCGCGCTCACCCCGGAGATCGTGCCCGAAGACCTGTTGCCCGCCATGAACGCGGTACGTCCGCTCTCCAACAACCTGATGGGCAACATGATCGGCCCGGCCGTCGGAGGTGTCATCGCCGCAGCGAGTTTTTCGTGGGCGATTGGCGTTGACTGCGTCACGTTCCTCGTCTCGGCGAGCGCGCTGTTCTTGATGAAGCCGACTCCCACACCTCAACGAACACCGGGAAGTTCGATGCTCGCCGAGATCAAAGAAGGCGTGCGGTTCGTTCGTCGCACGAGATGGCTCCGCACCAACTTGGTCGTCGCCGGAATCGTCAACGCCATCATGTTCAGTCCCTTGGCGGTATTACTTCCCTACATGTTGCGTCACACCTTGCACGACAGCAAAGTGATCGTGGGCTACACATTCGCCGTCATGGGATTATCGGGCGCCATCGGCGCGCTCGTCGCGTCGAACTTGAAGATGCCGCGACGACGAATTCGAGTCATGATCGCCTATTGGACGATTGCCTCGTTTTCGGGAATCGTCATTGGCTTCGCCACCAACTTCTGGGAGGTCATGATCTTTCCCGTAGTGGCCTCGCCACTCTTGCTCCTGGGCAACGTCATCTGGGAGTCCATGATGCAAACGGAGGTGCCGCGCGAATTGCTGGGCCGCGTGAGTTCGGTCGACTGGTTCATGTCGCTAGGCCTCGCGCCGATCGGGGTGGTCCTTGCGGGGATTTTGGCCACCGAGTGGGGCGTGCGCACCTACTTCATCGTGATGAGCCTCGTCGCGAGTGCTCCCGGGGTGTGGATCATCCTCTCGCGCAAGATCAACGAAGTCGACGAGGACCGCGTCAAGGGATCGGAAGTTGCGGAGCCGCCGCCAGCGACATCCCCACGAGGCGAGAACCCTTCTTCGCAGAACCTGGGTATATAACCTCTGGTCGAAATGACCGGCCCTTCGCTTCACCGACTCTGCCGCCACGAACCTCGACCCATTCATCGTTCGTTGACTCGTTCACGACGTGGGCGACGAAGACCCAGTGTTGACGACGTTCTTTGACACCGTCCACGACCACCGCGTCGCCGGCCCGCACCCCGTTCCAGCGAGTGCTGCGTACGACGTGGCCGTGACGAGTCACGACGGCGCGGGGTTTCATGCTTCATTCTTACTCGGTACCCGCATGGTCACTCGACGTCACAGCCCTGTCGTACCGTGGAGTTATGTCCTTCACCCAGGAGCTGCCCCGCTCCCTCTCCCCCTCTCGCCTCTCGGATTTTCAGGCCTGCCCGAAGCGCTACCAGTACGCCTCGATCGAGCGCATCCCTCAACCCGCCTCCTACGCGACCGCGAAAGGCCGCTTCGCCCACTTCGTCTTCGAACAACTCTTCAATCTCCGAGCGCAGGAGCGGACCATCGAAAAGGCCCGCGAATTCATACCGGCCGCCGTCGAGGAGGTCCTCACTGACGACGTTCGCGCCGACATCGACATGGATGATGCCATGATGATCCGGCTGCTCGCCGAGACCGATCACATAATCACGACGTACTTCGAAATGGAAGATCCGACGACGGTCACCAGTGAAGGTGTCGAACTCCGACTGGGCGTGACGATCAACGGCGCGCCGCTCTTCGGCATCCTGGACCGGCTCGACCGCGACGCCGACGGTTCGCTCACGATCGTCGACTACAAAACCGGCGGCCTACCGAATCGCAACTACGACTCCCAAACCTTCGCCAACGCCGAACTGTACGCCGCGTTGTGCCAGGTCGGACTGGGCGAAAAGCCCACCAAGATCCGACTGATGTACGTCGCTCAAGGCGAGAGCATCGAACGCGACGTGTCGGACGTCGTCGTGCGGGCCCGCTCACAATCGGCCGCGAACGCCTGGGAGAAAATCAACCGCTTCTACGGCGACGGTGATTTCCCGGCGACCCCGTCGGTGAGGTCGTGTCGTTTCTGCTCGTACAAGGATCTCTGTCGCGCCGCAGGGGTGGCCGTACCGGTCTGAAGGTTTGAGGCCCTTCGCGGAACGACCTTTAGTCTGGCGATATGCAATTCGACGTCTCCTTTGACTACCGCTGCCCGTTCGCGAAGAACATCCACCTGCACGTCGTCACGGCGCTACGCGCCGGTGCTGATTTCGACGTCAACTTCGCGCCGTGGTCGCTGAGTCAAGGCGGCCGAAGTGACGGCGCACCCGACGTGTGGAACGACCCCGCCTACGACGGCGATCTGCTCTCATTGGCGGCCGGGATCTCCGTGCGCGACCAACAAAGTGAGTACTTCCTCGACGCGCACGAAGCGCTCTTTCGAGCCCGGCACGACCGCGCGATTCGCCTCGTCACGCTCGATGAGATCAGCAACGTCCTCGCGCCCCTCGGTGTGGACATGGCCAAAGTCGCCGCCGACGTCGCCTCGCGCCGACCCCACGACGTGATCGCGGCGAGTCACAAGGAGTTCGATCGTTTCGAGGCGTTCGGCGTACCGACGTTCGTGGTGAACGACGACGCGACCTTCGTGCGCTACATGAGCGAGCCGGGGAAAAATCCCGAAGAGTCCGTCGAACTGATCACGTCGCTACTCACAATGATGACCAGTCGCGCCGACTTGAACGAGTTCAAGCACACCCAAGTGCCGCGCTGACCACCGCGCGTTACCTCGATTGGTATGCCAAGAGCGTATCGTAGGTCTCTTCTCGATCATCGGCGTCACCGGCCATCGCGGCCGAGAACTCCGTCACCCCGGCATCGGCCAAAGCTTGGAGCTTCTCCAACACCTGCTCACGAGTCCCGAAGAGACCGACGTCGGCCGGACCCTTCGCGCCTTCGCGGTCCAACATCGCGCGATAGCTCGGCAGGGTGCCGTAGATCTCGAGTGTCTCGTTCACTTTCGCCATCGTGTCAGCGACGTCGCTCGTCACCGAGATCGGGAGGCTGCACACGATTCGCGGCGTGGGACGGCCGGCCGCGGTCGCGGCCGCGTTGATCGTCGGCACGACGTGCGTGGCGAGTGTCTTCACGCCGGTCATCCACGTCAAGGTCCCGTCGGTCAACGTCCCCGCCATTTCGAGCATCTTCGGCGCCAAGGCGGCCACTAGTAATCCCGGTGTGCGTGTGTCGCTCGGTCCTAGGGCGCCGATCGTCGTGGCGCTCACGCGTTCGCCTTTTACCCGGACGCGCTCGCCGCGAAGCAGGGGCGCCAGGATCTCGAGGTATTCACCCATGTAGCTCGCCGGACGTTCGAAGGAGATACCCCACATCCCCTCGACAACCGCTTTGTGCGAGAGCCCAATACCCAAGGAGAGTCGTCCACCGATGGCCTCTTGGACGGTGCGCGCTTGGGCCGCGAGCATCGTCGGATGACGCGTTTGAATCGGTACGACGGCCGTCCCGAGATCGAGGTCGGGATACTCGCGCCCGACCACGGCGATTACGGTGAGCGTGTCCGGTCCGAAGATCTGCGAGGACCACATCCGAGTGAAGCCTCGCGCTCGCAGGCCGGCGGCGCGTTCGAGCGTCCTCTCCAGCGGTCCGTCGACGTCCATTCCGATGGCGATGTCCATCAGGACCTCCTCGCTCGACCGATAGCGTTACGGTCGTGTTGATCGAATCCCAACCTACTGGTCCGGTATCGGTGGGGGTGGTGGGAGCGGGCCAGCTGGCCCGGATGATGGGCGACGCGGCACACGGCGCCGGCGTCACTTTGACCGTGCTTGCGACCTCACCAGACGATTCGGCCGTCGCGAGCGCCGACGCCGCGGTCTACGGATCGCCCGACGACGCCGGTGCACTCGATGAACTCAGCAGCCGGGTCGACGTCGTCACGTTCGATCACGAACTGGTCGACCTCGATCAGATCTCGGTGCTCGAAGCTCGAGGCGTGGTCGTTCGTCCGAATGCGCGCGCTCTTCTATTCGCCGTCGACAAGGGTCACCAACGCCGGGCCTTCGATGCCGCGGGCATCCCCGTGCCGAGGTTCATCGTCGTCACTTCGAAGAATGATCCGATGTTGAAGGGTTTCCTCGACAGCGTGGGCCCGCCGGTCTTGAAGGCCGCGCGCGGCGGTTACGACGGACGCGGCGTGCTCTTTCCCCAGAGCCGCGTGGAGACGCTGGCGAGCATCGACGAACTCTCACGAACCACGAGCGTCGTGGTCGAGGAGCGTTTGAGCCTCCGGAGCGAACTCGCGCTCGTCGTCGTGCGCGGCCTCCATGGCTACGCCGACTATCCCCTCGTCTCAACGGTCCAGTCCAAGGGAATGTGCGTCGAGGTCCGCTTCCCCGCCGACGTCGACGAGGCGACACGACACGAAGCCAATCGACTCGGTCGAAAGATCGCCCACCTCGTGGGCGCCGTCGGCGTGCTCGCCATCGAATTCTTTCTGAGTGACCGGGGGCTGTTCGTCAATGAGATCGCTCTGCGTCCCCACAACACGGGACACTGGACTATCGAGGGCGCGCGCACGAATCAGTTCACGAATCACCTCCTAGCGGTGAGTGGCCGTCCCCTCGGTTCGACCGAACCGATCGTGGCCTCGGCCGTGATGGTGAACGTCGTGGGGGCAGAGGAGCCGGGTTCGATCGAACGAGCGAGGGCCGTCCCCGGGGCGCACGTGCACGACTACGGCAAATACTGGCGCCCGGGTCGCAAACTTGGTCACGTCACCGTGGTCGGCGACGACGCGAGCGCGGCGCACGTGACAGCATGGGAGAGCGCGCGGGCGTACGGCACGCGCACACGGGAGACATAGTGGAGCCATTGGTTGGCATCGTGATGGGTAGTTCCTCGGACCACGAGGTCATGAAGGGTGCCGAGACGATCCTGGAGCGCTTTGGCGTGCCGAGTGAAATTCACGTCGTCTCGGCTCATCGCACGCCAGTGGCCATGATCGAGTACGGCCTTAGTGCTCGCTCGCGTGGACTCAAAGTACTGATTGCTGGCGCCGGCGGCGCGGCCCATCTACCCGGAATGTTGGCCGCGGTGACCACCCTGCCCGTCATCGGCGTCCCGGTCGCGCTCGCCCAACTCGACGGTCTGGACTCGTTACTCTCCGTCGCTCAGATGCCGCGAGGCGTTCCGGTCGCCACCACCGCCATCAACGGCGCGACGAACGCCGGACTACTCGCCGCGCGCATCCTCTCGCTCGGCGACGACGCGTTGGCGCTCGCTCTCGAAGAGTACCGACAGGAGTTGGCGATACAGGCCGGTGAACAGGACCGCGACTTGCCGCGAAGTTAATAACTTTCTTACAAATCGTCGGTGCCCGGGCGTTCGCCGTGCACCCGAGTTGCCGCCTAGTGTGGACTCGTAACTAAGGAGGCCCCCATGGGTATCATGAAGCGCGTCAGCACCATCTTTCAGGCCAAGGCGAACTCGGCGCTGAACAAGGCTGAGGACCCCCGCCAGACGCTGGACCTCTCCTACGAACAGCAGCTCGACAACCTCACGAAGGTCAAGCGCGCCGTCGCCGACGTCGCCACCGCGCGCAAGCGTGTCGAAATCCAAGCCGAGCAGTTAAAGACCCAAGGCGACAAGTTGGCCGAGCAGGCCAAGGCCGCTCTCGCCCAGAACAACGAGCCGCTCGCGCGCGAAGCCCTGTCGCGTCGCCAGGCGATCACGGTGCAATTGGCCGACCTCGAGACCCAACACGCCACCATCGTCGATCAGGAACAGAAACTGACCGACACCGCCCAGCGCCTCCAAACTGAAGTGGAAGCCTTCCGCACCAAGAAAGAGACGATCAAGGCGACCTACACCGCCGCCGAGGCGTCGGCGCACATCTCCGAAGCCGTCAGTGGAATCTCGACGTCGATGGGCGACGCCGGAGCCGCGATGCAGCGCGCCCAGGACAAAGTCGCAGAGATGCAGGCGCGCAGTGGCGCACTCGACGAGTTGCTCGCCTCCGGAGCACTCACTGACCTCACGAGCACGAACGACGATATTCAGGCTCAGCTCGACAAGGCCAAGGGCACCTCGGATATCGACGCCCAGATCGCGGCCCTGAAGACGCAGGTCTCGAGCGGCGCGACGACGGAGTTGTCCTCGGTTGACGCTCCCGCGCCTGACGCCGCGACGAGCACCGAGGAGACCAAGTAATGGCCGAGTCGAAGATCGAGAGCGATCACGGACTGAACGTTCGAATGTTCATGACGGGCCTCGCGCTCGTCATCCTCTACGTGATCATCTTCACGGTGCTCTTGAACGTCGGAGTTCAACTCGTATTCGTCATCGTCATCTGCGCCGGTCTGCTCTTCTCCCAGTACTTCTTCTCGGACAAGATCGCGATGTTCTCGATGCACGCCAAGGAAGTGACGCCAGCTCAAGAGCCCAAGCTCCACGAGATCGTGGACCGGCTCTGCCTGCTCGCCAACATGGAAAAACCTCGGGTCGGTGTCGCTGAGATGGACATTCCCAACGCCTTCGCGACCGGGCGCAGTCCCAAGCACGCCGTGATTTGCGCGACGCGAGGACTTATGAACCGCCTCAATGACGAGGAGCTCGAGGCCGTGCTGGCGCACGAACTCAGCCACGTCGCGCACCGCGACGTCGCGATTATGACGATCGCCTCAGGAGTGGGCATGCTCGCCGGCCTGGTCAGTCGCATCGCGCTGTGGAGCACGTTGCTCTCAGGGGGCGGGCGCAGCCGTAACGGCAATCAGATCGTCCTGCTCGAGATGTTGACCTTCGTCATCTCGATCGTCATCTACATCATCGCCTTCTTGTTGACCATGGCCCTGTCGCGCTACCGCGAACTCGCGGCCGACCGATCGGGCGCGATCCTCATCGGCAAGCCCAGCGTGCTCGCCAGCGCGCTCGTGCACGTCACGGGCGACATGGGCAAGATCCCGCGCACCGACCTACGCAAGTCTGAGGGCATGAACGCCTTCTTCTTCGCCCCGGCCCTCGCCGGCAACACGGCCGCGTCGCTCTTCTCCACGCACCCGTCGCTGGAGAAGCGACTCGACGCGCTGAAGAAGCTCGAAGTCGAACTCAACGGCTAGTGGGTCTTCGCGACACGCTCTTCGGGCGCACCAAACAGGTCGCGCCGAAACTCGACGGGCTTTTTGCGTTACCGTCGGCGGCGTTGACGTTGCAGAGCGAATTAGACCTCGTCTCGTCGGGCAACGCCGGACTCTGCTTCAAAACCGGCAGTGGCGAGACGACGATCACGACCGATGAAGAGATCATCGCGCTGCTGAACTTCGACGACAAGACCGGCACCGTCAAGGTCACGACCGACGACCTGGGATTCAAGTGGTTGGTCGTGACCGATCCTGATCTCGATGGCCTGGTGACACGGATTCACGGCGCCAACACGACGATGGTCGAACACGGGCTCGGACCGCGACTGCTGTGCGCAGTCTTCGGCTTCGTCCCTAAAACGCCGCCGGGCGATGGTGCAGTGCGAATCGTCTATCTCTTGAAGCAGGGAACCTTCTACCCCTTCGCACCGACCGGCCCCGATCAGCGTGACAACGAGTTGGAACTGCGCGTGCGCTCCTTCGTCGGTGACGACCTCCCCATGGAGAAGGATCTCTCTCGCTGGATGGCGTTGTGGAACCTTCCCGTCTCCTAGCCAGCGAATCCGACGAAGTCGTTGGCGATAATTGAATCAAGACCTTCGGCGTAGTCGAGATCCAATTGAGTCAGTCCATCGCGATCATGGGTCCACAGTTCAAATCGCAACCGTCGATAACTGAACGTCACGTCGGGATGGTGGTCGAGACCTTCGGCGAGCCCCACTTGCGCCTGAAGAAGCCGGGCGCCGCTCGGGTAATCGGTGGTCTTGACGTAACGAACCAAATGTGAGTCTTCGATGGCCCAATGAGGATGCGCCGTGGTCCACGCCTCTACGGCACGGTCGTCGAGACGGGCAGGTCTCGTCAAGGGTGCGTCATGTCTTCGGGCACCACGGTCGCGTCGTACTCTTCGGCACTGAGTAGACCGAGAGTGAGGACGGCTTCGCGCAAAGTGGTGCCTTCGTGATGAGCCTTCTTCGCGACTTCCGCGGCCTTGTCATAACCGATGCTCGGAGCGAGCGCCGTCACGAGCATCAGCGAGTTGTGCAGGTGCTGGGCGATGCGCTCGATGTCGGGCTCGAGACCCTCGATGCAGAACTCGCGGAACCGGTCACACGCGTCGGTGAGAAGGTCGATCGAATTGCAGAAGTTGTGAATGAGGACGGGCTTGCACACGTTCAACTCGAGGTTGCCCCGTGCACCGGCCGACGTCACGGCAACGTCATTGCCGAAGACTTGGACGGCGACCATAATCATCGCTTCGCACTGTGTCGGATTGACCTTCCCCGGCATGATGGAACTTCCCGGCTCGTTCTCCGGCAAGATCAATTCACCGAGTCCCGAACGAGGACCTGATCCAAGCCACCGTATGTCGTCAGCGACCTTGGCCAGGCTCGCCGCCAGCGTCCGGATTGCGCCGTGGGCGAAGACCAGCGCGTCGTGCGCGGCGAGGGCGGCGAAGTAGTTCGGTGCCGTGACGAAGGGCTTGCCCGTCAGCGCCGCGATGGCGACCGCCACGCGCTCACCGAACTCCGGATGCGTATTGAGGCCAGTTCCCACCGCAGTGCCGCCAGCCGCCAACTCACAAAGTCCGGGCAGAACGAGTTCCAATCGCGCCAGGTCGGCGTCGAGTTGGGCCACGTAACCCGAGAACTCCTGCCCTAGGGTGAGCGGCACGGCGTCCATCAAGTGCGTACGTCCAATCTTCGTGATGCCCGCGAACGCTTTCACTTTGACGTTGAGGGCGTCGCGTAAGCGACTTACAGACGGCACGAGACGATCAGTGATTTCGAGCACCGCGGCGATGTGCATGGCGGTCGGGAACGTGTCGTTGGAGGACTGCGACATATTGACGTGGTCATTCGGGTGAATAGGATCTTTGCTACCCATCACGCCGCCGGCAATCTCGATGGCGCGATTCGAAATGACTTCGTTGACGTTCATGTTCGTCTGCGTACCGGAACCGGTCTGCCAAATACGAAGTGGGAACTCATCCGGGAAGACACCGTCAATTACTTCGCGCGAGGCACGTTCGATCAGCGATGCCCGCTCAGCATCAAGTTTGCCAAGGTCGTGGTTCACTTCGGCCGACGCAAATTTCAGGATTCCGAACGCGCGAATCAGCGCCGGTGGCATCGTTTCGTGTCCGATCGCGAAGTGATGCAAACTCCGTTCGGTTTGCGCGCCCCAATAGTGATTCGATGGCACCTCAATCATCCCCATGGAATCGGACTCCTTCCTCACCTCAATCATTGCTGACCCTCTACTTTTTCTTGGCAGTTTTCTTGGCGGGCGTCTTCTTCGCGGGCGTCTTCTTCGCGGGCGTCTTCTTCGCGGGCGTCTTCTTCGCGGGCGACTTCTTCGCGGACTTGGCTGGCGCCTTCTTAACTGGAGCCTTTTTAACTGGAGCCTTCTTCGCGGGCGTCTTCTTCGCGGGCGACTTCTTCGCGGCGGTCTTCTTGGTCGGTGACCTCTTCGTGATCTTCTTCTTCACGGGTGGCCTCGTCATGGCCGGTGGCAATACGAGGACCATCGCTTCGAGTTCAGCGGGCACTTCACCGTCGTAGAGCTTGATGCCTTCAACGACGACCCTTCGCGCCGCGATGACATCTTCGGCGCGAGGTCCTTCCCCGGTGCCAGGAACCTCGAGCAGAAGTGGCAAATCGCGAAAATCTGGATGTCCCACCAGTGCCGCCAGACCCGCGGTGCCAATCGTCCCCTCGTCAATGTTGGCGTGACGGTCTCGGTTGCCACCCAATTCGATCTTGGAGTCGTTCAGATGGAAGCAACGAAGACGGCCCAAACCGATACTCATATCGATTTCATGCACGAGTTTGTTCGTCCCATGGGTGGTCGAATAGTCATAGCCACTGGCCCACAAGTGTTGTGTGTCGATGCATAGACCAATACGTTCGTCGCCACCGGTGGCGTCGATCAGCGCTCGGATCTCGTCGAGACTTCGACCCACGGTGCCACCCGTTCCCGCCGCGTTCTCGATGAGAATCGGGCAGTCCTTAAAGCCTTCAGGTGCATTGTCCGCGACGTCGAGCGCTCGCTTGAACGCTTCGGCCATCTGCGGTAGCGCAGTTTCGAATCCGGAGCCCATGTGCGAGCCGACGTGGAGTACGACACCCGACGAGGCCATGCCCCGACCTGTCGACAGGTTGCTGATCAGACAGGCGACGGATCGTTCGTACAGTTCCTTGTCGGGACTGGCCAGATTGATCAAGTACGTCGCGTGACAGAACGTGTCCGTGACGCTGGGGTGGTTCGACTGCGCTTCGCGGTATGCCTCGAGGACCTCGGGCGCGTACTGCGACGGCTTCCACATTCGAGGACTCTGCGTGAAAATCTGAATCGACGTGGCGCCGATATCGACACCGGCCTCCAGCGAAGGGATGAGTTTGCCGCCCCCGCGTACGTGTGCACCTATGTTCATTACAGTAAAACTACATTCTTCTTCGCCCCACAACGTCAGGACTTAGATGGCCGAATCATTCACACCCGCCGCTCGTGCAATCATCGCCAAGAAGGTTCTCGCGCACGTCGCGAGCCTCGATCCCAACGGCGGTCCGAACGTCTCGCCCGTATGGGTGGAGCTCGATGGTGACGACCTCGTGATCAATACCGCCCTTGGTCGAGCGAAGGCCCGCAATCTCGCCTCGGACGCTCGCGTTGCGGTCTCGATGATCGATCCCGACGACGATCGCACGGATATCACGCTTCGAGGTTCAGTCGTGGGCTTCACGACCATCGGCGCCGACGAGGTCGTCGATCGCCTCGCCAAGAAGTACTTGGGAGTGGACGAATATCCATTTCGTCGCGAAGGCGAGGTGCGCGTTACGGTGCGCATCCAGCCCGATCGAATCTCGAGTCAACCCGAGTAGGGGTCAATCGTACGTTGTGGCGTCGCCAAGACCCGTTGACCCACTCGACACTTCGCGCAGCAACTCATCACCGTGTCGCAGGGCGACGCCGTCCCAACTCCAAACGTTGATCGGTTCCGGCGGCGCCGGTCGGTTGTAGGCACCGACGATTGTCGCGACACCGTTGGTGAAATTCACCTCGTCGTTGGTCAGCAGCGCCTCGAGCACCTGTGCACTCGCGTTGGCACTCAGTCCACTCACGACCACCGTGTCGAG
>Ga0207933_1001367_pt1 | contig 18759 bp, 13 predicted proteins | sample NGESurdeep092012_4_FD_184488 | JGI IMG/M metagenome (GOLD analysis project Ga0207933, IMG submission 184488) | Arctic peat soil microbial communities from Barrow, Alaska - NGEE Surface sample F53-3 deep-092012 (SPAdes) | ecosystem: Environmental > Terrestrial > Soil > Wetlands > Peat ...
TTGGGCGGCCGCCCCGGCCGTCCAGGTGAGGGCCCGACGACTCTCGCCGAAGCAGTCCATCGCGCCCGCCGCCGCCAGCGCCTCGAGGTGGTGCTGTTGGCACCCCGCGCGACGCACCAGGTCCTCGGCGTCGAGCCACGGCGCGCCCTCGGCGATGCGCGTCGCCAACTCCAGGCCGATCGTGCGCACGCTGGCGAGACCTAAGCGCACGTCGGGGTGCTCATCATCACCCTCCAACGTCGCCTCGGCGCCCGCGACGTTGACGTCGGGACGCTGTACCGTGACGCCGTGACGCTGCGCGTCGGTGACCAGACTCTGGGGCGACCAGAACCCCATGGGTTGCGCGTTGAGCAGCGCCGCCAAAAACGCCGCCGGATAGTGCACCTTGATCCAGGCCGAGCAGTAGACCAAGTGAGCGAAAGACACCGAGTGCGACTCGGGGAAACCGAAGTTAGCGAAGGCGGCCAGCGCGTCAAAGAGTTGGTCCGCCGACGCGCCGGTGATGCCATTGGTGGCCATGCCCGTGTAAAAACGGCTCTTCAACTTGAGCATGCGCACTTCGGAACGTTTGGCGGCCATGGCCTGGCGAAGTTCGTCGGCCTCGGCCGAGGAGAAACCCGCGACGGCGACGGCCATCTCCATCAACTGCTCTTGGAAGAGCGGCACGCCGAGCGTGCGCGACAAGATCGGCTCGAGCAATGGGTGCAGGTACGTCACGGGTTCGTCCCCGCGGCGACGTCGTATGTACGGATTCACGGCGTTGCCCTGGATGGGGCCGGGACGGATCAGCGCGATCTCGATCACCAGGTCGTAGAAGCACCGGGGCTGCACGCGCGGCAGCGTCGCCATCTGCGCGCGCGACTCGACTTGAAAGACCCCCACGGTGTCGGCCTCACAGAGCAGGTCGTAGACCGCGTCTTCTTGTTCGAGCGCGCCGAGATCGAGCGTGACGCCGTGATACGCCGTCACCTGGTTGACCGCGCGGTGCAGGGCGTCGAGCATGCCGAGGCCCAGCAGGTCGAACTTCACCAGTCCGATGGCCGCGCAGTCATCCTTGTCCCACTGCAGCACCGTACGCCCGGGCATCCGTCCCCACTCCACCGGACAGACCTCGAGCACCGGACGATCGCACAACACCATTCCGGCCGAGTGGATACCGAGGTGGCGTGGACGGTTCAACATCTGGCTCGCCATCGTCAACAAAATGTCAGGCACGTCCGTCGCGAGCGCCGTCATGCTCGAGCGGTCCACCTGGCCGCGTAACTGGTTGGCGGCCTCTTCGGAGTAACCGAAGGCGCGCGCCACGTCGCGTAACGCCGAGCGCGGCCGGTACGTGATGACGGCCGCCACCTGGGCGGCGTGGTGGCGCCCGTAGCGCTCGTAGACGTACTGGATCACCTCCTCGCGTCGACCCGACTCGATGTCCACGTCGATGTCGGGCGGGCCGTCACGCGCGGGCGAGAGGAAGCGCTCGAAGAAGAGGTGCAGCTTCACCGCGTCGGCGTTGGTGATGCCCAGCGAGTAGCACACCGCGGAGTTGGCGGCCGAGCCGCGACCCTGGCAGTAGATGTCCGAGCGTCGACAGAACTCGGTGATGTCCCAGACCGTGAGGAAGTACCCCGCGAACCCCAGAGCGCCAATGACGCCGAGTTCGTGGTCGATCTGACGCCACGCGCCGCTCACGCGCTCGTGGTCGCGCGAACCGTAGCGCTGCGTCGCCCCTTCGTGCACCAGTACCGTGAGGTAGTCCTGCTCGTTCATCCCCTCGGGAGTGAGAAACGCCGGCAGATTCGGTGCCACGAGCCGTAGGTCGAACGAGAGCTCGGCGCAGAGTTCACCGGCCCGGTCAACGACACCCGGCCAGCGCGCGAAGCGACGACGCTGCTCGGCGTCACCACGCAGGTGCGCCATCGGCGACGCCGAGAGCCAGCCGCGCATCTCCTCGAGCTCACGGCGCGCGCGAATCGCCGCCAGGACGTTGGCGCGCGCGAAGTCCTCGGGTCGGGCGTAGTGCACGTTGCCCGTCGCGACGAGACTCACGTCGTGACGCACGGCCAACTCCGCCAAGACGTCGTTGCGTGCCACGTCCTCGTAGTGTCCGTGGTCCCAGATCTCGACGGCGACGTTGTCGCGACCGAAGCGTTCGACCAGACGCACCAGCTCACGCTCGGCGGCGCGCGGTCCCTCGTCGAGTAGCGCTCGCGACAAGGGACCCTTGCGACAGCCCGTCAAGACGAGCCACTCACTCGCGCAGCGCGCAACGTGTTCCAGACTGAGTTGGGGCGTCCCCTTCTCGCCGCGTTCCAGGTGCGCCTCCCCGAGCATCGTCGACAGGCGCCGGTAGCCCTCGGGCGAACGCGCCAGCACCACCAGGTGATCGCCCTGGGGATCGGGAACGCCGACGCGGTCATCGCGAGCGTCAATCGTCAATTCCGCGCCGAACACCGTGGGCAGACCCAACGCGCGCGCCGCCTCGGCGAAGCGCACCACACCGTAGAAACCGTGATGATCGGTGAGGGCGAGCCCCCCGAGTTCGAGACGCACCGCCTCGGCGACGAGTTCCTCGGGATCGCTGGCCCCATCGAGAAAACTGAAACCCGAATGCGCGTGCAGTTCGCCGTAGACACCCATCAGTCGTAGATCCCCACCAGCCACCAACGCCCCGTCTCGGCCGAGAGCAGCAGCGCCTCACCGCTGTCGAGGAGCACCTGGACGTGTGCGCGACGCCGACCACTCGCCCACCAGCGCTCCACCAGCGGCCAGGGTCCCGCGAACCACACGATTTCCCGGCGCGAGCCGCGCAGCGGCACCAGCGACGCGGGCACCGCGCTGAGGGATCCACGCGCGCCCATGCGCACGGGTTCGTCGAACGCGTCGCGCACGTCCACCGTCACCGGCTGGTGCAGCAACGTCGTCGGCGACGGTCCCGCCAGACGACCGGGCCACGGGGCGTCGTCGCGCAGGTCCCGCGACGGCGAACCCCACGGAGCGAGTGAGGCCCGGTCCTCGGGGACGCGCCCCCCATGCAGTCGCGCCACGAGGACGCCCTCGGGTCCGAGTCGGTGACGTACCCGGTGCGCCGCCGCCTGGGCGCGGTCGTCGCCGGCGCTGCGCTGACCGAAGAAACCCACCTGCTCGTCACCCACGACGTCCTCGCCACGGGCGCTACGTAGCCGCGCGACCAGACGGGTATCACGCTGGCCGGGCAACTCCGCCAACTCTCCGCGCGCCACGCGGTGCAGGACTCGCACCGCCGCGCTGAAGCGCTCGGCGACACTCGCGCTCTTCAGGTCGGCAAAGTCGCCCACGGTGTACAGGCCCAATCGGCGACCCGTGGTCGCGAGTTCCTTGTGGCCGAGGGCCGTCAGTGGTTGGGTGCGACGAAACTCCGTCGTCTGGCCCGCCGCAACGACGACGTTCTGGCGCGCCGCCAGTTCGGCGCAAAAGAGTCCCTCAGCCACCCCGAGTGACACCTCGAGGCCGAGCACGTCACGCACGCTCTCGCGCACCGCGTGAAAGACCGCCTCGTCCCCGCCAAAGAATCGACTCGGTCCACGGAGTGGCAACGTGCATAGTCCGAGTCGAATGGGCTCCACGAAGGGACAGAGTGCTCCCAGGACGTCAAGGACGCGCAGATAGTCGCGCAGGGCCGACCCGTCGGGCCGCTCTTCGCTCAGCGGCTCCGCCCAGAGCGCGAGGAGGCGCTCCACTTATCTCGTCACCGCCCGGCCGTGGGCGTCGGGCACCATCACCACGTGCTCGCCGCGACGTGCCGCCTCACCACGTCCCCCGATACGCAACGTCACGTAGCGCGCGTCGAGACGTGACGACATCATCCAACGTGAACTGGTGAGGTGAAAAGAGAGGTCGACCGGCAACGGCCACGGGGAGCTGGGTTCGGTGAGGACGATCAACACGGTGCCGCGTTCACGCACCCGATCCATCAACCTGCGCGCCGTCGCGTGTACGGCACGCGAGGGCGGACGCACGATGAGGAGGTCCACACCGTCGAGCAAATCGGCCGTCGTTTCGGCCCACGCGCCGCACGGCCGCGGGACGAAGAGGACGCGACGAAGATCGACCCCGAGGTCGGACATCGCCACCACGCCGGGGTCGTCCACTCCCACCACGGCCGACCAATGACCCTTGTCGCTCGCCTCACTCAACAAACCCAGCGCCACGCTGAGACCGCCGAGCCCCGGTTGGGCGTGGACGAGAACGGTCGAGCCGCGACGCAGCCCTCGCCCCGGCGTCAGTGAGGCCCAGGGCTCGGAAAGGGGAATAATACGGGATTTTGCGAGGGTCACGGGGCGTAAAGTCGCCACGAGGTCATCCGAGAGACGGGGTCGTGAAGTAGGAAAAGCGAACATGTGTTCGTAAGAGTAGCCACTCCCCGTCACAGACGCCAATGCCCTTAAAATCACTGATGAAAGGAGCCACCATGTGCGGACGCATCGCCCTCTTTAGTCCCCCCATTCGCTTCGCCCGGCTCCTTGACGCCACTCTGGTGGCCGGGCTGGAGGAGGAAACCCACCCCAGTTGGAACGTGGGACCCCAACGCCGACTCTTCGGCGTCTACGAACACGAGGGGAAGCGCATCCTTGATCGCTACCAGTGGGGACTCCTGCCGAGTTGGGCCAAGGATCCCGCGGTTTCGAATCGACTCTTCAACGCCCGCGGTGAGACGGTCGCGGAGAAACCATCATTTCGGGCCGCCTTCAAGAAGCGTCCCTGCATCATCCCTGTCGACGGCTTCTACGAATGGGACCACCGACCCGGCCGCGAGAAGCAGCCGAATTTCTTCACTCGTCGCGACGGTGAGCCGTTACTCCTCGCGGGGCTCTACGAGTTCTGGCATGATCCCACGACGCCCGATGACGCGCCGTCGCGTCAAACCTGCACGGTCATCACCACAACGTCCAACGACGACATGGACGAGATCCACGACCGTATGCCGGTGGTGATCGAGATCGACGACGCCGGCGACTGGCTCGACACTAGCGAACGCGGACCCGAGGAGCGCCTGCACCTGGTACGTCCCGCTCCCTCGGGGACCCTCAGTCATTACGGCGTGAACCCTGCCGTGGGATCAGTGCGCAACGACGGGCCCGAATTGATCGAACCCGTCGAACCGCAGTCGCTGTTCTAACGCCACATCGATGGACGGCTGGTCGACCTCGCGCTGAGCGATTTCCGCTGAAGGACGGTTATCTCGTTAGTCGATAGTCATTCTTCGTAATGACGAGTAGTTGTCATTGGCCTGTCGCCCCACGTGTCGACTCATCGCACGAGGTCGGGGTGTCCGTCGTTGAGCGCGGGCCGGGGTGAACGTCCCGGCTTGTACGTGGATACCGATGGGGTATTAGCAAGCCAGTATCGCCAGGGAAAGTGTTCTACTTCGCCGCCCGGTCCACTGACGCCCACTCGTGGCCCGACCAAGTGGGGCACGACAATGCCGTCACGGGCAACGAATAGACGCCACTGACCCGAGCAGAGGTCGTCACCATCGTTGGTGAGGTCCGCGCCAAAGGTTAGAGCGACGCATCCCGGTCCTCGCGCCAATTCGTAGTCAGCCAACGCGGTCTTACGGGGCTTCTGCTCTCGGCGGTTCCGGGCGAGTTGCGCGCCTTCGATGACGTCGCCCGCGCGAATAAGGCACGCGTAGGGCTGATCCAACTGCCCGACCACGACGTTGATCGCGTGATGCATCCCGTAGGTGAAATAGCAATAGAGGTGACCGGGCGGCCCGAACATGGTCTTGTTACGATTCGTCCTACCGCGATAGGAGTGCGCCCCCGGATCACGTTCGCCAGCGTACGCTTCCACCTCGGTGATACGCATGGCGATAGTCCCCTCGTCAGTGACTCGTTGCAGGACACCGCCCAAAAGCGCGGGGGCGACGTCGAGGGCGTCACGAGCGTAGAACTGTCGATTCGCGAGGCGCATGTCATCAAGGTCGACCACCGATCGATCGTACCGGTGCGACGCGTGAGTACCTCCCCGCCGTCACGTCGCGGTCGGGCGAGACGACGTATTCTGCGATCGGCTTGCCTCGTCAAGCCTACGTGGTCACTTTGACACGTCCTTGGCTCCCGCAACCGGTGAGAGCTCCGCGCGAACACGGCGGACCGCTTCGACGAGATTCGTGAGAGTAGCCCGTACTTCCGGGTAGGCACGAGTCTTGAGACCGCAGTCGGGATTAATCCAAAGTCGTTCTGAAGGAAAGGCCGACACCGCCAGTCTGATGCGCTCGGCGATCTCATCCACTGAAGGAACGCGTGGCGAATGGATGTCCCAGACACCGGGGCCAATTTCGTTCGGATACCTCGCCGTGGCGAGGTCCGCGACGATCCCCATATCAGAGCGCGCGGCCTCCAAACTTATGACGTCAGCGTCCATGTCAGTGATCGCCTCGAGCACGTCGCCAAACTCGGCGTAACACATGTGCGTATGGATCTGAGTGGCATCACTGACGCCCGCCGTCGTCAGACGAAATGATTCAACCGCCCACTGCAGATAGGCGGCGTGATCACTTCGCCGTAACGGCAGAGTTTCACGAAGGGCGGGTTCGTCAACTTGAATGACTGCCACGTCCGCTCTCTCGAGGTCCAGGACCTCGTCACGCAGGGCGAGCGCGACCTGACGCGCCGTCTCGGCCAGTGGTTGGTCATCACGAACGAAGGACCACGCGAGCATCGTGACGGGTCCCGTCAACATTCCCTTGACGGGTCGACTGGTGAGTCCCTGAGCGAACGTCGTCCAACGCACGGTCATGGGATGGGGTCGAGAGACGTCACCCACGATGATCGGCGGACGAACGTATCGCGTTCCGTACGACTGCACCCAACCACTCTTCGTGGTCACGAAGCCGTCAAGTTGCTCGGCGAAGTATTGCACCATGTCATTTCGTTCCGGCTCCCCGTGAACGAGAACATCTAGCCCGAGCGCTTCCTGGAGCGAGATAACCTCGCCGATCTCCTCGCCGATCAACCCCTCGTACTCGTCTCGATCACTTTTACCCGCGGTGAACGCCGCTCGTGCTTGGCGCAATCGTTTCGTCTGAGGAAACGAACCGATGGTAGTGGTGGGCAACGGGGGAAGTCCGAGTCGCGCTACTTGCAACGTGCGTCGTCGTGCGTACGCACTCTCACGGTGGATGTCCCTATCCGACACCAACTCGCTTCGTCGTCGTACCGAGTCGACGTTCACGATCAGCGACGTCGCGCGTTGAGCAAGGTGTTCGCGATTCTCGTCCAACTCCGCGGCGATCATCTCGCGTCCGGAGCTGAGCCCCTTTGCCAGAATCGTGAGTTCACCCAGTTTCTGTCGAGCGAACGCGAGCCACGGTGCGATCGTGGGGTCGAGGTGCCGCTCGAGATGCACGTCGAGCGGTACGTGAAGGAGTGAACACGATGCGGCGACGTCAACGTGATCACCCACCCCCAGCAAAGTGACGAGAGTACCCAGCGCGTTGGTGAGATCCGTTGCCCAAACATTTCGTCCGTCGATCACTCCCGCGATCAAACGCTTACCAACCAGTCCGCCAATTTCTGCCAGCGCATTCAAGTTGACCTCAGCGGCACCGGTGAAATCCATCGCCAGACCGTCCACCGGTGTCTCGGCAATCGTCGCGAGCCCATCGCCGAGGCGACCAAAATAGGTGGCCACCAAGATCTTGGGTCGATCCGCCTGACGACCGAGGCGTCGATATGTTTCGCCCACGCAGTCGAGTACCTCAGTCGACTGGTCGGTGACGAGTGCCGGCTCGTCAAGTTGGACCCATTGCGCGCCAGCGACGTGCAGTGCGCGCAACAGTTCCTCGTACAACGGCAGGACGGATTCGAGAAGGTCAATCGGTCGGAAACTCGAGGGCGCATTCGCGGCAGGCTTTGACAGTAATAAGTAGCTCACCGGACCGAGGATCACCGGCCGCGTGATGATTCCGAGTTCCCTAGCGTCACGAAATTCTTCCAGGGGCTTGCTGGCATCCAGACAGAACGACGTGCCGGGCTCTAGTTCGGGCACAAGAAAGTGGTAATTCGTATCGAACCACTTGGTCATCTCCATCGGTGCGATGACGTCGGTGCCACGCGCCATTGCGAAGTATCTGTCGAGGCGTCCGGCTGGGGTACCGGAGTCGGTCACCGCGTTGCGATGGCGCTCGGGGATGGCGCCCAGCATGACGGAGGTATCTAGTACGTGGTCGTACAGCGAGAAGTCGTTGCTGGGAATTTCACCGAGACCCGCGTCACGCATTTCTATGAGACGCTGACGCCGTAGCTCGCGCGTCGCGGTCAATAATTCTTCTGCGTCCATTGCGCCAGCCCAATACGCCTCGGTGACCTTCTTAAGGACACGATCCGCCCCTTGGCGCGGATAACCGTAGACGGTCGCGATGCAACGTGATGCTTCACTCGTACTCACTGAACTCTCCATCGTGGCGTGGTTGTACTTCTCGATCAGTGGCGGGGCTCGCACGTCAATTGAATCGGTAGGATCCGAACTCCATCCACTGGATGTTGCCATTTAAGACGTTCAACTCGACGTTCGCAACGCTCATCTTTGAGTACTAACGAAAGTTCTATCTGCACCAATCAAACGAGAACGCTCGAATCCTTCGACGTATTTAGAGAACCGGCGGGTTCTCTCGCAGATCGCGAAGTGACATCGTGTGACGAAATCACCGAAACTTCGTGTGACGCGTGCGGCGACCGGTGGGTCACTCTCAGTGGTCGAGAGGCGTGGTCGGATTGTTGGCCGCGAGCATTGCGCCAACGTCCTCCCCGGGAACAGCGGGAGACCACAGAAAACCCTGTCCGAGTTCGCAGTCGAGATGGTTGAGTCGGTCGAGCTGGGCGGACGTCTCGATCCCCTCGGCGAGGACCGTCATGTTCAACTTGTTCCCGAGAGTGACGATCGCTTCGAGCAACGTATCGCTGCGTCTCTTGTCGTGCTTGGGTCGAACAAATGATTGATCAATCTTGATGATCCGGGGATTCAGGGCCGCCAAGTACGAGAGCGACGAATAGCCAGTCCCAAAATCGTCCAACGCGATACCGATACCGAGGTGATTCAACTCGTCCATGACGTTCATCGTTTCCGTCACGTCGACCAAGGCAACGCTCTCGGTCACTTCGAGGATGAGACGCGTCGCATCGACACCGCAACGATTCAATTCGATCTGGAGAAGTGGCACCAGACCCGGGTCGTGGAACTGACGTGCCGAGAGATTCACCGTCACGTAGGGAAGCCCTTTTGCCTCATCAGTGACGTCCCACGTACTGGCCGCCTCAATCGCCGTTCGCAACGCGAAGACGCCCAAATCCAGAATGAGATCGCTCTGTTCGGCCAGCGGAATGAACACGTCCGGTGGAATCCAACCTCGATCCGGGTGGTGCCACCGCATCAGCGCTTCAAATCCCACGATCGACGCCGACGCCAAGTCATAGATTGGTTGGTAGTGCATTGCGACGTCGCCGCAACCAAGGGCGTGGCGTAGTTCTTGGACAATGGCAAAACGGCTGACGGCTTCTTCACCAATCTTGGGTGTGAACATCGCGATGTGACCATGACCTTGGCGCTTGGCCTCGTACATGGCAGCGTCAGCTTTCTGGACGAGCTCAACGTTGTCGGCGCCGTCACCATTCCAGACCACGATGCCAATGCTCACCTGCTGCTCCAGACAGATGTCACCGAAGATCAGCGGTTCGCTCAACGTGTCAAGCAACCGCTGTCCTATTATCTCGGCCTCTTCGCGCGACGACAATCCCTCCGCCAAATAGAGGAACTCGTCTCCCCCGAATCGGCACAACGTGTCGGACGTGCGGGTGACACCTTTGAAGCGATTGGCAACCTCGATGAGAAGTTGATCACCCACGAGGTGCCCGAAGGAGTCATTCACACCCTTGAAGTCATCAAGGTCCATCAAAAGAACGGCTCCGAATTTTCCCTCACGCGTCGCTCGTGAACGCGCTTGGAAGAGATGGTCATCGAAGAGAGCTCGATTGGCGAGACCGGTCAGTGGATCGTGTAGCGCCTGAAAGGAGAGCTGGGCCGACAATTCCCTTTCTTCGGTCACGTCACGAACTGAGGACACAAAATAGGAAGACTCTCCTAACTCATCTCGAGCGGCACATATTGACACTTCCGCGAAGACGACTCGTCCGTTCTTGTGCAGGAATCGTTTGCCGTACCGATATTCGTCAATGACACCGGACGTGATGAGATGGTACGCCTCCTCGGCAACGCCAATATCGTCGGGGTGCGTGAAGTGCTTGGAATCGTGACCCAACAACTCTTCCTTGATGCGTCCGCTCATGGCGCAGAAGGCGCCGTTAACGGCCAAGAACTTTCCGTCTCTGTCACTGAAGACCATCGGAGCCATACTTCCTTCAAACGCCATTCGAAATCGTTGCTCGCTCTCAGCCAAGGAAGCGGCGATCTTCGCGTCAGAAATGGCCTTAGGGCTAAGTGAATCTGACGGGTCGACGTCCTGGGGGACGTCGTCACTGATTCCTCGTACCTCGACAATCGTCCACGGTCCGTCTTTACGATCGAGGTGCGAGAGTACAATATCGACCGATATCTCGTGGCCGTCGCGGCATCGTAGAGAGTGTCTCTCGCTGTGAGACTCCGCCTTTTCTGCTTTGTTATTGCCCTCATCCATTTGGGACAAGAATTGCGAATAACAACCCGGCGAGTTGAGAAGTGTGTGAATGTCGTGTCCCACGAGACTGTCAACGGAATAGCCCGTCAACGTGGTGAGACGATGATTTATGAGGTCAATGTTTCCGTCACCATTAACAAGAGCGATCCCACACGGAAGCCCTTCAATCAACTCCCCTACTGACATGAGAGGACCATCGAAGTTCTTCAAGTCGAAACCTCTTTCGGTGACTTCACGTGGCGCGACGGAACATCTTCATCCCACATCCTATGAAAACTCTAGGTTTGCCTCTATTGCAAAGTGAACATGGTCAATCAAGTCGACCAGAGTCGGCAATTCGCCCATGAAATCCTTGATGAATCCCCATCCGCACAAGCAAAACTCTTCGTTTCTGCCCACTCACCGCAAGGTGTGGGAAGTTCTCAGCGAATCGCGCACAATGGCTTGACGTAGATCGATCATTGCCGATAGATCGAGAATGAAGTTCTGATGTACCAGTCTCTAGCGATCACCCAACGGGATTGGGTAATTGTGAACCGCGAAGTGCAGATACTGTGATGGCAGCGGCACTACGTTGAAGCTCACCTGGTAGCCGCCGTTCACGACGGTGCCCACGTAGTTGTACACGGGCAACTCCATCCAAATATTGCCCTGCATTTCGTGGGGCGCGTAACCAAGTGAGACCGACGTCAAGTTCACGATGTCGGGAGGAATCGTTGTCGTCGTGGTTGGGCCGGTTGCACCGGACGCTCCGCTCACTCCAGTGGTACCGGTTGCGCCTGACGCGCCTGTGGTACCCGTCGCGCCAGTGGCTCCGGTTGCCCCACTTGCACCCGAGGCTCCAGTAGTCCCGGTAGCACCCGCGGCAAGAATTGTTCCAGCGGCGTCCGTCGTCATCGTCGTCAAATTCACGGGAGTCGGCGCGCCCACCGATTGGGGCGCGAGAGACGTCGTCGGAGTCGACGGTGAACTACCCAAGTTTGACTGCAACGGGGCGTATCCGGTCCAACCCGTGAAGAAGACGTAACGCTGTGCATCAATTTGATCAATGCCGGCCACTTGAGAAATCAGTGGATACGTGGCAACCGTGCTCAGCGAGAAAGTGTCACCCGAGGCGCCCACCAGAGTTCCGTCACCTTTGAAGTCGAACGAGACTGACCGATCCGATGGCGCTTCGTTGATCAGAATCGGAACGTCGATCGTCGTAGTACCACCTCCACTGGTTGTCTGCGTTGGCGCCCCTGCGGTATCACCGAGGGCCTTGACGTACGACACCGCTTGGGTCACCAGCGACCCCGTCGCTGCAACTGGGCCGGTCGCACCGCTCACGCCGGCAACTCCTGTTGATCCGGTTGCGTCCGTAGCACCAGTTGTACCCGTGGCACCCGTCGCACCGGTGGCACCACTCACACCTGTCGCTCCGCTCGGAACGTTGGGAGTCGCGTTGATGTTCCACGAATCTGATCCGCCGAAGCTATCGATGTTTCCGGAATATCCAACGCCGGCCACGCCGTACGACGTGCTGGAGTTATTGGGAGTGGGCGTCGTTGCGAGTGTGACTCCCAACGTCGTCGCGATGCTTGAGAGAGTCGCCGCCAGATCAGTGGGCGCGCTGAGGTCGAATACGGGCGCCGATCCGCTGGCCGTGGAAAAAGCAGCGCCGCCGGTGAACGTGTAATTCGGCCGGTACAGCATCATTGGTCCCTGAAGTTTTGTCGCACCCAATTGGGACTCTGCGCTGGGGGCGCCATGCGCCGCCGCCGAAAATCCCAGCACCGGAAGCGCGGAACCCGCGCCGCTCAAAAGGCTCACGCCCACGACGGTGAGCGCGCCAGCGGCCGCGACCGAACCCGCCATGCGTAGACGAAAAGCCGTCCACGCCGCGTCGATATGACGAGGCTGGTGCATGGTGCGCGCCACGATGTCGTCGTAGTTGGCGGGCACGTACCCTTGCGCTACAGGATTACTGTCTGCCAATCGCTCGTCAATCGATTTCATCATTTCTCCTCCGCTTACCTTGTTTATGTCGTCGACGGTGAGAAATTTCAGTCGACGGTAACGCTGGTGAAGTTCTTGCGGAATCGATCCTGGGCGCGCGAGAGGCGAACAGCGGCGGCGTTGGTACTCAGGCCCAGGATGACGCCGATCTCCGTAGCGCTTTGTCCATCCCACGCGTGTAGTAAAACAATGTCACGATCATCGTCGCTCAACGCAGCGAGTGCGGTACGCACACCCTCATCAGCGATGAAATTGTCCTCCGCCGACGAATCGTAATGTGGTGGTGTCATGCGCGACGCCATCTCCTCCGCGCGACGGTACTTACGGTGCGCGTTGCGCAAGATATTGCGCGCGACGCCGATCAACCACGGCACCTCGGCACCCGCCGGGATGTCGTCGAGACGACGCCACGCGACGATCAACACCTCCTCGATGAGGTCGTCAACGTCGGAGTAGCTCAAGGGATAAATGCGACGTCTGATGTACGCGCCAATCGCGGGCGTCGCCTCATCAGCGACGGCTCGGAACCGTCGCTCCCTGTGCGCTCTCATACCCACGTCCTGTCTCGGTCCGCTACTTTCTTACCGCGTTTGTTGAGACGAGAAGGGAATTGTGACCTCAACGTAAAATGCCGTTGGAAAAGACGAAAACCCCGAGTGACCAGTGAGTCGAAACTCACCCGCCCCTCGGGGTTTCCGAGGCACACCATTCGTCGCCCCGTGTCGGACGGGCCACCGAATGACGGCAGGTACTCCACACCCTTCACCGTGTCGTCAAGCGGACCGAACTCCGCTTGCCGCTGAAGTGCTCCTTCTCTCTTGCGAGATCCCTCACACTTCCGCTTCCCTCTTCTTTCGAATCAGGCTACGTCGGCAGGTACTGCGTGGACTACGAGAAATACAATGCCACCAGCGAAAGCCTCCGTGAAGGCTCGGAGACGAAATCGAGAGGTTTTGCCCAGATATCGTCCACTTTTGCACCATAATCCTCACGTTCGACACACTTTTGCACCATTAATTCGCAGGTTTTACACATCATGCAACCATGTAATTTCACTCGTGGAAATAGATATCGCTTTTGCAAGAGTGCCTGCCAGCGAAGGGACTCGGTCGACGGTGTTGCTCGTGACGCCCATCGATGGGGCTCCACCACTGGCGAGATCGAGAGAGGCACCCGCACCGTCAGCCTGGATTGTCAGGCCTTGTCGCAATCATTTGTCGCGGCGCCAGACTCCACAGAGTTTCATGACTATTTGCCCTAGAGACCACAAAGCTGCGGCATCGAGACTACGTAGATGACTTTGATTATCGGTGGCGATCGCAACTCTGAGATTCACGCCGGGGACCATCGACGAGAAATACAGCGTCGTCGCTTCAATGACCGGCCTCTCCTCGTCTTTTGGGAGATGACCAAGGCTTGTGACTTGGCCTGCTCTCACTGTCGTGCCGATGCGCAGTGCGAACCCAGCGTCGACGAACTCACTTCCGAAGAGGGTCGAAACCTGATCGATGATTTGGCGGCGCTGGCAAGTCCCCGACCTATTTTGATTTTGACCGGAGGCGACTGTCTCAAACGTTCTGACCTTCTCGATCTCATTGACTACGCAAAGTCGAAATCATTGCCCGTCGCACTCGCGCCGTCGGTCACCTCCTTGTTGAATACCGAATCAATGCGGGAACTTCGCGAGCACGGCATCACGACGGTATCCATTTCGCTTGACGGCATGGACGCGGCGACGCACGACGCCGTTCGTGGTGTGCCTGGACACTTCACCAGAACCTTGACCACATTGCGTGACCTCAAGAACGCTGGCTTCAAGGTACAGATCAACACCACCGTGATGTCGAGCAACGTCGAGCAACTAGCCGACATCGCGGCCATCCTCGCGTCGCAGGCCATCGACATTTGGGAGGTGTTCTTTCTGATCCCAACGGGACGCGGGATTGACGTCAATTCCTCGACCCCGCAACAGAATGAAGACATCTGTCACTTCCTCGTCGACGCGTCGCGCTACGGCTTCACGGTGCGCTCCGTCGAAGGACCCTTCTTACGTCGCGTGACGCAGCAACGCCACGAGGGTATCGTCGGACCGGCGACCGGCGACCTTTACGAACGTTTGGATCAGCGACTCGTCGACGTGCTCGGAGAGTCCACCCACGACGTCTGCGCTCCTAGCGCCGCCACCCGAGATGGCAACGGCATTGTCTTCGTGGGTGCCACGGGCGACGTCTATCCGTCAGGGTTCTTACCGCTACCTCTCGGCAACGTACGCGATGCTTCACTGATCGACATTTACCGCGACTCTGCCGTGATGCGAAGTATCCGCGACGCAGCATTCCACGGCCCCTGCGGGACGTGTTCGTTCAAGCAACTCTGCGGCGGTTCGCGTTCTCGAGCCTTTGCCAATGGTGGCGACCCCTTGGGCTCCGATCCTGCGTGCGTGCTCGTCGACGACGCAATGCTCCTTCTGCGCAGTGGGAAGTACTGAGGACGAACGGTCTCGAATCAATTTACGCGGGCATCGTTTGAGGACAATGAGGATGAGTTCACGGCAACGTACGCACCCACGAGTCACTCAACAGCGGCGACGTCGCGGACCGCCCGACACTGATGCTGATCACCGGATGATCGGTCGGACGCAACCAGAGCATGATTTCATTGAGGACTCGTGCATTGATTGCCACGCAGCCAGCTGTTGGAAGGCCACTTGACACGTGGAGGAAAAATCCGGAGCCAGCCCCCTTGACCACCGGATCGGTGTTGTAATTAATGACCACTGCCTGCGCGTACACCGGGCCGGCGTCGTAGAGATTCTCCGAATCGCCACCCGGCGAAAAAGTACTGCGCACGTGATGGTTATACGCGCGCGATGCGGGATTTTCGTCCCACCAGTCGTCGGGACCCGCGCGAAAATAAGGTAACCGAGTTCCGTTGTTCTCTTCGTTGCCGAAAGCCTGCGTCATAGTAAAGACACCCACCGGTGTCCGACCCAGGCCCTCGCGAGTGGGTCCCACTCCGTGAATGCCCACGTTGGCCAGAGTCGGAGCAAAAACGGCCACATAATGATCTTTGGACCACTCCCATGCGCGCACCACGGCAACTGTCGCGGTCGAAGATGAGGCCTCGACCGTGATCACCTGGCCCGGACGCGTCGCAGCCGTTGACGGCGACGCACCGCTGACGACAACGATCCACGCCATCGCCATGAGCGCCACGCCGCAACGCCACACGAGGACCTTTCCTCCATCACGTTCACGGCGCCGTAAGTACAAAGTATCTGGGACCCTAACGCAACGGTCCCGCCCATCGTTCTAACAGAAGCGCGTAATTCGAGACTCGTGACTCATCGATCCATTGTGGCCATCGGCGACGCAGTCATCGTCGAACGACCTGCGGCCACTGTCGATCGCCAGCGGGGCATACGCTTCGCAATGGTTGTTGTTCAGGATTCGGGATGCACGACGAGAACTGAGCACGACGCGTGTGAAACGACAGATGCGGCAACGGTGCCGAGAAGGTGCCCAACGACGCCGGTGTGTCGGTGAGCGCCGAGCACGATGATGCTCACATGGTGCGCTCCGGCGGTCTGAATAATTCCCTTCCACGTTGGCGCAGCTTCCGTGGTCAGACCTTGTGCTCGAAAACCCGCGTTTCGCGCGAGTGACGCGCCGAATGCGGCAGTCTCTTCGGCGGCCTGGTGGACCTCGTTCGCGGCGTCGGCATCGAAGTGGCGCTTGTTGACCGGCTCGAAGCCGACGTCGGCGGGCTGCCAGACGCAGAGAGTGAGCGCGTCGCGATCAGTCGCCAGCTCATGTCCCGCGCGCTCGATGGCCAGCGCCGCAAGTGCGGAGCCGTCATAGACGAACAGGATCGGACCGAAGGACTTCTTTGCACCAATTTCGCCTGTGGACATGTCAATAATCGCTTTCTGTCAGTGCGCCCGCGAACGCTGGGATCTTCGTCTCCGGCTCGCTTCGGCGAAGTTTCGCGAATAACGGTGGCGACTCCCACGCGGGTTCAATCCCAGCGAGGAAGCGATCGAGATCGGGCGCCTGGGGACGCGCGCCGCTCACGATGTAGATGACAACTCCGATGATCGCGCCGCCGAGGGCGAGAGCGAGTCCAACCCACAACGCGATGGCCGTACCCGCGTCGAGGCCGCCACCGGTGGCGGCGGCGAAGTGAAAAAAGATCGGAGCGACCATGAAGGCCGCGACGGCTCGGAAGAGCTCGACAATGGCGAAGACCCGCTGAAGGTTCGCAGCAGGCAGAGAGAATCCGGCGACGAACAACGCCGGCGCCACCGTCGCGCCGAGTCCAATCCCCGTCAGGCCCGAACCAAGGAGCGTCATCGCCTGGCTCGACGGAACGGAGATTCGAAAGACGACGATCCCGGCGGCGAGCATGATCATGCCCACGAGCGGGAGGTAGTGCATTGCGCGCTTGCGCACGACGAGTCCGAGCGCGATGGCCGACAGCACGGCGCCGGCGAGTTCGGGCAAGTAAAGAAGGCCGATGTGCAGTGGGCTGTAACGAGATTCCAGTACACCAACCGTCAGCGCCGTCGCGGAGATCGATGCGGCCGCGGCGAATAGCGCGACGACAATTCCCGCGACGGGAATGGAACTCGTGATCATCATCTTAATCGTGAGCAGTGGTCGCTTGGCGAGGCACTGATAGACGACGAGCGCGATGATGAGCGCGAGGCCGCCCAGCAACGGGACAATGGTTTCGACGTTGAGGAGCGCGTGGCTCGTGAGCTCAGACGCACCAAAGAAGGCCGCCACGCAACCCACGGAGGCGAGAGCGATCGCCGGCAAGTCGCGCGGTGAGTCGGGGTTGGCCGCCGGAGAGTCTTCGAACGTCAAGATCACGAGGATGAGTGCGAGAACCGCAACACCCACGACGATCCAGAAAAGTGGTCGCCACGCGAGTGACTGCGCCTGCACACCACCAATGAGCGGGCCAAGCGCGACCGCCCCGAAGATGCACATATTCATGATGACTGCGGTATCGCGCAACTTGTTCGCGGGGTAGCCAATCGCCAACGGCGGCACCGCCGCAATCAGCAGCAGGCTGGTGCAGAGTCCCTGGATGATGTGGCCAGTGATGAACATGCCCGCATTGGTGGCCGACGCCGTCAGCACTGATCCAATGACGAGCAGCACGGCGTAGCCGAGCAGCATTCGTCGTTGCGGGTAGTGCTGGGCAAACTGGACCGCGAGCACCGTGCCGAGAGCGTATGCCGCATTCGCCAGTCCCGTTCCAAGGCTGAACGTCTGCGCGGACATGTGGAGCTGTTGACTGATGATTGGCGTCAAGGGTCCGAGTGCTGCCGATAACGCCAAGTACGGAATCAGAGCCAACATCACCATCGCGGCGACGGCCGAGTACCGTCCGGCTAGTGGTCCTTGGATCATCGCATCGCCTCGGTATCGTTCGATGTGACATTTTTGGACACACCGACGCGCAGAATCGCTTGCACCGTGCGGTTGACTGGGGAGTGCATTGCCAAGCACCTTTCCATTCATAAATATTTGGCAGGAAACAGATAATTCCTGCAGTAACTATACGGGGAGTGCCTCCGGATAGTGCCGAACGTCGAGGATGTCGACCGATTCTGAGTATCTCCGTCGCACCGTGACAGTACCTTTGGTATCGGTCAGTCCCATTCGGTGGACGGCGCAGTCACACAATAAGAACCACTTGGTCGTCGCACTCGCTCAATTCAAGCAACCTTCAAAAGGCGATGCTCCCTACAACAAGTCGATGAATTGACTTACGGTAACGCCGGACTGTCGAAGAATTACCGAGAGCGTCCCTCGGGCGAGTCCACGGTGAGTCGGGACAATAACCGTTCCCCCCTCTTGATTCCGAAGTTTTACGTGACTACCCCGCTGCCCGACTTGTTCGAAACCAATCTTCCCAAGCGCCGTGACCGCCTCGTGACCGGAAACAACTGGCAGCGGGGGACTCACGCAGGAATCAGGACAGTGGTGATGATCGGTGGCTCTAGCGAGTCGGGAAGGTGCTCCCCTTCAAAGTACAAACCGAGCGCTTCTTCGAGATTCGCGACAGCATCGTCGACAGTCTCA
>Ga0207933_1001369_pt1 | contig 18724 bp, 17 predicted proteins | sample NGESurdeep092012_4_FD_184488 | JGI IMG/M metagenome (GOLD analysis project Ga0207933, IMG submission 184488) | Arctic peat soil microbial communities from Barrow, Alaska - NGEE Surface sample F53-3 deep-092012 (SPAdes) | ecosystem: Environmental > Terrestrial > Soil > Wetlands > Peat ...
CTGGGGTTTTGATCGGGGGGCCCTCGGGTGGGCCCAACCCCTTGGTCCCGGCTCCCGATGGCTGGATCCTGGGCTTGCACTGGCCTTTTATTCCCGCCGTGATCGTCACGGTTCTAGTCACTGGTCTGCTGTCCGCCGCATTCGGCGCCATCGCCCTGCGTAAGCTGCGAGGCGATTATTTCGCGATCGCGACGCTTGCCTTCACCCTGATCGCGACCTACATTTTCAGCCAGGACTACACGCTTTTCAACGGCTTCCTCGGGGTGTTCAATGTCCCCAGGCCGTTTTATGACGCCCTTCACCAACCGGAGGTGCTGACCTATAACTTTGTCTTTGCCGGCATTTGTTTGGTGCTGCTACTGGTTGTGTACTTTGTCCTCGAAGCGCTCTTAAATAGTCCCTTCGGCCTGACCCTGCGCTCAATCCGTGAGGATGAGCAAGCGTCGGCCGCATTTGGCCGCAACGTTTTCAGCGAAAAGCTCAAGGCCTACGTCATCGGAGGCATGGTGGCCGGCTTGGGTGGCGCCCTCTACGTAACCTACCTCACCGCATGGAATCCGTCGGGTTGGTCTGCGATCGAAGGTTTCCTCCTCTTCGCGGGCGTCTTTTTGGGCGGTCAGGGCAACACCCGGGGCGTGATCCTCGGGGTCTTTATCGTCACCATCTTTATCCCCGAGGCGACGCGCTGGCTGCCCGAGTTCCAGAACAAGCCTGACCTCTATCCGGCTCTCCGAAACATCGTTGGTGGCCTCGTGATTTTGGCCGTTCTCCGCTGGCGGCCACGGGGCATAATTCCGGAACGCCACAGCAACGATGCTCGTATCGAGCGCTCGACCAGCGCATCGGTGCCACCCATGTCGGTGGTGGGAGCGGACCGTGGCTAGTCCCGCCCGGCCGCTACTTGAGGTGAGTCACCTGGCCCGGAGCTTCGGCGGGGTCCGGGCGGTCGTGGACTGCACCTTTGCGGTGCCCGAAGGTGCCGCGGTCGGCCTGATAGGGCCCAACGGAGCGGGGAAGAGCACGGTCATCGAACTGATTTCAGGCTTCTTGGCGCCGAACGCTGGAAAGATCATTTTCGGGGGCACTGAGATCCAGGGCAAGGCCGCCTATCGGGTCGCCGGATTGGGTCTAATCAGGACCTTTCAGACTCCTCGTGAGTGGGGCGGATTGACCGTCATGGACAACATGCTGCTGGCCGCAAATCCAACCGGACGCACCGCCGCCTGGAGGGCATTGTTCACGCGACGAAGGCTCAAGGCGGCGGAGCGGGACGATCGTGTTCGGGCTCGCCTGCTGCTTGACCGTTTTGGCCTGCTCCGTCTCCGCGACGAGATGGCGGGGTCGCTCAGCGGAGGCCAGAAGCGGCTGTTGGAATTTGCCCGCATCTCGATGCGAGCTCCGCGAATGGTTCTTCTGGACGAGCCCTGCGCCGGAGTCAACCCGGTCCTGCAAAGGAATATTGAAGAAGCGATCGTCGGACTCCAACGCGATGGGATCACCGTCCTTCTGATCGAGCACAACCTTCCCTTCGTGGAGCGGGCCTGCTCGAATGTCTACGTCATGGCCCAAGGCGAGACCATCGCCAATGGATCGTTAGCTGAACTCCGCCTGATTCCGGCGGTTGTGGACGCCTATTTAGGGGAGGTTCAGGCTCGTGTCTGAGGAGCAACATTCGCTGGAGGTTGCCAACCTGACGGCTGGCTACGGCGGGGCGCCGATCATCAGCGAGGTCGAGTTCAAGGCCAAGCGGGGCCAAATGACGGCCATAGTCGGTCCCAACGGAGCTGGGAAATCGACGCTGCTCAAGGTGGTGGTGGGAATTATCCGGCCCTCCCAGGGCAAGGTCACCCTGCACGGCAAGGATGTGACCGGAATGCCGCCAGAGAAGTTGGTGCGAGAGGGTATCTCGTATGTGCCGCAGGTAGCCAACATCTTCCCCTCACTGACCGTGCGGGAGAACATGGAGATGGGTGGTTACGCGCTCCGGTCAGGTCTCAAGGACAAGGTGGCCAGCCTGTGCGACATGTTTCCCGACCTCAAGCTGGCGCTCAAGCGTCCGGCACGGAGCCTCAGCGGAGGTCAGCGCACGATGCTCGCCATCGCCCGCGCCTTGATGCTGGACCCCACGGTGTTGATACTGGACGAGCCGACCGCAGGTCTGGCTCCAAAGTTCGTTGACTTGGTGTGGGTACAGGTCAACAAGGTCCGTGAGATGAACGTGGCGGTCGTGATTGTCGAGCAGAACACGCGGCGGACGCTGACCTACGCGGATTGGGCCTACGTCATGGTGCTCGGACGCAACCGCCTCTCGGGGACCGGCAAAGAACTCCTTGAGGACCCAGAAGTCGTTGATCTTTACATCGGTAAGGACGTGTGAGAGATGGTGCCATCTCCGGTCCTGGGCGAGTTTGTCGGGCGTACGGAGAGCGTCCCCGCGTTGACGCCAGTTCAGTTCGCAGTCATGGCACCGGAATTAGGGAGGCAAAGAATCAATGGGATTTAGTCGTCGGCAAGATCAAGAACGGAGGTGCGAGCGTGAGCTTAGGTAGTCATCGTAAGCGACTCACTCTACCGCTAGCCCTATCGACCGCAGCGCTGCTGGTGGCGTCGTGCGGTGGAAGTGGCGGCACCGGTGGGAGCAAATCGGCCATACACATCGATGCCACGGGCAGCTTTACCGGGGTCCACATTGCGAGCGGATTGCCGATTCTGGAGGGTGACAAGGCCGGCGCCTATATCCTCAATCAAGCGGGTGGAATACTGGGCCACAAGGTGATCTTGGACACGGTCGATACCGTTGGCGACGTTGCCGACGCCGTGCCTGCGACCAACCGCGAGTTCTCCGTCAACCACCCCGTGTACATCGTCGGTTTCACCACAGACGAGATCCACGGAGTGCAGAGCCTCTTCGATGCCAATCACCTAGTCGATGGTTGGAACGGCGGAGATGTGGGCTACGACCACAACACCGACAAGTGGCTCTGGCGCTGCAATGCGTCGGACTCCCAGCTCGGGGTCGCGGTGGCTCAAGAGGCGTACGACAAGGGCTATCGCAAAGCGGTCATCTTCATGTCCGCAGCAGCTAGCACCCAGACGCTGACCCCGATCATTCAGAAGGCCTTCGAGGCGCTCGGGGGAACCGTTCTCAAGGTCATCAACGTTGTGCCCGGGCAGTCCTCATACTCGACCGAGGTACAGCAGGCGGTGGCCCTTCACCCGGACGTCTTCTTGACCCAGATGGAGCCTTCCACTGGTTCGGTCGCCATGGCCGAGTTCAAGCAGGCCGACAATCTCTCGATTCCGTTCATCGGTACCGACCTCACCGGAGGCAGCGACTTCATCAAGGCAATTGGGCCCACGGTGGCCCAGGCGCACTTCCTGTCGGTCGAAGGCAGCAACGCGCTGACGGCAGGTGGAGCCCAGTTTGTGAGCGCCTACAAGAAGGTCAACGGTCACGCCCCGCTGGGCGGTTCCGCCTTTGCCTACGACTGCATGATCGACTTTGCTCTGGCCATGACCAAGGCCAACTCGCTGGACGACAACGTGTGGGTAAACGACATCACCAAGGTGTCCAACCCGCCCGGGGTTGCAGTCAGCGACTACGTGACCGGGGTATCCGACATAAAGGCTGGTAAGAAGATCAATTACGAAGGGGCCAGTGGCCCGATGGACTTCAACCAGTATCACAACGTGTCTGGAGCGTGGGACATTGTGCAGGCGACGGGCGATGCCGCGGGCGACGTCCAAACCGTGCACACCATCAGCGCGACGGAAATCCAGGCTACCGTCAACAAGATGGGCGGCAGCTAGGCGCAACGAGCCCGAGCTTTCGCGGGAAGACAGTGGAGGCCCCATCGGGGGGCCTCCACATCTCCGTTCGACGGTTTGCCGGTCCGAAATCCACAGACGGAGGTGGGCGGACTACAGAGGGACTGACATGGGGGCTGCGATGAACGATTCGGCTGAGGCAATTTCGAACCGCCATGCGGCGCCCGTGGGACTGAGTCGATATCCGCGACTCTTCTCACCATTTCGGCTTCGCCACACCACGATCAAGAATCGCGTCGTCTTCCCTCCCACCTGTCCCAGTTGGGTCGCCAGCCCGCAACTGGCGGAATTGACGGACATCGCCACCGCCTACTACGAAGAGCGAGCCAGTGGCGGGGTTGGTCTGATCATCATCGGTGGCACCCACGTGCACGAGAGTTCGATGGCTGCACCTCTCTCGCAGCCGGGCCTTTGGGCCGACCGTCAGATCCCCGGCTTCGCCGCGGTCGCCGACGCCGTGCACCGGCACGGGGCCAAGCTCGCCGTTCAGCTCCGCCACACCGGAATGAACGGCACCGCCCAGTACAAGATGGAGCCCACCTACGATCCCGACTCCACCTACTACGTGTTGGGCCCGAGCCAGGTTCCCAACGGGGAGTACCCGCTGGCCCAGATCCCCAAGGAGCTGAGCGACGCTGAGATCGAGGAGATCCTCGACGCGCACGGGTCGGCGGCGGAACGGGCCATCCGCGCCGGGCTGGATGGGGTCGAATTTCACATGGCCCACGGCTTCATGGCCTGGCAGTTCCTCTCTCCCGTACACAACCAGCGAACGGACAAATGGGGAGGCTCTTACGAGAACCGCCTGAGGTTTTGCGTCGAAGCGCTGAGGAGGATGCGAGCGGCGATCGGAGATGAGCCATTTCTGGGCTATCGCATCACCTCCAACTCTTTCTGGCCCAACGACCTCACCATCGACGATGTGGTCAGGGTGGTCCAGGACCTGGAATCCATGACCGACATCGATTTCGTCGATGTGACGGTGGGCGTGGACCATCGTTTCATCCATACCCCGATGGAGTTCGAGCCGGGTTGGGAAAAGGGCTACACCAAAGCGATCAGGGACGTTTCCTCCAAGCCGGTTTTTCTGGTCGGGCGGATCACGACCCCGGAGGTGGCGGAATCGCTGCTGGAATCGGGACACGGCGACGCGATCGCGCTTGCTCGCCAGCTGTTCGCCGATCCGGATTGGGCCAACAAGGCGTTGGAGGGACGATCGGATGACATCCGGCGTTGCGTGGCCTCCAACTTCTGCTTCAAGAACGTCATGGGTGGGGGCAGGGTGCAGTGCATCTACAACCCGGTCACCGCCCGAGAGAGGTTCTGGGGTAAGGGCACGGTTGTCGCCGCCTCACCGGCCAAGCGCGTTCTGGTCATCGGCGGCGGTCCGGCTGGCCTCGAATACGCGCGCATCGCTTCGGCGCGCGGGCATCAGGTCGTGGTCCTGGAGCGGGAGTCCGAGCCCGGGGGCCATTCGCGGCTGCACTCCAAACTCCCCACGCGCAGTGAGTTCGGGCGCATCGGGGCCTGGCTGGCCGAGCAGGCGGTCAAGAATGGAGCTGAGCTGCGGACCTCCTCTGGTGTAACGGCGGAGAATCTGGCCCAGGTCTTGGAGGCTGAGCGCCCGGATCACGTCGTGGTGGCAACTGGGTCGCGGGTGTGCCGCGATGGTTTCCAGGGCTGGACCGGTGGCCCGCTACCCGGTTACGAGACGGCACGCTGTGTAGGTTGGGATGAAGTCGCCAATGGCAGCGTCGTCCCCGACGGCGACGTGCTGGTGATCGACGATCAGAGTGACGTGGTCGGTCCGTTGACGGCCGTCGCCATTGCCGAGAATGGCGTTTCCGGCGCGGTCCGGATCGTCACGCGATGGCCGTCCCTGGGTCTGGAGATGATGCGGGATTCCTACCTCGAATGGATCTTCCCGCGCGTCTACAAGTCGGGGGTACAGATGATCCCCGATCGCTTTGTACAGCAAATTCAGGGCCGCCAGGTGTCGCTTTACAATTTGCACAACGTCGATGACGTGTTGGAGTTGCACGCGGACTGGATCGTGATGGCCACTGCGCGGCTCTCCAACAACACACTCGGAGATTTGGTTAAGGCGCAGGGTGTCAGCAGCGAAGTCATCGGTGATGCAGTGGCGCCCCGCGGGACGTTCGAGGCTGTCTTTGAAGGTCACCGGCAGGCTCGGAAATTGTGAGAGGAGCAGTTCGACATGAGTGACACGGTATCCCGGCCAGGCCGGCTTCAGGATCGGGTCGCGGTGATCACCGGCGGGGCGACCGGGATTGGTCGCGCCTTCTGCACGGTTTTCGCGGAGGAGGGAGCCGACGTCGCCATTGTCGATGTCAATGAGGCCGAGGGCAGGATTACCGCTGACGAGGTCCGTGCCCTTGGTCGTCGGGCGGAGCTCGAGGTCTGCGATGTCAGTCGACCGGAGTCGGTTCAGGCAATGGTGGACTCGGTGATCAACAAGTTCGGGCGCATCGACATCCTGGTCAACGGCGCCATCCTTCGCCAGGGCGGTCCCATGGAAACGCTCAGCCTGGAGGAGTGGGACACCCTCATGAACATCGGTCTCAGGGGCTATTTCATCGTCGGGCAGGCGGTCGGGCGTCACATGATCAGGCAGCAGCGCGGCGTGATCATCAACATGGCTTCGACCGGGGCCCACCACGCATACGCCGGCGCGGGCGCCTACAGCCCCTGCAAGGCGGCGGTGATGATGCTGGCCAAGGTCTGGGCCATGGAGTGGGGGCAGTACGGCATTCGGGCCTGCTCGCTCAGCCCGGGCTACGTTCGAACCCCCATGACCGACCATCTCTACGCGCAGCCGGAGATCATGGCGGGGCGGTCGGCGAGCGTGCCCATCGGCCGGATCGCCGACCCCAAGGAGATCGCGCGCGCGGGCGCCTTCCTGGCGTCCGACGACGCTAGCTACGTGACCGGTTCCGACATGCTGGTCGACGGTGGATTCTCCTCCAGTAAGTTCATGGGGGTTCCGGGACGGCACAAGCACGCCTGACCACGACAAAGGACAAGGACGTCGAACCGGTGCCTGCAGCCCGTAGGGGACGGGTTGAAACGCTGGAGTCGGCGGACCGCGTCCTGCGGGTGTTGGAGGCGTTCGCGCCGAACGAGCGGGAGCTCACCCTGTCCGAGATTGCCGAGCGTTTGCGGTTGCCCAAGAGTTCGGTCCACCGACTCCTGGCGACCCTCAGCGGCAGGGGTTATATCGAGCACGATAGCAAGACCCACCGCTATTCGATGGGCATTCGACTCTTCGAAATCGGATCCAACGTAATCCACGAACGGGGCCTCCACGCCGCGGTGCGCCCCTTCCTGGAGGATCTGGCCCTGGCGACGGGCGAAACTTGCCACCTGGCCGTCCGGTCAGGCACCGATGCGGTCTATGTCTACAAGCTGGATGGACCGTCGGCCATCCCGATGCCCTCGCGAATCGGTGGTCGGGCGCCCGGCCACGCGACCAGCATTGGCAAGGTCTTGCTCGCCTGGGGGGGAGCGGAGGTGCGCCGCCAGGCGATGCTCGCCCCCTTGGCGAGCTATTCACCGAACACAATCACCGATTCAGTGAGTCTGAATTCCGAATTGGAGCGGGTGTGCGACCGGGGCTATGCGACCGACCTGGAGGAGTTTGAACTGGGCCTGCGCTGCATCGCTGCACCGGTCCGCGACATCACCGAGAGGGTGATTGCCGCCGTCGGCCTGGCCGCCCCAGCCTTCCGCCTCACCGACGAGGCCATGCCGGTTATGATCGGGGCCGTGATCGAGGCCAGCCACTCCATATCGCGGCAGTTGGGCTACGTTCGACCCCCGCTCTTGGCCGAAGCGCCGGGGGTGGTCGCGTGATCGTTTTGCACGACCACGCAAAGGTTCGATTCGCGGCATGAGCGGGTCTGCCCAACTGTCGGGCAAGCTGGCCGTGATCTCGGGTGGAAGCCGGGGGATCGGTCGGGCCATAGCAGGTCGATTTGCAGCGGAGGGGGCCCGCATTGTCATCGGCGCCCGCGATCGCGAGTCGCTGGACCGGGCGGTCTCGGAGCTCAACGGATCCGGGCCCGAGGTCTGCCGAGGCGTCCCGGTCGACCTTTCGACGGCGGCCGGAGCGGCCATACTGATTGAGGCGGCCACCGCCTGGGGCGGGATCGACATCCTGGTTAACAACGTGGGCGGAGCACCGGCCGGTAGTTTTCTGGATCTCACCGACGAGCAGTTCTTGGGCGCCTGGAGCCTGAAACTGCTGGCCGGCATCCGACTCACCCGCGCCGCCGTGCCGCAGATGGCCGCGCGGGGCGGCGGAGCGATCATCAACATCATCGGACTCGGGGGCCGCGAACCGGGCCCAGAGTCAACCGCCATCGGCACCACCAACGCCGCCATCCGCGCCTTGACCAAGGGCCTCTCCCGCGACCTCGCCGGCAAGGGCATCCGGATCAACGCGATCAGTCCCGGCGGCGTTCGAACCGAGCGCGCTGTCTCGCTCGCCAAGCAGACCGCGGCCGCCCGGGGCACTTCGATTGAAGCGGTTGAGGCTGAGGCGATGAGCCGAGTCCCGACCGGGCGCATGGTGCAGCCCGACGAGGTGGCGGAGGTTGCGCTACTGCTGGCCTCGGGCCGAGTCCCCTCGATGACGGGAATCGAGATCGTCCTCGACGGGGGGGCCAGCCACTACATGTAGGTGGGGTCGCATCCTTGCCGTCCGAGCAAGAATGCGACCCCCAAGCCCGCTCCGAAGCGGGCCGCGCCCAACTTAGAGCGTGACCACCGTTCCAGTTCGGGCCGACTTGGCGATGGCATCGACCAACTCCACGCTCCGGAGTCCGTCTTCGCCCGAGGCGTTTGGCTCGGTGTTGTTCAGTACCGACTGGTTGAACGATGCAACGGCCCGCTGGAAGCCATCCTTGGTACTGAACGGCATCGATCGCTCCTCGCCGCCGCTCACCACCAGCAGCTCTCCGTCCATGAAGGGGCGCGTGGTGCTGCGGCCGGAGATCCGTCCGGCGCTGCCGTAGAGGTCCATGTCGGGACGCGGATTGGGGACCGATTGGCTGCCGTTGACGTAGGCCAGGGCGCCATTCTTGAAACGCATCGTCATGAGGGCGATGGTCTCCAGCTCGTCGCTGCGGCCAGCGTTGGTCAGCGCCACCACCTCGGCGACTTCCGACCCGACCAGGTAGCGGGCCAGATCGAGAGGGTGGACGGCGAGGTTGTTGACCGCGCCCATGCCGCTCAGGGCAGTGTCGGTCCGCCATCCCTTGAGGGCGCCGCTGGGGGCGCAGGACTCGATCTGGAGCACCCGGAGCTCACCGACCGCACCTTCTCGAACCAGCCGTACCGCCTCCTGGATGGGCGCGTAATGCCGGGTCTGGAAGTCGACCCCGAGTTTGACCCCGGCCTTCTTGCAGGCCTCTATCACGCGGCGCGCGTCGGCCGCGTTGAGCGCCAGCGGCTTCTCGCAGAAGACGTGCTTGCCCGCCTCGGCAGCCTGAATGGCCTGCTCCGCGTGGAGCCCGTTGGGGCTGGCGATGTAGACCACGTTCACGGCCGAGTCGCTGAGAAGTTCCTCGTAGGACGTGTACGCGTGGTCGACACCGTGCTTTGCGGCGTAGGCATCGGCCTTTTCCCGCTCGCGGCTGTAGACGGCGACGATCTGGCTGTCCGACTCTGCGTTAATGCCGGGCCCGACCAGGCGATCCGCCGCCGCGCCCGTGCTAACTACACCCCAACCGAGCTTCATATCTCTCAATCCTCCGAGCCTCCGGTGATCGGAAACCCACCAACCAATGTGTTTGACGGCGCGTCGGAGCGACCGCTGGGTCGCTTTTCGAACCCGACCGAATCGTTATACTAACATTCGAGGTATTCCGGTGTTCGGAACCGGATTCCGCCTGACAGAACGTCGCGTTACGCCCCCCAGAGGCGCTAAGTCGCCGCCGTGTTTTCGGATTCGCACCATCGGTGGATTGGCCGCGTGAGCGTGGCCGTCGTCGGCATAGGGGTCAAAATAGGAAGGGGTCAACGAGGGCGAGTGTCGCCCCCGAGGGTACCTGCAAGGCTATCAATCAAGGGAGTCAACCATGAAGGCAGCGGTAATTCGTACGTTTTCTGCGCCCTACGACCTGTCTGACGTTCCCATGCCGGAGCTCAAGCCCGGCGACTGCCTGGTGCGGGTGCGGGCGACGGGCATCTGCGGTACCGACCTCAAGATCTCGGCCGGCGCCTTTCCGGACACCAGGCTGCCCATGATCCCGGGCCACGAGGTCGCCGGCGAACTGGCGGAGGACGCCGATGGGATGCGAAAGGGACAGCGGGTTGCCCTGCAGGTCTTTCATCCCTGCGGGCGGTGCCGATACTGCCTGCTCGGGGAGGAGACGCTGTGCCCTGACCCGCCCCGGATCGGATTCAACCGCGACGGCGGGCTGGCCGAGTACATCGCGGTGCCCGCCAACACGGCGATCCCGTTCGCAGACTCGCTTGACTTCGAGTTGGCGGCGGTCGGTATGGACGCGGTCCTGTCGCCGTGGAGGGCGCTCATGGTTCGCGGCAACGTCCGCTCCGGCGAGTGGGTGATCGTAATCGGTGCCGGCGGATTGGGCTTGGCGGGGATGCAGATCGCGAGTGCCGCGGGCGCTCGCGTGGCGGCGGTCGACCCGGTGCCTGAGCACCGGGCAGAGGCGCTCCGGAGCGGGGCCGAGCTGGCCGTGGACCCTTCAGAAGCCGCGACTCTTCTGTCCTGGGCGCCGCCGGGAGGCGCCGATGTGCTCTACGAGGCATCCGGTTCACGGGCCGGCTTGGACGTCGCCGCCAAACTCATCTCTCCCGGTGGTCGCCTGATTTGTAACGGCTGGGTACCGGATGAGGAGTACGGGCTCCAGTCTCGACAGCTGGCCCTCGACGAGATCACCATGATCGGGTCTCGCGCCGGCACCCGCCGGGATATTCGGAGCGTTCTCCGGGCGCTGGAGAGGGGTCAGGTCAAGCCTGTCTACGAGCCCATCAAACTGGACGAGATCAACACCGCCATGGCCCGGCTCAAGGCCAGGGAAGTGGTGGGTCGTTTCGTTGTCGTCTTCCCCGGCACCCAGGGCGGGTAGATGGCACCGCAGCCGCTCGCTCGCGGCCGTGCCTGGCGCGAGCGGACGGCGCCACCGATGTCTGGAGCGGCGAGTTCCGGTTAGGCGGGGTCAGGTTGCCAGCCGGTCAGCGAGGGCCGAGATGTCGGCGACCTCAAAATTGGGCGGTGCGTCGGCCGGACTCGGCACCGAGCCGCCTCGGCTGACGAATGCGGCGCGACATCCCGCCGCCAAGGCCCCGCTCACATCCCAGGCGTGGGCGGCCACCAGGCAGAGGCGCTCGGGCGCCAGATTCAAGCGTCGGGCCACAAACCAATAGGCTTCTGGCGCGGGCTTCAAGCGCTTCACCTGGTCAGCGGAGAAGATCTGCTCCAAGTTGCCCCGGAGTCCGGCATGGATCAGTTGCCGCTCGGCGATCTCCAAGGGTGAGTTGGTGAGCGAGAAAAGGCGCCAGCCCGCCGCGCGGAGTCGACCTAAGCCATCGGGCACGTCTGGATGGGGGGGAAGCGAGGCCATGGCGTCCACCAGCGAATCCTCCTCGGCGGCACCCAGTACGACGCGCTGCCTGCGGGCCAACATCTGGAGGGCGGCGCGCTGCGCGCCGGGGAAGTCAAGGTATCGGCCGGTGATGGTGCCCACGAAGGAGAGCTGGAGCATTTGGCCAAACCATTGCCGGCCCAGCGAGGGGTCTCCGAATAGCTGCTCGAACCGCGCGTCGAGGCCACTCAGGTCCAACAGCGTCTCGTTGACGTCGAAGACCAGGACGGCGTCATCAGGGGTCACGGAATCCAACCCTCCAGGTGGTCGAGCGCCGATCGCGGGAGATCCCTCGGAGCCCTGTTGCCACGATCATAGACCGTCCCCGCGGGGGTGGTCCTGCCGGTGGCAACGCCGACGGCGCAGGCGCCGAAAGTACGACGGAACGCCTGTGCTAGCCTACTTCTGGTCGGTACGCGGCGAGCGCGCTTTGATGCGGTGGACGTGGGGGTGGAAACCTTCCAATTGGGTTCACCGGGCGGGCTGAGGTGGCGCCAACCGGAACGGAAGTGGTTCTGGTACGGGTCGTTGGGAAGCCGTGATTTCGACCTTGGGACTCGGCAGAATGAAGTTCTTGACCACCATGTAGGAGCTTGGATAGAAGATGCGGGCAATGGCGATTACCGACTATGATCGGCCTCTCGAACTGATATCGGTGGACCAGCCAACGCCACCGCGCGGCTACGCCCTGGTCGCGGTGGACGCCTGCGGACTGTGTTTCAGCGACGTCAAGACGATGCGCGGGCACATGCGCTATTCGGATACCCTGGCCCTGCCGTTTGTGCCCGGACACGAGGTGGCCGGCCACATCGTCGACATCAATGGCGAGAGCGACCTCAAGGCCGGGGCGCGGGTTCTGGTTCACCATCTCTGGCCGTGTCATCGCTGCCCCGCCTGTCGACGGGGTGACGAGCACCTCTGCTACAACCCCCGAGCCTGGATGGGGTTCACGCACACGGGCGGGTTTCAGGAGTTCGTCGCGGCTCCTCTGGAGAGCCTCATGCCGCTGCCCGACGGAATCGACATGACCGTGGCTCCCGCCCTCACCTGTGCCATGGGGACCGCCTATCGGGCCGTAACGGTGAGGGGGCGGGTTCGCGCCGGAGACGTGGTCGTGGTTGTCGGTATGGGCGGTGTCGGTCTGCACGCCGCTCTGATTGCCCAGGCGGCCGGGGCCGAGGTGGTGGGGGTTGATCTCCCTGCCAAGTTGGCGGGGGCGCACGCCGCTGGCGTGGGCCGGGTCGTCGCACCCGACGATGCCCTGGAGATGGTCCGATCGGTTACCGGAGGCGACGCCGCCGACGTCGTGATAGAGAGTTCAGGGGTGCCGGCACTGCTCGACAACGCGCGTAAGTTGACCCGCTCGGGAGGGACCATCGTCGGCGTCGGCTACCAGGTGGGAAAGCTGATGACCGTGATGAGCGATCCGTTGGTCCTCACCGAAATGTCTCTGGTCGGCTCGCGCTACGCCAGCCGCTCGGATCTTGAGCACGTCGTTAGGCTGGTCGCCAACGGCCACGTGAAGCCAGTCATCGATGACGTGCTACCGCTGGAGAGACTCAACGAGGCGGTTTCGCGGCTCGAGGCGGGCGAGGTCACCGGGCGCTTGGTGATGGACCTCAGGGTCGGATAATCGCCTCCGCTGAGCGGCTCTGATGGTGTCCATCGCCGCGCACCAGACCGCCAGAGGCGTCGCTCGGCGCCTTCGAACCAGTGCCCGCTCTCGCGGATCGTCGCGGCGCTGATGGCTACGGGGCGCCTGGAGGGTCGGGTTGCGGTTGTCACCGGTGGCGCCCGCGGGATCGGACGGTCGGTCGCGACCGAAATGGCGCGGGCGGGCGCGTCGGTCGCCATCGCCGCTCGGGATGAGCCCAGCCTGGCCGCCACCTGCCGCGAGATTCTCGCGATGGGAGCCGAGTGCCTGCCCGTGAGGTGCGACGTGACCGATCAGGAGTCGGTCGCAGCGATGGCTGAGGGCGTGTTGGCGCGCTGGGGCGGGGTCGACATCGTGGTTGCCAACGCCGGTATCGCCGGACCCACCAAACTGCTCCACCAGATGTCGCTGGAGGAGTGGCGCGAGTGCGTGGCCACCGACCTGGACGGCGTATTCCTCACCTTCAGGGCCTTCATTCCGGCCTTGCTCGAGCGTGGGAAGGGAACTCTGCTGGCTATGTCCTCGATGACCGGCAAGCGTCCGCTGGTCGGGCGCACCCCATACGCCTCGGCAAAGATGGGGGTCATCGGCCTTTGCCGCACCCTGGCCACCGAACTCGGTCCTCACGGAATCCGCGTCAATTCGGTCTGCCCGGGCGCGGTGGCGGGGCCCCGAATCGACGCCGTGATCAGGCAGCAGGCCAACGTCCAGGGAATCAGCGAGCAGAGCGCGCGTGACCAGTTCACCGCCCCATCGGCGCTGCACCGATTGGTATCGGCCGAGGAAGTGGCGCGAGTGTGCGTCTACCTCGCCTCCGACGATGCCAGTGGCGTAACCGGTGAGGACGTCAACGTATCGGCGGGCGTGGTGATGTATTGAGATGAGGAGAACGACGATTTGGAGATAAAGGCCGCACCAACCCTTCCGGACGCAGCCAACAGATGCTGGCGCGTTGACTCGGCGGAGGCCTCCCGATGGCGATGACCTCGAAGATCCCGAGTGGGGTGCGGTGGCTCAAGGAGCCCGAGCCGGAGCAGGCGGCCGACCAGGAGAGGGTGGAGAGCACGGTTCGCGAGATCATCGGTGCCGTCCGGAGCCGGGGCCTAGAAGCCGTTCGACACTACTCGGAGGCCTTGGACCATTGGAGTCCGGCCGACTTCAGGGTCGATGAGAACGCCATCGCGGCCGCCTATGAGGCGGTGGGCGAACAGGGGGTGGCGGATATCCGGTCCGTCTACGACAACGTCCGCGGATTCGCGCTGACTCAACTCCGTGCATTGACCCCAGTTGAGGTCGAGTCGCGACCCGGAATCACGATCGGGCACCGGCTGCTACCGGTGAGATCGGTCGGCTGCTACGTTCCGGGCGGCCAGTATCCCCTGATCGCATCCGTGCACATGCAGGTGGCCACCGCACGGGCGGCGGGCGTCAAGCGCATCGTTGCCTGCGCCCCTCCGCGCGGGGAAGGTGGGATCTGGCCCGCCACCCTGGTCGCCATGCACCTATGCGGCGCGGACGAGATCTATTGTCTGGGCGGGGTTCAGGCGCTTGCCGCGATGGCCTTCGGAGCCGGTGATTTGGAGCCCGTGGATATGCTGACCGGTCCCGGCAACGTCTACGTGGCCGAGGCCAAGCGACAACTCTTCGGAATGGTCGGTATCGACCTGCCCGCGGGTCCGACCGAAATCCTCATAATCGCCGACGCCAGCGCAGATCCGGAGATGGTGGCCTGTGATCTGCTCGGTCAGGCCGAGCACGGCCCGACGTCGCCCGCCCACCTGGTGACGGATTCTGAGGCCCTGGCCGACGCCGTCGGTGAGGCCATGACCAGCCAGCTTGAGCAGCTGGCAACGGGCCCGATCGCCGGCGAAGCCTGGCGTCGGCGAGGTGCCATAGCGCTGGCAGAGAGTCCCGAGCAGATGGTCGCGTACGCCGATTGGTTTGCTCCCGAACACCTCGAGGTGATGACGGAGGATCCGGGCTGGTACCACGACCGCGTCAGTCAATACGGCTCAATATTTCTCGGCGAGGAGTCCACGGTTGCCTATTCGGACAAGGCCGTAGGAACCAATCACACGCTACCCACGGGCGGCGCCGCCCGGTACACCGGGGGTCTGTGGGTCGGGAAGTTCATCAAGGTGGTGACCTACCAGCGGTTGACCCGTGAGGGCAGCAATTTCATCGCCCCCCTTGCCGGCCGCATCGCCAGCATGGAGGGTATGCAGGCTCACGCCGCCACGGGCGCCCGCCGCCTGGAGAAATACCAGACCTCGTGACCGCTCGGGGATGGACCAGGCCCATCGATGACTGACCCGGGACCCCGGCTGACCGGCACCATCGCGGTGAGCAACGGCGCTCCCTTGTGCGCCTTCCGAGGCTGACAGGAGACGCTCGATGCTGGCCTCTCTGCGCTACCCCGCCTATCGCTGGCTGTGGCTGAGCAACCTCAGCGCATCGGCCGGTCGCTGGTCGCTGGTGTTCATTCTTGGCGTCCAGATTCTCGATCTGACGCACTCGTCGTTCTGGGTCGGAGCGGGCCTGTTCTTGACCCAGGGTCCGGTGGTTCTGCTGGCGCCCTTCTCTGGAGTACTGGCCGACCGATTCGATCGGCGACTTCTCAATAGCGCATCGTGCGCGCTGTCCGCACTGGTCACTGGCAGCTTCGCGCTGCTAAATGCCCTGGGCCTCCTGGCCCTGCCACTCCTGCTCGCCCTGTGCTTGCTTTTTGGGGTCTCGTTTGTGCTCCAGATGACGCTGCGGAGCACGTTGGTGCCGAGCCTCGTGCCGCCCCGTGACCTGCTCAATGGGATCTCGCTGAGCCAGGTCGGAACCCAAGGGGCTGAGTTCTTGGGGCCGGCTCTGACCACCCCCCTGCTGGTGGCCGGAGGACCGGTGCTGGCGTGGAGCTTCTGCGCCCTCCTCTACGTCTGCGCCACCGTGCTCTGCCTGCCCATCGGCGTCACCAAGGCGAGTGCTCACGCGGGCCCCGTCGGTCACGGCGTCGGCCACTCATTCCAGTATCTGTGGGCGCGACCGGTGGTCATGACCATCGTCGTAGCCGTGGCGTTGCATTGCTCACTGACCATGTCCTTCCAGGGCATGCTGCCGATGTTCGTGAGCAACGACCTGCATTCGAGCGCGGCAACCTACGGCGGCCTGTTGACGTCGATCGGGTTGGGGGCGGTGCTGGGCAGCCTGACCCTGGCGCATTTCTCGGAGCGGCGCTACCGGCCCGCGCTCTTCATGGTGAGCCTGGTCGGCAGCGGTGCTCTATTGGCGCTCATGGCTTCGTTTCAGGCGCTTCCCCTGGTCTTCTCAGCAGCCTTCTTGGTCGGCGCATCCCAGGCCATGTTCATGTCCATGTCCCTGGCGCTGATCCAGTCCTCGGTGGATGATCACTTCCGAGGACGCGCCACCAGCGTCTATCAAATGATCACCTTGGCGCCCATGGCCGTACTCGGTTGGGGGATGGGTGGTGTGGCTGACGTGATCGAGCCGCGTCCGGTCATGATCGTCATGGGAACCCTGTTCGTGCTGGCCATGGGGCTCTATCTGCTCTTGTCGCCGTGGCTGCGCAGACTCCTCGGTGCGGAAGGATGGCGAGGCGGAGTTACGGTCACCGGGCCCGGATTGGTCGGGACGGTGGTTTAGCATCCGGGAGGTCCAAAGGCGGACCCGGCGAAGAGGTCCTCGCGGCTTTGGGCCGCGAGGACTTTAAGAACCTACTGGCTGAGTTCGACCTGCTTGGCGCGCGGCCCCTTGGGGCTTGGCTCGACCTGGAAAGTCACCTTCTCGCCGCCGACCAGCGAGTCGAATCCCTCCATCCCGTCGCGGTGAAAGAAGTACTCCTTTCCATCTTCCGCGGCGATGAAGCCGAAGCCTCGATCAGATACGAGCTTCTTCACGGTTCCGTTAGGCATGTGATGCCTCCTAATTCTCTCGAACATCGACCACAAGCGAGGGCCGGTTCGAGAACTTCAGACCTTCCGCAAGTTGGCACCCAAGGCGGGTCGCCGCATCGACTATACCTGCAAACGAGCCCGAGCATCATTTTGGATCTGCCTTCTCGCCCTGGCTGGCGGCCGGGCCGCGGCTGGCCCCGGCCTTTTGCGGGTAGCCTTTCAGTAACGCGCAGGGCGCCGCCGGGAACCTCCCGAACGGCGGGCGTGAGCCTCTGAAGTTCGCAGCGGTGCCATCGCCTGGCGCGAGCGGGTCGCCGGAGAGCCACGATCGGGGCCGGCGTCCAACTATTTGCGGCAGAGATTCGACCGGGCAGGGAACAGAATTCGCCCGGCCATGGTTTGTAGGAGAACACTTGTCAACATTTCTTGATGCGGGCGTCAGCTCGCAGACCCTGGACGCGCTGTCCGCCCAGGGCATTGAGTCGCCGGTTGCGGTGCAGGAGACAGCCCTGCCGGCCCTATTGGCTGGGTCCGACGTGGTTATGGAAGCACCGACCGGATCCGGCAAGACGCTGGCCTATCTCATACCTCTGGTCGAAGGAATCGGCTCGCCAGGGCACGGTCCCCGAGGCCTGGTGGTGACACCAACCAGAGAGCTGGCGATGCAGGTCAGCTCCGTTTTCGAGACCCTTGACCATGGCGTGCGCTCAGCCCTTCTCTACGGCGGAGTCGGCTACGCCACCCAGAACCTTGCCCTCAAGGAGGGGGTTGACGTGGTCATCGGCACCCCTGGGCGGATCCTCGACATGGTGGGGCGCAAGATGCTCGCGCTGAGCCGGGTTGAGTACCTGGTCCTGGACGAGGCGGATGAGATGTTGGACGCTGGCTTCGCCCCCGACATCGAACGAATTCTGGGCATGACGTGGCAGCCGCAGACGGTGCTGGCTTCGGCGACCATGCCGGAATGGGTGCGCCGGGTCATCGAGCGCTACCTGAAGGACCCGGTTCACGTCAAGGTTGAGCTCGAGGACGCGTCCAAGTTAGAGCACGGAATTGTGCGCATCCCGAGCGCAGATAAGCTGGACACGCTGGTTCAGCTTCTACGCGTTCACGATGCCTCCGCCATCGTGTTTGGCCGCACCAAGGTCGGCGTCAACCGGTTGGCCCGAGACCTGCGGCGCCGGGGCCTGAATTTGGCTGAGCTGCAGGGCGACATGAACCAGGTCATGCGGGACCGGGCCATGGCCGCCTTCCGCGAGCAGCGGGTCCAGGTCTTGGTGGCGACCAACGTGGCGGCGCGGGGAATCGACATCTCTCACATCGGGCTCGTCATCAACTACGAACTTCCGGACACGCCTCAGTGGCTGGTTCACCGGGTCGGGCGCACCGCCCGCATGGGAGGGGCTGGCTGGGCGCTGACATTCCTGACTCCCGAGGACGGACCCCAGTGGATGCGATTGCGTTCTGGCGGCGCCCCAGATATCGCTGAATTGAATCTGGAGCGTCTGTTGCGGGGAGAGTGGGTATACCGGACCGAGGAAAATGTCGGTTCGCCGATCGGGTCATCCGAATCGCCGGAACGAAGGAACCATCGGCCCCGACGCCGCGGTAGGGTGCCAGTCCGCGTCGGCTAGCAGCCCGTCCGAGTAAGACTTTGCGATAGGGATGGGCCGGGCCTGAGCTGCAGGCGAGGGCGTGTTATTGCT